>Ga0134128_10004918_pt1 | contig 16249 bp, 14 predicted proteins | sample KB31754_FD_96462 | JGI IMG/M metagenome (GOLD analysis project Ga0134128, IMG submission 96462) | Terrestrial soil microbial communities with excess Nitrogen fertilizer from Kellogg Biological Station, Michigan, USA - KB3-175-4 | ecosystem: Environmental > Terrestrial > Soil > Unclassified ...
CCCAGTAGCTCCACCCCGTCGGGTCGGTCAACTTGATGGCCGTCGAGTTGGCATTGAACGTGCGAGTAAAACCCGCGTCCGTCGGGATGAACGACATGCCGCCGGCGGTGTTTTGATCGGTGACCCGCAGAATCTTGGTTAGATAGTCGGGGTCAACAAAGGTCGTATTGGCGCCGCCGATCGTCGGAGTGGGCGGGGGCAGGCGCATGTCGGTGCCGGTATAACCGGCATACGTCGACGGCGAGCCTGCGGTTTGAGCGGACACCCCAAGGGTGCCGCCATACGTCAGAGCGGTCAGCATGCCGATGATGGCGGCAAGGCCGGACCAGGCCTTGTTCAGTCGCATATCGCGTTTCCTCCACGGACAAGCGCGGATGCGAGGGCAATGAGCCTGGCGGTTATCGCTGCGGCCGACGGCCTGGGGAGCCGTTGCACGAGACACCACGGGCCGACCGCGACGAACCGTCTGTCGAACGATTCGGTGGCGAGAACGCCGCGGGTGACTCGATCGTGCGATCTGCAGCGAACGAACACGCGCTCAGGATCCGACCAACGAGTTGATCGGCGCAGTCAGTGCTGCTGCTCTGAGGCGTGGGGACTTGGAAGGACGCCTTCGAACTGCAAAACAGAACTACGGTCTTTACCCGATTACACCCACAAAAGTCTGCTGAGTCTATCGGCGTGAAAGTACGAGGTCAATAGATTTTTGCCAGAAGTTGGAATGTTGCATGCACAACCTTGCACGTCTTCTGCCCTCGTGAGTGTTCGACGCGCAGAAACGTGCGCGCGCCGTGCGCAGCTTCGCGCGCGATGAGCGCGGCGTCGATCGCGACGACAAGTACCAGTGCCGTCGTCGACGGCGACCGCGCATGTTTCTGCGTCCCACCGCGGCAGATCTGCGACGCAGATCTTTCACGCGAAAAATCCCGGCATCGAATCGGCGTTCGTTGCGGCCGGGCGTCGGGAAACTTGGGGACTGGCGAACGTCCTGGCGTCCGAATGGACTGGTCCGCGGGATGAGTCGATGGCGAGACGTGGTCGACTGGGTTGGCGGGTATCCGTACGAGGCAGCCGACCCGCACGAGATTTTCGACTTCTACACGGCGCGCGGCCTCGTGCTCGTCAAGCTGAAGTGCGGCGGCGTCGGCCTCGGGTGCAACGAATTCCTGTTTCAGGCGGCCGAACGCCAGCCCGGGAGCGAGGCGTGATCGTCGACCGAGAACCCGCTACGCTTGCACCAGCCCCCGCCGAATCGCGTACCGGACGAGGCTGGCCGTATCGTGAATCTCGAGCTTGCGCATGATCCGCGTGCGATGCGTCTCAGCGGTCTTCACGCTGAGACCAAGGACGACGGCGATTTCCTTCGTCGTCCGGCCTTCGGCGACGAGCTGGAGCACTTCGCGCTCGCGCGGCGTGAGCGGATCGGCCGGCATCTCGGTCTTGGCGAGGAACGCATCGACGAGCGTCCTTGAGATGCCGGGACTCACATACAGGGCGTTGCGCTGGACTTCGCGGATCGCCTGGACGAGATCCGCCGCGGCCTGCGTCTTGATGACGTAGCCGCGAATGCCGCCGCGAAACGCCTCGAGCACGTACTGATCCTCGGTGTACATCGTCAGCAGGATCGACCGGGTCGACGGTGACTGACGTTGAATCTGCACCGCCGCGTCGAGGCCGTTGAGGAGCGGCATCACGAAGTCGACGACGGCGACGCTCGGCCGCAGGCGCGACGCGGCCTCGACCGCTTCCCGCCCGTCAGCCGTCTCGCTGACGACCTCAAATCCCTCGTTTTCGAGTAGAACCCTGACGCCTTGCCGAACGATCTGATGGTCATCCGCGAGCAACACTGATACCGGCATCCGAAGCCCCCACGGGTGCTTGGAATTCAATGGTCGTGCCGTGTCCAGGACGGGAGGTTATCGATAAAGTGCCACCTAATTCGACCAATCGTTGGCGCATCCCTACCAGACCTAAGCCCTTCTCCTTCACATGTCCGTTCCCAAGGGCCGCCTTCACGTCGAACCCCGTTCCGTCGTCCCAGATCTTGCCCGTGATCGTCGCGCGGCGCCGCCGGAACTCCAGCACCATGCGGCCGGCGCGGCCGTGTTTGACGCCGTTGGTCAGGGCCTCCTGCGAAATTCGATAGAGCGCGGTCTCGAGCGCGGGCGGCAGACGGCCGCCGGTCGACCCGTACACGTTGACCGTGACGCCGAAGCGGCGCGAGACGCCGTCGGCGAGGAACTCGCACGCCGGAATGAGTCCGAGATCGTCAAGGACCGAGGGCCGAAGTTCGTGCGCGAGGTGCCGCACCTGCTCGCTGACCTGGTCGAGCAGCCCGCGCAGCTCGGTGAGCGCGGTCTTGTCCGCCGTCGGCGCCTTCCCGATCTCCGCAATCTTCAGGTAGACCGACGCCAGAAGCTGGCCGGCCTCGTCGTGCAGCGCATGCGCGATGCGCTTGGCCTTCTCCTCGAGGCGCTGATTCAGGTGCCGCAGCGCCGATTCGGCCTGCTTCCGGTGCGTGATGTCGCGCGCGATGCCCTGGATGCCGACCGGACGGCCCTGCTCGACGACCAGACGCGTGCTCAGGTCCAGCGGGACGAGGCGGCCGTCGCGCGCGATGACCTCGATTTCGCAGCGCCGGCGCTTCTTGGCGTCGCGGTCCAGGCGGTACTTCGCGAACATCCGCCGCACCTTGGGCGACGCGAAGAGCGCGTCGATGTTCAGCAGCTTCGCTTCCTCGCGCGAATAGCCGAGGAGCCGCTCGCCGGCCCGGTTGAGCGACGTCAGGCGTCCGTCCATCCCGCACGAGAAGATGACGTCGTTGGCGTTGTCGACGAGCTCGCCGTACCGCTCGCGGCTCGCGCCGAGCGCCGCGTGCACTTCGTGATAGCCGCGGTGTGTGATTTCGAAGGGGACGAGGCTTTCGAGCAGCACGCGGGTCGCGCGCCTCAGCGCCGCCTCGTCCAGCTGCCGGGCGTCGGCCGCGCAGAGGCGGGCGAGCGCGTGACCGTACGCCTCGACGAGCTCGAGGACGCCCGCCCCACGGCCGATGGCGTCGCGTCCGAGGTTGTAGGCCGCCTCGAACGGCGCCTCGCCGTCCGTGGTGGACCGCGCACGCCCGGACGCCCGCCGCGTCTTCAGCAGCTGCTCGTAGCGCTTCGTCCAGCGCGTGAGCACGGGCCTCCGGACCGTCGTCACCGCGCCGGAGCTCCGACGCCGCCCATGGCGCCGAGGAACCGCGCGACCACCACCAGCGCGTCGTCGTCGTGGGTGCCGAACTCGTCGAGGACCCGGCGCGCGAGCGATCCCGGCGACAGCGCGCGCCGGATCGCGGCGGTGAGGTCGCCCGTGACGCCGTCGGTCGTGACGACGAGCGTGTCGCGCTCGGCGAGCGGCACGACCGTCGGCTGGAGGGTCGGCAGTTTCCCGATGCCGACGACGCCCGATCGGGCGAGGAGCGGCATCACGGCCTGCGGATCGGGCGCCTCGACGCCGGCCTGCGAGCGCTGCAGCCAGCCGCCGATGTTGCCGACGCCGAGCCAGGCGAGCGTCCGCGGCACGGACCTGAACCGCGCGAGGCCCATCACCGCGCCGCGCGTGCCCGCGAGGGCCTCGTGGCACCGCGTGATGAGACGCGGCAGTTCCTCGTTCGCGTAGCCGCGCACGGTGTCGAGCGCCGCGACGGCCGCGCGCCGGGCCTCCGGACCATGACCGATGCCGTCGACCGCGCCGACGAGCACCGTGTCGCCCGCGACCGCCACAACGTGATGGTCGCCGCAGGTCCGCTGACCGCGCCGCGCCCACCGGGCCGCCCCCCATTCCAGACATCCTGCCGTCATAACCGCCACTTCTTCGCGATGACCGTCGTGCCATGCCCCAGCTCGGACGAGATTTCGAACTCGTCCATCAGCCGCTTCACCCCGGGCAGACCGAGGCCGAGACTGCCCGAGCTCGAATAGCCGTCCTGCAGTGCCTGCGTGATGTTGGGGATCCCGGGGCCCGCGTCGGTCGCCATGACGAGGACGCCCATGCGGTCGCCGTCCTCGACGCAGCGCACGACGATGTCGCCCCACTTGGCGTACTGCAGCGCGTTGCGCGCGAGCTCGGAGATGGCCGTGGCGATGATCGCGAGGTCCGTCAGTCCGAAGCCGGCGCGCTCGGCGAGCGCGCGTCCGCGCTGCCGCGCCTCGACGATGGCACGATCCGAATCGACGCGCACTCGAATCGACGGCGGGCGGACCCGCTCACGCGCGGCCTTGACGTGATTCATGCACCGTCCGCGGGGGACAACACCCGATCATACCCTCTGGGTCGGCCGTGGCCGTCAACGCCCGCGTCATCGGGCCGGGGCCCGGCGGTCGGCCCGGACCATCTCGTCGAGGTAGCTCAGCCCCTCCTCGAGGTCGAGCGCGGTGGCGATCTCGTCGAGCGTCAGCCCCAGCTGGACCATGGCAAACGCGACTTCAGGCTGGATGCCGACGATGACCGTCCGCGCGCCGCGCAGCCGCGCCATGTGCGCCAGATCCCTGAGCGTCCGCGCCGCATACGAGTCCATGACGTCGAGGGCGGTGACGTCGACGATGACGCCTCGCGACCGGAAGCGCCCGACGCGATCGACCAACGCGTCGCGCAGATCCCCGAGGTCGCGGTCGCTGAGCGCCGTCTGGACCGTCGCGATGAGATAGTCGCCTTGTTTGAGAATCGGGACGGCCATCGCCCGAGTGCCTCTCGTCGAAAACCTTTCACACAGGGGGCACGGAGGGCACGGAGGAGGTTGGTACTCTGCTTAGTGCGGATCTCGAATGGATCCGACGCGTTCACTGAGCGGAGTACAACTGAACTCCGAGCCCTCCGTGTCCTCCGTGGTGATCGCCCTTAGACCAGGCGTGCTCAAGCGTCGGCCGTTCCGAGCGTCTTGGCCTGGGCCTGCGACACCACCTGATACCCCAACACGCGTTCCGCCTCTTCGATGCCGCCCTGCAGGTCGCCGACCGTGTTCATCTTGCCGAGGTCGACGCCGATCGTGACCAGCGTCTGCGCGATTTCCGGCGACAGGCCCGTGACGATGACCGTCGCGCCGAGCAGGCGCGCCGCCTCGACCGTCTGGACCAGATGGTTCGCGACCGCGGCGTCGATCTGGGCGACGCCCGTGATGTCCATGACCACGACGCGCGCGCGATTGGACCGGATGCCGACCAGCAGGTGCTCGGTGAGCTGGCGGGCGCGCTGCGGATCGATGGCGCCGATGATCGGCAGAATCAGGAGCCGCTCGCGCACCGGGAGCACGGGCGTCGACAGCTCGCGGATCGCCTCCTGCTGCTGGCGGATGACGCGCTCGCGCTCCTGCACGAACCCGACGCTCACCGTCGTCGCGATGCGGTTGGCGGCCGGCTCATAGACGTCGAGCACTTTGTTGAGCACCGGCAGATCAGATCCGTATTTGGTAAAGAGCTCGCGCGCGAGCACGTCGCGCAGGAGCAGGACGATGCCGATGACCTCCCGGGTCTCGACGCCGCGGGGAATGATGCGTTCGGACAAATTGCGCGCGTAGGCCTGGAGCGCCTCGACGCTGCCCGTGTCGAGCACCTCGACGTAGCTGTCGTAGACCGAGGTCGCCTCGGCGAAGACCTCTTCCTTCGACATCGTCAGGAGGAGCTTCGAGTGGAGGATGCGCTGCACCCACTGCTCGCGGAGCCTGGTCCGGTTCTGGCGCAGGTGGGCAAGGAGCTCCGCGAGAAGCGCCTGCGTGCTGTTGATGGACGCCGCCGCAAGCGCGACGCGCCGAGGCGTGTGGAGCGCGGGCGTCGACTCGTCCGGCCGACGCGCGGGCGCGGAATTGCGGGGCACGGCAAGATTGTGCCGTGTTGCGCGCGGTCAACCCATCGGGGCAATCCCGACTCGGGAGCCCGATTCACCTGCCATCGGCCGTGGGGAAGCCCGCACCGGCACAACCGGCGGTTCGGGCGCATCCAGAGCCCGCCCCCGGGCCGGTTTTGAGCCACGAGCCGGTCTAGTATTTGAGGACGCCGTCGGGTTTTTCTGCGGCGCGCGCGCGCAACGATCCATGCCTGCCTGGCACTGCGCACCCCTGCGCAGTCGCATGTCCGTCGAGTCCTATCGTTGACGTTAAAGTCGGTTCAAAGCCGGGCCGATTTCTTCTGGTGAGTTCTCTTCTCGTGGAACCACGTACTGACAAGCACGTACAGCTGCACCTGGCCACGCCGGAGCGGCCGGACCCCTCGACGAAGGCGCTCGGCGCCGATCGTCCAATGAGGCCAAGAGCCGCCGCAAGCGGACTCACTCTGTTCGTCGACCGCCTGCTTGGCGTGCTGTCCTCGAACGCGCCCGAAACGCGGCCTGAGACGCTGGCCGAGTTCCGACAGCATCTGGATCTCATCCGGCGGGAAGTTTCCACCGTGCCTGCGGAGCCCGGGCTGGGCGCCCACCTCGAGGATTGCCTCAAGCGCTGCGAGGCTCATCTCAAGGAGTCCCAGGGGTATCACGCCGACCGCGAAGCCGAGCTGACGGAGGTCATCGCGATCCTCCGCGAAGCGGCCACCCTGATGTCCGGCGACTCGAAGTCGTTCCACGAGCAGGTCTTGTCGAGCTCCGACCGGGTCGGATCGATGCTGCTGCTCGAGGACATCAAGGAGATCCGCCGCCAGATTTCGAGCGAGGTGGACGAGATCCGGCGGACCGTGACCAGCAAGCAGAAGCGCGACGAAGAGGCCCAGGCGCAGCTCACCGAGCGCGTCGAAGCGCTGCAGACCCGGCTCGCCAAGGCGGAGGAAGCCGCGACGCGCGATCCGCTGACGAACGTCATGAATCGCGGCGCGTTCGACCGCGCGCTCGTCCGCATGACGGCCGCCGCCACGCGATCCAATACGCCGCTTTCGCTCGCGATCATCGACATCGACAACTTCAAGCAGATCAACGACCGCCACGGCCACCCGGTCGGCGACCGCGTGCTCATCGCGACCGCGCAGTGGATTGCCAACGGCGTCCGCCGGACGGACTTCGTCGCCCGCTACGGCGGCGAGGAATTCGCCGTGATCTTCCACGACGCGCCGCTCGCCGGCGCCGAGCGCCGCATGCGCGAGGCGCTCGAAGGCCTGAGCAAGACCAAATTCGAGTACGAACAGGGCGATGAGCGGGCGATCGTGCGCTGGACGGCCAGCTGCGGCGTGACGCAGATGTTCGGCGCCGAGCCGCTCGACTCGCTCGTCAAACGCGCCGACGAAGCCCTCTACGAAGCGAAGCGCAAGGGCAAGAATCGCGTCATCGCGAAAAAGCGCTCGTTCCTGGCCTCCCTCACCGCACGATAGATTCCGGGGGGCTTCGCTCCCGCCCTTCGGCCTCGCATCCCGCACCCCACACGATCCTCGTCCCCGGCGGTAGGATCGCCTTTGCGGCACCACCGCATCGAGGAGCACACATGGCTACTGCCGATCCTTCTCTGCCTGACCTCGGGCAGGGCATTCCGATCTCTTCCGTGCCGCCCGGGCAGATCGTGCGCGCGCGCGTGGGCGACGACGAGGTGATCGTCGCGCGCGTGGGCGACGAGTTTCTGGTGGCTGGCGCGCATTGCACGCACTACCACGGCGCGCTCGCCGACGGCCTCCTGGTCGGCGACACCGTCCGGTGTCCGCTCCATCACGCCTGCTTCAACCTGCGGACCGGCGACGCGACGGCCGCGCCGGGGCTCGATCCGATCAGCTGCTGGCGCACCGAGCGTCACGGGGATCGCGTGCGCGTCGCGGCGAAGCTGCCGGAGCCCGCGCCCGGACGCCCGGCGCACGCTCCCGCGTCCGTCGTCATCGTCGGCGGCGGCGCCGCCGGCTTCGCGGCCGCGCAGATGCTGCGCCGCGAGGGATACGCCGGCCCCATCTCGATGATCAGCGCCGACACGGATCCGCCGTGCGATCGGCCGAACCTCTCGAAGGAGTACCTGTCGGGCGAGGCGCAGGAGGACTGGATTCCGCTGCGCGGGCAGGATTTCTACGACGAGCAGAAGATCGAGCTCGTCCTCGGCGCCCGCGTCACCGGCATCGACGCCAAGGCGCGCCAGATCTCGCTCGCCGATGGGACGCGGCGATCCTATGGCGCCCTGCTCATCGCGACGGGCGCCACGCCGGTGGAGCTGGCGATTCCAGGCGCGGCGCCGGGCCGCGTGCAGTACCTGCGCTCACTCTCCGACAGCAAGGCCATCATCGCGAAAGCGCACAAGGGCGCCCAGGCGGTCGTGATCGGCGCGAGCTTCATCGGCCTCGAGGTGGCCGCGTCGCTTCGCATCCGCGAGCTGACCGTGCACGTCGTCGCTCCGGACCACGTGCCGCTCGGCAAAGTCCTCGGGCCCGAGCTCGGCGCGCGGGTGCGGCAGCTGCACGAGGCGAAGGGCGTCACGTTCCACCTGGGCGAAACGGTCGCGCGCGCGGACGCGGCCTCGGTCACGCTGAGCGGCGGCACGACAGTCGCCGCCGACCTCGTTGTCGCGGGCGTCGGCGTCCGGCCCGCGACCGCCGTCGCCGAGACGGCCGGCGTCGCCGTCGACAACGGCGTGCTGGTCAATGAATATCTCGAGTCGAGCGTGCCCGGCATTTTTGCCGCGGGCGACGTCGCCCGATGGCTCGACCGGCGGTCCGGCCAGCGGATGCGAGTCGAGCACTGGGTCGTGGCCGAGCGGCAGGGACAGGTGGCGGCCAGGAATATCCTCGGCGCGCGCGTCGCGTTCGAGGACGTGCCGTTCTTCTGGAGCCAGCACTACGACACGACCATCCGCTACGTCGGCCACGCGGACAAGTGGGAGGCCCTCACGATTGAGGGCGACGTGACGTCATCGTGCACCGTGTCCTACAAGGCGGCTGGGCGGACGATGGCCGTGGCGACGATCGGGCGGGACGACGAGAACCTCCGCGCGGGCGAGCGCCTCGCGCGCGGGTGACGTCACCAGCGCGGCGTGAGCCGGCAGCGCACGAGCGAGGTCACGAACTCGCGAAGGACGCGGTGCGCCGCCCTGGGCGTGTGCCGGATGGGCACGGCTTCGAGCGCTTCCACGCGGAGGCCGCTCTCGCGGACGAGCGCCTCGAAGCGGCGGACGGTCATCCCGTTCAGACCGCCGTCGACTTCGCAGAAGCGGGTGGCGCCGTCGGTCTTGAATCCCGATCGCCAGCGGAGGAGCGCGCGCTCGGTGAAGACCAGGTGCGCCCACGGGAAGATCGAGAAGAGGTGGCCGCCGTACGGATGGAACCACGGCGGCCCGAAGGCGACATGGACGACGCCCGAGGGCTTGAGCAATCGCCTCATCTGATTCAACACGCCCGCGGGATCGGCGAAGTGCTCGAAGGCATCCAGCGAGAGGACCACGTCCACCGGCTCGAGCGCCTCCGTCGTGAAGGCGCAGCGATCCGCCACGCCGGCCGCCTGCGCCCGAGCCCTCGCGTCGTCCAGTACGCGGCCGCGGATATCGAGGCCGATGACCCGCCGCGCGCCCCGCGACGCGATCTCGATGGCGTCCTCGCCGTAGCCGCAGCCGAAGTCGAGCACGACGCGATCGCGGATCGCCGGCCAGATCCGCGGGCCGAGCAGACGCTCGACTTTGCTCGTGTTGGCGTACGGATGCCCGCCGCACCGCTCCTGACGCGGCGGGCAGCCGGCCAGCAGGCGCACGCACCGGTAGCCGAACCATCCACCAATGACGCCGCTTGGGATCGACGCGGTCGGGCTCGTCATCGCACGCTGATGACTTCAGCGTAGGCTTCCCGTCGCGCCCCTGTCGGTCAGGTGGTTCAGGGCAAGGGGGCAGGGATTTCCCCGCACGCGCGCGGGAGGAACCGGGCGCTCTCCTAATCCGTATAGGAGAACGACCAGGCCGGGTCCGCGAGCCTCCGTCAGCGAGGTGTGACATGTGGCGACGCTTCACGCACGCGCTCCGCACGCTCATCGGGCGTCGCCGCCTCGACGACGACGTGGCGTCGGAGCTGGCGTTTCATCTGGAGACGCGCGAGCGCGACCTGGTGGCGCGAGGCCTGGCGCCCGACGAGGCCAGGCGTCAGGCGCGCCTCGAGTTCGGCGGTGTCGAGGGCTATCGCGAGGCGTCACGGCGCACGGCGGGCCTCGGCGCGCTGCGCGACCTCAAGGCAGACCTCGTCTACGCAACCCGTCTCGCACGGCGTCAGCCGGGGTTCACCGCCGCGGCCGTCGCGTCGCTCGCGCTCGGCATCGGCGCCAACACGCTCGTGTTCAGCGTGGCGAGCGCGCTCGTCCTCCGGCCGCTTCCGGTCGATCAGCCGGATCGGCTCGTCGCGATTCAGACCAGAGGCGGCGGCGCGTACTCCTATCCCGCGTACCGCGATCTTCGCGATCGCAACGTCACGTTCTCCGGCATCGCGGGCTACCGGATCGCGCCGATGAGCCTGGAGTACGAGGGCGCCTCGTCCCGGGCGTGGGGCTATCTCGCCACAGGCAACTACTTCGACGTGCTCGGCGTGCAGCCTGCCGCCGGCCGCTTCTTCCATCAGGACGAGGACCGGCCGCCGGCCGAGAGTCCGGTGGCGGTGCTCAGCTACGACTGCTGGATGACCCGGTTCGCCGGCGCGCCGGCGGTGATCGGATCCACCGTGCGTCTGAACGGGCGCCCTTATGCCGTGATCGGCGTCGCGCCGCGCGGCTTCGTCGGCTCCGAGATCTTCTATCGGCCCGACATCTGGGTGCCGCTGACGAACCAGCCGCAGATCGAGGCGCGCGCCTCCTGGCTCGACTCGCGCGGGTGGATGGACGTCATCACCATCGGGCGGCTGCGGCCGAACGTGGGCCTGCCGCAGGCGCAGGCCGACCTCGCGGGCATCACCGCGTCGCTCGCGCGCCAGTATCCGGCGACAGACGACGGGCTGAACGCGACGCTCGAGGTGCCGGGACTCTTTGGCGGATCGCTGCGCACGCCGGTGGAGGCGTTTTCGCTGGGGCTGCTGCTCCTCGCCGGACTCGTCCTCGTCATGGCCTGCGTCAACCTGGCGGTGCTGCTCGCCGCGCGGGGCGCCGATCGCCGGCGCGAGCTTGCGATTCGCCTGTCGATCGGCGCCGGCCGGTCGCGCATCGTCCGCCAGCTGCTGGCCGAGACGCTCCTGCTCGCGGCCGCGGGCGGCCTCGCGGGCCTGGGGCTCGCGGTCGGCCTGTCGCGGCTGATGAGCGCGTGGCATCCGCCGGTCGATGTGCCGATCCAATTCGACGTGAGCGCCGACGCGCGCGTCTTCCTGTTCGCGCTCGCCATCGCGACCGTCGCGGGCCTCTGCTTCGGCCTGGCTCCGGCGCTCTCGGCGTCGAGGACCGACGCCCAGGCGGCGCTGAAGAATCTCGAGACGGGGCGGCCGGGCCGTCGTCTGGCGACGCGCGACGTGCTCGTCGCCGCGCAGGTCGCGCTCTGCGTCGTCCTGGTCGCCGGCTGCGTGCTGGCGCTACGCGGGTTGCAGTCGGCGCTCACGATGCCGATCGGATTCCGTCCCGACGGCGTCACGATGGTCGGCTACGTCGTCGGCCTCGCGGGCTACACACGCGCGCGCGGCATCGACTTCGAGGCGCGATCGCTCGACGCGGTCCGGCGGCTCCCCGGTATCGAGCGCGCGGCGTTCGCGGACACCATTCCGCTCTATCTCAACCATTCGACGACGACCGTCACGCCCGACGATCAGCCGGACCTGCCGGCGTCCAAGCGATTCAACGCCGCAAGGTTCGACGTCTCGGCGGACTACTTCGAGACGATGGGGACGCGGATCGTGCAGGGGCGCGCCATCACCGCGGCCGACACGGCGACGAGTCCGCTCGTCGCGGTCGTGAATCCTGCGTTCGCGACGCGCGTGCTGAAGACGCCGACGCCTCTCGGACGGCGCTTCCATGACGGCGGCCATGGCAACGCCTGGGTGGAGGTCGTGGGCGTCACCGAGGAAGGCCGCTACACCTCGCTCTCGGAAAACCCGACGCCGGCCGTGTTCGAGCCGATCGCCCAGAACTATCAGGCGACGATCAGCCTCGTCGCGCGGTCGTCGCTGCCGCCCGACCAGGTCATCACCGAGATCCGGCAGGCGTTCGCCGCGCTGGATCCGGGGATTCCGCTGTACGAGACGCAGACGGTGAGCCACATGCTCGGCGTCGTGCTGCTGCCAAGCCGCGCGGCCGCGATCGCGCTGGGATTCTTCGGTGTGCTCGCCCTCGTGCTCGCACTCACGGGCCTCAACGGCATCGTCGCGAACGCCGTGGCGCGCCGGAGCCGCGAAATCGGCATCCGCGTCGCGATCGGCGCGAAGCCCGGCGATGTGCTGCGCCTCATCCTCGCGCGCACGGCGCTGCTGCTCGCGATCGGCACGCTGATTGGCCTCGGCCTCGTCCGGCTCGGCGGCCAGGTCCTCGCCAGCGTCGTCTATCAGGCCTCGCCGCGCGACCCGTTCGTCATGGCCGCGGTCGTCGGGTGCCTCGTGCTCGTGGGCTTCATCGCGTGCTGGGCGCCGGCTCGGCGGTCGCTGCGCGTGAGTCCGATTCAGGCGCTCAGGGCGGAGTAGGGAAGGCTCAAGGCTTAAGCCTTAAGTCTTGGGGCTAGGAAGCCGCACTACTTGCCGGGGAACAACTTGGCGAGAGCCTCGTCGAACGGCGGGCCCCAGCGTTCGGGCCGGCCGAAGCCGTGGCCCGTGCCTTCGATGGGCACGTAGTGCGCGTGCGCGATCGTCGACACGAACTTCTCGGTGTCGGCCGGCGTGCACTCGGTGTCCTGGACCCCGTGCAGCACGTACCAATCCTTCTTCACGTCGGGCGTCGTCGGCAGCCACGCCGTGTGCTTCACGTCGTCGTAGGTCGGCTGCCAGTCGCCGACCGGACAGGCGGGCTTGATCGACGGCAGATCCGGACAGAAACCCAGGCTCATGCCCGCGGCGAACGTCCCCGCGGCTCCCTGGGCGAGCGCTGAGTAGACCATCGTCGCGCCAGACGAGTAGCCGACGAGCGTCGGCGGCCGGTACGGCTCGATGCCGATCTGCGATTCCGCCGATCGCGCGATCGCGTCGAGCTCCGCGGCGGTGTCCCAGCAGGCGACATCCGCCTGATGCCGCTTCATCCACACGAAGTTGAGCCCGATGACCGCGACGTGCCTCGCCGCGATGCGCCGCGCCATGTCGACGACGCCCAGCTGCCAGCCGTCGTCTCCGCTCAGGAAGAGGACGACGTCGTTCGCCGGTGTCTTCGGCACGTACGCGCTCGTCTGACCGAGGACCGGAAGGTCCACGTAGCGTTCGGTCCAGGACTGGGTCTCTTTGTTCACGAGCGGCGCGAAGTTCTTCGACGCGCCCGGAAGGATCGGCTCGGCCGGGGCTTGCTGCGGCGGCGCGGGTGACGCCTGCTGACTGGAGGCGATCAGGCCGAGCGCGAGCCAGACGGCCGTGGTGCGAAACATCCGTGTAGCGTACGCCATCCGGCTGGATTTCGGGGCCGGCGCACTCGAAATTCTGGCGGGACGCTATCGCGCCTCGCGCAGCTTCCTGACGATGCGATCCTGAATCCAGTGGGGATCCCACCACTCGATGGGATTCACCATCTGGCCGTTCACGAGCATCGTGAAGTGCAGGTGATCGCCGCCGGCCATGCCGGTTTCGCCGCTCTTGCCGATCTCCTGGCCCTTGTCGACCATCGCGCCGACCTGCGTTTCGAACGACGAGAGGTGGCCGTAGAGCGACTGCACCCCCATGCCGTGGTCGATGATCACGCAGTTGCCGTAGATCCCGAGGTCGGCGGCGTAGAGCACCTTGCCGCGGTTGGCCGCGCGGACCGGCGAATTGGCGAAGGACGCGAGGTCGAAGCCGAGGTGCGTCTGATGATCGACTTCCTTGCCCTGATACCGGTACGTCCGCTGGTCGGCGAAGGCGGACTCGGCCTTCGTGTTCGCGAACTTGTAGAACACCTCGCCGCCCCAGAGCATGTCGGGGCTCGTCTGCTTCGCGAACGACGCGATCTTCGCGGCGTTCTTCTTGCGCAGGTCGCCGTTCAGCACGAGGAATTGATCGAGGAGCGAGCCGCTGGCTTTCTCCTCCGGCGATCCCGCCTGGATCGCCGGAACGACCCGGTTGAGGAACGAGTCGGGCAGCTCGATCGTGCTCTTCTTCGGCGCCTTCGGGAAGATCTTGTAGTCCAGCTCCGCCCGCGCCTCGTTCCCGGCGTCGTCGCGCGCGAACAAATGGATGCTGGTCGACGCCGGATCGTTCCAGAGGAGCGAGAAGAACGCGACCCGGAGAGATGGATCGGTGAGGTGCACGTCGCCTGCGGCCGCGCCCGACGCTGGATAGCCTGGATACGCGCGGTCGCCGACCATCACGCCCGACTCGATGTCGGTCGGCTTCACGCGATAGACGACCATCTCCGTGCCGCCGACGTTGATGTAATGATGCGTGGAGACGACGGACACGAACGGCTTCTCGAGCCGCACCTGCACCGCCTTCGACGTCGTGGACGACGTCGTCCGAAGGCCGAAGAGCACCGGCCGCGACGCGGTGACGCGGATGGTCGCGGCGCCGGACTTGAGGTCGGGCACCGTCTCGCGCGAGATGGTCTTCGTGAGCGTCACCGTGTCGGCCGCGTGCGGCAGCGCGGCGGCCTCGGCCGCGCCGAGCGTCGCGAGCGGCGTGGACTTGCCGTCCTGATCGAAGAAGATCTGAAGCGCCGTCAGCGTGCCGCCGGGCGCGGTGGCGCTGACGTCGACCGGCGTCGAGGCGCCGACCGTGCGCTCCGGTTTCGTGATGACGAGCGTGGGGCCGGGACGATGGCCGGCCGAGACATAGGCGACGCCGCAGGCGGCGGCGATCAGGGCGACGAGAACGGCAACGATACGCATCAGGATTCGTGGATCTCCGTCTGAGTATCGAACCACATGACACGCTCGTCGTCCACCTTCGCGACGGGGACCGCGAGGTGTCGGTGCCGGTGCGGCCGGCGTCGGCCGGCCTGGCGTCGCTCTCGCGCGCGCTCGGCGACGCCATGGCGACCGGCTACGGCGAGTGCTTCTGGCCGGGATCGCCGGGCGGACAGTACTGGTGGATCTTCAAGCGCGACGGCGACGTGATGGACGTGATCGCCATGTGGACGCGCGGCGGCGCGGCGCTCTGGGAGCACGTCTTCCGCGTCAGCGACTCGGCCCGCTGGGTGCAGGAAACGCTGGAGGCCGAAATAGGGAAGCTATAGACTCCCGCTCGTGTCTCCCCAGGCCAGACTACGGTCGATCTGGCTGACGGCCGCCGTGGCGGCGGCGCTCCGGCTGATCGTGGCCTTCCAGCAACCGCCGGTCCTCGTCGGCGACGCGGAAGAGTACGCCGCCATCGGGCGGCATCTCCGATTCGATCATCAGTTCTCGTTCGGCGCGGTGCGCCGCTGGGGACATCCGCCGATCGATGATCCCGCGGGTCATCTCGAGCCGACCGCCTTCCGCGCGCCGCTGCTGCCGGCCGCCATCGCGGCGCTTTGGTGGACGCCCCGCGATCGGCCGCCGGTCCGCGCCATTCAGGTGATGAACGCGCTCGCCGGCGGCCTCACCGTCGTGTTCACGTTTCTCGTGGCCGAGCGGTTCGCGCGAGGCTGGCTTCCGATCGCCGCCGCGGGCCTTGTCGCGGTCTTCCCGCTGGCCGTCGAGAGCGACGCGGCGCCGCTCTCGGAAGCCCTGTTCACGATGCTCCTCATGGCAGCCCTGCTGTGCTGGCTGCGGCAGCGGATGACCGTTGCTGGAGCCCTCTTCGGTCTCGCGTCGCTCACCCGGGTCACGCTCCTGCCGGTGCTGGCGGTTCTCACCGTCGCAGGCGTCGTGCCGGCGTTCCGGAAATACCGCCTGTGGCCGATGGTCGCGGCCGCCTGGCTCGTCATCGCGCCCTGGACCGTCCGCAACGCGCTCGTGACGCACCGCTTCGTCCCGGTCGCGATCGCCGGGTCCGGCACCAACCTGCTCTTCGGGACGATCTGGGTCCGTCCATTCGGCGGCCGGGATCTCTACTCGACCTACCTCGCGGATGCCGACGTGCGGACGATCCTCGCCGAAGCCCCGGACGACGCGACGGCCGAGCAGCGAATGCAGCCGGTGGCGATTCGTCGCATCCTGGCCGAGCCGGCGCGGTGGGTCTTCGTCCGGCTGGCGCAGTTTCCACGCTTGCTGATCACGGCGTCGGCCGGTTCACGCGCGGCGAAGTTCGGGGCCGTGGCCGGCGACATCGCGCTCATGGTCCTCGCGGCCGTC
>Ga0134128_10004919_pt1 | contig 16248 bp, 11 predicted proteins | sample KB31754_FD_96462 | JGI IMG/M metagenome (GOLD analysis project Ga0134128, IMG submission 96462) | Terrestrial soil microbial communities with excess Nitrogen fertilizer from Kellogg Biological Station, Michigan, USA - KB3-175-4 | ecosystem: Environmental > Terrestrial > Soil > Unclassified ...
AGAGCAGGCGGGTGACTGAACACCCAGCGGGCGTGCTGGTGGTCCGAGCCATCCGGCGCGGGAGCCCGCGCCATCACCTCATCGCAGGATACGCCCACGAGCTCGGGCAGGTCTTGCGACCGCTCGATGAACGCGCGCATCTTTTCCACAATCAGCGCCGGCTGCAGGCTGACGATGACGCCGCCGAAGGGCCCGCGCACCACTTTCGGTAGCGAAGACCCAATCGCAATCGCCTCGTTGCGCAGCTCGATTGTGCGCGTGTTGTCCCACAGGTACGTCGTCATCGCTTCGCCGTACGCCGAGAGAGCCGACGCGGCGTTGCCGTAACGCTCACCGGCGAGCAAGTCCTGCACCTGCCCGAGGACGATCAGCCGAGCGAGCGCGCGGCGCGCGACCGAGGCCGCATAGCCGGGCTCGTCGTACCCACGCCAGGAATAGAGGAACTTCGGCAGCGGCGCCTTCTGCTTCTTCACCCACTCCGCATACTCGCGGCGGGTGCCAACCTGACGGCCCTCGGCGAAGGCAGTCTCGATCTCGGCGACGAGAGCGATCGTGCCGGCGTCGAGTGCGGCCGCCATGGTCTCCGTTTCCTCGCGGAACTCCTCCGGCATCAGCCGCAGCAGGCGTCCGAGGCTGCCGTCGTACCAGCGCCGGCACAACTCGGCCGGTGTGCTCTCCGACAGGATGCGATGCAACCTCTTGTACTTGAGGCCTTTCACCTTGACGCGATGTCCGCCCTGATTGAAGACGAAGCCCTCGTACTTTCCGTCGAGCGTCTCGGCCCGGCGGATAAGCGAGTCGGCATCGCCCTCAACGCGCTCGACCACCCGCATGCCGAGCCGCTGCGCGAGCGCAACGAGCTCCTCATAGGGCAGGTCGTCACCGGTGAACCGATCGCGCAACGCGATGAGGACGAGGTCCTCGAAGTCGTACGGGCAAACCACGCGCGTCTTGCGATGGATGATTTCCACCGACGGCGTCAGATGGTTGAGCTCCTGACACAGAAACGCATCGTTGTGACGGTACCGCTCGTCCCACATTCGCTGCGCGACGGCAGCTTGCGGTGAGTGGAACGAACCGCGCGTCGACCAGCGAATCGCACCGTCGAGGCGGTAGCCCATGCCGCAACTACCGTCGAGCTTCACGAGCGCCTCAAGTGGACCCTCTTTGAGCGTCACCCGGTTAGCGCCGATGCGCTCACCGAGGTTGAAGAACTTAGGCATAGACGCGGCAATGCATTCACCAGTCTCCTCGCAGACGATCAGCCCGCGGGCCACGAGCGTCACGTCGTTCCACAAACGCTCGAACGTGGTGGCTTGCGTGTAGTTGAAGATGCGGTAGGTGAAGCCATCTTCCGTGCGCACCGCCTGCGAGTCGATCCAACCATCCGCCTGCATTTGGGCGAATTGATCCAGCGTCGGCAAACCCTTGCCGACACCGAACCGGCCGGTCCAGATTACCGGCTCTTTGGGAAGGATGAACGGGATCACGGTGCCTCCTTTCTCATCGACGTCCCCCGTGTGGGCACTCGGCTGCTGCTCCACGTAGGTGCGGCGAGCCGGCACCGAGACGAATTGCATCTCGGGGTAACACAGGGCCGTCAACTTGCCGCCGAACACGCAGCCGGTGTCGACGTTGACGATGTTGCCGCCGTAGGACACCTCGCGGATGGACGGCTCGCTGAAATACGTGTGACCATGAACGACGGCGCCGCCGCCCATGTACATCGTTTCCCATGCCGTGCTGCGCTCGGGGAATCCGTTGGCGTCCTTGCGACCGGTGGTCTGACCATAGATGGCCAGACGAGCCAGCTCGTTCTCCGAGGCTTTCTCGCTGTAGGCGGCGTGAACCACCGTCAGCTCCTTGCCGTCGACCATCGCTTGAAACGCGAGCGGCCGATTGCCGAGGAACTCGAGAACAGCCTGACGGAACTCCGGCCCGCGAGCGTCGATCTGGTCGATCACCTGTTGCAGATACTGGTCGATGCGCATCTTGTCGCCGCGCAGTGCACGCTTCAGCGCCCGACCGTGATTCGAGTGCACCACCTCGCCACCCTGCTCCGCGAGATCCATGCCGAACTGCAGGCACGAAGCGGAGTCAGGTCCACGATCGTTGAGATCGCCGACGAGAATCAGGCGCCGTCCCGGCGGAGAGATGAGCTTGCCTGTGCTGCGACGATACCTGTAGCCGAGCGTGTACGTCAGCTCCATCAACTCATCGAAGCACCCGTGGATGTCGCCGATGATGTCGAATGCCACCGCTGGCAACACCGGCGCCGGCACCATGCGGTACGAGCGCCGGTTTTCACCGGGCGCCAACATCAAAGCCCACTCGCCGGCGATCGGTTGTCCCGTTCGCTCGAGCTGCATGTGGCAGCGTATGATCCGGTAGTCGTTGATGCCCTTATCGACTTCCGTGGCGGCTCGCGCCCGATTGCCGGCAATGCACAGCTCCAGCGGCGTGCGCATGAAAACGAGCTTGACGTGATAGCCCGCCTCCTGAGCAGCCGTGATCAGAGGCCGTCGCGACTGGCGCGTGTGGTTCATGTTGTCGATCAGAATCGCCTTGCCCGTACGCAACGCTTTCTCATACCGGTGCTGGAACTTGCCCCAGACGATTCCTTCTTTGCTGTGATCAGCCTCACTGCCGGTCAGTTCCTTGCGGATGCGATCGGAGTTGATGCGGATGAACGGCGTGAGCGTCTTGAGCGCTGCCGCCAACGTGCTCTTGCGGGAGCCGGGCACGCCAACGGTCAGCACCACGACGTTTTCACCGTCTTGTTTGAGCATGGCAGCGATGTCTGCCACGCTAAGTACCTTGTCCGTCTCAGACATGCTGTCTCCTTTCACTAGCGAGTTTGCATGTGCGACCACGCTCGCGAGAGATACGCGAGGCGGTCGATTATGTAGGCGCAGAAATCCGGTTCGTCCCAGAATCGACTCGTGTCTCCTTCCGCGACAGCTAGCTGTCTTGGAAAACGCCATCAAAGGCAGAAAGGATTACTGAGTCAGAAGTTTCTCTGTGTTGCGGGACAGAAACGAAATAGACTTTGATTCTAGAGAACGCACGATCAATCAAGAAACCTAGAACGAGGTTCTCTCTCGCGAGCAGTGGTGATTACCGTAATTAAACTATGCACTGAAATGCTAGCGCGGTTAGCTCCGGTTCCATACCCGCACTACATACTGGCTGCCTGTACGTGATGCATGGTGGTCATCGAATCGGCAAACGATGACTGCTGGTCATTGCCATATTCGTGTTCGCATGCCGGACACCAATCTCGTAATGTCTATTGGTCATCAAATCGAGAAACGATGACCGGTGGTCATTAGTATGTTCGCTGCGGCGGGGCGACATGGTGTAGTAGCAAGTGTGACAAAGAAGAAAACGGAGGTGAGGCAAGTCAGCCGCCGCCACTGTCACCAGTAGACGTCGACCGACTTGCCGTAGACATGCTTCGTCCATCCGTTGACGTGTCCGTGATTGTTGCCAATCAAGAACTCAAGCTTGCCTTTGTTATTGCGAACTCCTTTGACCAGATGGGTGAAATGATTGCCGCGCACCTTGCACAGCAGAATATCGCCCTTCTTAATCTCGGAGAGATCGGCAATGGGAACAAGCGTCTGCTTCTGCCCATTGATGATGAGAGGCGTCATTGAGTTGCCGCCTTCTCGATAGTTCTTCACCGTCTTGCCGGCCTGGAGGTCGGCAATGACGCTTGCGAGATATCTGTTCATTGTTTTTCTCCATTGAAGAGTTAATGAGCACCGCATTCGCGCCGCGCGCATTCAATAGAGAAGAGCCCCGTCTTCCATACGGGGCTCCGGCTCCAATGTTAGCGGGCGCGGGATTCGATCGCCGCAGCCATCGCCCTGACTTCTGCCTCATTGCGAGGCATCATCTCGACCTTGCCGACGAATGGTTGCTCCATGAACCAGCTAAGGTTGTCTTCGGAAAGATGCGCGTCGAGAATTGGCTTCTGTGGCAAAGGAACCTCGAAGCCACGTTCTGCGACCGACTTGAGCTCGAGGTCGGTCATCGGTCTGCTGAGGAAGACGAGGACGGGTCTCGTTTGGTTAACGGTTGACTGCATGAAAAACTCCTTCGAAATCATCCGCTCAGTTGGAGCTTGGAGCGTTCGTTAAATCGCTGGTGCTTCTCGCCTGTGCTGCGAGCTGCCTGAGCACCGTGCGCAGAGAGCCGGGCGTGCGAACGCGTCGCGGCAGGGCCACGCGCAATGCGGTCTGACCGAGCTGCAGCTCGACACCCTCTGGATCGCAGCCCACGCAGCGCCAGGCACCCTCGGGCGCGCCGAGGAGCTTGGTAGCGAGAAGCGTCCAGAGCCCCGAGCGATTCTCGTTGAGGTGTTCGACGATGTACGCTTCGGCCTCCATAAGCTTCGGAGCGTCATCGACCTTCGTGAGCACCTGCTCGGGTGTGCGGTCGGTGATGCGACCGAAACCGGCGACGAGATGTACGCGCTCGATGGACACTTTGTAGAAAGCAAAGTCGTGGAAGGCTTCGAACATGCGGGCGTCCGGCTGACGCTCGAAATAGCGACGGCGGATGTCCGGGTCGTCGGTGACCACGGCCTTCCCCATGATCATGATCCGCGAGCCCTGCAGAGGGTCATTCTCCTTGCGCTCGTCGATCATCACAGACACTCGCGTGTCTGCAGCAATGTTCTTCGTGTGGATCGCAAGACCGGAGATGAACAAAATTGGAGAGCCATCGGCAGCGGAGGCAAGCTGAACGAGCGAGCAATACGGATCGCCCGACTCCGGCATCAGAGTCGCAAGCGCTCCTGTGCGTCCCTCGCGCAAGAGTTTCTTCACTGTTTCTGTTGCACTGAACTTGGCTGTCAGCTGCATAGTGTTCTTTCCTTTCTCAATAGCGAATCAGCCGCACAACAACGCGCGGGTGACTGCCACCAGTTGCTCGGTGATCGATCGCACTGCTGCGATTTGTTTTTCGTCCGCGAGCGCGCCGTCCTCGTTGAACGCACTGTCGGCGTTCGCCAAGGCGAGCTGCTGTGGAATCACGAGCACTCGCAAATCACTCAGAAGCAATCGCAAGGGCGATAGCCCGCGCACTCCGCCTTTGCCGCCTGGTGAGCCAGCGAGCAGAGCGGCGACCTTGCCGTCAAAGCAAGCGAGACTCTTTTCTCCCTCGGCTTGACGTGACGCCCAATCGATTGCATTCTTCAAAACGGCGGAATAAGAACCGTTGTACTCCGGAGACGCGATCAAAAACGCGTCGTGCTGCTTGAGCAGCTCCCGAAATTTGCAGGCGTTCTCAGGAATGCCCTGGGCATCCTCGAGGTCTTGATCGTAGAACGGCATCGGCAGGTCTTTGAGGTCAAGAAACGTCACCTCAACGTTGTCCTGCGCGGCAAGTCCGGCAGCGACGAGAGCAAGTTTCTTGTTGAGAGAACGCTCCCTTGTGCTGCCGGCAAAACAGAGTATCTTCACCTTGACCGCGCGACGGCGCCTGCGTGATTTAGCACCAGCCTTAGCCATTGAATACTCCTTTCCCGACCTTGCTTTTGGCACGATAGTTGGTCGGGTCTTTGCCGAACGCGGCGACAAACGCCTCGTGCCTTTCCAGGCAGCTATAGCAATTGCCGCATTCGACCCTCCACCACATCTGGCAAGAAGTGGTGGCAAACAATGCTGCCTGCGCTGGCGCGGGCAGATTACGAAATTCGTCAGTTTTGCAACGGACGCCGAAACTATCCCAGCTGACGAGTTGGTGTCCCGGCACGACTGCTGCTGCCAAAAAGGCGGGATCTAGATCGTCGTTGCTGTCCTTTGTCCACTGACCGCAAGCGGTGAACGTTTCCTGGTAAGTACCGATGGCAACAGCGTCGATCTTGTCTGCAAACGCCCGCGAAATCGCCCCGAGAATGATGCGATTGCGCGCGGACTTCTCGTCACCGGAGATGCGATGCACCAGCGGCTTGTCGATCCATTCGGTCGATAAGCCGAGGAGCTGAGCCGAATGCTTCGCGAATCGGAGGTCCTTGGCGGTCTTGCCACCGGGACCTCTATATGCGATGTACACTGGAGTTACGTGCGCGCCCTCAGAGAGAAGGCGGGCGGCAAGAGCGGTGGCATCCGGACCGCCGGAATACGCGACCGCTATCCGAATACCACCGAACATTGCTTGCTCCTCAATGCGTGCTCACCGACCAGGTGGACTTGCGCCGATAGGCAGCACGCGCGTCGGCGACGACCGTGTCCATCCAAAGCACCAGCACAAACCCGATTGGATGTTCGGTCTTGAGCTGATTCTTTGCCTTCCGTGCAGCGCGACGACTGGCGTCCAGTTTGGGATCCCAGCGCATGTCGTCCAGAGCTTGCTCCAACCGCTTGATGCTGCCCTCCGCGAGCTGCACATTGAAGGCCCAGGCGCGGATCTTCGACCCGCGCTTGGGTCCTCGATCGCGACCGGCTGCGGAGAGCTCCTTATATGAGTTCGCGCGGTCGGCTTGCATTGCTGCCAGTTCGCGCTGCAATTTGCGATGTTGGCGAACGATGGGGTTGGAGCTGAGACGGCGCTCCAGCTTTTTCTTCGCTGCGCGGTAGTCCACCTCCGCCGAAGCGATCCAGTCGATTTTGCGAAGCGCGTCGAACATGATTTCGCTGGCGCGCACGTACACCGCCGCACCGCGCAAATTCGGATAACGCTCCTTCACGATCGTGATCGCCTTGTCGCAATCGAACTTCAAAGCGACCTGACGGATCTTTGCTTTGAGCTCCTTTTCGCTGGGAGCATGCTTTTGCTTCATGTGAAGCTCCTGTTTTTCCTCATCGTTTCTTTTCCGATTGGCACGAGCCAACCAACGATGTTCTGTAATTGAGTTGCTGCGCAGACACGCAACCGCATCTGCGCAGCAATCTCATCGCAGCGGCGGGCGGAAAGCCGCCCGTCTGCTGATGCTTAGTTCGCCGAGGCGGGCAGTTTGGTGCTACCAAGCACGCCACCGAACACAATGCCACCAACGACGTTGATGAGCAGCGCCCAAAACATGCCGATCGCGAACACGGCCGGCACGAAGCCGATCGTGCTCGCGATAAATGCGGCGATCAGGCTGCGTGCGCAGATGGACCAGCTGAAGCCGTTGGCCCTCGTGCCAGTAGTGAGCGCGCTGATGAATGCGAGCGGCAGACCAACGCCGTAGACCAGATCGCTGTAAGAGACGATGCCTTTGAGCAGATGATCCGCGGCAAAACCGAAGTTCAGCGCGGCAGCTGCACCCATCACTATCGCACAAACAGTGAGGATGATATTTCGCCAATTATTCATAGCAAACTCTGTGAATTCGTGCGCTGTTATGCAACCACGGCAGGGGTGCGCACGACGCTATCCTGCGGTGGTTAAATTTTAGAAGCCGTAGAATTCCCAGCCGAGCGCTTGCATCGAACGGCGCAAGTGATCGTAAGTTTCGCTCTCGAGAACGTAGGTGCCGGCGTAGACTTCCTGGTAGTCCAGGTAGCTGTCGCCATTGGTTCGTCGAGGCACAGTCCAGATCAAGACGTCAGCCTTGCCCGGCTGTTCTCTGAGCGAACGGACGTAAACGTCGCAAACTTCCCCATCGAGGAAGCCGTGCAACTTGCCGTTCGGCTCGGAGATGATCAGTCCACCGAGCTCAAGCCGAACTTGATCGGGGCTGGTGACCATAAACCGCTCACGCGGTTCATCGATCAGTCCGAGTACAATGCTCAGCTCGCGTTTCACCGCAGCGAAAGCATTACCGAGTATCGACATGATTTTCTCCTAGGGTTTGTTTGGTAGGGGCGATGCATGCATCGCCCCTACACAAGCAGATCGGGACTCTTACGCGATGCGATCGCTTTTGAGAACGATCTCCTTCTCGCGGCTCATCTCGCGGGCGCTATGCAAGATGCCGCCCACGCCGAGCCCCGATACGCCACGTCCGCCAAACGGCATCCAATCGACGCGGAATGCGGTATGGTCGTTGACCATCACCGTGCTCGCGTTCAATCGCTGCGCAACATATAGCTGCGTGTCGACGTTCTTCGTGAAGACGGCAGCCTGGAAGGCGAGCGGCAGAGAGTTGGCCGCGGCAATTGCCTCGTCGAGTTTTTCGTATGAGTAGAGGCAAATCACCGGTCCAAAGATCTCTTCGGTCGACACCTTCGCGTGCGCGGGCGGATTGAGCAGAATCGTAGGCTCGTAGCAAGTGTCGGACAGCTTGTTGCCGCCGCGCACGAGCTGCCCACCTGCCTTCAGCGCTTCATCGACCCAGGCAGCAATGCGGTCCACCTCTTCGACTCGAATGAGCGGACCAACATCGGTGTCGTGATCGCGCGGGTCGCCCACTTTCAGCTTGCGCGCGCCCTCCTGCATGCGACCCATGAAGGCCAGCAGCTTCCACTTGTCGACGAAGATGCGCTTGGAAGAAACGCAGACTTGACCAGCGTGATAGAAGCCGCCTTTGAGAACAGCCGCCGCCGCCTGATCGATGTCGGCAGTTTCATCCACAATCACCGGCGCAGAACCGCCGTGCTCGAGAGCACAGCGGACACCATCAGCCAGTTTCTTGCGCAGCATCCAGCCGACTCGCGCCGAACCGATGAACGACAGATAGCCGATGCGCTTGTCCGTGGCAAGCTTCTCCCCCAGCGTGTTGTCGCACACGATGTACTGACACCAGTCGGGAGGAAGTCCGGCTTCGTGCAGAAGCTCGATGAACTGAGCTGCTGCAAACGGCGTGGTAAGCGCCGGTTTGAAAATCACCGGGCAGCCGGCGGCCACCGCGGGGATCGTTTGATGCACAGCCAGGTTCACAGGATGGTTGAACGCGCTCAATGACACCACGGGACCAATCGGCTCCCACGTTGTCCAGGCGAGGCGATTCTTCGACGCGGGCGTGAGCCCCATCGCGATCTGCTTGCCGGCTCCGGTCATTTCGTGAATCGCCTGGATTCCGAGCTTCACGCCAGAAATCGCGCGGTCCACCTCAATCACGGTGTCCTTGTACGGCTTGCCGCCTTCGGCGATCGCCGAGTTGATCAGCAGCGTCTTGCGCTCCTCCATCAGTTTCGCCAGTTTTTCGAGAATGGCGATACGCTGATACGGAGGCAACCAACCGTCGCGATTGTCGAAGAGCGCCTTCGCTTTCGCGAGAGCAGCTTCGACCTCATCGGCCGTCGCGAGCTTCACCTTGCCGATCTCGGCACGCGAATATGGGCAGCGAACCACGAGCTCGGCGGGGAGGTTGGTAGCGGCGGGCGGCAGCCCGCTATTTCCGCTGTTCCCGCTCTTGCCGGTATCACCGGTGGTGCCGGCGATTTCTTGAGCGAGCGAATCCAGATCGCGCTTGAGTTCGGCATTCGCCTTCTCGTAGCCGATCGGAACGTCGATGACGTGCACGCCGTCCTGTTCCAGGCACTGCCTGAGCAGCGGCTGCAAGTCTTCGGTCTTCTCGACGCGATGCCCGTGCGCCCCGTAGGACTCGGCATACTTCACGAAATCCGGATTTTTGAAATCCAGAGCGAACTTACCGAAGCCCATCTCGTGCTGCTTCCACTTGATCATGCCGTAGCCGGAGTCGTTGAGAACGACGACAACCAGGTTGAGCCCGAGGCGAACAGCGGTCTCCAGCTCTTGCGAATTCATCATGAACCCGCCGTCGCCGCAGACAGCCATGACTTTCGTCTTGGGGTGGATCAGCTTGGCGGCAATTGCCGACGGCAAACCGGCGCCCATGGTGGCAAGCGCGTTATCGAGCAGCAACGTGTTCGGCTTGTACACCGGGTAATTGCGCACGAACCACAGCTTGTACATGCCGTTGTCCAGACACACGATGCCGTTTTCCGGCATGGCGGCCCGAACATCGGCGACGAGCTTCTGCGGCATCACGGGGAAAGATGTGTTCTCCGCGACGAGCGACCGCTTCTTCTCGACATGAGCCTTCACCTGCATCGGACCGGAGAAATCCCAGTGCTTCTGCCGCTTGATACCGCGAGCGAGAGCACCGATGGAATTGGCGATATCGCCGACCACCTGGTGATGCGGGAAGTACACGTCGTCATTCTCGGCGGGCGAGAAGTTGACGTGAATCAGCTTCGTGTTGGACTTGCCGAGCTCCATCAGGAACGGCGGCTTCTCGACGACATCATGGCCGACGCTGATGATCAAATCCGCGTGGCGAATCGCGCAATGCACGTACTGCTGATCGGACAGCGCAGCGGCGCCGAGCGACAGTGGCGACCGCGCGTCGAGCACACCCACACCCATCTGGGTGCTAAAGAACGGCATGCCGGTTTTGCGGATGAACGCGGCGAGCGCGCGCGAGGTGCGCTTGCGATTGGCGCCGGCACCGACGAAGAGCATCGGGCACTTCGCCTGCTTGATCAGCTCGACGGCTTGCTTGACGGCGTCCGCATCAGGACCGGGACGCATCACTTGCGTCACGGGAAAGAGCAAATGGTCAACCTGCTCACGAGCAATGTCTTCGGGCAGCTCGAGGTGAACGGCGCCGGGGCGCTCCTCGGCGGCAAGGCGAAACGCCTCGCGGACGAGAGAGGGAATGCGCTCGCCGTCGACCACTTGGTCCGCGCGCTTAGTGACAGGACGCAGCATATCGACGGTATTTATGACCTGAAAGCGACCTTGCTTGCTTTTCTTGATCGGCTTCTGCCCGGTGATGAGCACCAAAGGCATAGCACCAAGCTGAGCGAAAGCAGCAGGAGTCACGAGGTTGGTGGCACCGGGACCAAGCGTCGAAAGACAGACGCCGGGCTTGCCCGTGAGCCGACCGTAGGTGGCAGCCATGAAGCCGGCACCTTGCTCGTGACGGGTAACGATGACCTCGATCTTGGAGTTGCGTAGCGACTCGAGCAGATCGAGGTTTTCCTCTCCGGGGATGCCGAAGACGTACTTGACGCCTTCGTTCTCCAGCGCTTTGACGAAGAGATCAGAGGCTTTCATCATATCCTCCTAGTTCTAGAAACGTACCGGCGGGCTTAAGCCCGCTGGAATTGAACGAACACAACACACCGCTCACCCCCGCACGCACGCGAGCACGAGAAGAAGACTGATACGACAGCAGTGAGTTGTATTCGCGGGATTGAGACCAGGGACTTGAAAAGAAATAGCCCCATGTCATAACCAAGCTCGTATATCCGGATCAAGCGATATGAATTAAAGTTTTCGCGAGCGAACTCGCGCAACATGAGGCCACACGATTGTCAAAACACTCTCGCGATCCGGTTTCTTCACCTATGCAAACAGGAGAACGACATGGCGTTCAAGCGCTACTCGCGCACCCTCGCGAAGTTGTCATTAGCTTGCGCTCATCGCTTGGCAACGGCCAAACAGCGGGCTTTCGCCCGCCGCTACCATAATCCGGGGCGGTACCATAATCCGGGGCGGCACCATCGATGTGGTGCCGGTACAATAGTGCGGTGCCTGATTGGTCTTACCATTCGCTATTTAAACCGCTGCTGTTCAGGCTGCCGGCCCGGACAGCCGAGAACGTGACATTGACAGCGGTCGCCACGCTCGCTGCATTGCCGGGCGGCAAAAAGGTTCTGCAATTCTTCGGCGACATGCAACCAGACGTGCGCGTGCGCGTCAACCAAGCGTTCACGTCACCCGTCGGCCTTGGCGCCGGTTTCGCGCTCACGCGCGTCGCTGCAGAAGGATTGTGCGAATTCGGGTTTGGCTTCATCGAAATCGGCCCGATCACAGCGCAACCGGTAGACGGCAAAGTTGAACTCGTCGACGCAGCAATAACCTGGCAGAACTTGCCCATCAATCCGGGACTTGATTGGTATGCCCAGGAATTCGCGGGGGAAACGCTGCCATTACCGCTCGGGTTGAGAATCGCGCATTTGCCTGGAACAACTTGTGAAGAAGCGAAAGAGCAACTGCAGCAAATAAAGGAGAAGCTGGGGCACGCCAGTTCATTCGCTTGCATCGACACGCGCTGGGCAATTCTCAACTGGAATTCACAAGCGATCGTTGAGTATCTCTCGAATGCCAAATCCTTGTTCGAGCGAGTTTTGCTCTTGGTGCAGCCCGACTCCAGCGAAAAACAGACGGACACGTTGATCCGGGCGGGAACGGAGGCGGACATCGCCGGGTTCATGGTTGGTGGTGGCACGAGGGACGCTCGCGGCGATCTTTCGTTCAGCGCATTGGGCACCGGCACAGCGGCGCCTTTGTGCAAGCATCTGCGCGAAGCAATTCCTACTGCGGTAATCATCGCGGCCGACGCCGCAGGACAACCGGCTGATGCATTGTCGCTTCTAGCGGCCGGAGCCAACTTTGTGAGCATGTACAGCGGATTTGTTTTTGCAGGACCGGGTCTGCCAAAGCGCATCAATGAAGCATTGATGGCGCAGAAATTCCACGCGGCACTGCCACGCAAGCCTTATGCCGTAAGCTCCATTCGTCACTCCGCGTGGATTGCCTTCGCGCTGGTCGGGTTGGGACTAATTGTCACCGCCACCGCGGCGATGACGGTCGGATTAACGAGCGTGATCCTACCGTACGATGAAACATTCGTTCGCCTGCAGCGCCAAGGATTCAATCAGATCAGCCCGCATTTGCTCCACTTTATGGAGCACGATCGCATCACCTATGCGGGAACCGCATTCGCTACCGGAATTCTTTTTTTCGCCCTGTCTATATTTGGCATAAGAGCCGGTAAGCGTTGGTGCTACCACGCCGTGCGAAGTTCCGCTTTGTTTGGCTTTGCCAGCTTCGTACTGTTCATTTTTTTCGGATATGTCGATCCATTGCACGCATTCGTCACAGTCGTGCTGTTACCGTTTTTCATTTGGGGACTGATGGTGCCACCACGAACCTCTCCCGAAACGTCGACAAACCTATACAACGATCGAGCATGGCGAAACGGCATGCTTGGGCAATGTCTCATGGTCGGCGTAGCAGTCGGTTTGATGCTCGCCGGTATAGCGATCTCCAAGTTTGGCTTCACCACCGTGTTTGTACCTGAAGATCTCGCATTCATGCACACGACTGCGACAGCAATCGTGGCGAATCACCCTCACTTGCTCGCGGCCGTAGGACACGATCGCGCCGGCTTCGGCTGTGCGCTCATCACCGCCGGCATTGCTGTCTTGTACATGGCGTTGCACGGATTCAAGCAAGGTCAGGGCTGGGTGTGGTGGTCGCTGCTAGCGTCCGGTTTGGTGGCGCTGATCAGCACGCTCGCCGTACATTGCTCCATCGGCTACACAAACGCGTTCCACCTCGCGCCGGTATACATCGGTGGATTGATGTTCCTGTTGAGTCTTTGCTTTTCTTACCGTTTCTTGTGCGACCCGCCGGACTCAGCCGCGAACACGCGATAGTGGGATAAACCGGCTGCCCGCGCGAGCCACGCAAGGTTGTTATTCATTCACATCCATTGCCTGACAACAACGTCGGCAGCTAATTTTAGATCGTTCTTTCTCTTCTCTCACACACGAAAAAAAACCGCGATAAGTTGCTATGCCAACTCGGTTCCCATAATTCGCCCGAATGCGAGGCGAGCGAGCTTTATCGCCTGTGGTCGAGAATGAGATGAGCATCGTCTTAGCAGGCGCCTGCAGTATTGCACTGCGGGATGGTCTGCTCCGACGTTGATTGAGTTGTGCCCGAGCATGGTGCTGGGGTACCAAATTGGAAAGAAACTGCCTATGTTTAAGAACACACAAAACGACCCGTCCGTGCTGGCGATCCGCTTTGCCAACACCCGCGTGGCTATCGCCATCGGTCCCTTATCCGGTCTGCTTGGCGCGCTCAGAGTCGAGGCTATTCAAACTCAACTTCGGCTGAGCGAGCTCGAAGCTGCGAACGTGACTGTCGAACTTTGCCAGGAACTTGCCGGTGCGCTTTTCGCGAAAGCGAGCACTGCTGCAAAAGAAGCTGACCGAGTGAAAGATCTCGCCAAGAAAGCGCATGCGCGCGTTTACCAGCCGTTGGTCGATATTGACCAAGCGCTGCATCGGCTATCGGGTCTGCTCGAGATGCTCAATAAAAACAAATGCGACCGCGCCAGTCTGTGGCTGGCTGTGGAAAACCTACCCGAGCAGGTCGCGACGCTGGAGGCATCTCTGGCATCGGCTAAACGCCGTGCGCTGGCAGAAAATGAGCGCAAACTTTTGTCTGCGCCCTTGTATGTTTGGGGTACCCTCTTTCTGCTGTCCGCAGCGTATTTCCTGTGGGCGCTCATCGCCGGCGGCTCTCCGTGGATGTTCAGAAATCCCACTTCGGCCATGCTCGACTTGACCATCGCCGGCATCCTGGTGGGTCTCGGCGGAACATTCGGGTTCGGCATTCTGACGATGCTTCACGTCGACAATGCGCTATCGCCAGAGCCCGGTGTCGGAAATGACTCTGTAGCAAAAGCCGACTGAATCTGATTCATCTCATACGTGGCGGAGGTGCTTCACAAGGGCGCCTCCGTTGCTTTCTCCTCATAAGTTTTGCTTGGTCGCTTCATTCTATCTTCGATAGTATAAGTCACAAAGAGCAGAAGAAGCGCTCCCTCGACAGCAGACACAGATCCCGCCAGACATTGCAGTAACAAAGAGAGCGGCATTGCTGCCGCCCTCTGGAACGTTCATAACTAATGCGAAGCCGATGGCGTCGCGCCTACTTGGTTTTATTGGCGCCTTTTTGCGGCGAGGTGATGTACGCCAATCTCTGGCGCGCATCTTCGCTGTACTCGGAATCACCGGAGACCTTGAGCGCTTCTTGGAAGTGTTGCGCCGCATCGTCCATGCGGTGCTTGCGCTCCATGATCAGTCCCATACGATAGTAGGCTTCGCCAAGCCGATAATCGTTTTTCACCGCTTGCTCGTAGGAGCCGAGCGCTTTGTCGTACTCTTTCTCGAGTTCATAGGCGGTGCCCAAATTGTAGTGGGCGGTGGCCAGTTTGGGATCGAGCGAGACGGCTGTTTGCCAGTTCTTGATGGCTCCCATCAGATCTTTCTCGGCCCGCAACGCAGCGCCGATGCCATTGTATGTGATGGCATCTTTAGGATTAACGGCGAGCGCTTTGCGGAATTCGGCGAGGGCTTGAGCGTAGTTATGCTGCTGGTTGTAGATCAGACCCAGGTTGCTGTGCGCTTCCGCAAGCGCCGGGTTGTTGTCTACGGATGCTTTGTATTCATTGATTGCTTCGCTCAGCTTGCCTTGAAGGTGCAGTTGCACCGCGGCATTGTAGTGCTTGACGGCAGCCAGCTTCTTTTGTCCTTCAGTAAGCGGCTTGTCCGAAGCGACCGGAGCAACTGGAGCAGCCGGAGCGGGCGGAGCGCCGGGAGTTTCATTGGTGATGGTAGTTTCCGGTGCGGGAATCGGAGTGCCTATGGCTTCGGTTGCAGACGGTGCTTCGGGCGTAGGAGAAGCCGCCGTCGGGGCAGCTTCCGGCGCCGGAGCCGCAGCAGTCGCAGCAGGCTCGGTGGTAGGCGCGGCAGCAGCCGGTTGCGTTTCCGGTTGCGGCGCAGCAGCGGCAGGCTGTTCGGCAGGTGCGGCGGCAGGAGCAGCAGCAGCTTCAGGAGCAGCCGGCGTCGTGGTTTCTATCGGGCCCTTGAGAGGGGTGGCATCAGCAGCCGGCACCGTGGGGCTGGTATCAGCACTAGCGGTGGTCGTGGCTGCAGGAGCAGTTGCTGCCGGTGCAGCATTGGAAGACCAGTCCCATCCGCCGTTGCCACCAGGCGCGGTGGCGTTGGACACAGGAGCTGCCGGCGCGGCCGGCTGTTGAGCCGGTGTGGCGGCGGCCGACTGCTCGGCCGGTGCAGCAGCAGAAGCCACTGTCACAACGGGCTGAGCCGGCGCAACAGCAGAAGCCACCGTAGCGGCTTGCGGAAGCTCGCTATTGGGAACGGCCGCACTAGCTGCGGTGGCTACCGGCAGATTGTCGCCGAGGCTGACGGTGATCATGCCATCTTCGAGTTTGACGACGTGCGGCTTGACCTTCAAATCTTCAGGCAGATCGAGCACCACGCGCGCAGTGGGCTGCGGGGCGTTCTCGAGGTTTGAATAGCGGAGTGACTTCACGAACGGGAGAGCTTGATTGATAGCCGCCGACAGATCTTCGGCCGAAGGCAAGCTGCCTTTATCCAGCGCAGCATCGGTGAAATCGAGCACCACGCGATGATTGGGACCAGGCAGATCAAGTACGTGCGGCACAGTCGGAAAGGCGCCGGAGCCGAATTGCACGACAATTTGCTTCGATGCATCAACGCTGATCTTTGTGATTGGCAG
>Ga0134128_10004920_pt1 | contig 16242 bp, 13 predicted proteins | sample KB31754_FD_96462 | JGI IMG/M metagenome (GOLD analysis project Ga0134128, IMG submission 96462) | Terrestrial soil microbial communities with excess Nitrogen fertilizer from Kellogg Biological Station, Michigan, USA - KB3-175-4 | ecosystem: Environmental > Terrestrial > Soil > Unclassified ...
AGCCCCAGGCCAGCGCCGCGACGGCGCCCGCCAACACCGGCCGGGCGATACCTGCTCCGAACATCCTGCCCTCCTCACCTCCAACGCCGGAACGCCCGGCTAGGCCTGATCGGCCGTGGGACCGTAAACGCTGGGCAACGGCACGTCCTGCGGTCGCAAGTAAACGGTGAGCTGCCCGCGATGATGGATCATGTGATTGAGCAGAAAGGTACGGAGCGCTGCAGCGCGGGGAACGGTGAAGAACGCCTTGCCCCCTCGCTTGAGAGTCCAGGGGACCATGAAATCGGCGTCCCCCGGTACAGCCTCGATCGCGGCGTGAGCCTTGTCCACGTTCTCCTTGAAGCGCGCGACCAGCTTCTCGGTGGTATCAAAGCGCGGCACTTTGTATGGCTCGGCACCGGGCGGTGCCGCATCGAAGGATTCCGTGGTGAGAATCCGGGGTACGAATCGAGGTATGTCCGCGAGATGGCTCGACAGGTCGCCTAGCGAGCGCGACTTCGCATGCGGCTTCCATTGCGCAGCGGCGTCGGGAACGCGATCTAAGACGAGCCGAGTGGTCTCCATCTCGCGCTCGAACTCGGGAAGGAACGATTCTTTGATCGCCATCCGGACCGAATAATCCTGTTGTGGCAATGTGTTGGGGCCTGTCAGCTTATCGTATACCCGCAAGGGGAAGCGCGCCAGAGATGCAGCGGTGCGACACTCCTTATTGGATCCCTGTGGCAACGCTGGGCAGGTCGAGGTCCTGGCGTTCGAGCTCTCGCTGGCTGAACTCCGCCCTGCGGACGGGGGCTGGTGGCTCCTGCCAGCCGGCCACACTCAACACCTCTTCCGTCAATCGGTTGACCGCGTCGGTATCGGCGCCGTGGGTGGCGGTCGCGGCGGCCAGATCGAGCCATTCGAGAGCTTCCTGATAGGCGTACCGTTGACGGGCGGCTTCGCTCGCTCGAAGGGAGCAGCGATACGCTAGCGGTCGGTCGCCACCCGCCTCGGCGTGGCGGGCAATTTCGCCCGGCGGGCAGGGGACTCCATCGGTTTGGCTCATCAGCTCGAGGGCCACAGCGACCGCCCGGTGCAGTTCCCGCCGTCGGGAGGTGGTCAGCCGGTCCCGCACCACCCGAGCGATGACCGGGTGGGTGAAGCGGTAGCTCCCATTCTGTTCCTCGACTAGGCACCGCTCCACCAGCTCGTCCGCAATGGTCGCGGCCCGAAGCCGGGAGATGCCGTGCACGTGGGAAAGCAAGCCGGCGCGGCAGCCGGTCCCCGCAATCGCAATGGTGATCAGAACATCGTGCAGGTCCGGCGGCAACGATTCGATTCGCTCCGCGATCGCGTCGTGCACCGTCGGTGACATGGCCATGGCGGTGGGTTCGCCGGCGGTCGGCGCTGCCAGCCACGCGCCCGAGACCGAGTCCGCCGTCAGCCATCCTTGAGCGAACAGGGTCTTCAGCACCTCGATGGCGTAGAACGGATTGCCTCGCGTGACCTGATGAAGCCGTTCCGCCAGCCGTCGGCCACCGGTAGGCGTCGTCACGTGCCCCATCTCGCAGACCATCTGCCAGATCTCGTCCTCGCTGAGCGGCGCCAGGATCACAACCGTGGTGCGAGGCCGCACCCGCAACGCCCGGCAGAGCCGGGCAGCGGGGGCATCGCGCCGCAGCTCACCCAGAGTCAGCATGCCGCACCACAGAACGGGAGCGTCTTCCAACCGGCGGATGAGAAAGTGAAGCAGGCTGCAGCTGTCGCTATCGCACCATTGGAGATCATCGGTGGCGAGCGCGACGGGCTGCTCTGCCGCCATCGCCAGAATGAGCTGTGCGACCGCTTCGAATAGTCGCCAGGCATCGGCCGGCACCGGGGAAGCCTCGGGCAGACCGCGGAATCGCTGGGAAAGCTCAGGAAGGAGGCGGGATGCTTCGGCCAGCCATTGCGGATCGGCGCCCGAGAGACCGGGTGCGTCCAGCGCTCCTCGCAGGGCCTCCACCACGGGCCCATAGGGCACGCCGACCCGCGCATCATAACTTCGAGCCCGGAGGACGGTGCCGCCCTCGGCCTGGACCCAGCGAAAAAACTCATCCGCGAGCCGGGTTTTGCCGACGCCCGCCTCACCTTCGATGAGAACCACACGTCCGGCACCGCGCCTAACGCTTCGCCAAGTCCGCTGCAGCTCTTCCAGTTCTTGCGCCCGTCCTATCGGGCTGCACTCGAAGGCCGGGGCCCTGACGTACCACTCATCGGTAATCTGCCTGGTCGGTCGGCCGCCCTGGTCGGCCTCGATACGTCGTACGAGCTGGCCCAAAGCCCGGCTCGGTGCAGCACCAAGCTCGGTCTGCAGGCGACTTCGAAACTCGGCAAAACGCGCCAGTGCCGCCGCGCGATCACCGGCCAGGTAAAACGATTCGATCAGGAGACGAGCTGCCTCATCGGAGAGTGGTTCCGCCGCGAGCCATCGGTTCGCGTGGGTTACCGCCTCTCGCCACTGCCACTTCCGCATGGCTTCCCGGGTGAGCCGGCCCAACGCCTCCCGAGACCGCCGGAGCAGGTCTTCCCGCTTGAGCGATGCCCACTCATCAAACGCAGGACTGTCCCGGACGGTAAGGCCGCTTAGAAATCCGGAAACGTCGAACGCCGCCGCTGCTGCCGGATCGTGCTCGACTGCAGAAAGAAATCGCCGGACATCGCAATCGACCGCGCTGTCGAGTTGGAGGGAGTCTCGGGAAACCTGGAGTGCTTCACCCACCACCTGACGGACCTGCTTGACTGCCTGGCGCAGCGACGCCCGCGCCGCTGGGTCCGGGTGCTCGCTCCAAAGCAGCGACGCCAGACGCTCACGCGGCTGAGGCCCCGGCTCGAGGGCGAGATACGCCAGGAGCGCCAGGGGTTTGGCGCCAAGGGGAAGGCCTGACGGCGCGCCGCCCACCGACAACGCAGGGGTGCCGAGCAACGTGAGGCTGGGGCCGACCACACGGCTCTCCTATGGGGGTTCCCGAAGCTACCTATGATTCACGATGAAGCAAGAGGCCATTCACGATGTTTTCACGGTGGGGCTCAATATTGCTCCCGTCGCTTGAATCAAGCCGAATCAATCGCAAACACCAGCACTGTCGGCCGCGTTGCAACTCGTTCGTACGGAAACACTTGTCCCCCAGGAGACGTCATGTCGAATCCCAAGGAGCAGGTCCGCATCCAGCTCACCCCCGAGCAGAAGGCTCAGATGAAGGGCCCCACGAACAAGGATGCGGAGGCGACCGAGTTGACCGCGACCGAGCTGGAAGAGCGAATCGCTCCCGTGCGCATCTGAGTTCGCCGTAACCACCGTCGTCACCCAACAGGAGGCAGTATGTCGAACCCCAAGGATCAGGTCCGCATCCAGCTCACCCCCGAGCAAAAGGCCATGGTGAAGAACGCCACTGGTAAGGACGCGGAGGCGGTGGAGCTCAGCGTGTCGGAGCTCGAAGAGCGGATCGCCCCGACCACTATCAGCATCCCCGGGACGAAGACCAGCGGCGGCCATTAACATCGCCGAAGCTGGGGGCGGGACGCGTCGGTCAGACTGATGCGTCCCGCCTTCTATACTATCGGACCGCAGTTCCCCCACCAGCGACGCCGAGCGAACCTTCTTGACCATCTCGGCGCCGACTTCGAGACCGACAACGTTTACAGCGGGTTGTATCTGCCGCAATCGAGTTGAGAAGAGTCTCGGATACCCAAGGGCGTCGCCAACCGTCAGGCGCACCTGTTTCACCGGCTACCGCAGTGGAGCACGCGCCGCGGCATCGGGGTGCTCACCCCACACGAGGGAAGCGAGACGCTCGCGAGATTGGGGGCCGGTTCGAGCGCGAGGTAGGAGGGCAGTGCCAGTGGCTTCGCCCAAGGGGAGGCCGTGCGGCGCCCCGCCAACGGACAACGCGGGGGTGCCCAGCAACGTGAGGCTAGGGCCGGCCAAGCGGCTCTCCTAGGGGTGTGCCCGAAGGGCCTACGATTCACGATGAAGCAAAAGGCCCTTCACGATGTTTTCACGGCAGCGCTCAATATTGCTCCCGTCGCTGGAACCAACCCGTCTCAATCGCAATTAGCAGGCACCGTCGATCGCGTCGCAACTTGTTCGTACAGAAACACTTGTCCCCAGGAGAGGCCATGTCGAATCCCAAGGAGCAGGTTCGCATCAAGCTCACCCCGGACCAGAAGGCCCAGGTGAAGGCCGCCACGAGCAAGGATGCAGAAGCGATCGAGTTGACAGCGGCCGAGTTGGAGGAGCGGATCGCTCCCATGCAGTTCTGAGTTCGGAGCAGCCACCGTCGTCACACAAAACCTGGAGAGCACTATGTCGAACCCCAAGGATCAGGTCCGCATCCAGCTCACTCCCGAGCAGAAGGCCTTGGTGAAGAACGCCACTGGTAAGGATGCCGAGGCGGTTGAGCTTAGCGTGTCGGAGCTCGAAGAGAGGATCGCCCCGGTCACCTTTACTGTTAAGCCCGCGGCGACGAGGGGCCCGGTTTAACATCCGCGAAGCTGGGGCGGGACGCGTCGACCAACCAGCGGCGCGCCCCGCTCTTGTATTTGACGCCGGGCCCACTCACCCTAGCGCCTCTTCTCACCCCCCTCTAGCTTAGCGGTAACGCTTCTCCCCCAGCCCGCCTCGGCGGGAGGGCCCACACTGGACACATCATCGTTGCAGGACGTGGCAGGCGCCGTCCCTTCGGCGGCGACTGAGGCGCTTCGCCGTGAGGTGGAGCGCCTCCGACTGCTGCAGACGATCAGCCACGACTTCAACTCCAGCCTCGATTTCGACGAGCTCCTCCCGCGGGTCTTTAAGACGGTCATAGACACTTTGGGCGCGCAGGGTGGCTCCCTTTGGATCGCCGAGGGAGACATGCTCCATTGCCGGCTGGCCGTCGGTGGGGCGAGCCAACGTCTGGTAGGCGCTCAGATGCCGGTTGGGACGGGCTTCATCGGCGACGTGGCCAGGAAACAGAAGACCACCGTCGTGACCCGGGCGATGGAGGACCCGCGCTTCGACCCGGCCGTGGACACTGCCGGCGACGACGGCCCGACCACCGTCATGGCATCTCCGATGGTCGCGCAGGGAGCGACTGTCGGGGCCATCCAGGTTACCGGAAAGCGGACCGGGGACGGGGTCTTCGACCCGGGCGACCGTGAGCTGTTCGAGGGGCTGGCGGCGAGCGCGGCAATCGCTCTGCGAAACGCCCAACTTCACACCGCAGACAAGCGAGCCCGGGACTTAGCACTCCTGCTCGAGATCAGTCGCGAAGTCACTGCTACCCTCGACATGGATAGGGTGCTTCACTCGGTGGTGAATCTCGCCGGCCGAGCACTGCCGTTCGATCGCGGGGCGATTGCGCTCTACGACAAGGGGCATTGCGACATCCGCGCCGTGGCGGGACAGGAGAAGGTCGATAAGGACGACCCCCAGCTCCAGGACCTCGCTGTTCGCGCCGCATGGGCAGCGGGACGCGGTTCGGCCTTCTATCTGTCGGACCGCAGCTCTCCAACCAGCGACGCCGAGCGCACCTTTCTGACGATCTTCGGCACCGACCTCGAAACGAACAACGTTTCCAGTGGATTGTATCTGCCTCTGACCGACGAAGAAGGCGTGGTCGGGATCCTCCTGTTCGAGGCTCAAGCCCCGGATTTTGCGACTGAAACCCAGCGCGAACTCGCGACGATTCTGGCAAACCAGACTACCGTCGCCCTTCGGAACGCCCAGCTCTATGCGCAAGTCCCGCTGGTTGACGCCTTCAGCGCGATCGCCGAGAAGAAGCGCGCCTTCTTCGAAATCCCTCGCCGCAAACGCCTGCTCTATGGCGTCGGTGCCGCTGTCACGCTGCTCGCACTCACGTTGATCCGATGGCCTCTGCGGGTCAGCGGGACCGATCCCACCTTTCGGGCTTTCGGGCGGGCCGATGTGCGGGCGCTGGTGCCGGGTATCATCGAGCGCGTGTTTGTGGCGGAGGGGTCCCTGGTGAGCCGAGGCGCCCCGGTGCTGGAGCTTCGGGATGCAGAGCTCCGCGCCCAGCGTGACGCTGCTGCCGCGTCCGCCATCGAGAGCGACCGACGGGCATCCCAGGCAGCGAGCCGCGGTGACGCCGCCGACGAACGGCTGCAGCGTCTGCGCAGCGAGACCTACCGCCAGGAAACCGGCGTGCTGGACGAACGACTCGCGGCGAGCGTGATCCGTTCACCAGTTGCTGGGGTCGTCCTGACTCCGCGACCAGCCGAGCGGCTGGGCGCCAAACTGGAGGAAGGGAACCTCGTCGTCACCGTTGGCAGAACCGACACGCTGGAACTGGAGTTCGGGGTGGACCAACGCGACATCGAGCGGGTCACACCGGGCCAGGAAGTGCGGCTCCGCGTCGATGCACTACCGCAGCAGACCTTCAGCGGTCGGGTAACCTCCATTGCGCCAACTCCCGTAGCTGATAGTGCGGGTCGGGCGCACTTCGTTGTCCGGGCTGCCGTGCCGAATCCGGATGGGCTGCTTAGACCCGGGATGGCAGCGTTTGCCCGCGTGCTCACAGCGCCCACGTCCATGCTCGGGCGCATCTTCCGGAATCCGGTGCGACAAGCCCGGCTCCTCTGGTGGAGGATGTGGTCATGAGGGAGCTGTTGTGCGCCTTGCTCATTGCTTCGGCGATGCTTGCAGCGATCGGGTGCAGCGACGAGCCCAAGCCCGCCAAAGCGGAGACCCCCGCAACCAGCGTCGCGCTGCTCAGCGCCGACACGATGACTGTCGACGCACCGCTTTCGCTGCCGTCGCAGCTCTACGTCGAGCATGACGCTATTGTGGCAGCACGTTCCTCCGGGATGGTCGAGGCCGTCCTGGCCGACCTGGGAGCCCGGGTCGAGGCCGGGCAACTTCTCGCCAGACTCGAGAGCGTTGACCAGGAGATTGCCGTCGGCCAGGCCGAAAATGCGTACAGCAATGCTGAGCGTCTGGTCCAGCGGGCCCGTGAGCTGACCCATTCCGGGGCCGCAACGGTGGCAGACTCCGAGCAGGCGGAAATGCAGGATCGCCAGGCGGAATTGGCTGTGAAGAAGGCCCGCCGTGACTACGACCTTACCCGGATTACCGCGCCGTTCAGTGGCGTCGTTACCTCGAGGCTTGCGAGACCGCGCCGCCTGGTCGCCCCGGGCGACACCTTGTTCCGAGTGACTGCGATGAGTCCGCTGCTTGCGCGGGTGAGGGTACCAGAGACAGCTGCGGGGGACATCCGTCCCGGCAGCTCGGCCGAGGTTGCGTCCCTCACCGGGGTGACCGCGAAGGCAAGCGTCGTACGCGCGTCGCCGGCCATCGATCCGGCGAGCGGCACCAGGGAGGTGGTGTTAGAGGTTGCGAGCGGGTCGCGGCTGGCGCCCGGTGCGAGCGTGAGCGTGAGACTCGGCCGCGAGCGGCGGCGGATCGTGGTCGTGCCCCGCGACGCCATTGGGGAGGACGGGTTCGCTCTAGTGTGGGAGAACGGGCACACCGCGCTCCGAGCGGTCACACTCGGCGCAGATGTGGGGGAAGGTCGGGTCGAGGTGGTGAGCGGTGTCGCCGCCGGCGAGCGACTGGCCAGGCCGGGACATTGAGCACCCGGCCGCGGTGCCGGGCCGATCTCCGGTTCGTCCAGCAGGTCTACCGCGGCGAGCAGTCCTACATAGTGAAGGACCCCGCCACTCAGAAATACTTTCGCTTTCGCCCGGTCGAAGCCCTCGTACTACAGTCATTCGACGGCCGGACCTTTACGGAGATTGCTACGGCGCTCGCTGCAGACGGCTTTCGACTGACGGCGGGGGCATTGGAAGCGTTTGCGCGTAAGCTGGCCGGAATGGGCCTCCTCGAGCGTACGCTGGCGGAGCGAACTACGCTGGAAGTAGAGCGACTCCGAGCGGAGCGGAGCCGGCGCCGGCGGCGACCGCTGTTCCGCGGGGAGGTCCTCCGGATGCGCTGGTCGGTCGGGGACCCAGACACGCTGCTAACGCGTACCCTTCCCTGGCTCCGATGGTGTTTTTCGCCGGTGTTTCTCGCGGTGTCGGTGGTGTTGTTCGCTGCGTACTTTCTGGTCCTGGCTGCGAAATGGGGAGAGTTCAGCTCCGCGGTCGCTTTTCTGTATTCGCCGAGCGCGCTCACACTCGGCACTCTAGCAATACTCTGGACCACCGCGCTCCCCATCATCGTCATACATGAGCTGGGGCACGCGTACACCTGCAAATATTTCGGTGGCGAGGTCCACGAAATGGGGTTCATGCTGATCTATTTTGAGCCGGCATTCTACTGCAACGTGAACGATGCGTGGACCTTTCCCGAGCTGAGGGCTCGGCTCTGGGTCACTGCAGCCGGGTCCTGGATTCAGTTCGTTATAGCCAGCCTCGCCGCGCTGGTGTGGTGGCTGGTGGTGCCGGGCACCCTGGTGTCGGAAATTGCCCTCGCAGCCATGATAATCGGTGGCGTGACCACCATCCTTACGAATATGAATCCGCTGATCCCGCTCGACGGCTATTTCGCGCTGAGTGACTGGCTCGAGATACCCAACCTGCGCCAGCGCGCATTCGGCTATTTCACCTGGGTGGTGAAACGACATCTGTTGCGGCTCGATGTCGAGGAGCCCCCAGCGACCGATCGAGAGCGGCGGGTGTTCATCATCTACGCGGGTCTGGCGACGTTCTACATCGCAGGAATTTTTGTCTTCGCTGCGGCACTCATGCTGGGCTTCGCGCGGCAGCTTCTCGGCGTCATGGGCGCCCTCGTGGTCGGGCTCCTGATATTCCGAGCCGCTTGGTCACCAGTCGTCGAGTGGGGGCGGAACGTGGCTCTCTCCATTCGGGCCCACCGTGGCCAATGGCAGCAGAGTCCCTGGCGAATCCGCCTCCTAGCGGGCGGCGTGGCGATACTCCTCATTCTGCTGCTCTTGCCGCGCTGGATCACCGTAGCGGGCGGATTCACGGCCGTTCCGGTCCGCTCGCTGCCCTTGATTGCGCCGGACAGCGGAATCGTAAAGCAGGTCTACGCACGTGAGGCCACCCGGGTTCCCGCCGGAGCACCGCTCGTCCGCATCGAGAACCTCGCGCTCGAGCAGGAGCGCGTCGCACGTGCGCGAGCCCGCGACTCCGTGGCGGCCGAGGAAACGCGGGCTCGGGCTCAGGGCCGCGAGGATGAGGCCGAGCGCTTGACTGTCGAGCGCGCGGCTTTGACCGCGCGCCTGGACGAGTATGATTCGCGCCTTAGTGTACTGATGCTACGCGCGCGCGCGGCCGGCGAAGTGCTGACGGCCCGACCGGAACAATTGCTCGGTCGGCGGGTGGATAGCGGAGACACGCTGGTGATCGTGGGTGACGCCGACTCTCTCGATCTCCGGATCGCACTGACCGGCGCCGGCGCGACGCGGGTCCAGCCGGGTTCTACGGTAAGTGTGCTTCCCTACTCGGCGGTGGGCCGTCCGATTCTGGGAGTGGTACGTAGCGTTTCGCCGATTGCCGGGCCCACTCGAGACATGCCGGGGGTCGAAGCACGCGTGCGCGTCGCCGCTGGCGGGGCCTGGCGCGTCGGAGTCACCGGTGAGGCCCGCGTGCGCTTGCGCCGCTCCAACCTGCTGGGCGAGATCTGGTGGGGCGTCCGCCAGCGGGTACGGGCGGACCTTCTTCTCTGATGGCCCGCGACCTCCTTGCCACGGTCCAGACGGCGTTGGGCCGGCGATATACGGTCGAGGCGGAAATCGGCCGGGGTGGCGGCGCGCGGGTGTTCCGAGCGCGCGACACTAGCGGCACCCTTGTCGCCCTCAAGGTGCTCCATCCCGAGCTCCTCGTCAGCGTCGCGGCCGATCGGTTTCTGCGCGAGATCGAGTTCGCCCGGAAGCTGGAGCATCCTCACATAGCTCGGTTGCTCGATACCGGCGAGGAGGGCTGGCTGGTGTACTACACCATGGCCTTCGCCGAGGGCCCCTCGCTGCGACAGCAGCTAGAGGCGTCGGGACCACTCGACCTGGGCCAAACCCAACGTCTCGCCACCGAAATACTGGGTGCGCTGGCATACGCCCACGGGAAGGGCGTGATCCACCGGGACGTCAAGCCGGAAAACGTGGTGCTGACCGCCGCCGGCGCCATCCTGCTCGATTTCGGGATCGCGCGGGCAGTCGAGGTGTCCGGCGGCGACCGGCTGACCCGCTCGGGCACCACTCTGGGCACGGCGACGTACATGAGCCCCGAGCAGATTCGGGGCGCCCGCGACATGGATCAGCGGACCGACCTCTACGCGACGGCGTGCCTCATTTACGAAGCATGTGTCGGCAAGCCGCCCTTTCATCACGCCAACCCGATGTTCGTCATGCAGCAGCACCTCACCCAAACGGCTCCCGATCTCAGGGACGCCATCCCCACCGCGCCCGCCAGTATGGCCGAGGCTATCGCTCGAGCCCTGGCCAAGGTCCCTGCAGAGCGGTGGGCTTCGGCCGACGCGATGCTGGCCGGCCTGCGGGGCGTCGCTGTCGCCGGATAGCCGGGGCCGCCCTGGGGCTCCAGAGGCGCCCTTCCTGCCGGAGCGGGCGCGGCGTCGGTATAATCGAACTACGTCCCCGATTTGAGGTCGTGGTTGAGCGACGCGTTGGTAAGCGACACCCTGGAGCGGCTCCGCCTCATCCTGGCGGAGCGTTATGCCGTCGAGCGCGAGCTCGGGCACGGCGGCATGGCGACCGTCTACCTGGCACAGGACCTCCGGCACGACCGCCAGGTCGCCATTAAGGTCCTGCGCCCCGAGCTGTCCGCGTCGCTTGGCTCCGACCGTTTCAATCGCGAGATCAAAGTCGCCGCCGGCCTGCAACACCCTCACATACTCGGACTCTACGACTCCGGCGCGGCCGACGGTCTGCTCTACTACGTCATGCCGTTCGTCGAGGGGGAAAGTCTCCGGGACAAACTCGATCGCGAGAAACAGCTGGGGGTCGAAGACGCTATCCGCTTGGTCTGCGAGTGCGCCGAGGCACTCAATTACGCCCACAGTAGAGGAGTGATTCACCGCGACATCAAGCCCGAGAACGTGATGCTCTCGGGCGGGCACGCATTGGTCGCGGATTTCGGCATCGCCAAGGCGTTCAGCGAAGCCGGCGCCCAGAAGCTGACCGAGACCGGTATGGCCGTGGGCACGCCGTACTACATGAGTCCCGAGCAGGCGATGGGCAGCGACATCGACGGGCGGGCGGACCAGTACAGCCTCGGGTGCGTGCTCTACGAGTTGCTCGCCGGGCAACCGCCGTTTACCGGCCCCACTCCGATGGCCATTCTGGCCCGGCACTCACTCGAGCGGGTCCCGAGCCTGACCATCGTGCGACACTCGATCCCGGAGGCGGTCGAGCTGGTCGTTCTTCGGGCGCTGGAAAAGGTGCCGGCCGATCGGTACCCGACGATGGGGGAGTTCGCCGAGGCGCTGCGCGGCGCGGACATGGGGCGGCTGTCGACTCGAACGGCAGCCCGGCCAGTGCCCACCGAGTCGCTTCGCGCCCTCGCCAAGCCCGTCCCCTTCTGGCGACGTGCCCTGCCGTGGGCCATTGGCGCGGCGGCGATCGTGCTGGTCGGAGTGGGCGGCTGGCTCGGATGGCGGCGGTGGGGGTCGGCAAAGGAAACCGCTGGCAGCACAGCGCCAGCCGGTGCCGACCCGAACCGCCTCGCGGTGCTCTACTTCCAGCGCCGTGGCGGGTCCGACTCCCTTCAATACCTTGCCGATGGATTGACCGAAGCTCTCATCCATGAGCTCAGCCAGGTCAAAGAGCTGCAGGTAATATCCCGAAATGGCGTTGCTCCGTATAAGAGCGTGAACGTATCTCCGGATAGCATCGGTCGGGCGCTCAAGGTGGGTACGCTGGTCTCCGGTACGCTGGAACAATCCGGTGATCGTCTCCGCGTGACGGTGGCGCTGGTGAACGCGGCTACGGGGGCCGAGATCGGCAACAAGACCCTGGAGCGGCCCCGGACCGAGATCTTCGCGCTCCAGGATGACCTGGCCAAGGAGGTCTCAATCTTCCTGCGACAGCAGGTCGGGCAGGAGGTCAAGCTGCACGAAAGCCGTGTTGGGACGAAGAACGCAGCCGCGTGGGAGCTGGTTGAGCAAGCAGAACAGGAGACGAAGGCAGTCGAAACGCTTCTGGCGGCTGCCGATACGGCCTCCGCCGCGCGGCGGCTGGGGCATGCTGACTCACTTCTGGCGAAGGCGGAGGCCCTGGATCCGAGCTGGCCTACCCCGGCGGTGCAACGAGGCTGGTTGGCCTATCGCCGGCTCGACCTAGCGGGCGGGTCGGATCAAGCGTACTATAGCACTTGGCTGGCCAAGGGTTTAGAGCACGCCGAAACCGCCCTGAAACTGAAGCCGGACGATCCCGAGGCGCTCGAGCTCCGGGGCACATTGCGCTATTGGCAGTGGGTATTGAACCTTGGTGGAGGACCCGCTGCAGCCGCTAAGCTGATAGCAGACGCGGAGTCAGACTTACGCCGGGCGGTCGCACAAGACCCGAACCGAGCCTTCGCATGGGCGATGTTAAGTCATCTCCTGATGCGTAAGTCGGAAACGGCGGAGGGCAAGCTCGCCGCCTTGCGAGCGTACGAAGCGGACCCGTACCTTAACGAGGCGCCGACCATCCTGTGGCGGCTCTTCTCGAGTTCGCTCGATCTCGAGGACGGCGTTGAAGCGACGCGTTGGTGCGACGAGGCGTACCGGCGCTTTCCGGGCGACCCCCGATTTCTAGAGTGCCAGATCTCGTTGCTTGCGTTGCCTGGGCAGAAGCCCGATGTCTCGAAAGCCTGGCAACTCCTTGAGCAGAACGTGAAGCTCTACCCGCCGAACCAGCGGGAATTTCGACGGCGCAGGGGACAGCTATTGGTGGCGATGGCTCTGGTGCGGGCCGGATTGCCGGACAGCGCCCGCAGTGTGGCTTTGCGCTCGCGGAGCGACGCAACTGTCGACCCGACGCGAGAGTTGGTGTACATTGAGGCCTTGCTCCGCAACATGTTGGGGGATCGGGACGAGGCGCTGCGTCTCATTAGCGTATACCTCGCTACGAATCCACAGGAACGCCCCTCGATGGCGAACGACGATACCTGGTGGTGGAGAGGTCTGCGTGAGGACCCCCGCTACCGGCGACTTGTTGGCATAGAAAACTAGCGGTCACAGCCGACGCGATGTCGGCTCTGGGACGGTCGATAGGTATGGCTTTGCCGGAAGCCAGGTGGCGATGCGGCAGGGGCTTACGAGTAGTGCGGTCCTGCCAAGTCCACCGCCGCGATTCGGAGCCGGTCGAGCTACCATCGGTTCACGCTGGGAAAGACCCGGTTCACGCTGGCTTTACGGACTGACGTATAGATTCGCCTCGTTCTCGATTCGCGCCAACACTTGGTGGTGGATGGTTTTGCGTGAGGACCCCCGCTTCCGGCGACTGGTTGGCATGGAAAACTAGTAGTCACAACCGACACGACCTCGGTCTACGAGCGTCGATACCGGCTTTGCCGGAACCCAGGAGGAGGAGCAGATGAGGCAGGGGCTTGCGAGTAGTGTGGTCTTAATAATGGCAGTCGCAGCTGCCAGCGGCTGCGGCGAGAAGCAGGAAGCTCCCTCGGCGCCGGAGTTTCACACCATTACGGGCACGTCGTCGGGGTGCGATTTCGGGCATGTCAGCCAGTTAGCGAACTCGTATTTCAGCCCGCCGCGGCAGCAGGTCGTCAAGGATATCGTGACTGCGATGAGCGGCGCAGCCAGCTTCAGCACGGCGGCCAAGGGCTTGGGTTTCGATATCATGGCCCACATCGACACGGTCGTGACGAACAATGCGGCTGGGACTCCCTCCGTGGGGTCCGATCTGGTGAATCACCTGATCCTCTGCATGTACAATCCGACGAGCGAGGCGGCGGCCTACCCGGTGACGTTCCCGGAGGACTTTACCGTCTCGCTCACTCCGTCGCTCCACGGGGCGTTCAAGGTGAAGCCGCCTTCGAGTACTAGCACCGACGCTACACCCGTCCTCTCACGACCCGTTACGGCACCGTTCTCTGGCGTAGGACTCTCATCGGGCACGTGGTCCAGCGCGCTGTCGGGCAACACGCCCGCTCGGGTTTTGGTCTATGGCAGCCCGGTTTCCTCATCACCGACGAGCTACGACTGGAAGACCGTTCCGCACAACAGCTCGTTCAGCCCGCCGGTCATCGTAGGCATCTGCATAGACCCGAACAGCGCGACGACATCCCTGCTCAACGATGAGCACGTCGGCCTCCTCCCGTTCACGGACGCACCATTCTTGGTGCCCGGCACGTGCTCGCCTTCCACCGCATTGTTTGACGCCGACAGCCCGGCCATGTTCGCGCAGCGGCTCCTCCGGATGGGTGCGGGCCTCTTCGGCCCCCGGGCGCTTTGGGCGGCCGCCTTGAACCCGGGCGGCCTTGGTGGCACGAAGAGCGGGATCAGAACTCAGTTCGGGCCCAAAGTGGTCGCGAATGTCACGCTGACGTTTACGCAGCAGCCAACTTCGACGAAGGTCAACACCGTGATTTCGCCGGCAGTAAAGATACGGGCCACGGATGCAGGTGGAGCGACAGTCCCGAACGTGACCATCACGCTTGGGGCCGTCAACAACAACGGGGCGAACGTCGTACTCAGCGGAACCACGACGCAGACCACGGATGCGAACGGCGTGGCGACCTACAACAACCTCTCGGAGAACAAGGCGGGAGGGTCCAGTTTGATCGTGATTAATGCTACGGTAGGCGGCCGGCCGGCAATTACGGTGAGCAAGCCAGTGTCAGCAAAGTTCAACATCGCACCCAAATAAATGAAGTCCTCTTCGCAGTAACACCGAGGGCGGCTCGATCGAGCCGCCCTCGTTCATTTTGCCCGAAGGCCGCCAATGGCTCGCGTCACCCGACGCTGAGCCCCTTGGTCTTTGACTGCAACGAAGATGGTGTCGTCGCCGGCGATGGTCCCGACCACCTCGGGCCACGCCAGCCGATCCATCGCGACCGCGACCCGGTTCGCCTCGCCCGGAGCGGTGTGGACCACAACCAACGTCTCACCCGCCGTGTCCCACGACAACACGCCTTCGGCGATTCGTTGCTGATCCGGATTTGCCAGCGCCTTGCGTCCCGGCGGAGGCCGTCGATACGCGCCGTCCACTTTGACCAATCCCAGGACGGCGATGTCCCGACTGACGGAGGATTGGGTAACCTCCCAGCCGTCGGCGGCGAGCATGTCGGCAAGCTCCTCCTGAGTGCGCACCGCACGCGTGCTGATGAGCTCGAGAATGCGCAGGTGACGCTTCTTTCGATCGGTCGTCACGCGAGGCCCTGCTTTCGCCCGGCCAAGCGGGTCATTGCTGCCGCGAAGCGCCGCCGCTCGCGAGCAGCCCAGCCGCGCGCCCGGCGCATACGGGATCGCACGACAGGGAGACCCAGATTACCCAAGCTTCCAGTAGCTCGCCGGCGGGCCACCAGCTCCGCCAGGCTCGGCTCTGCCAGCCGTATTCCCGCGGCCAGATCAGCCGCAACCTCACGATAGGCCAGCCGGAAGGCGCGGCCCCGCTCGACCCTCCGCATCACTTCGTCGGTGGCAAGCGTGTCACCCGCCATTGCCGCCCGTGCCCGTAGACGATCGACCTCGAGGCGTGGGACCGCCTGGGCCATCATGCCGAGCATCTGGGCGGTGCGATCGAGCCCCCGGAACAGCGGCTCCTTGAGCAGTTGAAAGTCCCGGTGATATCCGCTGGACAGCTTCGACTTGAGGTGAAGCACCGCCGCGAGATCGCTGTCGAGTGCCGCCGCTCGGGCCCGGGTAAGCTCGAAGAGATCGGGGTTCCGCTTATGCGGCATGATGCTCGATCCCGTGCTAAGCTCCTTCGGGATAATCAGGAATCCAAACTCATCCGCGCTGAGCAGAATCGCATCCTGCGCGAGCTTGCCCAGCTCGTGTCCCAGCTGGGTACACCAAAACAGCACCGCCGCCTCGAGCTTACCGCGGCCGTTTTGCACGGCCGTAACCACGTGCTCAGGGGCGGCGAACCCTAGCGCCCGTGCAACCGTCTCCCGCCGAAGCGGCAGCGGCGCACCGTAACCGGCCGCGCTGCCGAGCGGCGAGCGATCGAGCGTCGCCCAGAGCGCCGGCAGACTGTCGGCGGTATCGAGCAGGCCCTCGGCGAATGCCAGCGCCCAGAGCGCCGGGGACGAGGGCATCGCTCGACGCTGATGGGTGTAGCCGGGCCAAAGCACCGCGCGATGGTG
>Ga0134128_10004921_pt1 | contig 16241 bp, 15 predicted proteins | sample KB31754_FD_96462 | JGI IMG/M metagenome (GOLD analysis project Ga0134128, IMG submission 96462) | Terrestrial soil microbial communities with excess Nitrogen fertilizer from Kellogg Biological Station, Michigan, USA - KB3-175-4 | ecosystem: Environmental > Terrestrial > Soil > Unclassified ...
ACGCCGCCTTGTCCAATCCCGCGTCGAGATGCTTCAGGCGCGGCAGGACCTCGTTCTTCAGGAGCGAGAGCGAGTGCTGCCAGGCCTCGCCCTTGTGCTTGTAGTCGAAGCCGAACACGAGCAGCACGCCGAAGCCGCCGACCTCGTGCCAGATCTGCTCGATCTTCTCGGTGACGGTTTTCGGCGAGCCGACGATCCAGTTGTGACGCGCGCAATAGTCCACGGTGACGTCGCTGTCCGCGACGTCAGGCGCGGCTTTCAGATAATCCTTGAAGCCGAAATGACCGAGCAGCGGCAGGAAGTATTCGTGCATCATCCGGCCCATCATGTCGCCGGCCGAAAGCTTCCACGCCTCCTCGTCGGTATCGGCGACGAACACCTCGCGCACCAGGCGCCAGTCGCGGCGGCTCGGCTTGCGGCCGGTCTTCGCCGCGCCCTGCTCGACCGAGTCCCAGTGGCTGCCGACATAGGCCGGGTTGAGGTTCAGGCTCATCGGGATGAAGCCGCGCTCGCCGGCGAGCTTGAGCGTGTCGGAGTTTTTCGACAGACCGGCGACGCCGATCGGCGGATGCGGCGCCTGCACGGGCTTCAGATGGGTTTTGAGGAAATCGAACATCGTGTCGGGCTTGGTCACCGTCCAGTACTTGCCGGTGTAGGTGAACGGCGCGGGATCGCTCCAGAGTTTGAGGATGATCTCGAGCGCCTCGCGCGTCATCTCGCGGTTCTGCCCGCTCATGCCGTCGACATTGAACATCGCCCAGTCGCTCGGCAGGCCGGACGCCGCAACGCCGAAATTCAGGCGTCCGCCGGACAGATGATCGAGCATCGCGACGCGATTGGCGAGTTCGGCGGGGTGATGATAGGGCAAGAGGAAGCCGCCGGGGCCGATGCGGATGTTGCTGGTCTGGCGCAACCCCTCCACGACCAGAAGATCGGGCGCCGGATGCGGCTCCCAGGGCGCGGTGTGGTGCTCGCCGATCCAGCATTCCTGGTAGCCGAGCTCATCGAGCCAGCGCAGCACCTGCAGATCCCAGTCGTGACCCTCTTTCAGGCCGCACTCCGGCGGATGCGACGGCATCGCGAAATATCCGAGTTCCATGGGGTTTCCTCCGCTGCTCTTGTGTTGTTGTTCGTTGGTTGCGGAGCGATCCGTGCTCGCCCGGCGGGACAAAGTTTAGTGCTCCGCACGCCTCAATCATTGGCTGCAGAACGGCGAAATGATGACCGGTGCCATGCAGCAGAAGATGCCGCGGCCAAGGGCCGCGATGGTTTTGATTGAGCATCATTTCATCGGAAAACCGGTGCCCGCCCCCGCTTCAAGCGCGGGGCAGGCTTCTCTGGATCATTGGCCGCGACCGCGCTTTGGCGCCCGCGACAATCTGCATGGAAATGCCGGCGATCCAGCCGACCAGGATCAGCCAGGTCCAGGCGATGTGCGGCGCCTCGCGCAGGATGATGATGGCAACCGAAAAGAACGCGGTGAGCGTCGCGCAGAAGGTGCCGACGGCGGAGAGGAACTCGGCCGCATCGATCTTGGAGTCGTCCTCGCCATGAAACGCAAGCTGCGGCGTGTCGATGCCGAGATAGAAGCCGATTGCGCCGATCACCATCATCGCCAGCAGGAACCCCTCCGAGGTCAGCGCGGAGATCGAGGAGCCGACATGGGCCGAGACGAAGAGGCCGCAGGCCGCTCCCGCCATCGCAAGGCCGATGCGTTCGAGGACGTGGGCGGATTTCCGGAACCGGAAACGCATGGGCGCACCCTGCCGATCGCCGTGAGACGAGTATACCCCATCGTGCCCTGCCAAGAAACCAGCGAGAGGTTGCGCGGTTCCTCCTTACCGCGCCCCAAAGCTGATCTTGCCGAACAGCGCCTTCTGCGTCGACGGCTGCGAGCGCCAGTATTGCGGAGGCGCGGTCACCTCGCCGCCGAGCTCGGCCGCGGCGTGCCAGCCCCAACGTGGGTCGTAGAGCATGCCGCGGGCCAGCGCGACCATGTCGGCCTTGCCGGAGGCGACGATGTCCTCGGCCTGCCTGGCTTCCGTGATCAGCCCCACGGCCATCGTCGTGAGCCCGGTCGCCTGCTTGAGGCGCTGTGCCAGCGGCACCTGATAGCCGGGGCCAAGCGGGATCTTCTGCAACGGCGACACGCCGCCGGACGAGACGTCGATCCAGTCGGCGCCGCGTTTCTTCAACTCCTTGGCAAATGCGATGGTTTGCGTGAGATCCCAGCCGCCCTCGACCCAGTCGGTCGCCGAGACGCGGATGCCGACCGGCTTGTAGTCCGGAAAGGCCGCACGCACGGCGTCATAGACTTCGAGCGGAAAGCGCATGCGGTTTTCGAGCGAGCCGCCATAGCGGTCGGTGCGCTTGTTGGCGATCGGCGACAGGAATTGGTGCATGAGATAGCCGTGGGCGCCGTGCAGCTCGAGCGCATCGATGCCGAGCCGCTCGGCGCGCCGCGCGGCGGAAACAAAGGCCTCGCGGATGCGCGCAAGGCCGGCATCGTCAAGCGCGGTCGGCGCCACTTCGCCCTCCTTGTGCGGGACCGCAGACGGCGCCTCCGTCTGCCAGCCGCCGCTCGCGAAGGGGAGCTGCTGGCCGCCGTCCCAGGGACGATAGCTCGAGCCCTTGCGGCCGGCATGCGCAAGCTGCATCGCGACCGCGGCGTTCGAATGCTTGCGAACCGAGGCAAGAATCGGCTCCAGCGCAGCCTCGTTGGCATCGCTGTAAAGGCCGAGGCAACCGTGCGTGATGCGGCCGATGGCTTCGACATGGGTGGCCTCGATGCAGAACATCGCGGCCCCCGACAGTGCCAGGTTGTTGATGTGGGTGAAATGCCAGTCGGTGGCCGAGCCGTCCTCGGCCGAATACTGGCACATCGGCGAAACCATGATGCGGTTGGGCAGTTTCAGGCCGCGCAATTCGATCGGGGCAAACAGAGCGCTCATGAAGGGATTTCCGGAAGGCGGGGGCGACAACGGGTCCCTAACATAGAGGGCTGCCGCGAAACTTACAAACTTCCACAACCCGGTAATGGCAATCGGCCGGTGGCGGGGCCAACGTTCCCGCCCGGACCCCTATTGCTCCCACCAGGTCTCGCTATCCCCGGGATTGCCGGGCACGATACCGATCACCCTGTAGCTGTCGCCCGGCACGATTTCGCATTCGGCATCGATATAGAACTGGATGAACAATTTGCCGTCAGGAAGCTTTTCGGCCACTTGGCCATAGGCGCCGAACAGCTTTGCCAGACTGTCGTCGGCCGCGACGAAGGAGCGGAATTCCCTCAGCGTGAAGCGGTTGCCCTCGTGCCATTCGACCATCGCAAGGAGCTGGCGCATGTCGTCCTCGTCGGTGACGTCGCGGTGGGTCACTTCCTTGAACAGGTCGGGCCCGCTGAGCCGATGGATGCGGCGGTTTTCGAGGCGATAGAGATTGAACTGCACTTCGTGACGGTCGCGGCGGAAAGCGACGGCGACGCGGTTCGAATCCTTGGACCAGAAGGCGTGATAGGCGTCCGCATCGGTGTCGAGATTGTTGTCCGAGGAAATGTTGTCCAGCGCCATGATCCTGCGATGCGCGGGCTCGGCCATCAGCCAGACGTGGAAATTATCGTCGCCGTACTCGCCCTCGCCGTGGGACGCGAGCGAGAGCTGCTTGTTGGGCGCCAGCCCGTGGCGAATGATGGCATATTCGCCCTTCGCATACTGGTGATTGCTGGTGGCACCCGCGGGCGCGGCCATGAGGCAGGCAAGGACGGCGAGCCAGATGAGGAAACGAATTTGCATCCGCATTGGTCGACGCGGGGGCTGCAAAAGTTCATTCGATGCGGCGTTCATTCCGCCAGCGTGAATTGCAGCAGCAGCGTGCGCTGGAGCAGCGAGACATTATCGTCGGAGGCCGCGGCGGCTGATGCGCCCACGCATCCGCGATCAGGAATGCAGCCGGCGCTGAGCCATTGTGGGTGGGGGCGCGCCGTGAGTCTCGCTGAACAGCTCGGCGAGCTTTTCGGTAATGGCGCCACCAAGCTCCTCGGCATCGACGATGGTGACGGCGCGGCGATAATAACGCGTGACGTCGTGGCCGATACCGATCGCGATCAGCTCGACCGGCGAGCGGGTCTCGATCTCGTCGATGATGTGGCGCAGGTGCCGCTCGAGATAATTGCCCGGGTTGACCGACAGCGTGGAATCGTCGACCGGCGCGCCGTCGGAGATCATCATCAGGATTTTGCGCTGCTCCGAACGGCCGAGCAGGCGCTTGTGGGCCCAATCCAGCGCCTCGCCGTCGATGTTCTCCTTGAGCAAGCCCTCGCGCATCATCAGGCCGAGATTCTTGCGCGAGCGCCGCCATGGCGCATCGGCCGCCTTGTAGATGATGTGGCGCAGATCGTTGAGGCGGCCGGGATTCGGCGGCTTGCCGGCGGCAAGCCAGGCCTCGCGCGACTGCCCGCCCTTCCAGGCGCGCGTGGTGAAGCCGAGGATCTCGACCTTGACGCCGCAACGCTCCAGCGTGCGCGCCAGGATGTCGGCGCAGGTCGCGGCCACCGTGATCGGGCGCCCGCGCATCGAGCCGGAATTGTCGAGCAGCAGCGTCACCACCGTATCGCGGAAGGTTGCTTCCTTCTCATGCATGAAGGACAGCGGATGATAGGGATCGGTGACGACGCGCGACAACCGCGCCGGATCGAGAATGCCCTCTTCGAGGTCGAATTCCCAGGCACGGTTCTGCTGCGCCATCAGGCGGCGCTGCAGCCGATTGGCAAGCCGCGCGACGATGCCCTGCAGATGCGCAAGCTGCTTGTCCAGATAGGAGCGCAGCCGCTCCAGCTCGTCATGATCGCAGAGGTCCTCGGCCGCGATCACCTCGTCGAATTTCGGCGCGAATGCATGATATTCAGGCCCGCGCGGCTCGTTCTGGCCGCGCGAATTCGGTCGCGTCGCCTCGCCCGGCGTCTCGTCGTCGCCGAGCTCCCCGTCATCCATGGTGTCGCTGGTGGAGGCCTGCGCGCTTTCCATCGCACTGTCGGACATGTCGTCGGTGGTGGCATCCGCCTGGTCCGCGCTCATCTCCTGTGCGGCGTCGGAATCGGGCGAGCCCTCCGCGCCGGACTGATCGCTGTCGCCGTCGGGATTGTTCTCGTCGTCATCGTTCTCGTCGGTTTCGGCGTCGCGATCGTCGCCGAGATCAAGCGCCGACAGCAGGTCGTGGACCATGTCGCCGAATCTGGCCTGATCCTCGGTGACGCGGGCAAGCTTGTCGAGCCGCGCGCCGATCTTGTCCTCCAGGACCGGCCGCCAGAGGTCGACCATCTTCTTCGCGGCCGTCGGCGGCGCGAGCCCGGTCAGGCGCTCGCGCACTAGCATGGCAAGCGCGTCCGACAACGGCGCATCGGCGCGATCGGTGATCTCGTCATATTTGCCGCGATGGAAATGATCGTCGAGCATCGCGGTGAGGTTCTTCGCAACGCCCGACATGCGCCGCGCGCCGATCGCCTCCACGCGTGCCTGCTCGACCGCCTCGAACACGCCGCGCGCCTGCGGATTGCCCGGCATCAGCTTGCGATGCACCTTGGGATCGTGGCAGGCAAGCTTCAGCGCCATGGAATCGGCGTGGCCGCGCACGATCGCCGCATCACGCCGGCTCATCTTGCGCGCGGGCTCGGGCAGCCGGGCCTTTCCCGGAGCAAGCCCCGGACGCTCGGCCGCAAAGCTGACCTCCAGCTCCGGCGTACGCGCAATCGCGCGCAGGCAGGCGGTGACCGCGCGCTTGAAAGGCTCGGTCGGCGCTTCCTTGGCTCCGGTGCGGAATTTGCTGTTGGACGTGGTCATCGCGCCTCGCCGCGTGACGCCTTAGGAAAGCGCCACGTTGACCGCGGATTCGGCGAGCTCGGCGTTGAAGCAGCGCTGATAGAATTCCGCCACCAGCGGCCGCTCCAGCTCGTCACACTTGTTCAAGAAGGTGACGCGGAAGGCAAAGCCGATATCACCAAAAATCTCGGAATTTTCCGCCCAGGTGATCACCGTGCGCGGGCTCATCACCGTCGACAGGTCGCCGTTGGCGAACGCGTTGCGGCTGAGATCGGCAAGGCGGACCATCTTGTTGACGATGTCGCGCCCTTCCTGCGTGCGATAGTGGTGCGCCTTCGCCAGCACGATTTCGACTTCCTCGTCATGGGCGAGGTAGTTCAACGTGGTGACGATCGACCAGCGGTCCATCTGGCCCTGGTTGATCTGCTGGGTGCCGTGATAAAGGCCCGACGTGTCGCCGAGGCCGACCGTGTTGGCGGTCGAGAACAGGCGGAATGCCGGATGCGGCTTGATCACCTTGTTCTGGTCGAGCAGCGTCAGTCGGCCCGAGACTTCGAGCACGCGCTGAATCACGAACATCACGTCCGGACGGCCGGCGTCATATTCGTCGAACACCAGCGCGATATTGTGCTGCAGCGCCCAGGGCAGGATGCCATCCCTGAACTCGGTGACCTGCTTGCCTTCCTTGATCACGATCGAGTCCTTGCCGACCAGATCGATGCGGCTGATGTGGCTGTCGAGGTTGACGCGCACGCACGGCCAATTCAGCCTTGCTGCGACCTGCTCGATATGGGTCGATTTGCCGGTGCCGTGATAGCCGGTCACCATCACGCGGCGGTTCTTGGCGAAGCCGGCGAGGATCGCAAGCGTGGTGGCGCGATCGAAGCGGTAATCCGTGTCGACCTCAGGCACATGCGGGTCGACTTCGGAATAGGCCGGCACTTCAAGGTCGCTGTCGATGCCGAAAACCTGCCGGACCGACACCTTCATGTCGGGCAAACCGGAGATTTCCTGCGCATTCGTGGTGGCGGCGGTCGTCATTATTCCTCCGAGGTCCCGGGCGTTCCCGAAACCAGATATATACAAGCATGGCTGCGGATGAGGGCGTCTTGCCAGCCTAGCAGAGAGCGCGAACCGGCAGAAGCCCGCCGGAAAATCAAAGTTCCATTGCTTTTTCATGCAGATAAGCATGAAACGCCGTTTTGGAAAGGCTGCCCTGCGAATCACAGACCGCATTTTTCAAGCCGAACGGGGCCGGAAGACCGCTGGCCGGTTTGCGTGGCACTTTCTTCGACTTTAGTTACTTATGATAAGGCCGGCGGCTGAATCGCCCAACCGAAACAGGATTTTTGTGGCTCCCTATCTTGATCCGCTGATTGCGTTTGTCTCTGCCAATGCGTGGCTCGCTTACCTGACGCTGTTTCTTGCCGCGCTTCTGGAGGCAGTGCCGGTGGTGGGGTCTGTCATTCCCGGTTCGACCGTTATCCTGGCGCTGAGCGCGCTGGTGCCAGGCGGCGAATTGAGGTTGCAATGGGTTTTGCTCGCCGCGATCGCCGGCGCCCTGCTGGGCGACGGTTCCGCGTTCTGGACCGGACATCGCGCGCAGCGAGAAATCCTTTCGGCCTGGCCGCTCAGCAACTATCCGCGCGTGATTGCGCAGAGCGAAGACTTCTTCAAGCACTGGGGTGCGTGGGCCGTGTTCTTTGCCCGCTTTGTGCCGCCGATCCGCGCCTTTGTGCCGATCACAGCCGGTGCGCTCGGCATGATCCCTGCCCGCTTCTATGCCGTCAACATTCCCGCGATCCTGCTTTGGGCACCGGCACACGTGCTGCCCGGCGTGATGGCGGTTTCTGTGCTCGACCGATACGGCGTCTTCCGCCACACCGGCGGCAGCGCCAAGCATCACTGGATCCCGATCGTCATTGGCACGGCCATCATCGTGGCGCTGGCGGTCTGGACCATCCGGCGCCGGAACGGCGGCGGCGCCATCGAGCCGGCGAAGCAGACCAAATAATGTTTCAGGACTGCTGTGAAGCCGCACCCCGTCCTGGGACCGGACCGACATAACGGGCGCGCGGGCGGATCAGGCGGCCAAATTGCAATTGCTCGCTCGCATGCGCGATCCAGCCGACGGCGCGGGCCATGGCAAACAGCGTGAGCTCGCTGCCTGAGGCGAGCCGCAGGCTGTGCGCCAGGACGGCAAGGGCATAGTCGATGTTGACGAACTCGCCGGTCGCTTCCGCGATCCGCTCCGGCACTTCCCTGGTGAATTTGCGCGGCGCGCCCGCGCGCGTCAGGGCATCGAGCAGCGACATCGCGCGCGGATCGCCGCGCTTGTAGACACCGTGACCGAAGCCGGCAAAGCGCTCGCCGAGCGCCACGCGCTCGCGGATCACCGGCTCCGGATCGTGGTCGACCAGCATTTTCACCAGCCGCGAGGCCAGCACGCCCGCGCCCCCATGCCTGGGGCCTTTCAGCGCGGCAAGCCCGGCGATTACGGCATCGTAGAGACTAAGCCCTGTCGAAGCGGCACATCGCACGGTGAAGGTCGAGGCATTCAGTTCATGATCGGCGAGCAGCACCAGCGCGCGGCGGATCAGATCGGCCGCATGCTTGTGGTCCGGCGCCCAGGCCTTTGCGATCTGCAGATGCAGCGGCTCCGCGGATGGCAGGGTGTTGAGCATGGTCGCGACCAGGAGCCGCAGGATGCGCGCGCCGACTATGGCGCGACCCTCGGGCGCGCGCGTGAATGCGCCCGGATCGGCGCTGGTTGCCAGCGCCAGTATGGCGATTGCCCGGTCGATCGGCGCCGCCCGCGAGGCCGCCTCCGCAATCGCGCGCATCGCGTCGGAGACATGCGGGCAATTATCGGCGGCGAATGGATCGATGCCGGTCACATCCCAGAGCAGCGTCGCCGTGTGCTCGAGCGAATCCTTTTCCGCGAGATCGACACAGTTCACCCCGCGGTAGATCGCGCCTGCCTCGGTGATGGTCGAAATCGCCGAGTCCAGGATCGGCAGATCCGGGTCAAAGCTCCGGAAACCGCGCGGCTCGACCGAGGGCACGCGGCGCTCCTTCAATCCCCTGATGTCCTCGGCGCGATAACGGTGGCTGCGCGAGTCCGGCGAGGGCTCGGAGCGGATCAGCCCGCGGCTGACATAGGCGTAAAGCGACGCCGGCGAGATCGCGAGCTCGGCGGAAGCCTCCCGGGCGGTCAGATAGAGAGCCTCGGATTTTTTCATATTGATTTATATAATCAAGATTGATCAATCTGTCGAGAGGCCCGACCTTTCCAGCCTGACCCAGGGGCAGCACAGGCTGAAGGAGATCCGGTCATGAATATCCAGCTCACCAAGAGCCAGATTGGTCTGGACGGCGTTCCCGCCGCCGAGACGGCGTTGAGCCATGTCGATGGCGAGCGCGGCGAATTGATCATTGCCGGCGAGCGTGTCGGCGAGCTTGCTGGACGCGCGAGTTTTGAGAGCGTGACCGCCCGCCTGTGGAACGGTGCGACCGGCAAGGCGTGGACGGAAGCAGACGTGCGCGCCCAGCTTGGCCTTGGCCGCGAGCGCGCCTTTGCGCGGCTGCCTGAACTGTTGGGCGCGGCGCGGGGGCTATCGATCGTCGACGGCTTTCGCGCAGGCATCGCTGCGCTTGGGGCCGAAAGCCGGCTGGACCACGAAGCGACCATTCTCGGCGCGTTTCCCGTCATCGCCGGCGCGCTGGTCCGGCGAGCAAAAGGCAACGCACCGGTCGCACCCGACGCGACGCTCGGTCATGCGGCCGACACCCTCAGGATGCTGCTCGGCCACGCACCGAAAGCGCGCAACGCAGCCGCACTCGACAGCTATTTCGTCACCGTCTGCGATCACGGCATGAACGCTTCTACATTCACGACGCGCGTAGTGGCCTCAACGCAGGCCGATTTGTTCGCGGCCGTCACGGCCGGCTATTGCGCGCTGACCGGCCCCTTGCATGGCGGCGCGCCGGAGCCGGTGCTGGAAATGTTGGATGCAATCGGCACGCGAGAGCGCATCAAGCCCTGGGTCGATGACGCCTTGACGCGCGGCGAACGGCTGATGGGCTTTGGCCACCGCGTCTATCGCGTGCGCGATCCGCGCGCCGATGTGCTCAAGGCCGCGATCGAGCGGCTGTCGGCCGACGGCGCCGACCTGCCCTTTGCCAGCGAGGTCGAAGCCTATATCCGCGAGGCGCTACGGCGGAAGAATCCGAATCGCCCGCTGGAGACCAATGTGGAGTTCTTCACCGCGATCCTGCTCGACGCACTCGAGATTCCAAGGCAGGCCTTTACGCCGATCTTCGCGGTGGCGCGCGCCGCGGGCTGGACCGCGCACGCACGCGAGCAGCAGCGCACCGGGCGATTGATCCGGCCGAGCTCGTCTTATGTCGGGAGAATGCCGGCAGCGTGAAAGCGGAGCGCGAGCGTGGCGGCGCGCGTCCGGTTCAGCCTGCGCGCACCACCGTCTTGAGATAATTGTAAGCCTTGATGATCTCGATCAGACGATCTTCGGTCGAGCGGTCGCCGCCATTGGCGTCAGGGTGATGCTGCTTCACCAGCGCCTTGTACTTGATCTTGACGTCCTCGAGTGTCGCATCCGGACCCAGTCCCATCACCTGCAGCGCCTTGCGCTCGGCGTTGAAGACTTTCCGCACCTCCGATTTACGCGCTGCCTCGGGCCCCGGCCGCCAGCGGCCGCGGCCATTGAGTTCGGAGAACATGCTGAAGGGATCCGCGGCGCCGTCAAAGTCGGCGGCGGAAGGTCCTTTGCCTTTCCCGGGGCTGGCGTTGGCGCCCATCTTCCAGGTCGGGCGGTGACCGGTCATCGCATCCTTCTGGTAGCGCGCGACGGCGTCCGGATTCATGCCGGAGAAGAAATTGTAAGCCTGATTGTACTCGCGCACATGGTCCAGACAGTAGTGCCAGTACTCGCGCGAATTCTCGCGGCCCTTCGGCGCGCGATGCGGCCCCTTGTTCTGGCAGCCCGGCCATTCGCACATGATGGATGCTTCGCGCGCCTGCGCCTGCTGCTTCGCGCTCAGCTTGTTCGGCTTGATCCGAATGGCGTCGAAGATTTTTTGTGAATCGATCGGCATGGCAGACTTTGACTACGCAATGCAAAAACCTTCAAGTCTTGACATTACGAAACCGTTTAACTCCGGGCTCGGCATTGACGAAAAGCACTCGCAAGATTTAATGCGGTCGTATGACGATAAGGCAGACTATCACCAACAGGTTGCGCGAAGCTTTCCGTCCCGAAAGCCTCGAGGTCCAGGACGAGTCCCATCTGCATGAGGGCCATGCCGGCCACAGGCCAGGCGGCGAGACACACTTCCGCGTGTATATTGTGTCGCAGGCCTTCAAAGGGAAGACCCGACTCGAGCGGCACCGCATGATAAATGCATCGCTTTCGAGCGAACTCGCCGGTTCCGTGCACGCGCTGGCCATTCATGCGCAGGCGCCGGGCGAAGGATAGCACCCGCTCGTTAAAATGCGGTGCCGGCTCGCTTGGGCTTGAGATCCTCGAGCTCGGCGTCGCGCGGCACCGGGACGATGCGCAGCGCGGTGATGCGGTTGCGCTCGCGGCGGAGCACCCGAAAGCGGAAGCCATGGAAGGTGAAGCTCTGGCCGCGCTCGGGAATCGAACGTGCTTCATGAATCACCAGCCCGGCCACCGTGGTCGCCTCCTCGTCGGGCAAGCTCCAATCCATCGCGCGATTGAGATCGCGGATCGGCACCGAGCCATCGACCACGACCGAGCCGTCGGGCTGGGCGCGGACACCGGCCACGACGATGTCATGTTCGTCGGAAATGTCGCCGACAATTTCCTCCAGAATGTCTTCGAGCGTGACCAGGCCCTCGACCTCGCCATACTCGTCGACGACCAGGGCGAAATGCGTCTTGCGACGGCGGAAGGCTTTCAGCTGCTCGGACACGGGACGCATTTCCGGCACGAACCAGGGCGGCAGGGCAATTGCGGAAGCGTCGATTCGCGACGTGTCGCCTTCGGAGGCGCGGATCGCACGCAACAGATCCTTGGCGTGCAGCACGCCGATGATATTTTCGGGCTTCTGTCGCCACAGCGGAATGCGGGTGTATTCCGACGCCAGCACCTCGCTCACCAGATCCTCCGGCGGCAGGTCGGCGTTCACCATCACCATTTCGGTACGGTGGACCATCACGTCGGAAACCTGTAGCTCGCGCAGATCCAGGAGCCCGCCGAACATATCGCGGTCCTGCTTCTCGACCTTGCCCTCATGATGCAGGAGATCGACCGCACCGCGCAGGCGGTCGGTCGGCGACAGCAGCGGCTGGTTGGCGCCAACCTTGATGCCGATGAGACGCATCAGAACGCGCACGATCGCTTCGATCACGGTGAGCAGCGGGCCGAGGACATACATCATCAGCCGCATCGGCCGGGCGACCGCAAGCGATACGCGGTCGGGCGCATTGATGGCGATGGTCTTCGGCAGCACCTCGGCGAAGATCACGACCAGAATGGTCATGACAGCGGTGGCGTAGAGCACGCCGACCTGGCCGAACCATTGGGTGAAGATGCCGGTCGCGAGCGCCGAAGCGCCGATGTTGGCGATGTTGTTGCCCAGCAGGAGCGCGCCGATCAGCCGCTCGCGCATCGCCATCAGGCCGGACACGACATCGGCTTCGCTGTTGCCCTGCTTCGACAGCCGCAACATGCTGGCGCGCGAGACGCCCGTCAGCGCCGTCTCGCTAGCCGCGAAAAACGCGGAAATGCCGAGCAGCGCAACCATGATGGAAAAGGTGAGCCAATTCATGACCTGATTGCCGCTTCTATAACCTTAGGTAAGCGAACATAGTCCTTTTACAACGCGGCAGAACGCTCGCGCGTCTGCGCAGATCACACCCTGAGCTTGTCTTGCAGAAAATCGCGCACTCGCGCGGGCTCGACGTCTTTTGCGATCACCGCGCGGCCGACCGCCTCCAACAGGATGAAGGTGAGCTTGCCGCGCCTGACCTTCTTGTCCTGCGCCATCAAGGTCATCAGCGCGTCGGCATCCGCAAGCCCCTCTTGTACGAACCCGGCGATGTCCTCCAGCTTCGTCGGCAGGCCCACTTCGGCCAGATGCCGCGCGACCCGCGCCGCGTCTCGCTGCGAAATCATGCCGAGCGAGGCTGAAAATTCCGCCGCCAGCACCATGCCGACGGCGACGCCCTCGCCATGGAACAGGCGGTCGGAAAAACCGGTCGCCGCCTCCAGCGCATGGCCGAAAGTGTGACCCAGGTTGAGCAGCGCGCGGTCGCCGGTTTCGCGCTCGTCGCGCGCCACGATGGCGGCCTTCGCACGGCAGGATGTGGCGATGGCGTGCTCGCGTGCCGCGCCACCTTTGAAAACCTCGCCATGATTGGCTTCCAGCCACGAGAAGAAGACCTCATCGCCGAGTGCGCCATATTTGGCGACCTCGGCATAGCCTGCGCGGAACTGGCGGGGCGCCAACGTATCGAGCACAGCCGTATCGGCGATCACCAGCACCGGCTGGTGGAAGGCGCCGACCAGGTTCTTGCCCTGCGGCGAGTTGATGCCGGTCTTGCCGCCGACGGAGGAATCGACCTGCGCGAGCAGCGAGGTCGGCACCTGCACGAAATCGACGCCACGGCGCAGGATCGCCGCCGCAAAGCCGGCGAGATCACCGACCACGCCACCGCCGAGCGCGACGACGAGATCGTTGCGCTCGATTTTTGCTGCGATCAGGGCTTCCGAAACTTTTTCGAGGCCGGCATAGGTTTTCGATGCCTCGCCCTCGTCGACGACGATACGCGAGGTCGCAATACCGGCAGCCGCCAGCGAGGCTTCGGTCGCCTCCAGCCAGTGCCTGGCGACGGTCTTGTCGGTGACGATTGCGGTGCGCACGCCGGGGCGCAGCGAAGCAATGCGTGCGCCGAGCGAAACCAGCACGTCGCGGCCAATCACGATGTCATACGCGCGATCGCCCAGCGCCACGTTGACCGTCGTCTCGGAACGTTTCAGCAGCGCAGTCATCTTGTGGCACTCACGGTATCAGCGGGTTGTCCAGCCGTGCCGCCGGCAAGCCGCACGCGCAGGGCGTCGATGCATTCATCGACGATCTTGTCGTGCGGGACATCGCGCGAGGCGATCGTGACGTCCGCGCGCTGATACACGGGCTCGCGCTCGCTGAGCAGGCGGCTCACGGTAGCAGCAGGATCGGTCGTCTGTAACAAAGGGCGGTCGGCGCGGCGCTTGACCCGGCGCATGATGATGTCCGTGTCGGCCTTGAGCCAGATCGACACCGCTTTCTCGCCGATGCGGCGGCGGGTTTCCTCGCGCATGAACGAGCCGCCGCCGGTCGCCAGCACCGCCGGCCCGCCTTCGAGCAGCCGCGCGATCACCCGCGCCTCGCCGTCGCGGAAATGCGGCTCGCCATGGAGCTCGAAAATCTCCGGAATGGTCATGCCGGCGGCCGCCTCGATCTCGGCATCGGCGTCGACAAAGGGCAGGTTAATCCGTGCCGCCAGCCGTCGCCCGATGGTGGATTTCCCGGCCCCCATCATGCCGACGAGAACGATCAGCCGCTTGCCCAGCGCGGCCAGAATCTCGGCCTCGGGGGAGGCTGTCGCGGGAACGGGCGGGGCGGTTTCAGGCATCTGTAAAGTTCATGTTACGGGCGGCATCGCACCTTTTCTGGTCCCCTATACTACCCCCAGCGAGCGGCTTGCTAGAGACTTGAAACCGCTCGACGAACGTGATGGATGAGTCGAGGGTTAAATTTCATTGCGTTTTAAGGCTTCTTCCGGATGCCCAGCCTGTTCCGCTTCCTGGCGGTCCTCGCCTTGATCGTCGGTGTCGTCTATGGCGCGCTCTATGCGTTGGCGAATTTTGTCACTCCGACGTCGCGGGAAATGACGCAAACCATCCCGCCGGAAAAATTTCTAAAGCAATAGCCGTTAAGGTCCGGGACATGCGTTCCAAGACCTCCGATGCGAAACTGACAAGTCTGTTCCTCGACATGCTCGCAGCCGAGCAGGGCGCCGGCGACAACACGCTGCAGGCCTATCGCCGTGACCTCGAGGATTTCTCCGAATTCCTTGGCCGGAACCGGCAAGGCCTTGCAACGGTTCAGACCGAGAGGCTGCGCGACTACCTTTCCGACCTCGACACCCGCGGCTTCAAATCCTCCAGCGTGGCGCGGCGGCTGTCGGCGATCCGGCATCTGTTCCGCTTCCTGCTCAGCGAGCGCATCCGCGGCGACGATCCGGCGGCGATCCTGTCGGGGCCCAAGCGCGGCCGCGGCCTGCCCAAAGTCTTGTCGATCGCCGACGTCGACCGCATGCTGACGCTCTCGAAACAGCTGACGCAAACCGCGGATGCCTCGCCCTCGCATCGGCTGCGCGCGATGCGGCTCTATTGCCTGCTGGAGGTGCTCTACGCCACGGGCCTGCGCGTCTCCGAGCTCGTGTCGCTACCGCGCACAGCGGCGCGGGACGATGCGCGGATGATCGTGGTGCGCGGTAAAGGCGCCAAGGAACGGCTGGTGCCTCTGAACGACGCCTCGCGCCAGGCGATGGCGGATTTCCTGGCCGCTACCGACGCACACAGCGCGGCGAGGAAGAACAACGCAGCGCCTTCGAAATGGCTGTTTCCCTCCTTCGGCGAAAGCGGCCACCTGACGCGGCAGCATTTCGCCCGCGACCTGAAAGAGCTCGCCGGCGCCTCGGGCCTCAGCCCGCGCCTGGTCTCGCCGCACGTGCTGCGCCACGCCTTCGCCAGCCACCTCCTGCACAACGGCGCGGACTTGCGCATCGTGCAGACCCTGCTCGGCCACACCGACATTTCGACCACGCAGATCTATACCCACGTCGTCGAGGAGCGGCTGAAAGCCCTGGTGCGCGACCTGCATCCGCTCGCGGAGAGGTAGGCGTTCGTGCCCGATCCGCCTTGACTTCGGCTCACTCTGGGGGAAAGACGCATCACCGCTTGCGATGCAGCCGTCCGCATCTTCTCAACCAAGCCTTAACCCGCTGAAATTGCGAGCCTTCCCCCGACGCCCGAAACCGTTTCGCCTGCCCGCTCGTTGTTCCCTATATTGCCCTGATGCCGGACCAGATGCGCTCCTACCTCGATTTCGAAAAGCCCGTCGCCGAACTCGACTCCAAGGTCGACGAGCTGCGGGCGCTGGCTGACAGCGGCACCGACATCAGCGAGGAGGTCACGCGCATCCAGGAGAAGGCGGCCGAGGCGCTGGCCGAGCTCTACGCCAACCTCACGCCCTGGCAAAAGACGCTGGTGGCGCGCCATCCGCAGCGCCCGCACTTCACCGATTTCGTCGGTGGCCTCATCACCGAGTTCATCCCGCTCGCCGGCGACCGCAAGTTCGCCCATGACGAGGCCTTGATGGGCGGCTTTGGCCGTTTCC
>Ga0134128_10004922_pt1 | contig 16241 bp, 9 predicted proteins | sample KB31754_FD_96462 | JGI IMG/M metagenome (GOLD analysis project Ga0134128, IMG submission 96462) | Terrestrial soil microbial communities with excess Nitrogen fertilizer from Kellogg Biological Station, Michigan, USA - KB3-175-4 | ecosystem: Environmental > Terrestrial > Soil > Unclassified ...
ACCGCAGCACCCGTCTGGGGGTCGGCGAACCACGCAGCAACGCGGCCTTTTTCCAGACCGCATTCACCTTCTGAGCGCGCCATGACAGCAAAACAAAAATCGGTTGCTGTGCTGCTGCTGGCGATAATCTGCGCTGTCGCACTTGCCCAGAAGTCGACTGATGTGGATATTGCCGTCGTCGTTCATCCTGATACGCCAATCACTAATCTCAGCATGGCAGAAGTTCGAAAGGTTTTCCTCGGGGACCGCCAGTACTGGAGCACAAACGTTCCGGTCGTGCTTCTGATCCGCGCTCCCGTTGCCCGCGAGCGGGATGTTGTACTGAAGAGGATCTATCAAATGTCGGACGCGCAGTTTAAGCAGTACTGGATCGCCAAGATCTTCCGCGCCGAGTCCGCATCGGCACCCAAGGTCGTCTATTCCAATGACATGGCGAACGAGCTGGTCAGCGCGATTCCTGGCGCCATCGCGTTCATTGACTCGCGCGAGGTGCGTCCCGGAGTAAAGATTGTTCGTGTGGAAGGAAAGTTGCCCGGCGAACCCGGGTACCAGCTGCGCTGATTACTGCGGCATGCCCAGGCGCTGCGCAATCTGCTGGAACTGCGCATCGGAACGCATTTGATCAAATGCTGGCTCGACCCTTATATACGTCAGTTTGCTGTCGCGCTGATTAAACGCCTGCTCCAGCCACACCAGTGCCTGCGTCTTTTGTCCAATACGCGCATAAATTTCCGCGATGTCGTACGCTGAAACGTATCCTCGCTTAGAAACTTCTTTCAGCCCGTCCAGCCAGCTCTGCATGACGCCGGTATAACCTGACTGCGCATAATCCGCTCCAATAGCGGCGGCCAAATCAGGATTGCCTGAAAGCGTGAGCACTTTTTGTCTCTCGGCTACGGCATCCTTATACATTCCGTTCTGCGCGTACGCCGCTTCGATCGCATGTTGCGCCGGCACAAAATTCTGATCCATCTGCAGTGCCTTCTGCAGTTGCTCAATGGCGGAAGGATACTGCCGCGAGAAATAAAGCTGCCGCCCCACGGTGGTATTGATCAGCATCGACAGTGGATCTAGCTCCTGTGCCTTCTTCAGCTCTTGCCGCGCTTCTTCGAATCGCCCTAGCTTGGTCAGACAATCCCCGTACCAGTTGTGCGCAGCCGCCGAATTCGGATTAAGCTGGATCGCTTTCTGGAACTCCGCCTCCGCACCCGCCCAGTCCCAATCATAGTTCTCCCGCACTAGGGCTAGTGAAATGTGTGTCTCAGGCAGCGAGTCTCCCATCCTCACAGCCTGTGTGGCAGCGTCCTTCGCCTTCTGCCATACCTCACGCGGCGCCACATATCCGGAATCTCCCATAAACGTGTACGTGTCCGCCAGTCCGGCGTGCGCCAGAGCGAAATTCGGATCCAGCGTGACCGCCTGCGTAAAGTAATTGCTCGCCTTCTTGAATCCGTCCTCCGTCCACTTGTTCCAATAAAACAGCCCTTGTAAGTACGCTTGATAAGCTTCGGGATTCTCCGTCGCGTGTTTTCCCAGGCCCTGCGCTTCCTCGCCAGTCAGGCGGGGTCGCAGGTTAGAATAAATCTCCTTCGCAATGTCTCCCTGCACCGTCAGTAGGTCTGCCATGTTCCGGTTGTATTGATCACCCCACAGCTCCGATCCGTCCGCCACGTTCACCAGGTCCACCTGAATCGAAATCATGTTGCTGCGCTGCGAAACTCTGCCCATCAGCACCGCGTCTACATTAAGTTCTTTGCCTACCTTTTGTGCATTGACTTCATGCCCTTTGTAGCTGAACACAGTACTGCGCGCCATCACCCTCAGCTCCGGCATGCGCGACAGGCTGCTGATCACTCCGTCGGTCACTCCATCCGCGACATATTCAATATTCGGATCAGAGCTGCTGTTTATGAAGGGCAGCACCGCCATGGAGTGAATTTGTCCACCGCCTGCAACCATCCGCTTCAACCAGGCTCGCGGAGCCATTGCTAAGGCCAGAAGCAACAACAACGCAACCGCAACACCGGCAACCAGTCCTTTGTGCAACCGCTTCGCTTTTGGACGCTCCGGCTGCGCCGTTAAGCTTGGCACTCCCGCGGACTCCGTGTCCCGCTTCACTCGCTTCAAGTCGGCACGCAGCTCAGCCGCCGACTGGTATCTCAGCTTGCGGTCCTTCTCCAGCAGTTTGCTGACGATCCATCCAACGTCCGGCACCAGCTCAGGATTTATTCGGGTAACCGGCAGTGGCGTGCGGTTCAGGATCGCCTCGAAGGTCACGGCGGTCGTCGCCCCAGTGAACGCGCTCCGACCCGTTGCCATCTCGTACAGCACTGCTCCCAGCGAAAACAGATCGCTGCGCACATCCAGGTCCTCGCCTCGCGCCTGCTCAGGCGACATGTATGCTACGGTGCCCAGCGAAACTCCCGTGCTGGTTAGATCGTGTTTATCAATCGTAGGCATCGAAGATGGGCCAACGTCCTCCACCACACCTTGATGAATCGCCACCAGCTTCGCCAGCCCAAAGTCCAGAATCTTCGCCTGCTCGCGCCGAGTAAGGAAAATATTCGCCGGCTTCAGATCGCGATGAATAATCCCCAACTCATGGGCTGCATTCAGCCCGTCTACAACCTGAATCGCAATGTCCAGGAGTGGGCCCATTGCCAATGGACGCCCGGTGACTAACTGCTTCAGTGTCTGCCCTTCCAGCAGCTCCATGACAATGAAAGGCTGCCCCTCCCACTCGTCAATCTCATGAATGGTGCAGATGTTCGGGTGATTCAGGCCTGAGGCTGTCCGGGCTTCCCTCTGAAACCGTTCCAGCGCTTGCCGGTCAGATACCAGTGACGGCGGAAGAAATTTGAGCGCGACATTTCGCCCCAGCTTCAAATCGCGTGCCCGGTACACTACTCCCATCCCGCCACCGCCGAGGCGTAGCTCGATCTGATAGTGCGAAATGGTCGTGCCCGTCATGCGCCATTTTGCATGTTAGGACCCACCCCGGAGCAAGTCAACGCGAATGGATGAGGTGGTGTGGAACGCCCACTTGTCGCGATCTTTGAGAAGTGGCTCTCTGCCGAACGCAGGTCGGGACGGTACAGCTGTTCCTCTCCCATGCGGTCGTACATTTCTATCAATATTTCCGCAAGAAGCAGGTGCGGAGCTCAAACCTAGGCACGTTGGGTTGTGCGCCCTCGCAAGTTCGTATCCAAGAACACATCTGAACTGGTCTGAATTCGCGTTGACGTTCCTGATTACAGGGGCAACCTGGATGGTGGCTGACTTTGCTTCTGATTTAGGCGCGTTGGCCTCCGAGGTGGACACAAGCTTGCGTAATCGCCAATTGGTGACATCCTCGACGACGTGGAAGCAAACGCTCAATTCGCAACCTTCAGCCACTGGGTTTTGCTTCTCCGGTTTAGCAGAATCCCACACGAATGTTGCCATCGGGTAACACCATCCTGCGGCGTCCATGAATCATGTTCGTTTAGATTAGCAATCATGGCAGGAACTCCGGACAGGAATGGGGATTCCTAGGAAGTGCCGAAACGTTTCCCGAAACCAGGCGTTTTTCTGGTAACGCCTGGGTAACGAAGACTCGAATAAATCGCAACAACTCGGTACAAACGACGACAAACCTCGAAGACGCTTGTACCCGCGAAAACACTGGGCAAAACTCAATTCCGGCAACCACCAACAAACATGTCCAAAATGGCCAAGAAGCCCTTTCACCGCGGTAACACGGGTTCAAATCCCGTCGGGGACGCCAACAATCTAAATGACTTATTGGAATCGAGCCTTTCGCCGAGGGTTTGAAAGGGTTCGATAAGAAAAAACCACTCGCTGGACGCGCGTTCCTCTCCCACCTTTTTTGTCGGCAAGAGAATCATTTTGACGAGCTTTGTTTGCGCCGCACGCTTCATCGGAGTGACGGCTTGCGTATAGGTATCGGCTGTCACCTTGTAGTTCGAATGGCGTAACAATTCCTGGATCGTCTTGATGTCCTCTCCATTCGCTTTCATTAAGGTGCCAAATGTGTGTCGCGCGTATGCCATCCCACATTGCCCGGAATCCCTGCTGCTTCCGGCGCCGGCTTCAGATGGACTCGAAACAGTGACCCAGGCCGATACGGTTGCTTGCCCTTTTTGTGAGGACTGGCGAACACCCAATCGCCAGGTTGGGGATACGGGCACCGGAGCTTCCAACTCCACAAGACCTCTGCCAACTCTGCGTCTAGAGGAATCGGCTTGCGCGAGGCTTCTGTCTTGCATCGAGTAATCTTCTCCTTGACGACCGAACGAGTGACGTTTACTTCTAATGCCTCGAAGTTGACGTCTTCCCACCCATTCGGTGAGCTCTGGTACCAAAGCAGAGGTTCAACATATGGGTCTTCACAACCTACAATGGCGGCATGGATTACGCTCTCGCCCGGTACTTCAACAGCCGGACGGGGACATTCTGTTCGGCAGACCCGTTGGCTGGCTCTCCTAGGCCGCACTAGTCGTCTGCACCACCCACATCGGAGAGAATCAATGTTCCGGATCTGCGCTCTGCTGCACTGATGGTATGTGTGAACCGTAGGCTGGTCTGACCATCCATTAGGAAGTAGTAGGACAGCGTCTTTACATTCGCCATGTTAAACGGTACGTTTGCACGATATACGCCGTCGCTATCCCGTTGCAGAGGCACGCGAATTTGTAAAGAGTTAACGATCACCCAGCCGGTGGCAGGGAGTGTCTGGGAGCAAATTGTGCAAATTGCCTGAGCGGAGCCAAGCGTTGGGAACGGGCCATCCAGACGCTTCACTCCTCGACCTTCCAATGCCAGATATATGCTCGGGTAACCAGTGTTGGGGTTGGGTGCAGGATCGTAGAAAGCAGTGCTAGGCAGGTCAATGGGACCATTAGCGGTGGAGACTCTATTATTGGTTACATCCAAAGCGATCCAGTGCTTGCCTGCGTCGCGCGAAAACGCGACACCGCCCGGATAGAGCGCTGCCACGCGCGCATTTGGATCCGAGAAATCAAACGCGATACCGCCCAGCGAACAATGGCTGCCGAATATTTCTTTGTCTCCGAAACCGTCCGGGCCGAAAGCACCAAAGGCACCGCAGCTGATCAGAAATTCGCCGTGGTTTGACGCTATGCTGGTTAAGGCAGCGTCCGTGTACCAACTTTGGCCTCCGTCTCGGCTGACTTTAATGCTTCGCGAAACTAGATCCGTTGCATAAAGTTCGTTCGGATTGTACGGATTGACGAGTAGGTTATAGGCTTGCCCAAGAGGCGCGGTTGAACTCCCGGATGCCTGAGTCCAGCTGTGAATCAGGCCATCGGGCCCCACAGCACCACGCCAAACCTGACCGGGACCAAGCACGCCGCTGGGATCATAAGAAGCGCCATTGGAAGTAAGTACGTACACAATCAATTTGTCGTGACCACCTGAGGCCGCGAGGGTGCCGATCTGCCCGTTTCCAAAGAATGACGCCAGCGGTAAGCGCGTCAAGGATGTCCAGTTACCAGGGGCTGCTGGAAGTGCAAAAGGAGAGATCAGGCGCAGAACTAGCTCAGGGCAAGTATCGCAAGTGGATCCAATGCCGACGTAGTCGTAAACCACAAATGGCGAATCCGTAGGCACGGTCATTACTTGGAGAATGCCATTTTCCGTTGACGCATGAACGCCTTCAAATCCGAATGGCGGAAAGAAATTACCCAACCCCGGAAGCGGATTGAAGGGGGGCTGTTGAGGTATCAGATTGCTTCCATGCATCCATGCGTTGCCGTTTCGAATGCCCAGAGCGGCGTTTGGATGTATGGAGTCGATCCACACTTCTGCCCCATCTCCCAGCTCAAATCCAAGTCCTTGCCAGGGCAGGCCAGAAAAGCCGCCGTCGTTGACTCCCCACACGTTGTTGTCAGTAGTGGCCAAGTAGAGGGTGGGACAGGTTGTCAGGTTTGGTATTGGACACGAAATCGACGGGTAGTAATTGTGAGAAACTCCTGTCAGGCCGTTACCTTCGATTACGTGCAGGCCGTGATTGGCTGACATCCAGTCAACTGTCGCGCCCAAGATCGTGCACCCGCCCGCCCCCTGTTGCTCGGTTACCTGGTTTGCGAATACGCCTCCGTCGTTGGTGAGATACGCATCACAATTTCCATTGACGCGGTCATAGGTACTTGGAAACGCCATAACTCCGGTGTCAATGTGTACGCCGCTCCCAATGCTGCTCCCACTAACCTGATACCAGCGGTTAGAGAAGACGTCGTAGTAGCGGAAGAATGCTCCGTCTCCCACGAAAACGTCGTAACTGAGACCGGGTCCCTGGTTGTGCGGATTGTGAAATGGTGCAGCCCAGACACTGATCGTTCCAGAACCGCCCGATGGTCCGACTGGAGGTAGGCTGGTTGTTGTGCCGGTAGAGAAATCCGCAATCACGACGACAAGCTGATTGTTGAACACAACCAACACCAAGGCCTGGGTCGAATCGGCGGCTCCTGGAAGCGCAGGAACAGCGGAGAGACCTACACAGGGACTGGGTAACTGAACTGAATCCCAGGCTCCACCTCCCGCGGCATTCACGTTGCGGAAGACGAAGGATGAGGTACCGCTGCAACCGAAAACTGTGGAACTGGATCGCGGTGCAGTAAGAAGAAAAGAATTATAGGGAGCGCTGAAGAAGGGCGGCTCAGGCAGAGCGTACCAGCTCTGTAATTTTGGATCGGACGAGGTCCACAGCTCGCAACCGGGGGTTGCGGTCAGCGCGTACGGAGTGCCTCCCGCGAAGACAACGTTCTGTAGCGCAACCTTGCCATATCCGAAGCACCCGGGCAGTGTTACATGGCTCCAATTGGCCGCGCCATCGATCGAAACCCATAAGCCTCCCAGCGATGCACTAGTTCGTGCATCCTTATCTTCCTCCGCGTACAGCAGTCGTTGGGAATTAACGCTATCGACCGCAATGGAAGCGCCGCCGTTGTACCACGGAACGGAGATTCCTGAACGCAGTCCGTTGCCGGACTGGGTCCAAGTGTGCGCCCCGTCTGTCGTCTTCCACACCCCCGCCCACTCGCTGGCGGCGTATAGCACCGAGTCGTTGGACGGATCGATCGCCAGCCCTTCTAATCTTCCCCCGGTTGTGGAAAAGCAAGGACCGAAAGTCGGATCGCACACGCCAAACGGGAGGTCTGGAGAAATATCCGTAACCATTATTTGCGCCAAGCCTGCCGAGACGAGCATTAAGGTCGTGACTAAGATTGCAGCGCTGTTTAACAGATGGCGAGCTAACCACTTCATGGCATCCTCCGGGAGGGTTGTCTGCTGTAACGAACCGCACAATTCCAGGTCGGAACTTGGTGCGACCCAGAGCAGGATGCCGCACTGCTTCTGGAAGTTCAAAGGAACTACTTCTTACTCTTGCCTGAACAGCCAACCCCGTTTAATTGCATTACTTACCAACTTGGCTGACTTCATGGGGCAATCTCCTGCGCGATTCGCCCCACCTTGCAGCTCTTGGGACCGAGTCGCCCGTTTCTTCCGGCACTTATCGGCTTTGGCCTATTGGAAGTTAATATCGCCCGTCAACGCTTTCAGTCTGGAAACCCGCGGCCGGGAGGATCTGCCCAGTTGATTCGAGTCCTACCTGAGGAGCCATTCTTTTCGTACATTCAACTGAAGCGCGAGATTTTTGCCTCCTTCGACTGTGGTGATTTTTGGGGACCTCTGCAGGAACACGGCCCCCGCGGCGCGCAGGCTCACTTTCCGATGCGTTTGTAGCGGTTTCCCCTGCGAAGTGCGGTAGAGGCTGACCAACTGCCGGAGCCCGCAGCGCAGGCCTGTATCACCCCGTTCATGCCCTCACTCGGTACGCGGTCCGTTTTCCTCCTCTCGAACAGATTAGGAAATCCCGGGGAGCCTTCTGAACGGCAGGCCCGTACTCCCGTTTTAGGACTCATGTTTTTTAGGTGTCTTCGGCAACGGGAGTTCGTCATTGGCCCCGGAAGCGCCCAGCCTCGTGAGCATGGTGTGGCGAAGGGAGTAGAGCACAAAGGCTTTTGACGTTTGCATCGTTGCCCGCCGAAGGTGTTCCAAATCCGACTCCTTGCTCCATGTAAGTCATTGAAACGGTGTGTACTCCAGAAGTTGTCCTCCGGCTGCTAACCGGAGGGCAATAAGTTCGACCTACCTGAGGAGCCACTCACGCCTCGAGAACGGCAAGTCATGGCGCTCGTGGTGTCCGGGTTGTTGAACAAACGGGTTGGGGGAGAACTAGGGATCAGCGAAATTACCGTGAAAAGCACATCGTGTGCAAGTCATTCAGAAAATGAAGGCAAGTTCCCTGGCCGACTTGGTGAGGATGGCGTCCAAACTGGGACCACTACGGCAGACAATTCATTTTGGATGATGTTAGGAAATGGGCTAACGGCGACTCTGCTCCGCGCCCTTTGCACCGAATCTCGAATATTCGCGCGAGGGTTCGATAAGGGTTCGATAAGACTTCCAAAGCGTTTCTTTGTGCTCTAAATCGGTGCGATCCGTGCCTTTGGTTTCCGTTACTTACGATCTTGCGTAATCCTTTCACGGCGGTAACACGGGTTCAAATCCCGTCGGGGACGCCAACTTCCAGCGATCCACCCAAGAGACCACGATGAGGCCACGGACGAAAGCAGGAGGAGGCTACAGCGTGCGCTCGACTCTGTTCCGCGGGTTTCAAAGCATTTTCCACGAAGGGTACTGTTTGCCAGAGTCGGCTGGATCACTTATTACGCGGGGCCGCAGGTTGGGGACGAAAAAACCCATCGGGGTGCATCAATCAATAGAAAAACATTGGCCATGAAGTACTCAACTTCGCCAATTTTGATGGAAAACCCTACAAAACCGTGCGACGACAGCCACCGCACCATGCTCAAAGCGTTTCGCGTGCTCGCCATCAGGATGCAGTTCGACCTCTGGAGTTTTGGCACGGTGCGCAGCAGATGCATTCCGTGGACGAGCATCACCGCTGTTTCCATCAGGTGACGGGCTAGAAGTTGTCTGCCGCAAAACAAATGCCCCGCTCGGCCAGTTTCGACTGAGCGGGGCAAGCGTGCTGACTGCATACGACGTCAGAAAATCACCTTCGCACCGAGCTGGAACACACGCGGATCGAAGGCTGAGTTGACTTGGCCCGCGCCTGAAACAGCCGAAGCCGGCGCAGAGCTAGAACCACGGAGAACAGCAGTATTCACGCCATTGAACTGGGTGTGGTTCCAGGTGTTGAAGCTCTCCGCGCGCAGCTCGAAGTGAAGCCTCTCGCCCGCCGCGAAGGTCTTGAACATAGCTATGTTCCAGTTGTCACGCCCCGGGCCACGGAGGGCGTTGTGCCCCAGGTTGCCCCAGGTTGGGACCGTGGTACCGGCAACGTAGGATGGTGAAAAGGCCGAAGGATTGAACCACTGCAATACCTTCAAGTTATTGCTGGGCGAGATGACCGAGCTCTTCGGGTACGAGACTTTCCCTGAGAGATCTGGACGCACACCCTGCCCACAGCTGGAAACGATGGAGCAAACGGTGGTTCCCGAGTAGCCAATGTTAAGTGGGGTCCCGGATTCCATCGTGACAATACCGCTCACCTGCCATCCACCCAGTACATTCTTGGCTAAGTGGCTTGAGCTATTGCGGAAGATGGGCAGGTTGTAAACGAAGTTGAAGAATGCAACGTGCGTGCGATCCAGCGCACCTGGGCCCTGGTCGAACTGCCATCCCGCATACGGGTTGGAGATGCCGTCAAGATCGCCGCCATCGCCATTCGCGGCCGTTGGATCGATCGCCTTGGCATAGGTGTAAGCCGCGTGCAGATCCAACCCCATGCGGAGGTGAGAACGCAATTCCACCTGCAGTGAGTTGTAATGCGAGTTCTCGCCGTTCTGGTAGATCACGAGGCTGTGGTAGCCGGGATACTGAAGAATAGTGTTGTACTGGGCCACCTGTCCGGTGGACTGGTTAGGGATCCACAGACTGGGCAGAGCGTTGAAAGCAGGAAGGTCTATATTCTGCGTGTAACTTTCCTGATGGCCTTCGTTGCCCACATACGCTAACGACAAAACGGTCTGTGAACTCAATTGCTGTTGAATGCCAGCGCTGTACTGATAAGTTACCGGATTCTTGTACCGCGCCGCATTCAGAGCTATCTCGTTGTTCACCGTGGCCGGAAGGGACGCGGTACTGATAGTCGCATTAGTTTGGTCCACTGCGGTGTGTGGATCCGACAGCGAAACGTTGTTGACAGTCGTATTAGCCCCAAACAAGTTCATGGATCCGGCCGACTGGTACATGTCGTTGCCCTGGATTCGCTCGTAGAAAGCGCCGACGCCAGCTCGCAGGATCGTCTTGCCGCGACCGGTTACGTCGTAAGCGAACCCGATGCGCGGGCCCCAGTTGTTCCAGTGGTTCCCCACCAACGAATTTGTCACCCCCGGCGTTTTGCCGGGAATACCGAGGCCGTTGGCATACATCAGAAGCCCGGTCAAAGCCGGATTGGGACCGGCTGCAAGGAATGGATTAGCAGACCCGCAAAGTGCATTACCCTGTGCGACAGCGGCCGCGGTGCAGATTTGAGTTCCGTTGGGATTGGCGAAGCCGTTGCCTCCAGTTGCTGGCGTTCCATTCGGGAACGCTGAAGCGGCGCCAGCGGCATCCCACAGATTGGGATACCAGTTCGCCATCTGGCCGTTGATTTCAGCTGTGTGTGGGATACCGTCCCACCGCAATCCGAGGTTCACGGTCAAGCGGCGAGTAGCCCGCCAGTCGTCTTGGAAATATGCGCCCCATGAGACGCTGTTCCAGTGGCGTGTATCCTCGATGGCAGCCTCGCTATAGGATTGCGAAAGGCCGAGCAAGAAGTCAGCGAAATCATAGCCGGTAAAGCTTCCGTTGAAGCCGAAGTTCCCTTCCGGACTCACCTGCAGCGGCTGCGCTTTTCGGAAGTTCAGCCAGCTGCCGCCCATCTTCAGTTGGTGTGCGCCCTTGGTCCAGGACACGTCGTCGCGTAGCTGATAACTGTTGGCGGTGTTAATCCATGGATTCCAGTTGTTGTTAAACTGGGCCCCCGTTTGATTGTTTAAGGCGATAATAGGAAGCACTTTTGTCTGGAAACCAAAGATCTTGTTCTGCTTGAACCCGGTTTTAGTCAGGTCCCAGAGACCAGACGGGACCATGTTGATCCGGTTTCCGTTGTAGTTGAACGCCACTTCATTCAACAGATTGGGACGAATGGTGTTCACGGCGTGAATGACCGCACTGTACGACGGATTGCCGAAGGTATCTTGTGCAGTCGGCACATTGGCACCGCTCCAGCGAGTGGGAACGTCCACTTGCGTAATTTGTTCGGAAATCCAGTGCCCATAAACAGAGAACTTGCTGTTAAAAGTGTGATCAACGCGAGCGATCTCTTCCTTGACTGAAGTGGGTGCCTTGGCGGAACCCGCAAAAACATCACCACTGGTCGGCGCCGGGAAGATGCCACCGTAAGGGCCACCTGCGGTCAGGAGCGCTTGTGCGTTAGGGTCGAGCAAATCAGCAGGAATAGTGTTGTTAGGGAAGGGCTGCCCGGATTGAAGTCCGTCGGCTTGGTACCTAGCGACCAACGCGCTGGATAGGCTAGCAAAATTGGGGACGTGAACTCCACCGGGGATCAACCCGGAGTAAGAGACGGCAGCGTTAAGGTCGCCTCCGTAAGTGCTGGTGAGTGGAACAACTCGGTTGGCGGGCTGAGCACCAGTGACCAAACGGCGCCACTCCATGTTGTAAAAGAAGAAAGTCTTCGGGTTGTCAGTATGGTTGAACTTGACGGGTCCGCCGACATTGAATCCCCACAGGTTGAAGCGAAGCTCATTGACAGGATTCAGGCCGATGATATTTCCACTCGAATCGTACTTGTTTCTAGGGTTGAAGTAGTTGCGTGCGTTGAGGAAGTCGTTTCGTCCAAACCACCATGCCCCAGCATGGAGTTTGTTGGTTCCTGACTTGACCACCGTGGTTACCGTCGCGCCCGATGTAAGGCCGTACTCAGCGCTGTAGTTGGACGTCATGATGCGGAATTCCGCCAGAGCATCCTGTGAGGGAATAACGATAGAACCCTGAGCGCCGCCGCGGTCATCGGCCTCGGCACCATCAACCATATAAAGAGAGTGCATAGTCCGCTGGCCGTTAAAGCTGACATTGCTGTCACCACCCATCGGGGTTGGATTTTGGAAATCCACCTGCATGCTGCTGGCTCCAGGCGTCAGATTGACAAGTGAGTACAGGCTTCTGCCGTTTGTAGCAAGCTGAGAAATCTGCGTACCCGTAATGACGGTACTGACATCATTGGTATCAGACTGCACGGCGACCGGTGTTGCCTCGACAGTCACCGTTTCCTGCGCCCCACCCACCTGCAGCGCAAAATCAACGCGACGTCGATCGCCGACCGCCAGCACGATACCCTGGGTTTCAACCGCTTTGAAGTTCGCCGCCTGTGCCTTGACCGTATAGCGTCCAATCGACAAGTGGGGGACGACGTACTGTCCGACATCGTTGCTGGTAAAGGTTGTCACCACGCTGGTATCGGTATTGGTAATGATGATACTGACGGCTGGGACCGCTGCGCCGGACTGGTCAGTTACAGTTCCGACGATGGTTGCTTCCTGGGCGAGCGCCTGGAAGGATCCCACAGCGACTAGCCCGCAAATAACTAGGAATGACCTGATATAGGTTGAACGAACTATATAGGAAGACAATTTCGACATTTCCCACCACCTCCGTGCCAAGTATTAACCTCTGAGAGTTACTGCTAACTTCGCCGATCGCTCTCACGAAATCGGATTGTCACGGTTTCTATCGCTGGTTAGTAACTGTTGTCAAGCAAAAACGATTTATCTAAATCGATATAGATCGATATTAATCACGGGGGGGGAGGAAAGCAACGCTGAGAAACACCAGCGCCGAAGTGGTCATATCAACGCTAAAGAGAGTGGATATTGACGAGACCTTACTTGTGCGGCCCATTGCGCACAAGGATATTACTCGCCGGGGTGTTCAATCTTCTCCCCCTTCGCGAACAATGCCGAGTAAACTCGCGGTGCAGGATGTGTTACATGACAGGGTGGATTGAGTAGCTTGTCCGCCCCGGGTAAGCTACTTGGAGCTATTGCATATCTTGAAACAGTCAAGCGAGAAAATATTTGTCTCTTTCAAAGGTTTGGGTCTTAAGTGTTGCGGAACCCGCGACCCTGCTTACAGCGCCTAACTCGCTCACATGAGCCGGCTTTTAAGAGATGCGGCATCGTTTCAAACGGCGAATGCGATAAGGAACTACGTCCAGAAAATCCAATTAGCGCAGGGAGACGAGTCCACCTGCTCGGCAGGAGATTAGAAAAATGGCGACAATAGACGCTCGCGCAAGCCGACCGGATCGTTCCATAGGTGGAAGGTTCTTGAGCTCGATGAGAGACCATGATGCAAACTTGTGATTAGAGATCGAGACCGAAAGCCGTCCAGATTCCATGGATTTGCTGCCCGTGCCAGTCACCATTCTGGTAACGCCTGGGTAACGAATACTCGAATAAATTGCGGCAAACCGCTCCAAACGTCAACAAACTCGAAGACGTTTGGACCCGCTAAAACATTGGGGGAAACTCAATTCCCACAACCACCAACAAACACGTCCAAAATGGCCAAGAAGCCCTTTCACGGGTAACACGGGTTCAAATCCCGTCGGGGACGCCAACAAAATAAAAAATCGGCCAGGGTCGTATTGGAACCTTGAAAATCATTTCAGGTTAGGCTGCCAAAGTGGGAACCACTGTTCCAGCATGCTGCACACTTCTCGCGCACCGAATGGCCCTAAGGCTTCTTTACGGGCCGCTGTCAACGTGGTGCTGTTATGGAGTTCCCTAATAGCGTCGGCTACCGAAAGAGCTCAGAAAGCTATGCCCAGAAACCTTCGGCAACTGACATCTTGAGGACTGGATCCGGAGAGACGGTTGTCTTGGGGTAACCGACTCATTCGGGCATCCGGCATTTTCGGCTATGGAATGAAGACCATGTCGCGCGTCACAGCGCCTACAGAAAAAGGCGAGCCGCTGACGGGCGTTAATGCTCCCGAGCTTGAGTCAAAAGCGAATCCTGCTATTTGTTGCGGCGCAAGGCTGACGTATACAAATTTGCCTGCTGGATCCGCCTACTCTCCGGAGGCGCGCGGCCGGAGTGAACGCAACTTCGGCACCTGGCAGGGACGCTTGCCACAGGAGTTCCTTCGTCGTCAAGGCCTTACAAATTGGGCCTAAATGCCCTTTCACAGCGATACCCATCTAATACACCTCTATTACACTCGAAACCATCACGATCCCAGCCGGGCGAGGCCGGGAAATTACCTCAGAGACGAGTTGGGTAGATGAGGACGCTGCCTGAACCAGGCAGAGCTCAGTTCTCAGAAAAACTGAGCCTGGTTTAGGAGAGAAAGGGTGGGCTCGCCTTCTACGGCCCCAAACGCAGTGAAAGTTGCCGTTTGCCGCCACACTATTCAGGACCTATGGAGAGTGTTAAATAAACCAGCTAAGCTGAGGCGAGTGATACTTCGGGGATTGGTATCGATACGGAAAGGGTCGTGCCTTCGGTATCGGATTGAATGCCGAAGGTTCCTCCTAACAACGTGGCGCGCTCTCGCATGCTCGCGAGCCCAACACCTATTTTGCGATTGGGCGCCATGGGCACCATGCTCGCTGGAATCCCGTGCCCGTTATCTTTAATCCTCAGTTGCAAACATCTCTCATCACACTTGATCTCGATCCGTGCTACTTGTGCCTGCGAGTGACGGTACACATTCGTCAAAGCTTCTTGGACGATTCTGAATACAGCTGTCTTGATTTCCTGGGTCAAGCGATCTCCATCCTCGTCGAGCTCAAGGGTCACAGTAACCCTGCTGCGCTTCGAAAATTCCTCGACGTACCAGCGAATCGCGGATACCAAGCCGCTCTCGTCGAGAAGCGGAGGATGCAACAAATGGGACACGGTACGGACTTCGCGAATGCCGTGCTGTAGCAGGTCTTCCGCGTGGCGCAATGCGGACTCGCAAGCCGGGAGCGTTGCTCCAGCGGATCGCGCCTGCGCAACCGCCATAAGAGCCCCAGCAAGCGTTTGTCCCACGCCATCGTGAAGGTCGCGTGCGATCCGGCGGCGTTCGTCGTCCTGGATCTTCAGTACTTTTGCTGCAAGGCTGCGCAAGCCCGCTTCTGCGCGGTTTCGCTCTTTGATCTCGCGGTTGAGTTCGCGATTGATATGCGACAGCTCGGAGGTGCGCTCTTGCACGCGGCGCTCCAGTTGGTCACGGGCACTGCGCAATCTTGACGCCGATTCTTTCTCTTGCAGCAATAGCCCCTGGACCTGACGCTGGCGGTTTCGCGCTCGCTTAGCAGTTCGTAGGACGCTGATGATGGTGGGCACGCGGGCGGGGCGTTCCAGTATTGATATGTTCGCGTCCCCCACCAGCTTCGACACGAACCCGGTTGCCCAGCGCGACGGGGTCGCACCTGCACTGGCCAAGAGAATGATTGGTATGTCAGACCACGGCTCCTGCTTGCGCAGGGCTCGTTGCATTGCCTGCAACGAGGAAGCGACCAGCGCCTCTTCCGTCAACAGAATGAAATCCGTCTGTTCAGAAAACCGATGCGCCAGTTCGTTCAGGGATGAACAGGGAGCGACCAAAAGGCCCTCGGACGCGACAATCTCCGCCAGGATTTCGGCGTCTTTGCCGAAAGGAGCACACAAGAGAACCAGGCCCTTTGTGACGTTAGGATTTTTCGGTCCTTTCATCCAGATCTCGAATCAATGTTCCTGACTTGCCTGAATATTCAGGGTTGCCGGTAAGAACCCCTTGAAACTCGGTTAAGGGTTTACCAATCCGTATACCATTTTTTCCTACCTCAAATTCGCGAATGGTGCGCTCGTGGTCCTGGCTTCGATTCTTGACGATCGATATTGCTTGACGAACTGTCCCCAGCGACTCGAAATAGCGAAGCAGGATCACCAAGTCGGCCAGGTAAGTAGCCTCAAAACTGGATTGCTCCACATTGACGAAGCCATGTTGCGTGGACACCAAAATGGTGATCACTCCTCTGGCGTTCAGATATGCGAGCAATTCGTGAAGGTGCACGATAAAGGAACGGTCACTGCTCATGGCCTGCAAATATCCGTTCAAACTATCAATGATCACCACCCCAGCATGGTGCTTTTCT
>Ga0134128_10004923_pt1 | contig 16240 bp, 17 predicted proteins | sample KB31754_FD_96462 | JGI IMG/M metagenome (GOLD analysis project Ga0134128, IMG submission 96462) | Terrestrial soil microbial communities with excess Nitrogen fertilizer from Kellogg Biological Station, Michigan, USA - KB3-175-4 | ecosystem: Environmental > Terrestrial > Soil > Unclassified ...
CGGCGCCGCCGCAAACCAACACATGCATGTGATTACCCAAACCATCGTCATGGACACCCAACAAACCCAACACCGCAACCCCCAAACCTGCAGCAGCGGCTCAACCAGCCGCGACCAACGGGTGCAGCCGCGTATCGCACCCCATCATCATAAACTGTGACGTGGTAGCTACCTGCATCGTCCCCTGACCCCGAGAATCCGTCCTTCAACCGTGCAGAACGGCATCCACAGGGGGATGCAGCAATGCTTATGTTTGTCTTGGGAATGTCGCTTGGTGCCTGCATCGGCGTGATCGTCATGGGCATCTGCATGTTGTCCGGCGATTCCACGCCCTCGTCCGCTTCGTGGTCAGGACCGGCTGGCTTCGTGCCCGCAAAGAGCCTCGCGTGCCACCACGGCAGCTCCGCGCAAAGCTCGCGGACGTAGACATCCTCGAAACGCACGAGGTCGTTCTCGCCCAGGTAGCTGCTGACTGCTCCTCGATCAATTCCAGCGGCAGCCGACCCGACCTTTTCAAGCCATGTTTTATGCCCGGCGGGATGTACGTGCTCTGATTTTCGGACAGGGTCATCACCTCGCCACCCCGCGTGATGTGGCTGGTGTCGATGACGTCGAACCAATGCTCGGTGCGATGGTGGTGCATTTGCAAGCTCAGAGCTGGCACCCGGTTCGACCGTGATGGGCTTGGCCTGGAAAACATTCGCCGACGTCGATTGGCAGCACGGCGCGACACGCTTCCAGCATCGCCGGTCGCTGGCGTTCGAGCTCGGCCAGGTAGACCAAGGCACGGAACAGGAACATGCCGCTGTTCCATGAGTGCTCGCCTGAAGCCACGAAACTCGCCGCCGTGGCCGCATCGTGCTTCTCCACGAACTGCGCAACCGCGCACCCCTCGGCAGACCCGACCTCCATTCGGCCGCCCTCGGCACGGATATAGCCGTAACCGGTTTCCGCCGCGGTCGGCAGGATGTCGAAGGTGACCAGCTTGCCCGCCGCCGCGGCGGGTTCCGCCGCGTGCACGGCGGCATGGAACGCTTCCGCATCGGCGATCACGTGATCCGACGACAACAACCAGCAGCAGCAGCAGCGGATCGGCGCCATCGTGCATCGCCTGCAGAGCGGCCACCGCAATCGCCGGCGCCGTATTGCGGCTCACTGGCTCCAGCAGGATCGCCGCGGGCATGCCACTCGTCGCGCCAAGTGGCCTGCAACATCGAATCTGTCCCCACCCATGGTAAAAACTGCTTGGGATACGTCTTGCGCGAAAGCGGCCAAAGGCGCGTACCTGCGCCACCCAACAAGATCACCGCGCTCACACCACTCTCCTTGAACCCACCATCAGAATCAGTCCGAAAGCGCAGAACAGACCCAACGGCACCGTCAGATTCAGCCATTTATGCGAGAACATCTAGGCCTGAAATCGCGTCAATATTTGCTCATAGGCTTGCAATACATCCTTCCATGTGAGGGCATCCGCGTGACGCTGACGGCTTGCGATTCTCATCGTAGTCGCGAGGGTCGCGTTGGTTAGCAACTTGTCGATCATGTCCGACAGCTGGCCTTCGCTGGAAAAATACAGAGCTTCGGGTCCTGCCACCCACCGATTGAAGCGGTTGTCATGAGCGATGATCGCGTTGCCCGCTCCCAATGCCTCGACCAACGAGGGGTTGGTACCGCCTACCTGATGACCATGGATATATGCGATGGAGTGAAGTCGCAACGAACCAAGCGTGGCTTTGTCGTATATCGCTCCGAGAAAGCGAACCTCGTCACTCGCGGCTGCCCGCACCGCGCGATGGTAGGCATTCGACTCATCGTAGTTACCAAGGATGGCCAAGCTGACTCCTCGCGGGCGACAGGAGAAGGCACGGACCACCTCGAGGATTGAATTCTCTGGCTCAGCCCTCGCAATCAAGGTGAAGAAGCTGCCAGCCGTCAACCCAATCGGCTGCAACAGCGACGCATTGGCGGTTTCGATCAACTCCGCCCCATACGGAATCATGGTGATCTTCTTCGGGCTCACCCGGGTCGAGAGATGATTCTTTATCTCGGGATGATCGGCGATCAGATGCGTGCCGAGCCAACATCCTGCCCAGTCATTCAACCAGAACCAGGTTTTGGCTGCTCTGCCCCACTTCGCCCGTGCCCACTCAATGCCATCCATATTGATGAGGCAAGGTATGCCCCTGCAACGCAGCAAGGCAGTAAACACGGCCGTGTTATAGCCAAGGACCAGACACAGATCGTCATGTTTGGCGGCATGCAAGGTCGCCTTCAAGTCGAAAAGCATGGTGCCTTTTGGGCCAGCGTGGCTTATTGGAAACCGTATGCGCTCCACCCCTTCCCACATATCTTCAACCACGGGACCACGCCCCTCATCCTGGCAATAGACGATGACGCGCCAGCCGGCCGCCAGCAGGTGACATGCCAAGCGCTCCGCAAACGTCTCGAATCCACCGTGCTGAGCGGGGATGCCACGGATGCCAAGAATTCTTAGGACACGTTGCATTGAACTGTTCCTCACAGCGACGGATCACCAACGATGCACGGCGCACGAGCGCGTCAGTTTGGGGATCTAGCAAAAAAATTACCCACTCAGACCTGGCCAACCAAGTCACTACGGGGTCAGGCCGAAATACCGACGATACGACGTCACGAGTCTTTGCGCGGACAACCTCCAGTCGAAATCCTGCGACCGCCGTAATCCAGTCAGCCGGAGCTGGTTACTCAGGTTCCCGTCCGCAAGAACCCTCTTCATACCATCGGCAATGCCTGTGACGCTCATTGCATCCACCAGAACTGCAGCGTCACCGGCGACCTCTACCAGTGAGCTTGAATTGCTTGTAACCACCGGAATGCCACTGGCGAACGCTTCGACTACCGGCATTCCAAAACCCTCTGCGACCGCGGCAAACACAAACAACCTCGCGTGCCGCATCAATACGGGGAGCAAGTCGTCGGCCACGGCCTCGAGGAAGTGGACCCGCTCCTGCACGCCAAACCTGGATGCGGCACTGATGGCTGCATCAAAGCCAAAGTCACGCTGTCCCACGCAAACCAGCGGAGGCGCTCCCGGACCAAGCAGGCTATAAGCCTCGATCAGTCGTGCATGGTTCTTGCGTGGTTCAAGACGCCCCACCATGAGCAGGTAACCGCTGCTTTGTAGGCCAAGCTCGGACAACCGTTCGAAGCCGTCGCTGCCGGGATAAAAGCGTGTGCGATCCACTCCGTTGTACAACACCTCAATTCCGTCAGGATCGATGCCATAGCACTGCGCAATCTGTCGCCGGGAATACTCGCTGACCGTAAACAACAACTTTGACCTCTTCGCCGCAAGACGAAAGGTAAGCCGTGATTGCCAGACGAATGGTTTGGAGAAATACTCTGGATAATCTTCAAAGAGAACATCGTGGATCGTGCAAGCGCAGGGACCAAGGGGAGCAAACGGAATCCTGTACTGCGTATGCAACAGATCGATTCGGTGACGCCGACGAAGATAAGGAAGCGCAAAAACCAGTCGCGCCAACCCCGGCATACTCGGCATGTACTCCAAATCGACATTTTCGCGGCAAAATTCAGGGTGTTCCGAACGAAGCCGGGCACAATCAGTCAAGAAGAATTTGAAGTGCAAGTCGGGCGCAAGAGCAACGGCCTCCTTATAAAGTCCGAGTACATGACTACGACTACCTTGATAAATTCCATCAAAGGTATGGAAATCAATGCCAATAATCGGCTTATTAACGATCATATGAACTAGTTCCCATCACAGGCAGAGATCACAGCATATATGTGAACACACTTAATCCAAAACAGTGAGATCATGCTTCATGATCGAGCTTGCGCGCACTAATTTTACTCGAAAAGCACAACATAATTACAGTGAAGCAGAACATTTGTGTATTTAGATTCGCGTTAAAACTTGCAAGCAAAACAAGAAATCCGGATAGCGTAGCCAAACGGCCAATAGACCTACGCACAATGAGCCACGCCATCAAACCAAACCCAACAATGCCGTATTCGTACAAAAAACTGGGCAACAAACCAAGACTAATGACGCCCTCCTCATAACCTCTTTGTCCTTGCGCGATTACGTCGGAGAACTCAGTTCCAAAAAAATGTCGCGCCGAGCCCGGGCCATATCCAAAAACCCCGTTTACCGAATAGAACTGTGGGGAAAAAATATAACTAAAACTTGGACCTACCCGCATGTATGCGCTTGAATCTTCATTATGAAGACTGTCGAGATTAAATCCCGTCGAGTAAATTGTATGAAATATACCAATCAATCTTGAGTTATCAGGCTCATAGAGCAAATCGAGAGATAATAGGAGCAGCGTCACCGAGAGACCACCAATTACGATGAAGACCAATTTTAGGTACCTCGCTGAGGATCCCCGCGAAATGAAAATCGACACGCACGCAACAAATAAAATGTAGCCATATACCGACTGAAAAAATACCATCAGAATGGCGACTAAAATTATCCAAAAAATATTTTTTCTTGAGCTCTCAGCATTCAAATTCAAATAAGCAAATAGAGAAATGCAGACTACGAAACTTGCGTAGGATGGCTCACTCGAAAAGCCCTGGTAACGAAGCCGTACGCCTTGATCGTATACCTGGAATAACCAAGGTGCGAGGTGAGACCCTGATACCTTAAACACCAACAGCGCAGATATGACATTCACAAAATATACAGTGATGATGAGCTTTGACAGCTTCTCAATATCTCTCCGTTCGATTAAAAACGTACGTCCACGCACAAAGCCGAAGAAACCTAGATAGACCATAAATAGCGCCACTGAACTCCAGCGTGCGTCTTGGTAATGCATCAACGAAACAAAAAAAATGTACGCACTTATCAGCCACGGTCCATAATCGCTGCGTGCGCTCCGCATGCGAATACCATGTGCAAAGTAATAAATAGCCATCGGAAATGCTATAATCAAAAAAGGTGTAATTACAGCATCTACACCTACCGGATCTAACAATTTCAGATTTGTCAGTGAGAGAAGAAAAGCTGCAATCAATAGAAGCTTCTTCACAGCAAGTTCTCACAGAAAGCTTCTGTTAATCGCAATATATTGGCATCCGACACTGATTGCGGGTTTGACTCAGGGTCCGATATGATCCCAACAAACGAGTTCATTTGAATAAATATCTTCCCATTCGTCATAGTCACGTGAGGAGATGATATTTGATCCCACAGACCACCGTGCCGAAGTGTCTCGATGTCTATATGCCGACACATCGGCAGGCAATTGAAGAAGCATGGTGCAAATGTATACGACGGAATACCCAACAACGCCGCCTCGTAGGCCGCAGTACCAGATACCGTCACCACTCCTTTCGCCCCCCGTATCAACGAATAGGTATCAGCCACCTCGTCCACCAGAATGACGCCGCTCAGGCGCTTCAGTTTTCGGTAGAAGAATATAGAACGGTCACCAATGGCATTGGTATGTTCCTTGACAACCAGGCGCCATCCATCCGGTAACGATCTCCACACATTCACAATATTGGTCAGCTGATCCTCGTAATAGCGACCGATGACGTCGATTGATGCTTCCGGCTGCTTGTGGAGGGTCAGCAACACGTATGGCTGCGATGTGATTGCCGGTCCGTAGGGCGTGGTCCGGACCAGCCGATACATTTCCCGGTTCAGTTCCTCCACTGCGCGCAGCCTGAATAAAGTCCAGCGACTGGCAGTGACGGTTGGATCAAGCGAGTCGATGTTTTCGCGCGTCAGGTACCGTCGAACACGGTCGAGACGCGCGCGCAAGCTTCGCGCCTTGTGCAGGCGCGCGTCGTTGATGGCCAGGTAGTCAGGCTTGCTGACAGTGAAATCAACGCAAGCTTCATCCACTTCCGCTTGCTGCGGTGTTGCATAGAGCTTGGACTGGAATTCGTCCTCGAAGAATCCGAAGCGCCCATTAGGGATACGGATCGTGTGCGGGCACAAATATCTCGCTCCAAGTTCAGGGAACGCGCGCAGGATCCTGTGCAAAAGGATCTCATGTGCCCAAGTGATTTCGCCGAAGATGTACTTGATCTCGTTGTCCCTCACGAAATCCAGCAACGGTTTCTGTATGTTTTTCAGAAACGTTGAAGCCCAACCTGCTTCATGGCGCAACACGCGATCACCAAAAACAAGCTCATTCAGCCGAAAATCACCCACCGGCTCCGAATCGATCGATGCATGCCTCTTATTGATGTAGAGAACCCGGTCCGTCGCATAGTGGCTGCGTAGAAATGTATTCAGCGGCGCATTGACCACAATCCAGAACACACGAAAGCCTCGTTGTTCCAGCTTCTTTGCGATTTCGTGAAAGAGATATGTCTTGTAAAAATTTGCGACGAAACATATGTTCATGCAGGCACAGACCGCCAGTTTCGTGATGTCAAAGAGAAACACCCCATTTTCGTCTGATGCATTTGTGGGAAGTACATTTGCTATCTCGAAGGAAGGGTAGTTTTTTGGTTTATCTGCTGCATGTCAGTTATTCAGCTTTAATTTTCGCATTCTTTTCTGACAAAGTGATATCCGTCATGAACCGTCACACCAAATGATTCACTGTAGTCTTTTATATCGCCCTTTCGTGTCAACACGGCGGAGACATAAAAACCACCACTTGTTATTGGTCGAGACACGATTGTGCCCGCCCCAATCACAACGTCGTCGGCGATGCTTACGCCTTGGACGACAATGGATCTTGACCCAATGTAGCCATTGCTGCCAATTGCGATACGGGCCTGAATTTTCACACGATTGATGCCGAAACCATGTGTCCAGAACTGGGTCCCGGAGCCAGCCACCGTCACATTGTGTCCCATCGTGATCTCATCGCTGACGTCAAAGGAATGACGGTTGGTAATAGTGCAGCCAGATCCTATCTCGACGTTCTCAAGCATCTTGAAAGGCGAAATCCCCGGACGTGTGCCGCACATTGTGTTGCTTGATGAAATGGACGTATTTTTTCCAACGCGCAGCAGCCGCAGCCACTTGACCCGGTTAAGTCTGCCTATAACCACACCTTCAGCAAGCTCGAGACTAGTTGCCTCCAAATAGTTGAAAGGTCCTATTTGCGCTCGCTCGATTTTACAGTGATCAGCAATGATAATCGTGAACGGCGCGATTCTGGCTTCCCACGAAATATCGTAGCCCAGCATGTATCTATACAAGAAAACGCGAAGCTTACAGAATGGGCTGAACGCAACAAATAAAGCCAAATATCGTTTCATACTGCCGACTTCCTACGTTGATCCAGGTATAGCGAGCCAAACAAAATATATAGAAGGTAGCCAGAAACACCCAAAAACATTGACATTGCGATTCGCAACAACATATCTTCGCTTCCGAAAATAAGGCAGGCCGTAAACAATGCGGCAGACACCAGCGCAGCCTGAAGAATGATCACGTTGCGATTCTGCCTATTTACGTAAATTTCAGCGTAGGCGCCAACACACCAAACCAACATGTACGCAAAAATAAACATAAATGTCCTGTCAATTTTTGGCACTTTATTTAAGCCAAATCCAGGAGCCAGATATACAAATGCGATCACAGCTGCACTGGTAAGAAGAAGGCACCCAAGATAGGCGGCCAGCGCCTTGATATGAAAGCTACGGCTCTCGGACACAAACAAATGCTTTGACATGTAACCGGTGATTGACACATGCATGAGTTGTATAACCAAGGCCATGCGTTGTGCCAGTGAAAACTGGAACATCTCGTTCTCGGAGAGGTTCTTGTACGCATAGATTTTCCCGAAATTGGCCATCAGCATGGTCACCACAATACTCACCAATACGGGCCATCCGTATCGCAGTGAGGCCTTGGCATATATGAAGAGCCTTTCGACATTTTCACCACCGGTCGTATCTTCACCATCGCGCGGAAACGCAATGAAGATCACGGCAGCGAGATGGGGAAGTATCAAGGCAAGTAATATTCCATATAGCTCCAACCAGGCAGTAAGCCAGATGATGGCACCACCAAGAAGATAGACGGGAATCGAATAGGCGAAGGCTCTTTCCGGCACATCCTTGATTCGATACCACACTGCCAACACGGCCATCATGCACAGGAATAACGCCCGTGCCGCCGCACCTCCAATATCAAAAATTTCATTCGGTACAAAAATCAATACGGCAACAAACAAGAGCGCGGCCACTATCAGATAGATTCGGAGCAAGAACCGAAACGAAGAGATTATTTGGCGAATCAGTTCCTGTGACTGGCTTCCGACCCGATAAGCCTGCAAGAGGTAGATGCGTAACCCACCGTCCAGGAAAAGTGCCAACACCGCCGCCAAGGCGAATGTGTACTCAACCTGATTGTAGGCGGCCTTGCTTCCGGTTACGTAGAGCGCAAAGAGTGGAAACCCGAAAATGAGCGCCTTTTCGAAATAGCTCAGCAGCGCATAGGATATGAAATGCCGAAGGCTGAGGCGCGCTACATGTCCTGTACGGCTACTGCTGCCGCATCGAGTATCCATCGCCCCCCGCTCTGCGTCATTCGCCGGCATTGGCAAGGATCGTTCGATCTTTCAGTGACTCAGGTGAAAGCGCGTCCAGGGCCACGGGCGTATTTGCTGCCACGTCTCTTGCAAGACGTGCCCCAATGATGGATCGCAGATATTTGGGGGACAGCCCATATCCTGGGCGAACACTCCTCACATTCCCTTGGTCAACTACGTCGCCTGCCTTGAGGTTTTTGACGAAATAAAGCGAACGTCGGAACTTCACGTTCCCCAATTCGCTGGACTTGCGCCCATAGTCCACCTGCCCCATCGCTTCCCATGCGGTTCTGGCGCCCTTGCACAAGGCCGCCATTTCAGCGGGCTCCAACGAAAAGCTGTCATCAGGGCCACCACCACTGCGATCGAGGGTGAAGTGCTTTTCGATGATTGACGCGCCCAGCGCTACGCTGGCGATGGCCGTGGTGTTGTCCAGCGTATGATCTGATAGGCCGGTGACTAGACCGAAGCGCCGGATCATGTCGGGAATGGTGCGCAGGTTGTAATCGGCGGCTGGTGCAGGATAGCCACTAACGCAATGCAGTATCGCCAATTGCTTACATCCACCATCGCGCGCGGCGGCAATGGCCTCCTCGATCTCTTCGGCGTCGGCCATACCGGTGGAGATGATCATCGGCTTACCGGTGCTGGCTACGTACTTGATCAACGGTAGGTCCACCGCTTCGAACGAAGCGATCTTGTAGGCCGGCGCGTTGAGGTCTTCCAGAAGATCGACCGCTGTGTTGTCGAAGGGCGAACTGAAGATGGTGATGCCAAGCTTACGCGCATGCTTAAATAGAGGCGCATGCCATACCCACGGGGTGTGAGCCCACTCGTAAAGTTCGTACAGCGTTCGACCAGCCCAGAGGCCTTCATTGATCTGGAAGTCGGGCTTATCCGACTTCAAGGTAATCGTGTCAGCCGTATAGGTCTGGATCTTGATCGCGTCGGCACCCGCCTGTTTGGCCTGCTCGATGATGCGAAGCGCCGTCTCAATATTTCCGTTGTGATTGGCAGACATCTCGGCGATGACGTAGGGCGATGCTCCGGCACCAATCTCGCGCCCGGCAATATTTATGGAATGCGCCATCTCAGTACCTCTCAACAATCAATCTATATTTGTGGCCGCGCAGTTCGAAGAATGCGGGGAACCTGGCAGGATCACACACACGGATCTGATCAAATTGTTCTGCGATAGAACGGTTGGGATCGACGCGTGAATTTTCAGGTGTTCTCTTCGGATAATACGTCGGCTCAACCCCAGCATCTTGTTCAATGGGCATGATGGAATTGAAACTGGCCACCGCGTAATCCATCAATTCGAGTTCTACATCGAACAGTGCTTTATTGATCTCGTCGTATAACCATGTCGCCTGAATGGTCACCCTAAGCTTTTTCCAGATCGGGCCGCTGTCAACTTTGCCCTCCGCCTCCAGCAAGGTCAAAGTAATTTCCCGGGCGCCTTCCACGATCTGCCAGATGTGAGGGCTCCATCCCCTCCCGTTTGGCAGATCGCTGGCATGTACCACTAATGTTTTTTGGTAATTTGCACGATCGCGCGCGTTAATGATTTCGCTACACGAAATCAAGAACAGAAGATCTCCGCCTGAGGCCTCGTGCTTGCTGCGCACAATTTCTATGGCATGACGATCATTGTTACAGGCAGCCCAACGTTCAAGCCATTCATTTACTGGATGAGAAGCGTCGCTACACAGGATGGTTATCTTCATGAAGCCTCACCTTGCCACAACGTATTGACCACGCGCTGCAGCCCGCTTCCATCGCTTATCTGGGCAGCCGAGGCAGACATACGGAATAACAAATCCGGGCGCTGCATGAGTAACTGCAGATACTTTGGCATTGTCTCAGAGGCAGATAGATCGACCCGCACCGCTGCATGCGCATCTTCCAGTGCGTTCGCAATGTCTTGCTGGTTTCCGGCCAACACCACCATCAGCGTGGGCAATCCAAGGACACAGCGCTCCCACGATGTGCTACCCGCAGCGCCAATGGCGAGATCGCTCTCAGCCATCAACTGGGCCATGTCACTGACATTGACCTTCACCTCACAAGGCCAAGGGAAATCCGCAGCCTGTACCTGCACTTTGGCTAGCCACGGCGCATGCAGACCCATGACGACCGTGATACGACAATCCTGTGGCAACGGACACTGCCGCAGTGCATCCAGTACCTGCCCTGTGGCGTTGGACTGGTCCATACCGCCCATGGTGATCAACAACTGCCGCAACTGTGGCGGGTGGCGACGCTGCAGGCTGTATTCACGTAAAGCGGCGAACTCCGGACGCAGCAGGGCGTAACGGGTGCCGGTCAATACCGTGCATGCTGCCGGCACCAAATCAACGTAGTTCGCAACCTCACGGCCCAGGTTCTGATCCAGCAACAAATCGCAATCGTGCGGCCGGTCAGCCAGATCGTCGATCACCATCAGCTGAGTGCAGTGTGAGCGCAATGCCTGCTCCCATGAGCGATCCAGCGCGTAGTGATCGACTATCAGCCAGTCGGGCGAGATGGACTGCAAGACATCGCGCGTCGCTTCGGCATCGGTTTGCCAGTCAACACCGAGCCATGCCGCATGTGCTGGTAGTGACTCTCCATCTTGTGCGACAGGCCGCAGATCCAAACCATCTGTTACCAAAGCGGTCACGGCCAATCCCCGATCGCGAATCTGGTCGATCAGGTTGCCCGGATGTTCGCGGCAAATGAAATGGCACGTCACCCCCTGTTCCTTCAATGCCGTCGCCAGCGTGAGGCAACGCATGACGTGACCACTGCCGATCTGCAGCGAGGCATCGGTCCGGAAGACGACAGCGCGCGACATCAGGGTGCTCCGCCCGCACCGTGCATGGCCTTGAACAGCCACTCGGCACGCGTCCAGTCCTCAGGCGTGTCAATGTCCTGTACCCGGTGACGGGGAAGCACGATCGGCACGGCTTCGGCCGAGAAGATCGGCCGCTCCGCCGTCCAGGCGTCAGCGCTTCCCCAATAGAACTGACCGGCATCGTGGAACGCCTCGACCAGATCCTGTGATCGGGTATGGAAATGCTCCGGCTGGAACATCTCGGCGCGACCATCTCTCCTGACTCGGAAGGCACGCTGGATGGGGAAGGCATAGCTGGTTGCCGAGAACGCGTAATCGCACGTTTCAGCCTGCAACACCTGCAGGCCACGTTGGAGGTCGGCCGGCATCACAAACGGGGCGGTAGCGTAAAGGCAACAAACAGCCTCTGGCCTCTGGCCCGAGGCGATAAACCAGTCCACGGCATGGTGGACAACTGGAATGGTACCCGCGTGATCGTTGGCCAACCCCTCGGGTCGCATGAATGGCGTTTCCGCGCCACACTGCCGCGCCACAGCGGCGATCTCCTCGTCGTCCGTGGAGACCACTATACGATCGAAGCAACCGCTTCGCCGTGCGGCCTCGATGGACCAGGCCAGCATGGGTTTGCCGCAGAACAGCTTGATGTTCTTGCGCGGTATACGCTTGCTGCCACCGCGCGCCGGAATCACGGCGAGTTTCATGCCCCGACGGCCTCACCGATCGCGACGACAACCCGATCTTGCTGGGCAGCGCTCAGCGTGGGATACATCGGCAGGCTGATGGTATCGGCGTAATAACGTTCCGCCTGCGGATAGTCGCCAACCTTGAAACCAAGGCGCTGGTAGTACGGCTGGGTGTGTACCGGGATGTAATGCAGATTCACGCCGATGTCCTGCTTGCGCAGCGATTCGAACACCTCACGATGGCTGCGGCTGATGCGATCGAGCCGCAGACGAATTGGATAAAGATGCAAACCGGAATAGCCGTCCGGATGCTGCCACGGTGTCACCACCGGCAAGTCGGCCAGTTGCTCGTCATAGCGGCGGGCGATCGCATGCCGGCGCGTGACGTAATCGTCGATCCGATCCATCTGGCTCACGCCGAGTGCCGCCTGCAGTTCGGTCATGCGGTAGTTGTAACCCAGTTCAATCTGCTGGTAGTACCACGGACCATCGGAAGCATGGGTCATCTGCGCCGGATCGCGGGTGATGCCATGACTGCGGAACAGCGCCATTCTTTCAGCCAGTTCGGTATTGCCGGTCAGTGCCATGCCGCCTTCGGCGGTCGTGACTATCTTGACGGGGTGAAAGCTGAAGACAGTGATATCGCTGTAACGGCCATTGCCGATCGGTTCGCCCTGGTACTTGCCACCGATGGCGTGGGAGGCATCCTCGATGATCTTGAAGCCATAGCGCTGGGCCAGTGCATGGATAGCTTGCATGTCACATGGTTGGCCACACAGATGCACCGGCACTACGACCTTGGGTAGACGTCCGACCTTTTCAGCCTCGACCAGTTTGCGTTCCAGCGCTTGTGGACACAGGTTGTAAGTTCGCGGGTCGATATCGACGAAGTCCACCTGCGCACCGCAGTAAAGCGCACAGTTGGCCGAGGCGACGAAGGTGATTGGTGATGTCCATAGCCAGTCGCCAGGACCCAGCCCTAATGCCATACAAGCCACGTGCAATGCCGAAGTGGCACTGTTCATCGCCGATGCATGAGTGGCACCACAGTAGTCAGCCACCGCCTGTTCGAAGCGCGGCACCATTGGCCCCTGAGTCAGGTAGTCCGACTTGAGTACCTCGACGACAGCGTTGATGTCAGCCTGGGTAATGTCCTGCCGGCCGTACGGGATCATGGATCAGGCCTCAGCCAGCTTGTTGAATTCCGCCACTTCGGGAACGCTGAGGAAGTGTGGGTTGGTGCCGGAGTTGTATTCGAAACCCTGCGTCACCGGTTTGCCGTGCTCGCCCAGCCCGTTGACGCTGAAATCATTCTTGCGGCTATTGAAGGTGATGGTAGGACCCAACACGTAATGGTCCGCAAACTCCAAGGCGAGATGGGAATCGTCAGCCGGACACATGATCTCGTGCAGCTTTTCGCCGGGGCGGATGCCAATGATTTTGTGAGCCAGCTGCGGTGCCATGGCCCTGGCCAGGTCGGTTATGCGCACCGAGGGAATCTTCGGCACGAAGATCTCGCCGCCATGCATGCGCTCGAAATTTCTAAGCACAAAATCCACGCCCTGCTGCAGGGTAATCCAGAAACGAGTCATGCGGTCATCAGTAATCGGCAGATGATCATCGCCCCGAGCAATCAATTTTTGGAAGAACGGCACCACCGAACCCCGCGACCCTACGACATTGCCGTAGCGCACCGCACTGAATGTGGTCTTATGGCCTCCCGCCATGTTATTGGCCGCTACAAATAATTTGTCCGAAGCCAACTTGGTGGCACCGTACAGATTGATCGGGTTGGCAGCTTTGTCGGTGGAAAGCGCGATCACCTTTTCCACCTCGTTTTCGAGCGCGGCATGGATAACGTTCTCGGCCCCGTAGATGTTGGTCTTGATGCACTCCATTGGGTTGTATTCGGCCGCCGGCACTTGCTTGAGCGCCGCCGCGTGAATCACGTAGTCGATACCACGCATCGCTTGCGTCAGACGAGTGCGGTCACGCACGTCGCCGATGAAATAGCGCATGCACGGATCGTTGAACGTTTGCTGCATCTCGTACTGTTTCAGCTCGTCACGTGAATAGATCACTAGCCGGCGAGGCTTATAGTGAGCCAAAAGTGTCTTCACGTATTTCTTGCCGAAAGAGCCTGTGCCACCCGTGATAAGAATCGACTTATTGTCAAACATGTAAAGCTATGTCCTTTTAATCTTTGAATGAATGCGATCGCATGGAGACATGCGAGCGATTTCAATAAGCGTTGGCTCTCTTGATGAGTACCAACGGCGTGCGCAGAATGATCCGAAGGTCGAGCCAGATGGACCAGTGGTTGATGTACCTGATATCGCACTCGACGCGCTGGACCATTTTCTCGATGGTATCGGTTTCACCGCGAAAACCGCTTACCTGGGCCAAGCCGGTAAGGCCGGGCTTCACGCCGTGGCGTTGCATGTAGCCGTCAAGTCGGTCGCGGAAATAGTGATTGTGGGCAACCGCATGCGGCCGCGGCCCCACGATCGACATATGTCCTTGCAGCACGTTGATGAACTGCGGCAACTCGTCGAGACTGCTGGCACGCAAGAAGCGGCCAAACCGGGTGACCCGCGGGTCGTTGACCATGGCCTGGGTCACCTTGCCGTCGCTCTCGACGTGCTCGTGCATGGAGCGGAATTTCCAGACGTCGATCTCCTTGCCGCCTATACCGTTGCGCTTCTGGCGATAGAAGACGGGGCCGGGCGAACTCAGCTTCACACCGACGGCGATCAGCAGCATCAACGGCGCCAGCAACAGCAGGATGAGCAGCGCGAGCAACCTGTCCTCGATTGCCTTGGCAATCCGCGCGTGCCCCTCGACCCGGGTACCGCGCAAAGTGATCACAGGCACGCCAGCCAACTGAGTGGCTTGATGGTTGAGCAATTCGTAACCGAACAGATCCGGCACCAGCCGGATGGTGACGGGCAGCTCGCTGGTGGCTTCCAGCAACCGCTTGATCTCGGCTTCGGCACGCATGGGCAAGGCGACCCAGATCTGGTCTGCCGCGTACTGCTGAAACTGGGCGATGAAGGTGTCGAGATCCCCCATGCAGGGGATGTTGGGCATGGCCCTGCCGTCATCGTAAGGCGTTTGCACATAGCCGATCACGTCGAGGCCCATCCACGGGTTGTTGCCCGCCGCAGCCAGGATCTTGTGTCCTGCATGAGTGGCACCCACCAGCACCACCTTGCGGGTGTCGATGCCATGGGTGCGGATGCTGCCCAGCAAGCGACGGCCCAGCAAGCGATGGACAACCAACAGAAGCAGGGCTGCCACAAACCAGCCGCCGAGCCAAAGCCGCGAATAGTCACCGGAATTCTTGACCGCCCATTCCGATATCAGCAGGGCCGTCATCACGATCGTCCATGCCAGCGCGACACGGCCGATCTCGGCCCCGATGCTCTGCCCGCGCCAGCTGCGATACAGACCGAACATTGGAAAAACCAGCAGCACCAGCAGCAGCACGCGGAAGACCGCGACGGGGTTCGGGCCGTCCAGCAGCGGGCTGCCGAACCGGACCCAGTGGGCCAGGCACGCCGTCAGGAACACGATCACCACGTCGCCCACCCGCACCAGGATGTGCAGCAGCGCCGCGTACTTGGAAAAAAACATCGTTTCCGAACCGCCGGTCCGGAAGTCCCCTGGGGTCAACAAAAACATCGCACGTCCTTGATACCGCCTTCGAGTTCCAGCAACACATCCAACAAGCGTCAGGCAACTACCGTGCCATGCATCCCTGAATGCCGATCCATCTGCACGAACGGCGCCACCAATCCATTCCTGGCCCGGCATCGCGCGCCCGCACCATGCCGGACCACTTCTCTCCATTGTGATGAACGTCACATTGTGCACGACATGCAGACAAAAATCGTCACCTGCCCCGATCAGGTCACCTGCCCCGATCAGGAGGTGGTGGCGCTGCGGTACTCGTAGTAGCCGTAGGAGTAATAACCGGTACTGCGCCGTTCCACCGCGTTGAAAATCGCACCCTTGATTTCCACGCCGTTCTGCTCGAAGCGCTGCTTGGCCAGCGCGATCTCGCGCGCCTGGTTGAGGCCGAAACGCACCACCAGCAGGCTGGTGCTGGCATGGTGTCCGATCACCGCCGCGTCGGTGACGGCCAGAATCGGCGGGGTGTCGATGATGATCAGGTCGTACAACGGCATCAGCTTGTC
>Ga0134128_10004924_pt1 | contig 16239 bp, 14 predicted proteins | sample KB31754_FD_96462 | JGI IMG/M metagenome (GOLD analysis project Ga0134128, IMG submission 96462) | Terrestrial soil microbial communities with excess Nitrogen fertilizer from Kellogg Biological Station, Michigan, USA - KB3-175-4 | ecosystem: Environmental > Terrestrial > Soil > Unclassified ...
CAAAAAGAAGTTAAGAAGATCGAGAACTTTAGTCGAACAGAATAATGCGTTTCTCATCCGGCATCAGTACTTTTGTTGGCCCGATATCAAAAGATTTCGGGTTGAAGGGGCGGAAGGGTGGGGCGTACCGGTCTTCACTCCAATACCATAACTGTACTTTGGGACAGGATGTGAAGAACCGTCGAGTGTGATGAAATTCACGAGAACCCTGTAACGGGCGCGTGAAAACGTGGACTCCCGGACAAGCGAATGAAAAAAGGCTCGACGCGTCCGCCGCAGCTTCTGCCCAAGCGGTGCTGTGCAGTTCTCTTGTTTGCCGCGGCATTGGTTTTCTTGGCTTCTTCCGCAGAAGCGAGCTCTTGGTACGTCGACGATGCAGCGAGCGGGGCGTTACACAACGGCACTTCTTGGAGCAGTGCGTGGACGAGTTTCGCGGCAGTTAATTGGTCCAGCATCCATCCTGGCGACACGCTTTATATAAGCGGGGGTAGTTCGTCCCAAACCTACACGGAGTCGTGGACTGTTGGCGCCAGCGGCACGGCGAGCGCTCCGATCACGATCGCAATTGATGCATCGAATCCAAGCCACAATGGCACAGTGATATTCGATTATAACGCCGACGGAGACACGTCGACTCGAGTAGCAATCACTCTGAATCAGAATTATGTAACGATAACGGGTAATGTGAATGGTTCGAATCACATTGAGATTGTGAATCTCCGAAACACATCCGATCGCAGATCAGCGATTGGCATCAGTGGGAGTTCGAATACGGGCGTCATCATCGATCACGTAGGTTTTGTGAACGACAATGATCCGGTGCGGATGGACTATGCGAACGGAGTGACCGTTCGCAATTGCAGCATAACGCAGCTCCGCGGCGATGCAGCCATTGCAATGAACGCCTCGAGCGGCACCTGGGACAATAACCTGATTTATGACAATTATATCGAGCCGATGGTCCTGTCGGGAACGGGCGGGCCAGACGGCATACAGGGCAGCAGCGGAATCTCGATTTATGGCAACACGATAAAAGAAGTTACCACGAGCACTTACACCTCAACTCAACATCCCGATATGATGCAGATGACGGGCGATTATTTGAAGGTTTATGGCAATGATTTCATCAATGTCGGGGATTCCGTCTTCGATTTCGATTGCTATGCCAATGGCAACCCGCACGACATCTCGATTTACAACAATACGTTTCGAATTGTGACGCAGATTGATCCTTACCCCGAGTATTTTCGTATGTATTGCAGCAGTGGAAGCCTCAATTCCATTACCAACGTCAGAATTATGAACAACACGTTTATTGACAATGACTCGCAGGTCAACGTGCGCTTCAACAGTTTTAACGGCAATCCAACAGCGACCGGGAATCTAATTGAGAATAATATCTGGTACAACGCCGGCGGCAGCTCCGCCACTCCGTCCTGGCTGATAGATCCCAGCTCCGGATTCACTTCAAGCTCCTTCTCAATTAACGCAAACGTCTACTACATGCCTTCAGGTTCGGCATACGTCAGCTATGTGGGAACAGTTCAAAAGGCTTCGACCTGGATCGCCTCGAACGAGCCGAACAGTAGCGTTGCCCAGCCGAGGTTCGTGTCTTATTCGGCAGGAAACATTACCAATGACTTGCATTTACAGGCTGGCGACGCGGTAGCCATCGATCACGGGCTCTCGCTGGCGGCTTACTTTACTATGGATAAGGATGGCGTCACGCGACCTCAAGGGAGCGCTTGGGATATCGGTGCTTATGAGTTTCAGACTACGTCCTCAATTGCTTCGCCTCCAACAAATCTTACAGATGCCGTTCGATAGCCAAGATTTTTAACACGGTATCCGAATGGCGGATACCGGGGGCTAAGAGGTAGAGAATTTCCACTTTTTGGAACTCCCTTGGGACTCCGTAGCGGTTCGCAAGGCACTGCCATTAGGCGTAAAGCCCGCTTTATCGTCTATAAACCACTAGCCTGCATGTACTTAGCCGCAGAACGGGCTCGATTCGGTTCTCTAGAAGGCTGGTAGGGTCCTTGCACAACTATTTGGCTTCAGGACGGCTGGAATCATCCTTCCTGCATGTTACATATGTCGGAGTCCACAACACTACAAGTCGGCATAAACATGCCCACCGCGTGCTTTTTGGGCAGTGCATCCCCCGCTATGCGTACGGTGGAGGCAATCGCGTTGGAGATTGCCGCCACGAACATTCCCGTGCTCATTATGGGTGAGAGCGGAACGGGTAAGCAGGCGCTTGCCAGGCATATTCATGAAATGTCGCCGGAGCGTGAGAAGCCGATCGTGCAGATCAGGTGCGGAGCCCTCTCGCCCGAGAAGATAGCGAGGGAGATACCGACTCGCCGAAACAGCGGTTCTGTCGGCTCCGTTATTTTTGACGAGGTGGGCGATTTAGACCGGGAATCACAAAGGAAGCTGTTGCACATTTTGCCCGATGGTCAGGATACGTCCGAAGAAAGGGTGTCGGCACGTATGATTTCGACCAGTACCCAGAACCTGGAGAATGAAATTCGCGCAGGTCATTTCCGGAGCGATCTCTATTACAGACTGAATGGCGTTTGTCTAAAGATTCCGCCGCTCAGAGAACGGCGTGAAGATATAGAACCTCTGCTCGAACTTTTTCTAGAAAGGCACGCTTGCCGCTTCGGAAAACAGGCCATAACTCTCAATTCACCAGCTATAAAGCGACTAGTCGAGCACCCATGGACGGGCAATATCCGCGAACTCGAGAATGTCGCGATGAAGATTTTAGCCTTAGGAGACGAGCAGATTGCGCTTAACGATCTGTGCGAGTCTTCCAATGCAAGGCGCGAAAGTCGTCGGGCCGATATACATAGCTGTTCTTTGAAGGCTGCAGCACGAGCTGCCTCGAGAGAAGCGGAGCGGGAACTTATCTTAAAAGCGCTTTCCCGAACGCAATGGAACCGCAAACGTGCGGCGCAGGAGCTCCAGATTAGCTATAAGTCCCTGCTCTACAAGCTCAAGCAAATTGGAGTGGCGGATTCAGAGAGCGAATAGGCAAAGAGAGGAAAGAATGCACTTACGGAATCATCTCGTGGCGGTAGCTGCGTTTTTGTTAATCGTGACGGCTACATTCGCTGGTCAAAACTCGGGCGGTCAGGCGGAACCAAGCAACACGAGCACCGCTCAAACAGCAGAGAACGACCCAAGCTATAAGATTGGCGCTCAGGACGTGCTTAACATCAGTGTTTGGAAAGAACCTGACTTGACACAAACCGTTCCCGTAAGGCCGGATGGCAAGATTTCGATGCCTTTGCTGAACGATGTACAGGCTGCGGGTTTGACGCCGACTGAACTGAGGGACCACATTGCTGAGGCGCTCAAGAAATATGTCACTGATCCAGTCGTGACGGTAATCGTGACCCAGATTAACAGCGAACGCGTATACATCACGGGAGAGGTCACACACCCGGGGGCATTTCCGCTCGTGCCCGGGATGACGATCCTGCAAGCTCTTTCCAGCGCGGGTGGCTTCACGAATTTTGCGAATACGAAAAAGATTTACATGTTTCGTATGGTGAATGGAAAACGCGTCGATTTTCCGTTTAATTACAAGGACGTGATCCACGGCAAGAAATTGGATGAGAACGTGGTGCTTCAGGCCGGCGATACGATTGTGGTGCCCTAGGGAAATGCGATCTTTTGGACAAACATTATTGTATTTAGTTAGCGTAATAGGGCTTTCCGCCTGTGTCGCGTGTGCACAACAGGCCCAGGATCAGTCCGCGCCTGTTCCGGCATACTCTGGATCCGCCAACACACCGACCGACCAGGCCGTTGATGAAAACGCCTCGCCGTATCAGTCGCTTTCCGGTGTCCAGAATCTTTCGCTAGGAGTCGAGCCGACTCGCAGTTATTGGCAGCCGCACGTCGATGTGTTCGGTACAGCGGACTCAAACGCGCAACAGTTCGGGGAGGGGCGGGACTGGACAACCTGGATTTCCGGAACCGCTGGAGCAGATATTCACCGCGTCTCGGGCATTTCTAATATGACCTTGAGTTATGCGGGCGGCGGGATGTATTCCAACGGAAACAGCAGCCTCGGAAGCGGGGTCACCCAGCAGTTGAGTTTTTCGGATAAGATGACATCCCGGCGATCGGTCTTTTCCGTTTTCGATCAGGCGAGCTACTTGCCTCAATCGTCGTTTGGTTTTGGCGGCCTCGGCGTTCAGCTACCGACGAACGGAACTACGACCGGTTTGGACTTCAATCCCGGCCAAAGCGCTCTTACGGGTTGGGGCCAAACGTTGAATAATTCCACAGCTCTTGAAGTTGACTATCTGCTGACGCCCAGGTCCTCTCTCACGTTCTCTGGTGGATATTCGTTACTGCACTATTTCGACAGCAATCTTTACAACTATGGAATCGTAAACGCCCGAGCCGGCTACAACTATCAGCTCAGTCAACGGAATTCATTCGCAATTATCTATACATTCGGCGATTTTCGATATTCGAATCTAAACGAGTCATTCAACGAACATACGCTGCAGGCATCGTTCGGCCGAGTGGTTAATGGAAAGCTCTCATTTCAAGTTGCCGCGGGCCCTCAGGCTGTGGTTTCGCAGGCCTCGCTGACAGGAGTCGGACTTTCGGGCGGTTTCGGTCTGCCGACACAAACACAGGTGCTATGGTCTTTGACTAGCTCGCTCCAATACCAGCAACGCCGGTACGGAATGAACCTCTCCTATAGCCATGGAGTCGGTGGCGGTTCTGGCGTTTTAGTCGGCGGGCAAATGGACATGGTGAGTGGTTCGCTGACCAGACAGATGTCGAGAACATTTTCGAGCGGTATCACGGGCGGATATTCTAAAACCACGGGTCTTCCGGGTTCGGGAACGGCAGCCGATCAACATTATGACTACTGGTTCGGGGGCGTAAATTTTACCGAGCCGGTGGGTGAAACGGTTGGATTAACGTTCGGTTATCAAGTGCAGTATCAGACGTCCAACGCGGCCCAGTGTGTTGGGCCCACTTGCGGAACAAACATTTTGGTTCACATGATTTCTGTAGGTTTGGGATGGCATCAGAGGCCGCTGCTGTTTTAGGGCGTTCCTAGCTGAGGGCGGCAGGAGATTAGGATGCAAGCGCAGAACACAACGCAACGAGAGTTGACCCCCGCGGATTACATTGCAATGTTGCGCCGGCACTGGGTCTTGGTTTTGGTCTTCACGATTCTCGGTCCGCCAATTGGCTACGGCGCCGCAAAGGTTATTCCGCCGAAATACAAATCTGAGACCGTAGTGCTTGTCGAACAGCCAAGTGTGCCGCGAACGATTTTAGCTCAGCTTGATACCTCAAGCATGAATCAACAGCTCGCCAGCCTAAAGCAACAGATACTAAGCCGGACTAACCTCGAGCGGATCATCCGCGAAAATGGCGTTTACAAGGAGGACTTGAACAAGCGGTCCATGGATGAGCTGGTTGCGCGCCTGCAACTTGCGATTGACGTCACGCCGGTGCAGCCGATGCAGAACACCGGCAATGATCTCGCCGGATTTACGATCAGTGTGACTTTGGGTGATCCACATACCGCACAGTCAGTATGTGCGGAAGTTGAACAGATGTTCATCACACAAAGCCTCGGGAACCAGCAGCAGCGATCGCAAAATACGACGCAATTTTTGAGCGAGCAGCTGAGTGACGCCAAGAACATACTGGACGCCCAAGATGGCAAATTGGCGGCATTCAAAATCAAAAATGCCGGGTCCTTGCCCGAAGACAAGCAATCCAATCTTAACCTGCTGGCGAGCCTGACTTCCCAGGAAGATGCGGCGAGCGAAGCAGTGACTCACGCTCAGCAGGACAAGCGCTTCGCACAATCGATGCTGGAACAAGCACTCCAGGCATGGAAAGCGGGCCAGACAGGCCAAAATCCAAACACGCTCGAGCAGCAACTCAACACTTTACAGGCACAGCTAACAAGTCTCGAAGGCAAATACACTGACGACTATCCCGACGTCGTCAAAGCGAAGGCCGATATTGAAGTTTTGAAAAAGAAGATTGCTGCCCAAAATAAACCGGAAAGCACCTCCAGTGTGGGCCTCGCGCCACAGGCTACAGAGCCGAACGAGGTCACTCAGTGGCGCGGCCAAATTCACGTCGACGATGACACAATAGTAGAAAAAAACCGAGAGTTGGATGAGATCAGGCAACAGATTAAGCTGTGCCAAGCTCGCATTGAGGCGAGCCCTGCGGTTGAGCAGGAATATACGGAGTTAACCCGCGGATACAACACCGATCTCGACTCGTACAACGCGCTTTTGAAGGATTACAATACTGCGCAGATGTCTGGGGACCTAACGCGCGAGCAACAGGGAGAGTATTTCAAAATGCTGGACCCAGCCAACCTGCCGAGTGCGCCAACCTTCCCGAATTGGAAGCTTTTCACCCTCGGCGGCCTTGCGGCCGGTATGGGGCTTGGGATCGGTCTCGCACTGTTGCTTGAATTCAAGGACACCTCTCTGAAATCGGAGCGCGATGTCGAATTCACTCTACGGCTGCCGGTGTTGGCAATGATTCCGGCGGTCGAACCTGTCACGACGAAAAGGGCAAATGTTCATCCGGCGCTACACGCGACGAGTACGGATGCGAGTCTTAGCCTGAGGGCTTGAGAAAAAATATGTACCAGAGATTCTTTGGGTTGCGGGAAAGTCCATTTAACGTCAATCCGGATCCGCGCTATTTATATTTGACGCGGCACACTCAGGAAGCTCTTGCGGGCCTGACGTACGGAATCCAAAACCGCAAGGGCTTTATCTTACTCACCGGTGAAGTGGGCACGGGTAAAACCACGCTCTTGAATCGGCTGCTTGACTGGCTGCGCGGCCAGAAAGTGGCGACGGCATTTATATTCAATTCGCGTCTCGAGGTGAATCATCTTTTCGACTTCATGATGGCGGATTTTGAAATCCCATACGACTCTCGCGAAAAAAGCCACGTGTTGTTGCGCCTGAATCAGTGGCTTCTGGAGCGTTATCGTGCGGGTGAGACGGCCGTACTCATTATTGATGAGGCGCAGAATCTTTCCTCTGAAGTGCTCGAAGAGATCCGTTTGCTGACGAATTTGGAGACCTCGACGGAAAAGTTGCTGCAGATTGTGCTGACGGGCCAGCCGGAGCTTGAAGAAAAGCTGAAGGTGCCTCAGCTGCGCCAGCTTCGACAGAGAATCACGCTTAGATGTCGAACGGCACCCCTTTCCCTCGAAGAAACGTTCGGTTATATCGCCGAACGGTTGCGTATCGCCGGAGCCAATGGTGATCCGATTTTTTCGAAAGAAGCCATCCAAACCGTGCATCTCTATTCTCGTGGCATTCCGCGCGTGGTCAATTTGCTTTGCGAGCACGCGATGATCAACGCTTACGTCGACAGCGTGCGGCCGGTGGCGGCTCATTTGGTTGAGGAAGTGGCGAGAGATTTCCAGCTCGATGAGATCGCGCCGATTGCCGCGAATGGCTCAAACCATGCTGTAGGGGCTGCAAACACTGAGGCGCTTCTCGAGAATTTGGATGAACTAGTAACACGACTGCGGCAAGCTAACGCTTTGTCTCCGCGCGAGAGGAAATCATGAGCCGTATCCACGATGCCCTAAAGAAAGCGGAGCAAGAGCGGGGAATCGGAGCCGGAGCCGACAACAGCCCATCGCTGTCAAGGGAAGATGTTGCTGATGGAGATCTGACATCCTCCGCTACTGCGCTTGGAGTGGACACTCGCGAAGACCTTATGCAACAAGAGATTCCCGCTTCTGCAGCTTCGGTAATGATGCCGGCTGCGGGGCCGCTCGAATACCTTCGATTCGACGAGCTAAGGAAGCGGTGCGCGCATCCGGTGTGGAATCCGGATCCGAACGTTAATGTTTTCATAAACTCCACCCTTAGCGAGCATGGCGCTGAGCAGTTCCGGACTTTGCGCTCGCGCTTGTATCAAAGCCGCAACAATCAGCAGCTTCGAAGCCTGCTGGTCACGAGTTCGGTACCTGGCGAAGGAAAGACATTTGTGACCGTGAATCTGGCGCAGGCAATTGTCCGCCAACCGGACAGGCGTGCAATCATCATCGATGCCGACCTGCGATGCGCAAGAGTACACACGCTGCTGGGCGCGCCCGCAGCTCCGGGTCTAACTGACTATCTTCGGGGCGAGGCCGACGAATCCAAGATCATCCAATTTGGGCCGGAGGGAAACCTGTGTCTAATCCCTGGGGGAAATGAAGTCACCAACCCGAGTGAATTACTGTCGAACGGACGCCTTGGTGTACTGCTCAAGCGCCTAGCGCCTGTTTTTGACTGGATCATTCTCGACTCGCCCCCGTGCTTACCAGTCGCCGACTCCAGCATTTTGGCGGGCATCTGTGACGGCGTTCTCTTGGTGGTGAAGTCGGGTTCAACGCCCTCGGCGGTTGCGCAGCGTGCACGGCAGGAGCTGCAGACGCGAAACATTGTCGGCGTTGTGCTCAACAACGTCGGCGAAGCACATATGTACAACTCCGAGTACTATCACGCTTATCGCTATGGTTACGGAAACGAGAGTCTAAAGGCTGATCACAAATAGTTGCTTGATGGTTTACGCGCGTTCGGTGACCCGTCCGCTTTCTGTGACGTTGTTGAGTAAAATGGGCGTTCTCACGCGCTCACAGTCTCAAAGTAATCTTCTCAACCTGAGAGTTCTTTGCGCTCCTGTAAGGATGCGCGCAGCCTCGATTTCCGGCTCTCCCGATTGCTCTTGCGTATCCGGCTGAAAATAAAAGGGATATTGGCCAGCGTGGTCGCTTTAAGAGCTTAGAACGGCAAGGGAATAAATACGGAAGGCGCTGGGCAAAACATGGCAACAGTTTTCACCCCGATTGGTCCGCTCCATCCTCAAATAGCACATCCTTGATGTGGTTAACGCGTTGGACAGACTCTAAGTCCTTTAAATACAGGGGCATAAATTTAATTTAGCTGTTCCGTGGCAACCGTCTGTTCTGGCAAGCCGCTTGCGACATTCTGCCTCGAAGCGAAGAACATTAATGGCGGTAGCCTAACCGCCGCTTAAACGGTCTGTTACAGCGTACTGAGGGAGCCCATTCAGCACATGAAAACCGACGCCGACTCGCAGAATTGGTTTGCGCTACAGGTGAGGACGCGGTGGGAAAGCTCCACGTCTGTATTACTCGAAGGCAAGGGCTATCGAACCTTTCTTCCAACTTTCAAATCGAAGAAACGCTGGAGCGGCAGAATCCGAGAGGTAAGCGCCCCGTTGTTTCCGGGCTACGTGTTCTGCCACTTCGATGCTCATAACAGGCTTCCGATCTTAGTGACGCCTGGCGTGCTTGCGGTTGTTGGCCGCGGCCGGACGCCTATACCAGTCGAAGAAGCGGAAATCGCCGCGATTCAGAATGTGGTTTCGTCCGGAATCCAGGCTGAACCATGGCCTTACTTGGAAGTAGGCCAGAGAGTTCGCATCGAGAATGATTCGCTGCAAGGGCTTGAAGGAATTCTCACGAATTTTAAGGGGCGTCACAGAATCGTGGTTTCTGTGACGTTGCTTCGCCGTTCTGTAGCTTTGGATATCGATCGCTCGTCCGTTGTGCCGGTTGGGAGTTCCAACGAGGCGATTAAGGTGTTTGGTCCGCAACCTGTATTGCAAGGCGTCGGAGCCTAATTAGCACGTGCATCCAGCACGACCGGTTTTGAGGGTATCAGGAACGCGAATGGGACAGACAAATTTCAAGTTTCCGAGTTCGGCTCCTCTCGATCAACGCCCGAACGATCGGGGTCCAGCGTTACGCTCCGGTCAATTGCCTATTGCGAGTGAGCGGTTGCTCGACCAAGAAGCATTCCATGCGATGTTGACGCTGGAGCGGCGTCGGGCTGAGCGATCGAAGAATCCTTTCGTTCTCTTGCTTGTTGATACGCATTTAATCCATAAGAACGGTAATAGCGCTAGTTTCTTTGAGGGCCTAACTTCCGTGGCATCGGGATCAACGCGCGAAACGGATGTTGTCGGCTGGTATGAGACGGCAAATACACTTGGCATAATTTTTACCGAAACCACCTTGACTGAAGATCCCTCCGTAGCGGAAATCCTGCGGTCCAAGATCGCGGCCGGCTTGAAGATCGCGTTTGGCGAAGGAATCTGCTCGAAACTGATTATTACGGTACATGTATTCCCGCAGGATCTGGGGAGAAAGCTCGGTTCTCATTCGGGTGACGCGGAAATCTACTCGGACATGAATGCCAAGTCCTCCAGGAAACGCGTGCCGATGGTCGTGAAGCGCGCGATCGATGTTCTGGGCAGTGGATTGCTGCTGCTAGTCCTTTCTCCAATCCTAGCCGTCATCGCGCTTCTGATTAAACTCACATCCGCAGGACCTGTGATTTTTGAACAGGAGCGGGTGGGGCAGTTTGGGCGCCGGTTCAAGTGTTTGAAGTTCCGGACCATGCATGCCAACAACGATCCCAAGATTCATCGCGAATATGTTCAGAACTTTATCGCAGGGAAAGCATCCAGCCAGGGCAGTAACCAAATAGCTGCGCCAGTATTCAAGCTGACGAATGACCCTCGCATTACGGCGGTCGGACGTTTCCTTCGCAAAACAAGTTTGGACGAGTTTCCGCAGTTCTGGAATGTATTGCGCGGTGAGATGTCGCTCGTGGGTCCCCGGCCCCCGGTTCCTTATGAATTCGATGTCTATGATTGCTGGCATCGACGCAGAGTTCTTGAGGTCAAGCCTGGCGTTACTGGGCTCTGGCAGGTGAGCGGACGCAGCCGGACATCGTTTGATGACATGGTGCGTTTGGACGTGCGATATTCCCAAAATTGGTCCCTTTGGCTTGATCTTCGGATTCTTCTCGCCACGCCACGAGCAGTGTTCATGGGCGATGGTGCTTTCTAAAGCGCAGTATTTCCGCGGTTGTTACGCGGAGCATTCTTTCGAATCGGCTTCCAGTAATCGGTCTCATCGCTAAGGAAGCCTTCACAAGGCGTTTGATCGCAACGTTAGTGGTGTGTGTCGATGATGCCCGCTAGCCTTCAATTTTCTCCGCAGAAGACAGAGGACATATGATTCGAGTTGGCGTGATCGGTTACGGATATTGGGGACCCAATATCGTCAGAAATTTGCAGGGTTTGGACTCCACCCGCGTTGAGATGGTTTGTGACAGCAGTGCGAAAGCACTCACACGGGTCCACAAGGCATATCCAGGACTGCGGACTACCCAGGATTCGAGAGAACTTCTTCGTTCACCGGAAATCGACGCAGTCGCCGTGATCACCCCGGTGTGGGCGCACTACGAACTTGCAAAAGAAGCTCTCGAAAATGGCAAGCACGTCTTCATCGAGAAGCCGTTCACCTCAAACTCTGATCAGGCCAAGGAATTGATCGATCTTGCCGCGCGCAAGGGTTTGACCATTATGGTGGACCATACGTTCCTCTTCACCGGTGCCGTGCGAAAGATCCGGCAGTTGGTAGAGAGCGGTTCTCTCGGGGAGTTGTATTACTACGATTCTTTGCGCGTAAACCTTGGGCTATTTCAACACGACGTAAGCGTCATCTGGGATCTTGCCCCGCACGATCTTTCGATCATGGATCATCTGATCAAAGCCGAGCCGGAGGCAGTCGTCGCCACAGGTGAACGGCATCTGAACGGCGTCGAAGACGTTGCGTTCATGACTATCTATTTCCCCCGGAACGTGATCGCGCACATCAACGTCAATTGGCTCTCACCCGTGAAGATCCGCACTACGTTGATCGGTGGACAGAAGAAGATGCTTGTATGGAACGATCTCGTTGCCGATGAAAAAATTCGCGTTTACGACAAGGGCGTGAACATCGCTTCCGGTGAAGGCATTCGCAACATGCTGGTGAGCTATCGCACCGGGGACATGTGGGCGCCACAGGTTGAACAGCTCGAAGCCCTGCACGTGGAGCTGGGCTACTTTGCCGATTGCATCGTGAAAAGCGAAACTCCTTTTAATGACGGCCATGCGGGGCTGCGCGTTGTTCAAATGCTGGAAGCAGCTGAAGAGTCGATTCAAAAAAGAGGGGAGCTCGTTCAGCTGTGAGCGATCACGAATTCTGTTCGATCGCGCCAAGCGTTAAACTCGGACAATCGGTAAAGCTTTCGAAGTTCATTAATCTTTACGGATGCTCGATTGGCGACGAAACGAAGATTGGTGCTTTCGTCGAAATTCAGAAGAATGCCAGCGTCGGCCGTTGCTGCAAAATCTCAAGCCACACGTTTGTGTGTGAGGGCGTTACGATTGAGGACAATGTGTTTATTGGCCACGGCGTAACGTTTGTCAACGATTCTTATCCCCGAGCGACCACCTCGGAAGGCGGGTTACAGACCGAAAGCGACTGGAAAGTCGAGAAGACATTGGTGAAGCGCGGCGCTTCGATTGGCTCCGGCGCCACAATTCTCGCGAATCTGGTGATTGGCGAAAACGCGATCGTCGGAGCCGGTAGTGTCGTGACACGAGACGTTCCGCCGAACGCAATCGTTGCCGGCAATCCTGCCAAAGTACTGCGTTTGATTGAAGAAGGCTCTCTATCAAAGGTGAACGGATGACACAGAACGGGAAAGTTCCTTTTGTAGATTTGGTTTCGATGCATAAGGATCTTGAATCGGAGCTGCTCGACGCCTGCAAGCGCGTGATTGAGACGGCCGGCTTTATCGGCGGACCGGAAGTGGAAGGTCTGGAACGGGAGTTCGCGGAATTTTGCGGCACGAAGTACTGTGTCGGCGTGAACAGCGGGACGGATGCGCTTCGCTTCGCATTGATGGCGGCGGGAGTTCGCGCTGGAGACATTGCGATTACCGTGCCGAACACGTTTATTGCTACTACGGAGGCGATTTCGCAAGCCGGTGCGCAGCCGGATTTTGTGGATGTGGACGAGCGCACATACAATATGGATCCGACCGAGCTACGCAAGTATCTTGAGACGAAGTGCGCGCTTGATCCAACATCCGGACGGTACGTTCATAAGTTGTTCGGGAAGCCCGTCACAGCTGTGGTACCGGTTCATCTCTACGGTCAGATGGCCGACATGGATGCGATCATTGAAATCGCAGAAAAGTACAACCTGATCGTGATTGAGGATGCTTGTCAAGCGCACGGTGCACAGTATTTCTCTAAGAAGAAGAATGCTTGGCTGACCGCAGGTTCGGTAGGCAAGGCAGCTGCGTTCAGTTTTTATCCCGGCAAGAACCTTGGCGCGTGTGGTGAAGGCGGCGCGATTACTACCAACGATGAGAGCTTGGCAAAAAAATGTGCGATGTTGCGCGATCATGGTTCAGCCAAAAAGTACTTTCACGATATCGAGGGCTACAATGGCCGGCTTGATTCGATTCAAGCTGCGATGCTTCGTGTGAAGCTGAAGCATCTTGCGAAGTGGAACGAGCAGCGGCGCCAAGCCGCGCGAGTCTACGATGAGCTTTTTACGCCTATGGCTGGTAGCGTTGCACGTCCCTACGAGCCGGACTATTCGAAATCCGTGTATCATTTGTACGTTGTGCGGACAGCATTCCGCGACGAACTGCAGAAGCACTTAGCGGCGGCTAGTGTCGGCACTGGAATTCATTACCCTGTTCCCGTGCATTTGCAAAAGGCGTACTCGGCCATGGGTTGGAAGAAGGGGGATTTTCCGGTCGCCGAGGAAGCGGCCGACCAAATTTTGTCACTTCCGATGTATGCGGGCCTGCAGGCATTCGATCAGCAGCGCGTGGTTGAAGCCGTTGCCGAGTTCGCGGCAATGCGCATGGTCAGCTAGCCAGTTTTTGGGCCCCACGACAGGGCCGCATTTTCGGGAGACCTCTTGGCCATCGATCAAATGGTAGATCCTAAATTCTCATCTGAGGCGGACTCAACATCCGACGTAGTCCGCTCGTCCGTGAGTCGTCGAACAGCCACAGCGCGCAAAAAAATATGGATCGATCTCGATAACTCTCCTCACGTCCCTTTTTTTCTTCCGATCATCGAGCAGCTTCAGAAAAAAGGCTATCCGCTGCTGCTTACCGCGCGCGATTCCTACCAGGTACGGGATCTGCTCGAGCTACACCAGCTTCGCTGCCGTGTTATTGGTGGGCACTGGGGCAAGCACAGAGTTCTAAAAATTATCGGTACGTGCTGGCGGGTGCTGCAATTGCTTCCGGTTGTTTTGAAAAGCAGACCCGAGCTGGCGGTTTCACACGGATCGAGGGCACAAATCATTTTGTCGTTCCTCTTGCGTGTTCCGAGCATCTCGATCTTCGATTATGAATTTACGGCGAAACTGGGGTGGATTCACCCAACTTGGACGTTCTCGCCGCAGGTCGTTCCAGCGTCCGGTTCAGCCTATGAGAGAGCCCATTCTCTGCAATATCCGGGCTTAAAAGAAGACGTATACGTCCCTCAACTTAAGGTTGACTCCTCCTTGAAACGACAATTGGGCCTGAATACGGAAGATCTGATTGTGACGATTCGTCCACCCGCAACGGAAGCTCATTATCACGGCCCGGAAGCAGAAGTCCTCTTGGATGCTGTGCTGCAACGGCTGGTAGAGCGCCGAGATGTGCGCGTAATCTTGCTCCCACGCAACGAACGGCAGGAGCAAGCATTGCGGGCGAAGTGGCATGGTTGGATAGAGAGGCGCAAGATCCTCATTCCAGAGCGCGCGGTAGACGGTCTCAATCTGATTTGGTTGTCAGACCTGGTGATAAGCGGCGGCGGAACCATGAATCGAGAAGCTGCTGCGCTTGGCATTCCGGTATACAGTATCTTTCGAGGCAAGATCGGAGCTGTAGATCGCTATTTGTCTGATACCGGTCGCCTCACGTTGATAGAGAGTGTCGGAGACGTTCACAACAAAATAATGTTGGAAAGACGTCCACCGGCCATGCAAGTATCTTCGACGGAAAACGACGCTCTTAGGTGCATCGTGAATGGAATTGTCTCAATTGCTGAGGGGCAGAGTTTGCCGCAGGCATCTTTGCAGACGGCCGCTCGGTAGCGCAACATGCCTGCAAGCGTCAAGTCCGCAGACATCGAATCAATTGTTTCTCGCGATATTCGCGGAAATCATTGGCTCGCGATAGGATTTGCCCTGTCATGTTTCGTCCCCGTTATTCTGGCATGGGACGGGACTCGCCAACTCGCTGCTCTCGCAGTGAAGAACGATACATATTCCCACATACCATTGATTCCACTTGTGAGCGTTTTCCTAATCTATACAAGCAGGCAAAGCATATTTTCATCGGTTCAACGCGCCCGGTCCCGGGGGCTTCTTCTGGCGCTGCCGGGCGCTGTCAGTTTGTTGTTATCGCAATCAAATATTTTGAAGTTTAGCTCGGCGAACCGCCCGACGTTCTTGGTCTGCGGGTTTGTTTTTATCTGGATGGGTCTTTTTGCTGCTTTCTTTGGGAAGGCGGCATTTCGTGCCGCGAGATTCCCTCTTCTTTTTCTCGTATTCGCGATTCCCATCCCAGAGCCGGCGCTGTCAAACTTGATCTGGCTTTTGCAGGCGGGCAGTGCAAATGCTGCCGCGGCAATCTATAGACTTATCGGAGTTCCTTTTATTCGCGACGGCTTTGTATTCGGGTTGCCCGGCGTTACGATTCGCGTCGCGGAAGAATGCAGTGGAATTCGTTCTGCACTAGCGCTCTTCATTACCACGGTGTTGGCAGCGCATCTATGGCTAAAATCAAAGGTATCGACTTTTGCGCTTTGGGCGTTGGTGTTGCCGGTCGCAGTTGTCAAGAACGGCATGCGAATCGTGACACTTTCTTGCCTTGCGGCGTACGTTGATCCAAGCTTTCTCTATGGCCGTCTGCATCGCTACGGCGGGCTTCCGTTCTTCTTGCTGGATCTCGTGATGATGGGTGCTGCCTTCAAACTTGCGATCCATCACGAGCGGCGATCAGCCAAGACTGTCCTTGTAAGTAGCTGAAAAAACGTTACTTGAACGAAGGGTCCGCGGTGCGAGGTCATGGAACCCATTGGGCACTTAATGGTAATCTGCTTCCCGTCTCAACGACAAACGCGGACTCTCGGGTTTAGCCGGACTCCAAGGCACGACCCCTCAGTGCCTTAGAGGGCTAGGATTTGCTGGGTTTTCGAATTTCTGGCAGATTGATTGCGATAGATTAAAGAGTTGTCCGGGCGTGTTAATGGCGGTAGCCTAGCTGCACAGCGGTTCATCCCAGGTAAGCTACAGAAAATAATGGACATAAAAATCGAATC
>Ga0134128_10004925_pt1 | contig 16239 bp, 14 predicted proteins | sample KB31754_FD_96462 | JGI IMG/M metagenome (GOLD analysis project Ga0134128, IMG submission 96462) | Terrestrial soil microbial communities with excess Nitrogen fertilizer from Kellogg Biological Station, Michigan, USA - KB3-175-4 | ecosystem: Environmental > Terrestrial > Soil > Unclassified ...
CGCCTGCCGCATCCGCAGGGGCATCGGTCCCGTCATGCCTCCGTGGCGCCGCGGCTCGCTTCTTCGACATCAGCGGTCTCGCGGGCCTCACCGCAGCGGACTACGACGCGCTCGAGCCGACCCAATGGCCGATCCGCTCGCGAAGCGTGTCGCCGGCGACGCGCCCGGAGCCGCCTTCCGAAACACGTCCCGACGCACGCACGGAAGCACGCCAGGCAGCGCGACTCTTTCACGATGGCCGCTTCGCCTATCCGGACGGCAAGGCGCGCTTCGTGCCCGTGGGCCAGCGTGCACCCGCTCACGCGACGGACGAGGGTTACCCGTTCGTCCTGAATACGGGTCGCATTCGCGATCAATGGCACACCATGACGCGAACCGGCCGTGCGCCGCGCCTCGTGGACCACCTGCCGGAGCCTTTCGTCGACTTACATCCTCACGACGCTCTCTCCTCGGCGGTGCGCGAAGGGGAGCTTGCGCGGGTGAGCACGCAATGGGGCTCGCTGGTCGTGCGCGCCCGGATCAGCGGCGAGATTCCGCGGGGCACCATTTTCGTGCCGATGCACTGGAGCGATGCGTACGCGTCCGAGGCTCGCGTCGGCGCGCTGGTCAATCCCGCGGTGGACCCGATCTCCGGCGAGCCGGAGTTCAAACACACACCGGCAAACCTCGAGCCCTTCCCGGTGGAGTGGCACGGTGTCGTACTGACGCGCCGCGCGATCGCCACTCTCGACGTGACGTGGTGGGCGCTGGTACGCGGCACCGGCTTCCTGCGTTACGAGCTGGCCGGGCGTAAACGCCCTGCCGATTGGGCCGCCTGGGTCAGACCCCTGCTGGAAGTCCAGGGCCTGGATTCCGACTATCTCGAATACAGTGACGCTGCCTCAGGCGTGTACCGCGCCGCGTACGTCGTGAACGATCGGTTGCAGGCCTGCGCCTACTTCTCCCGTCGCCCGGAGCTGCCCGCGCGCAGCTGGCTGACGTCGCTGTTCACCCAGGAGCAGTTGCAGCCCTTCGATCGCCTTGCGCTCCCTGCCGGGCGCCCGCTGCGGGGCGGCGGCGATACCGGGCCTGTCGTGTGCTCCTGCTTCGCCGTGGGTCGCAACACGCTGCGCAACCTCATCGCCAAAGAAGGGCTGACGGATCCACGCCAGGTAGGCGACCGAGTCCGTGCCGGCACGAACTGCGGGTCCTGTTTACCGGAAATCAGAAAACTCCTCGCGACGACCCGTGAGGGCGTTTGACCTGATCCTAAGGTCTGGCAATCGCAGTAGCTGATTTATGCCGGCGCGGGGGACGCTTTTTCCATGAGTCGCACGCTGGAGCATTCGGCTACGTCACACTGGGGCGTCTTTTCGCGCTAGGCTTCCAACATGAACGCAGCCGAGCGCGATGCCGGGCTGGTCCGGGGGCTCGGTACCTGGGGCCTCACCGCGAGCATCGTCAGCATGGTCGTCGGCGCCGGCATTTTCGCCGTGCCCAGTGCGCTCGCAGCAGCCGTTGGACCCTACGCGCCGGTGGCATTTCTGGCCTGCGGCGTCGCCATCGGCGCCATAGCCATCTGCTTCGCCGAAGGCGGCAGCCGGATGCCCACGAGCGGCGGCGCCTACGGATACATCGAGGCGTCGCTAGGGGCGATGCCGGGCTATATCTGCGGCACCCTCCTTTGGGTCAGTGATGCTCTTGCCAGCGGCGGGGTAGCCGCTGCGTTCGCCGACCTCGTGGCCAGCATGACGCCGCAATCGCTCACGGGTCTCGTTCGCCCGCTCGCGATGGTCGGCCTCGTGGGCACCATCGCGCTCGTCAACGTCTGCGGCATCCGTCGGGGTGCACAGCTCATCGGCGCTGCAACAGCCGTGAAACTCATCCCGCTGCTGGTCTTCGTGCTCGTGGGCGCGAGTGCCGTCCGGGGCAACAACCTCGCGATTCACGCGGGCGCGATCTCTCCTGATGCCGGACGCGCGGTCTTCCTGGCCATGTTTGCGCTGATCGGCATGGAGTCCTCGCTCTGTGCGAGCGGCGAAGTCGCGCAGCCCGCGCGCACCATACCGCGTGCGATTGCGTTCGCGCTGATCACCGTGACCCTGTTGTATCTCGGGATTCAGGTAGTCGCACAGGGCATACTCGGACCGGCGCTGGCCACCTCGGCATCGCCGCTTGCCGATGCGATGGGCCGCATCAGTCCGGTGCTGCGGGCGCTCATGCTGGCGGGCGCAGGGCTGTCGATGTTGGGCTGGATGGGCAGCGACATCCTGAGCACGCCCCGCATGTTGTTCGCATTCGGGCGCGACGGATTCCTCCCGCGGGCCCTTGGCCGCGTGCATCCGCGCAGCCGCGCGCCGTACGTCGCCATCCTGAGTTACGCGGTGCTGGTGATCACGCTTGCGCTCACCGGAACGTTCGCCGAGCTCGCAGTACTCGCGACGCTTACCATGGCGCCGCTGTACGTCCTCGGCTGCTTCGCTGCCTGGCGCCTGGCACGTGCCGGGGTGGCGCTCGCGGGCCCACCGCTCAACTTCCGCTGGCTTGGCATTGCCGCGGCGGTCGGCATCGCTGGCATGCTGGCAGTGTTGGCGCTCGCATCACGGGCCGAAATACTCGGCCTCATCGCACTGATCGGCATCAGCACCGCCGTTTACCTGCTGCAGACACGCTTCGCGCCCGCTGCGGCTTGACCCGGACAACACATGAACCCACCGGGTAGAGTTTCTCGGCTGCTCGCGCTCCTCGCCGGTGCGGCTTCGTTATGCGCGCAGCCCGTGATCGCGGCGACCGGCAGCGGCGGTGCGCCGCCCATCACCGTCTCGTTCCAAGCCTTCTGGTCTGCCGCACAGGGCAGGCCGTTCGCGCCGGCTGCGCCGGACTTACCCGCTGCAGCAGTTGGCCTCCTGGCCGCCGGCCGAGGCCCAGCCGCAGACGCGCGCGGCGCTGGTGGCAATGGCACACTAAGCTCCATGGCCACCTCGGGCGCAACGCTGCGACTCACGGGAATCCTGGCCGCCTACGGCCGTTTCCATCGTGACCCGCGCAATCGCCGCATCCATTATTTCGGCGTGCCGGCGATCATCTACTCCCTGCTGATCCCGGCAACGCTCCACGTCGACACCGTGGCGGGCGTTCCGCTGCCGCTCGATAGAGTCATCGTTGCGCTTGCGGCCGTCGGCTACATCCTGCTCGATGCCTGGCTCGGGCTGTCGCTGACCCTGGCGCTCGCGCTGCTGGCTGCAGCCGCCGAGGCCACTGCCGCCCTGGGTCCCGCCTACGCCCTGGCCATCGCCGCCGCCGTATTCGTCCTCGGCTGGGCGCTACAGCTCCTGGGCCACCGGCTGGAAGGCAACCGCCCCGCCCTCCAGACGAATCTCGCTCAAATACTGGTGGCGCCACTGTTTCTCACCGCGGAGCTCGGATTTTCCCTGGGCCTGCGCCGCGGGCTGCGCGGTGACGTCGAGCGGCGCCTCGGTGGCGGCTCAGCAACCTGACGCGACTCTGGGCCTCCGGGCAGCCGCCAATCTGAGCGCGCGACCCGCAGCCTCCGGGTCAGCGCCAACCTGAGCGTGCGACCCCGCAGCCTCCGGCCGGCGCGTCGCTCGTCACTTCGCCTTGCTGTAGTCGTACCAGACCGCTTCGATGTTGTGCCCGTCCGGGTCGTGGACGAAGGCGGCGTAATATCCCGGCCAGTAGTCGCGGTAGCCCGGACCGCCGTTGTCCTTGGCGCCGGCCGCGAGCGCGGCCGCGTGGAACGCCTTGACCTCAGCTTCGCTGTGGGCCTCGAACGCCAGGTGCGTCGGCGCGAAAGTGTCCTCCCGGCTGATCCAGAAATCCGTGTTCTTGCCGTCATTGAATCCCGCCGACTCCCCGAACTCCATGTTGCTTCGGTAGCCGAGCGGCGCCAGAGCCTTGCCGTAGAAGGCCTTGGATTTGCCGTAGTCGCGGACGGGCAGGGTGGTGTGCGCAATCATGAGCATAGCCTCCCGGGTTGCAGCGGTTCGATGGGTTCCATGAGATTACCGCCCGGGGGTGCTCCCGCACCACTCCGTATGCCCCCATATCGCTCCGCGTGCCCCACCCATGATCACGGTCGTCAGCCCGTAGCGGTTCACGCTTTCCGCGTTACCGCTATCACCGCCATCACCGCCTGCGCTATTCTCCAATCTCGAGGTCGCCGCTAGCGCGACCCGGGGGCAAATGTACAAGCTTTCTGCTTCGACTCCCGCCGCGCTCGCGCGGCCGCCTGGCTGGGCACGATTGCTGTCGCCCAGGTACTGGCCCACCTGGGTCGGTCTCGGCGCGCTGCGGCTGCTCAGCCTCCTGCCCTTCCGCCTGAAGCTTGCAGTCGGTGCCGCGCTCGGAGCGCTGCTGCGACGTCTGCCCCTGCGCTACATCCGCATCGCCCGACGCAACATCGAGCTCTGCCTGTCGGACCTCGACGCCGCCGCGCGCGGCCAACTGCTCAACCGGCATTTCACCAGCCTCGGAATCGCACTGTTGGAAATGGCGACCGCTTGGTGGTGTCCGACGGCGCGGCTGCAAAAGATATCGCGGCTCGAGGGACTCGAGCACCTGCAGGAGGCGCTCGCGCGCGGACGCGGGGCAATCCTGCTCACGGCGCACTTCACTTCCCTGGAGATCGGCGGCAGGATCCTTGCCGCGGCAGCACCGGTCAACATCATCTATCGCCCCTCGAAGAACGAGGCGCTGTCCTACGTCCTCGGCCGCGGCCGCTCCCGTAACGGTGGCCACGCGATTCCTCGCGACGACATCAGGGCGATGATCACCGCCCTCAAGAACAACGAGTGTGTGTGGTACGCCCCGGACCAGAGCTACCGCAAGAAAGGCGCGGAGATGGTGCCGCTGTTCGGCATCCCCGCTGCCACCAACACCGCGACATCGCGAATTGCGCGGATGACAGGCTGCGCCGTGTTGCCTTTCTCCGTCGAGAGGCTGCCCGGAGCCGCCGGATATCGCGCGGTGATCCAGCCGCAGCTGGAGAACTTCCCCGGTGAGTCGCCGCGTGCCGATGCGGAGCGCTTCCATCGGTTCATCGAGACACAGGTGCGCGCCGTGCCGGACCAGTACCTGTGGATACACCGCCGCTTCAAGGGCCTGACCCCGGCCGACCCCGATTACTACGGCCGCAACCCTCCGCCTCGCGCGGTCAGCGTACTCCCGCCATCAGCCGCTTCACCGGCGGCGTGAGCAGCAGCATCACGGCTCCGGCGACAGCGCTCCACGCGGACAGCTTCAGGTAAAGCGCGGGCAGGGTCGCGAGGTCGTGAGCGTTGTAGTCGCCGGCCAGCACGCCGGCCAGAAAGCTCCCGAGCGCCAGGGTGAGAAACCACAGGCCCATACTCTGACCGCCGAAGCGCGCAGGCGCCAGCTTGGTGGTGGATGAGAGACCCACGGGCGAGAGGCACAGCTCGCCGCAGGTGAACAGGAAGTACGCAGCCGTCAGCCACAGCGGCGAGACGATGTTCCCGTGCAGAACGCGCCGCGCCGCGACGTACATGACGAGCATGCCCGCCGCCAGCAGCAGCAGTCCCCACGCGAACTTCGCGGGTGACGACAGATCCCGGCCCCGCTTCCCGAGCCATATCCACAGTGCCGCGAAGACAGGCGCCATCGCGATGATGAAGATCGGATCGATCGTCTGCATGTCTCCAGCCGGCATCTGCCAGCCGAAGATGTCGAGATCGGTATAGCGCTGCGCGAACAGCGTCAAAGAGCCGAATATCTGGAAATACGCCATCCAGAAGACGGTGGACGCCGCAAACAGCGTCATCATGGCGAACACGCGACCGCGCTCCGCGCGCGTGAGCTTGCCGAAGAAGGCCATGTACAGCAGATATCCCGCCATGAGCAAAGCCACCGCCCATGACACCCGGGCGGCAAGCGCCACCGGATCGACCGTGACGGCACCGCTCACCGTCACAGCCGTGAGCGTGCCGATCACGGCCACGATGATCCACAGGGCGAGCCAGGAGCGCGGATTCGTACTTGCCGGGGCGGTGCCGGCGCGGCCCAGGTAGCGGCGCGTCGCGAGAAACTGCACCACGCCGAACAGCATGCCGAGGGCCGGCAGGGCGAACCCGGCGTGCCAGCCGTAGTGCTGGGCCACCACAGGGACGAACATCGGGGCGAAGAGCGATCCGATGTTGATGCCGATGTAGAAGACCGAAAAACCGGCATCGCGCCGCGAGCCGCCCTCGGGGTAAAGCTCGCCGACCGTGGTGCTCACGTTGGGCTTGAGCAGGCCCACTCCGAGTACGTTGAAGATCAGCCCGAGGAAGAAGAGTCGCGTGCTACCCGTCGCCAGCAGGGTGTTGCCGGCGACGATCAGAACGCCGCCCGAAGCGACCGCGAGCTGGCCGCCGATCAGCCGGTCCGCCACCCACCCGCCGAGGAGCGAGAGCAGGAACGTGCCGCCCAGGTACAGCCCCCAGATGGCGCTCGCGCTCTGATCGCCGAAACCCAGCCCTCCCCGCCCGCTCGCAGCGACCAGGAACAGTATCAGGATCGATTGAATACCGTAGTAAGTAAAGCGCTCCCACATCTCCGTGAAGAATAGGGTCGCGAGGCCGCGGGGATGACCGAAAAGAGTGGGTTCGCCGCTACCGGCGTTCGTGGCCGTCGATGCTCCATTCCCGGGCGCCGCCGCCGCGCCGGTTTCCACGACCCGGCTCATGCGGAAGGACGCTTCATCAGGACGCCTGCGGCTCCTGCGCATCGGCGTCGTGAGGCTTGGAGCGCTGCAGAATGCGCGCCATGATCAGACCGCCTTCGAAGAGGAGGTACATCGGAATGGCCAGCAAGGATTGCGATACCGCATCGGGAGGTGTCAGGAATGCGGCAACGATGAAAACCCCCAGGAGGACGTAGCCGCGGTAACTCTTCAGCTTGTCGAGCTCCACCAGCCCGGTGGTCACCAACAGTACCACCGCCACCGGCAGCTCGAAAGCGGCGCCGAACCCGAAGAACATCAGCAGCACGAAATTCAGGTACTGCGAGATGTCGGTCATCATCGTGACGCCCTTCGGCGTAGTGCTGGCGAAGAAATGGAACATCGCCGGAAAGACGAAGAAGTAGGCGAACGCCATTCCCCCGTAGAACAGCAGGATCGAAGAGACCAGCAGGGGCAGCGCAAACCGCTTCTCGTGGCGATAGAGTCCCGGCGCGACGAACGCCCATAGCTGATAGAGCACGTAAGGCATCGCAACGAAGAGTGCGACGAAGAAGGACAGCTTGAAGGGCGTGGTGAATGGCGCCGCGACACTCGTTGCGATCAGCGTCGTACCCTTCGGCAGCCTCGAGATGAGCGGCTGCGAAGCGAGCGTGAACAGCGGATTTGCGTAGAACGCGCACGGCACGAACACGATCCCCACTGCCACCAGCGCCCGGATCAGCCGGTCGCGCAGCTCAAGCAGGTGTGAGATCAGGGTGCCTTCGGCGAGCTTCTCAGGTTCCTCGCTCATGGGTGCCCGTAGTGAGGGGCTCGGGTGGCTGCTCGCCACTCGAGGCAGCCGGCTCCGGTGGCCGGTCCGCTGCAGTCTGCCATGGCGCGGTGACACTTGGCACCGACACTGCCTCCTGCTCCGCAGGGTCCGGCCTCAGCGGTGGGGGGATGGCCGGCGTCGGAGGGCTTGCCGGCTCCGTGCCGCCCACGGGGCGCACGGGCTGGGAGCGGATCGTTCGGCTGCGATCGACGTCGACCTCTTCCTCGAGCTGCTCCTGAAACTGTCGGGCCATGGCTCGGGCGCGCCCGACCCAGCGGCCGACCTCGCGCACCACACGGGGCAGCTTCTCGGGCCCCAGCACGATGAGCGCCAGGACGAAAATGACGAGGATCTCCGAGAAGCCGATATCGAACATGCTGGATTCAGCGTGGAAAGGCGCAGTTGCATCCGGCGTCGCGAGCCCGCAGAAGGCCATTGGCGCGCCTTCCCGCCGCGTCGGACCCTCTGCCCACGGTCACAGGCGGCTCAGGCGCTCCGCTCTGTCTTGACGGCAGACTCAGCCTTCGGGGCGGCCTTCGCCTCCGGAAATTCCGCATCGGGGGCATCCGACCGGATCTGGCGGCGGTGCGATGCGGCGGCGGTGTCCTCCTGCTCGCCCTCGTTCATCGCTTTCTTGAAGCCCTTCACGGCATGGCCCAAGTCCTCACCGACGCTCCGGAGCTTCTTGGCGCCGAAGACGACGAGCACCACGACCAGGATGATCAGCAGCTCCTTCATTTCCATAAAGCCTCGACTCCGCTCCGCTTACGCGTGAGAGAACATAATTAGGTTGGGGATCATAGGACAAACGACCCGTTTCGACCGAGAAAATTCGCGGAATTGTGGATCAGGCGATAGTCGCCCCCGGTGGCGCTTCCGGCCCGGCTCAGGTCTCCAGCCAGAAGGTGACCGGCCCGTCATTGACCAGCTCCACCTGCATATCGGCGCCGAACTCCCCGGCCGCGACCGGCGAGTGGGCGCTCAGCGCCCGTTCGAGCAGATAGCCGAACAGCTCCCGCGCCACCTCGGGAGCCGCGGCGGTGCTGAACCCGGCGCGCGTTCCCTTGCGGGTGTCGGCTGCCAGGGTGAACTGCGGCACGAGCAGCAATCCTCCGCCGGTCGCCTGCAGCGACAGGTTCATCCGGCCTTCGGCATCCGGGAAGATGCGAAAGCTAAGGAGCCGCTCGAGCAGCCGATCGGCAGCTGCACGATCATCTCCCGGCCGTATGCCAATCAGTGCGAGCGTGCCCCGGCCGATCTCACCCAGGCGCCGCCCGCCTGTGCTCACGCCGGCGCGCGAGACGCGTTGGATGAGACCGATCATGAAATGCCTCGTGGAGTGCCTCGGCGGCGGGTCAAGCCGCTGGTCCCGTGCTCCGCGGGCTCAGCTTGACTGGCGTCCGACGCGGCGGGTCCGATAAGATGCGGCGCGATTTTGCGCACCGGGCCGGAGATCACGATGTCGGGACGTTGGTTGCGTTCACGGGTGAGTTCTAGCATGCGGGTTGCTGCGACAGCCCTCAAAGTCGGCGTGGCGATCGGCCTCGGGTCGCTCGCGGCTGCCACGGCTTTCGCGCAGCAGCCGCAGGCTGCTGCCGCGGGCAATGCGCAAAGGGGAGCGAATCTCGCGTCCACGTGCCTCGGGTGCCACGGCATCGAGGGCTACCGCAACGCCTATCCGGATTATGCGGTGCCGCGCCTGGCGGGTCAGCATGCCGACTATCTGGCCGCCGCTCTCAAGGAATACCGCAGCGACGCGCGCCAGTATCCCACGATGCATCTGCAGGCATTGTCGCTCTCCGACCAGGACATCGCCGACGTTGCCGCATACCTCGCGAGCAAGCCGCTGGTCGCTGCGACGAGCACCGCGAGCCCGCCGCAGGTTCCGCAGCCGGCGGTCGTCTGCACCTCCTGCCACGGCCAGAACGGGATAGGCGTGACGCCGACGTATCCCTCACTCGCCGGCCAGCACGCCAGCTACATCGCGCGCGCGATCCAGGAATATCAGACGGGCTACCGCAAGAATCCGATCATGAACGGCATGGTCGCCTCCCTGAAACCCGCGGATATCACTGCCATCGCCGACTACTTCAGCAGCCTGAAGCCGGGACTCCGCACGGAATCCCGGCCCTTCTTCCGCTGGACGGAAAGGTCGAAAGCAAATAAGTGAGCGGCCCAGGGCCGTCCCTGGGCCGCGAGATCGAAAGAGCCATACGGCTGGCTGCGCAAGTCGCCGGGAGCGACTTGCGCCAATCAACTATCGCACTTGCACCGGCACGAAGATCCGCGTGCCGCCGCGCTGGATGAGCAGCGCCACGTGGCCGCGCGACCGCTCCACCGCGGAGCGCAGCTGCTCGACCGTGGCGACCCGCTGGCCGTTGGCCGCGAGCACCACGTCGCCCGGCTGAATGCCGGCGTCTTCCGACGGCCCGGCAACACTCTCGACGAGGAGCCCGCCGTGCGAGTGGGTCGCCTGCTGCTCATCGGGGCTCAGCGGCCGCACCGCGAGCCCGAGGCTGCCGCCCTCGTGCTGCGGGTTCTGCGCGGAGGCGACCGTCTCGTTACCCATCGAGCCGAGCTTCACCGCGACGTCACGCTGGCCGTGATTGCGCCAGATGGTGAGGTGCACGACGGTCCCGGGCATGAGGCTCGCGATTTTCACCGGCAGCTGGCTCGAGGTGTGGATGGTCTCGCCATTGAGCGCCAGGATGACATCGCCTGCCTGGATGCCGGCACGAGCGCCGGGGCCATTCGGGGTGACGCTGGAGACGAGCGCGCCCTCCGGCTCGGGCAGCCCGAACGAGTCGGCGAGGCCCTGATCGACGTTCTGGATCGCGACCCCGATCAGGCCGCGGCTCACGTGCCCGGTGGTCATGAGCTGATGCGCCACTCCCATCGCGACATTGATCGGAATCGAGAAGGACACGCCCATGTAGCCGCCCGTGCGGCTGTAGATCTGCGAGTTGATGCCGACGACCTGGCCCTGCATGTTGAACAGCGGACCGCCGGAATTGCCGGGGTTGATCGGTACGTCGGTCTGGATGAAGGGCACGTAGCCGGAGTCAGGGAGCGTGCGGCCCTTGGCGCTGACGATGCCCGCCGTCGCGCTGTTGTCGAAGCCGAAGGGAGCGCCGATGGCAAGCACCCACTGCCCCACCTCCAGGGAGTTGGAATTGCCCAGGTTGACGGTCGGCAGGTTGTCGGCGGAAATCTTGATCACCGCGACATCGGAGACCTTATCCACCCCGATCACCTTGGCGGTGTACTCGCGCCGGTCGGTCAGCTGCACCGTGACCCGGGTGGCGCCCTCGACCACATGCGCATTGGTGAGGATCAGGCCGTCGGGCCGGATGATGAAGCCCGAGCCCTCGCCGCGAATGGGCTGCTCCTGCGGCGGAGCCTGGAACGGCATGCCGCGGAAGAACGGCGCGAACGGGCTGTTGGGTCCGAAAGGATTATCGCTACCTTCGTCCTGCGCTTTTTCGATGACGCGGATGTTGACGACTGCCGGCCCGTACCTCTTCACCAGAGTGGTGAAGTCGGGCAGCATCACGGCCACGCCGCTCCGCGGCTTGGCTGAAGTCACCGCCGCGGGCGGGGGGGATCCCTGCGCATGCGCCGTCGCCGGCGCGGCAACGGTGTAAAGGGCGGCCAGCGGCGCAGCGCCCAGCACCACGCCCAGCACGCCCGCAACCAATGGATTGCGAACTGCGTTCCTCACTGTCATGACTCACTCCACGGAAATGTCTGGACTACGGCGCGGAGAATAGGTGCGGAGTCTTAAATGATGCTTAAGGGGCAAGCTCAGCCGCGGCGCCTGTCCAGCCAGGCGATGAGTCCCTGGGTATTGAGCTCCAGGTCCCCCTCGAGCAGCGCCAGGACGCGCTCCGGCGGCAGCGGGCAACCGTGGCGTAGCGCCAGCTCCCGCCACAACCCGCCCATGCCCGCCCGAATCGCCGCGGCGCGATCCGGTGCCGCGGCGCTTTGCTCGGCAATGCGGGTCAGCTCCCGGACCTGCCCCTTCAGCGACGCTCCCAGCCGCGGCACGTCCGTTACCCGGCTGAAGTGCATGAGATACATCGCCTCGGGCGAATACGAGAGCATCCGATCGATGGAGGCGATCAGCTGCTCCGGGTCGAACTGCGTCGGCGTCGTCGTTGGGATGATGAACGCGCCCCGCGGGGAGTCGAGCTCCCGATAGGAGAGACCGAAGGTGTCACCGCTGAAGATACAGGCGTGCCCCCGATCGACGAACACCTGATGATGCAGCGCGTGGCCGGGCGTGTGCAGGATCTCGAGCTCCCGCCCTGCCAGGCTCAGCGTGTCTCCGTCCCGGGTCACCCGCACCCGCTCCGCCGGAATGGGCACGATGTCGCCATACAGCCGTCGGAAGCGCTCTTTGCCATACACCGCCTGCGATCCCGCGATGAGCTTCGCCGGATCGATCATGTGCGGTGCCCCACGCGGATGCAGAATGGCGGTCGCATGCGGCAACTCCCGCATCAGCCGTCCGGCGCCACCGGCATGATCCAGATGGACGTGAGTCAGCAGCAGGTAGTCGACCGATGCCCGCGCGATGCCGAGCGCTTCCAGTGCTGCGAGCAGATAAGGCACCGAGTCGTTCGTGCCGACGTCGACGAACGCCGCGCGCCCGCCGTGTTGAACGATATGCGCCGCAGCATGTCCGGGATGAACGTACTCCGTATCGACGGCAGTGATCCCATCCGGATGACGCAAGAGTCGCGGCGTAGGCGCTGCGGAGCGATCTGGCATACCGGCCCAATCTGGCATGCCGGATAGGGTAGCAGGTGAGCACTGCCGCACTGCTATGAGTCACGAATTTCAGGCAAGCTTGAGGACATGATCCAATTCCTCTTCTCGCGCCGGGCGGCCGCCGTCCCGGTGATGGCCGCATTTCTGCTCGCTTCCGGGCTTCCGGCTCTAGCGCAGCCCTTTACCGTCCCTACCCACCGCATCGACGGGACCTTGGTCTTCGACGGCATTCCGCCGCTCGATGCCAGCATCGCCTCGCGAGTCCAGAGCTACGAGGAATGGCGGCAAGCCACCTTCCTCGACTGGCTGCCCGACGGCAGCATGCTCGTCGCCACGCGATTTGGGGCCGACAGCCAGGTACATCGCATCGCATCTCCGCTCGGCATGCGGGAGCAGCTGACTTTCGGCGACGGGCCGGTGACCGAGGCGCGCGCGCCGCACAGTGGTGCCGGCTTCGTGTTCGTGAGGCAGAGCGACGGCCATACCCAGCTCTTCGATTACCCGGGTCCCGGGCCGGCCCGCCAGCTCACGCAAGGCAATTATGTGCACGGCAGCCCGGTCTGGTCCCACGATGGGAAGCGTGTCGCTTTCTACGGAACCGATCGCACCGGCGTGAACGAGGACATTTACGTCGTCAACATCTCCACGGGAACGCCTCCACAGCTGGTGGTCGCCGGCTCCACGGGCAGCTGGCGTCCGGTCGATTGGTCACAGGATGACAGCAAGCTGCTGTTGTTGAATACGGGATCCCCGCAGAAGAGTGCGCTCTTCGTCGCCGATGCGGCAACGGGCGCTCTCACGCCGGTGGCAGTACCCGAGTCCCGTATCACCGCCGCGAGCTTTGCGCCGGATGGTGTTGGTTTCTACCTGATCTCCGACGCTCAGAGCGACTTCGAGCAGCTTCTCTATTACAATCCCATCACCCATGCGACCCGGCGAGTTTCGGCCGACGTTCCCTGGGATGTGGAGGCGTTTGCGGTCGGCACGGGCGGTCACTACGTTGCGTATGTGGTGAACGTCGATGGCCAGAGCCGGCTTACCGTTCTCGATTCGCTGCGGAATCTGGAGTTCAAACCGCCCGGACTGCAGGACGGACGCATCGAGAGCCTCGGCTTCGATGATGCCGGCCAGAAGCTCGCTTTCTCCTACGAATCGGCCCGGTCGCCCAGCGACGTCTATGTTTACGATGTGACCCAAGGCACCGTGCAGCGCTGGACACACAGCGAGATCGGCCCGGTCGACCCGTCCAGCCTCGCCGCGGCGCAGCTCATTCATTATCCAACCTGGGACCGGCTCGGCTTGGGCCGGCGGACGCTCTCCGCATATGTATATCTGCCACGCGGGAGCTCTCCGTGCCCGGTCCTGATCGTGCTCCCCGGCGGCCGGGAGCTGCATTCGCAGGCTCGTCCCGGCTGGGATCCGTTCATTCAATTCGTCGTCAACGATCTCGGCTACGCCGTGATCGCTCCCGACGTGCGCGGCTCATCGGGCTATGGCAAGGCATTCCGCGCGTTGGAAGGCGGTAAGCTGCGCGACGATGCGGTGCGCGATGTTGGCGCGCTGCTCGTCTGGGTCGGCCTGCAGCCCGGACTCGACGCCCATCGGGTCGCGGTCATGGGCCAGTCGTACGGCGGCTTTCTCGCACTGGCCTCACTCGCGACCTACGGCGATCACCTGCGGGGCGCCGTCGACGTCGCCGGCATCTCCAGTCTGGTCGACTACGTCGGCCACGCACCCGCCGCGGAGCGCGCCCAACGCGTTGCCGAGTTCGGCGACGTCCAGGACACCGACATGCGCGCTTTCCTGGACCGCATCTCCCCGCTCGACAATGTCGCCCTGATCCGCCGCCCCGTGCTCATCGTCCAGGGGCTGGACGCCCCGGGCTCGCGCGCCGCCGACTCCCAACAGCTGGTCTGGCGTCTGCGCTCGGAGGGCAATCAGGCCTGGTATCTCAGCGCCACCGATGCCGGCAACGACTTCACCAGCCCCGCCGATCGCGAGGCCTACCTCGAGACCGCGGCCCAGTTTCTCGAGACGTTGGCGAAGTGATGGCCTCCCTCAGCTCTCGGCCGGGAAAGATACCGTGACGGCGAGCCCCGCTCCGGCGGGCCCCGAATCCAACACCACCGACGCGCCGTGTGCCTCGGCGATCGCCTTGACGATGGCCAGGCCGAGCCCGCTCCCCGGCAGGCGGGTTCCCGGCTTGCGATAGAACCGGTCGAACACCCGCGCCCGCTCTTCCTGCGCAATCCCAGGGCCGTTGTCCATGACTCTGACGAGGCCGCGGGCCGGCGGGGCCGTCGATCGTTCCACCGCTACATCTACCCGTCCTCCGGGCGGCGTATAGCGCACGGCGTTATCCACGAGGTTCCTGACCAGCGTCGCCACCGCATCCCGTTCCCCTCGTACGAACACGGTCTGCGCCTCCGACATTCCCAGGTCGATCTGCCGCGCATCCGCAAGCGGCACCAGCTCCGCCACGACTTCACGAGCCAGCTCATCGAGGGCGAAACGCGTATGCACTGGCTCCGCACGCGGCTCCTGTCGCGCGAGCGCGAGCATCTGCTCCACCAGCCTGATCGCCCTTTGCACCCCTTCCGACAGCTTTCCCATGGCTTCCGCCCGCTCCGGCTCGGTGCCGGCGCGCGCCAGCGCTCCAAGCTGCAGGTGCAGCGCGGTGAGCGGCGTGCGTAGCTCGTGCGCCGCATCCGCCATGAAAGCCCGCTCCCGCTCGAGCGCCGCGGCGAGGCGCCCCAACAGGTCGTTGAGAGAGCCCACGACCGGCCGCACTTCCTCCGGGAGCCTGTCGTCCGAGAGCGGCTCGAGCGCATTCACCCGGCGAGCTTTCACCGCCTTCGCCAGCCGTTGTAACGGTTGCATGGCGCGACCGACTGCCAGCCACACGATCAGACCCAACAGGGGCATGAGGAGCGCGAAAGGCGTGAGGGTGCGCACGGCGAGCTGGGCGGCCTGCTGTCGCCGCACGCTCATCGGCTGCGCGACCTGCACGACCTTGGTCAGGGACTCCGTGCCGTACACCCGCCATTGGCCGCTGCTGGTGCTGACACTGGCAAACCCGATCGTTGCGAAGTTGGGAAGGGATGCATGCGGCCGCGACTCGTAGACGAGCTCTCCGTCCAGTGTCCACACCTGCACGACGAAGTCATATGCCGGGTTGTTGGAGGGGATTGCCGGCGGTCCCAGATATTCGACCGGCTGATCGCGCAGGATGAGCGCGGTCTCCTTGAGGTGATAGTCGAAGAACGCGTCCGCTTCCGCGAGGGCATTGCGGTAGACGATCAGGCCTCCGCCCACGCCGACGAGCAGCACGCCGCCGAGCAGCCACACCAGCAGGCTCGTGCGCAGGCTTGTCCGCAGTCCGCTCCATCTCATGCCGGGCGCACCCGGTAGCCGACGCCGCGAACGTTGAGAATGTAGTCCGCGCCGAGCTTGCGGCGCAGCCCATGGACGTGTACCTCGACGGCGTTGCTCTCGATCTCTTCGCCCCATCCATAGAGGCGTTCTTCGATCCGCGTGCGCGAGAGGATCGTCCCCGGCCGCTCCATCAGCAGCTGCAGGAGCGCGAACTCCTTGGGCGAGAGCGCGATCTCGCGGCCGCCGCGCGTCACGCTGTGGGTGGCGGGATTGAGGGTCACGCCCAGATGCTCGATCGCCGGCGCGGTCCGCCCGGCCTTGCGGCGCAGCAGAGCACGAATGCGCGCTGCCAGCTCGTCGAGATCGAAGGGCTTGACCAGATAGTCATCCGCGCCGGCATCAAGCCCCTGCACCCGGTCGGATACCGCATCGCGGGCCGTGATGATGAGGACGGGCAGCTCATCGCCGCGCGCGCGAGCCGCCGTCAGGACCTCCAGGCCTCCCTTGCGCGGCAGGCCGAGATCGAGCAGCAGCAGGTCGAACGCTTCCGTCCGCAGTACCTGCGAGGCGGACTCTCCATCGTGCACCCAGTCCACGGTGAAGC
>Ga0134128_10004928_pt1 | contig 16232 bp, 14 predicted proteins | sample KB31754_FD_96462 | JGI IMG/M metagenome (GOLD analysis project Ga0134128, IMG submission 96462) | Terrestrial soil microbial communities with excess Nitrogen fertilizer from Kellogg Biological Station, Michigan, USA - KB3-175-4 | ecosystem: Environmental > Terrestrial > Soil > Unclassified ...
CGCCCGCGCCTGCGGCCACGCCTGGAGCCCCCAGCCGCGCACCCGTTGCTGCTGCACCGGCGCTGCCGGCCGCGGTCGCGCAACGGGCGTCTTTGATTCAGCAGGGCAAGGTCCCGCCGCCGCCGAGCCTCTCGGTCAACCCGGCCGCGAAGCCGGGAACGGCGCCTACGACCCGAGTGAACGCCCCGTCGAATACGACGACGTCGTCGCCGCCGAATAGGACGGCGCCGCAGCAGCAATTCAAGCCGCAGAATACGCTACCCGTTCCGGGCAAGGGCACTGCGCCGCCCGCTCCAAAGTCAGCGACGGCACCAACGGCAACCGCTCCCGGTAACACCAACCCCAGCGCTAAAGGCGTGAACACCAATACCAATACCAAGCTGACCAGTCCTACTGAGACGGGCAAACCGAATCTGCGGGAAGAGAAATCAAACCTGCAGCAGAAGGGTACTCCAGCGCCGAGGCCTTCCACGACGCCCGGAAAGCCGGGCCTCACGACAACTGCACCCGGCAAGCCGGCGGAGCTCGAAAAGCGCACGCCGACCACGCCGCCGTCGACGACTGCGAAACCGGCGCTGAAGCCAGAGATCAGACCTGAGGCCAAGTCGATCAAGCCGCCGCCACCACCGCCACGTGCGCCGAAGGCCGAGGCCAGGCACGCACCGCCGCCACCGCCAAGACCTGGGCCACCGCCCAAGCCAATGGCAGCGCCGAAGCCACCTCCACCTCCGCCACCGAGGATAGCTGCGCCGCCGCCTCCGAGGATAGCTGCGCCGCCGCCACCGCGGCCGGCCCCGCCACCACGGCCGGCCCCGCCACCACCAAGGATGGCTCCGCCGCCCCCAAGGCCCGCTCCGCCGCCCAGACCGGCGCAAGGTAAGCATTGTCCGCCTAACCAGCCGAGATGCTGAGAACATTGTGCGGTGCTTCCCTTCTCGAAGCGAGGCACCGCGGTCGCCGGCGTAGAAGCGGGCTGCGCAACCGAAGGCCTTGGCCTGGCTCGATGGGCGGGAATGGCCGGCTGACGTGCCAAATTGCCCCGAAACCGGGCTTATTTCCTTGCGTATCGGCGAAAACCGGCTATATAGCGCGCCATCTCACACGGAAACATGGCTGACAAGGCCGTCCGGTGGCAACCGGGCCAACAGGCTCGCATTGCTCACACGTTTCCGGAGGAACCAACCGGAGAACCAAATCTATGGCGCTGCCTGATTTCTCAATGCGCCAGCTGCTTGAGGCTGGCGTGCACTTTGGTCACCAATCCCACCGCTGGAATCCGAAAATGTCGGAGTACATTTTCGGTGCCCGCAACAACATCCACATCATCGATCTCGCCCAGACGGTGCCGATGCTGCATCGCGCCCTGCAGGCGGTGAGCGACACGGTCGCCAAAGGCGGCCGCATCCTTTTTGTCGGCACCAAGCGCCAGGCGCAAGACGGCGTCGCCGAGGCGGCGAAGCGCTCCGCGCAGTATTTCGTCAATTCGCGCTGGCTCGGCGGCACGCTGACCAACTGGAAGACGGTGTCGGCCTCGATCAAGCGGCTACGCCAGCTCGACGAGATGCTGGGCTCGGGCGAGGGCTCGCAATACACCAAGAAGGAGCGGCTGACACTGCAGCGCGAGCGCGACAAGCTTGATCGCTCGCTCGGCGGCATCAAGGACATGGGCGGTCTGCCCGACATGATCTTCGTGATCGACACCAACAAGGAAGACATCGCGATCGCCGAGGCACGGCGGTTGAACATTCCGGTCGCCGCGATCGTCGATACCAACTCCGATCCGAAGGGCATCACCTATGTGGTGCCGGGCAATGACGACGCCGGCCGCGCCATCACGCTCTATTGCGACCTCGTGGCGCGTGCCGCGATCGACGGCATCTCGCGCGCGCAAGGCGAGGCGGGGATCGACATCGGCGCCTCCGCCCAGCCGGCCGCCGAGGATGTCCCGGCTGCGCCGCAGACGGGCGCATTCCAGGGCCTGGCGGGTCCGCGCGGCGCCGCCGACGACCTCAAGAAGCTGCCGGGCGTGTCGGGCGCGATCGAGAAGAAGTTCAATGATCTTGGTATCTTCCACTACTGGCAGCTCGCCGAGCTCGATCACGGCACCGCCCACAAGATCGGCGAGGAAGTCGGCCTTCCGAGCCGCGCCGACGCCTGGGTCGCCAAGGCCAAGGCGCTCACCGCGGAAGCGGAATAGTCGGATCGATGGCTGGTAGCCCGCCGGCCATCGCTTTCCATCGGTTGAAGAACGACCTGATGGCAGGCGCGAACTCCCGGCGCCGCGCCACCGTCAGCACGGACAGGCAGAAGGACGCTCACTATGGCTACAATCACCGCGGCGATGGTCAAGGATCTGCGCGAGTCGACCGGCGCGGGCATGATGGACTGCAAGGCCGCGCTCACCGAGGCCGGCGGCGACATGACTGCCGCACAGGACTGGTTGCGCAAGAAGGGTCTGTCGAAGGCCGCCAAGAAGGCCGGCCGCATCGCGGCTGAAGGCCTGATCGCGGCCCTCACCAAGGGCATCAAGGGCGTCGTGGTGGAAGTCAATTCCGAAACTGATTTCGTTGCGCGCAACGAGCACTTCCAGGGCCTGGTCAAGATGATCGCGCAGGTCGCGCTCGAGGTCGGCCCTGACGTCGAGAAGATCAAGGCCGCGAAGGTCGGCGACGTCACCGTCGAGGTCGCGATTGCGGACGCGATCGCCACCATCGGCGAGAACATGACGCTGCGACGCGCCGCTTCACTTGAAGTCGGCAAGGGCGTGGTCTCCAGCTACATTCACAACGCCGTCATCGAAGGCGCCGGCAAGATGGGTGTGATCGTGGCCCTCGAATCCACGGGTAAGATCGACGAGCTCGCCGTTCTCGGCCGGCAGCTTGCCATGCATGTTGCTGCCGCCAACCCGCAGGCGATCGAGCCGTCGGGGCTCGACCGCGAGATCGTCAGGCGCGAGAAGGACGTGCTGGCCGACAAGTACCGCCAGCAGGGCAAGCCCGAGAACGTGATCGAGAAGATCGTCGAGTCGGGCCTTAAGACCTTCTACAAGGAAGTCTGCCTGCTCGAGCAGGCGTTCATCCATGACACCGGCAAGTCGGTCGCCCAGGCGCTCAAGGAAGCTGAGGGCAAGATCGGTGCGCCGGTGAAGGTGGCCGGCTTTGTGCGCTATGCTCTCGGCGAGGGAATCGAGAGGCAGGAAAGCGACTTCGCCGCGGAAGTCGCCGCCGCAAGCGGCAAGAAGTAGCCGTAAACATAGTCCGCCCGACGCGTGCTTCGCGCCGGTGCGTCCGCGGGACAGGGAAGCACGCACTCATGGCTGAGCCGGTCTATCGTCGCGTGGTGATCAAGATCTCCGGCGAATATCTCGCCGGCAGTCAAGGTGCCGGAATCAATCCGGCAACCGTCGACCGGATCGCCTCGGATCTGGTCGCGGCGCAAAAGCTCGGCGGAGAGATTGCGGTGGTGGTTGGCGGCGGGAACATGGTCCGCGGGGTCGAGGTGTCCTCGCGCGGCGTATCGCGCACGACTGGCGATACCATGGGCATGCTCGCCACCGTGATGAATTGCCTCGCGCTGGAATCGGCGATCGAGCGCAAGGGCACACCTGCGCGGACGCTGTCGGCCTTCGTGATGCCCGAAATTTGCGAGCTGTTCACTCGTGGTGCGGCGCACAATTATTTGGCGCAAGGCCGGATCGTGCTGCTCGGCGGGGGAACCGGCAATCCGTTTTTCACCACCGATACCACGGCGGTGCTGCGGGCCGCCGAAATCGACGCCAATGCCGTGCTGAAGGCGACCAATGTCGACGGCGTCTATTCCGCCGATCCGAAAAAGGACCCCTCCGCCAAGCGTTTTGAACGCCTCACTCACTCCCAGGCGATCGAGGGCGGCTACAAGGTCATGGATGCGACTGCTTTCGCGCTTGCCCGCGAGACGTCGCTGCCTATCATCGTGTTCTCGATCTCCGAGCCCGGCTCGATCGGCGCCATCCTGCGCGGAACGGGCCGCGGGACCATCGTCGCCGGCTGACCGGTTGTCCGGCCGGCGCCTCGACGAAAGCCTTTGAGGAACGGGAGAGCGTTATGCCCACGGGTAGTTTCGACATCAACGAACTGAAGCGCCGCATGCAGGGTGCCACCCAATCGCTCAAACATGAACTGGGCAGCCTGCGCACCGGCCGCGCCTCGGCTTCGATGCTGGAGCCGGTGCAGGTCGATGCCTATGGTACACATATGCCGCTGAACCAGCTCGCGACCATCAGCGTGCCGGAGCCGCGCTTGATCTCCGTGCAGGTCTGGGATCGCTCGATGGTGAAGGCGGTCGAGAAGGCGATCGTCGATTCCAATCTTGGGCTATCGCCCGCAACCGAAGGGCAGGTGCTGCGCCTTCGCATCCCCGAGCTCAACCAGGAGCGGCGCAAGGAACTCGTCAAGGTCGCGCATAAATACACTGAGGCCGCCAAGGTCGCGGTGCGCCATGTCCGCCGCGACGGGCTCGATATCGTGAAGAAACTGGAAAAAAATCACGAGATCTCCGAGGACGATCAGGAGCGGCTCGCGGCCGATGTGCAGAAGGCGACTGATGGCATGATCGCGGAGATCGACCAGTTGCTTGCGGCCAAGGAAAAAGAAATCCTCACCGTCTGAAGCCTCAAGGATCGGCCGATGTCGAACGCTGCGCCTGCAAGCGAGGACCGGGAGCGATCCGACGGTCCGTTGCATGTCGCCATCATCATGGACGGCAACGGGCGCTGGGCGGCCTCGCGGGGATTGCCGCGGGTGGAGGGCCACCGCCGTGGCGTCGAGGCGCTGCGCCGCGTGGTCAGTGCCGCGCATGAGCTCGGCATCCATTATCTGACCATCTTCTCCTTCAGCTCGGAGAACTGGTCGCGGCCGGCGAGCGAAATCGGTGACCTGTTTGGCCTCTTGCGCCGATTCATCCGCAACGACCTCGCAACGCTCCATCGCGACGGGGTGAGGGTGCGGGTGATCGGAGAGCGCTCAGGCCTCGAGCCGGATCTTTGCGCGCTGCTTGCTGAGGCCGAGGAGCTCACGCGCAACAACAGTCGTCTCAACCTCGTCGTCGCCTTCAACTACGGCTCGCGCCAGGAGATCGCGCGAGCCGCGCAGCGGCTGGCGCGCGAAGTCGCCGACGGCCGGCGCGAGCCGGCCTCGATCGATGCAGACGCGCTCGGCCGATATCTCGATGCGCCCGATATTCCCGATCCGGACCTCATCATCCGCACCAGTGGCGAGCAGCGGCTGTCGAATTTCCTGATGTGGCAGGGTGCCTATAGCGAACTCGTCTTCGTGCCGATCCATTGGCCGGATTTCGACAGAGCGGCGCTGGAAAGCGCGATTGCCGAATATGCTCGACGCGAGCGCCGGTTCGGCGGCCTTGTTGCGAAAACCGGATCGTGACCGAGCGCGAGGCCGCATCGGCGTCGGCCGCCGCACAGGATTCGCGCAATCTGTTGCTGCGCGTGGCAGCCGCCCTGGTGCTGGCACCAGTTGCGATTGCTGCGGCTTTTGCCGGCGGCTGGTGGTGGGTCGCGCTGGTGACGATCGCAACGGTCGGCCTCTACGTCGAATGGCTGACGGTGACGTGTCCGGGGCGGAGCGTGCTCGTCACCGTCACGGGTGCGGTTGCTCTGGCGCTCGCCGCGCCGTTCCTGGCGCTGGCAAGGGTTGAAGCCGCGCTGGCGGTATTGATCCTCGGCCTTGCCGGCGTGTTCTTGCGGGCTTCGCAGCCGCGGATCTGGGCGGTCGCGGGATTTCTCTATGTCTCCGCAGCACAGCTTGCCTCGGTGGTGGTGCGGCTCGACCCGGTGCAGGGCCTTGCTGCGCTGATGTTGGTGCTGCTCGTGGTATGGGGCACCGACATCGGCGGATATTTCGCAGGCCGCAGCATTGGTGGCCCGAAGCTCTGGCCGCAGGTCAGCCCGAAAAAGACCTGGGCTGGCTCGATCGGCGGCTTTATCGCAAGCCTCCTGGTTGCAACGGTCTTCTCGGTTCTCGGTTATGGTAAGGCGCTGCCCCTGCTAATCCTGGCAGCAGCCCTGTCCATTGCCGCGCAGCTCGGCGATCTCTTTGAATCGGCGGTCAAACGCCGCTTCAGGGTGAAGGACTCAAGTCACATAATTCCGGGCCATGGCGGACTAATGGACCGGCTGGACGGTTTTGTCGCGGCCATCATGCTGGCGGCGATTTTCGGAACTTTGCGCGGTGGCGTGGATGGCGTCGGACGCGCTCTTATGGTTTGGTGAGGCATGAGCGCAGTACCCTTGCGTAACAACAAAAGCGCTGGCGCCGCAGTGCGCAGTGTCAGCGTCCTCGGCGCCACCGGCTCGATCGGCGACAGCACCATGGATTTGCTGCGCGCCGCGCCCGACAGCTACCGGGTCGAGGCGCTGACGGGCAACAGCAATGTGCAGGGTCTTGCCCAGCTCGCGCGTGAAATCGACGCTCGCTTTGTCGCCGTGGCCGATGCGAATCGCTTGACCGAATTGAAGGACGCTTTGGCCGGCACGCGCACTGAATGCGGGGCAGGCGAGAGCGCGATCATCGAAGCCGCAGCCCGTCCCGCTGATTGGGTGATGGCCGCAGTCAGTGGCGCAGCCGGGTTGAAGCCCGCGCTCGCGGCGGTCGATCGCGGCGCTACCGTGGCGCTCGCCAACAAGGAATGCCTGGTTTGTGCCGGCGACTTCTTCATGCAGCGCGCGGCGAACGCGAATGCCTGTATCCTGCCTGCCGATTCCGAGCACAACGCGCTGTTCCAGGCGCTGAGCTCCGGCAATCGCGAGGAGCTCGTCCGCGTCATCATCACCGCATCCGGCGGGCCGTTCCGCACTTGGGCGCCCGCCGACATCGAGCAGGCGACGCTGGCGCAGGCGCTCAAACATCCGAACTGGAGCATGGGCCAGAAGATCACCATCGATTCGGCGTCGATGATGAACAAGGGCCTCGAGGTGATCGAGGCCGCCTATCTATTTACGCTGACGCCCGACGAGATCGACGTCCTGGTGCATCCGCAGTCCATTGTGCACGGCATGGTCGAGTTTTCCGATCGCTCCGTTGTGGCGCAACTCGGGGCGCCCGACATGCGTATCCCGATCGCTCATTGCCTGGGGTGGCCGGACCGAATCACCAAGGGTCCGGCGGCAAGGCTTGATCTCGCCAAGATCGGCCAGCTCACCTTTGAGGAACCCAATTTCGAGCGTTTCCCGGCGTTGCGTCTTGCCTACGAGGCCTTGCGGACCGGCCGTGGCGCCACCACAGTATTCAACGCGGCTAACGAGGTCGCGGTGGCGGCGTTCATCGCCGGCAAGATCAGGTTCGGCGCCATCGCGCGGCTGGTGGAAGCGACCTTGGAGGCCTGGATTCGCTCGGGTAATCTGGCCGCGCTGACTTCGGCCGACGACGCCATCACCGTTGACCATAACGCGCGAAATAAGGCTGCCACCCTCTTGCCTCAAATTGCCTTAAAGGCATCCTAGTGGGTTGGGGACAGGGCCGCCGGCCTTGGTTACGGGGATTCGGATGGTCCAGTTTTTGCTCCATAGTTTCAATACGTTGAGCCATGTGCTCATCGGTTACGCAGTCCCCTTTCTGTTCGTCCTTTCAATCGTGGTTTTCTTCCACGAACTCGGCCACTTTCTGGTCGCCCGCTGGGCGGGGGTGAAGGTGTTGACGTTCTCGCTCGGCTTCGGGCCGGAGCTCGTCGGCTTCAACGACCGCCACGCCACCCGCTGGAAGGTCTCCGCCGTTCCGCTCGGCGGCTATGTGAAGTTCCTGGGCGACGACACGGAGGCCTCCACCCCGTCGGCCGACGCGCTCGCCAATTTGACCGAGGAGGAGCGCGCCGGCAGCTTCCACCACAAGAAAGTGGGGGCGCGCGCGGCCATCGTCGCGGCCGGCCCGATCGCCAATTTTCTGCTCGCCATCATCATCTTCACCTGCCTTTTCACCTTCATCGGCAAACCCAGCACGAGCGCGCGCGTCGACAAGGTCGAGGCCAACAGCGCGGCCGCCTCGGCGGGCTTTGAGGTCGGCGACATCGTTACCTCCATCGACGGTTCCTCGATCGACAGTTTCACCGACATGCAACGCATCGTCGGCACTCACGCCGGGGAAACGCTGCATTTCACGGTCAAGCGCGGCAGCGGCACGGTCCAGCTCACCGGCACGCCGCAACTTCGTGAAGTGAAGGACGCTTTCGGCAATACGCAGCGGCTCGGCATCCTCGGAATCACGCGGCAGACGGCGCCAGGCGATATCCTGACCGAGCGGGTCGATCCCGCTACTGCGCTATGGCTTGGAATCAAGGAAACCTGGTTCGTGGTCGACCGGACGCTCGCCTATATCGGCGGAGTTTTCACCGGCCGTGAAGCGGCCGACCAGATCGGCGGGCCGCTGCGCATCGCCCAGATTTCCGGGCAGGTCGCAACCATCGGCCTGGCGGCACTGATTCACCTGTCCGCGGTGCTTTCGATCTCGATCGGCCTATTGAACTTGTTCCCGGTGCCATTGCTCGATGGTGGGCACCTTTTGTTCTATGCCGTGGAGGCCGTACGCGGACGACCGCTATCCGAGCGGGCGCAGGAGATGGGATTTCGCATCGGATTGGGCTTGGTGCTGATGTTGATGGTGTTTGCAACCTATCACGACATACTCCATCTGCATTCGCGCCTCGCAGCTTCATAAAGCGCGGCTTTTTTATGACGTTGCCTAATGGCAACGCCTTGGAATGAAATTGGAATCGGACTGCTATCGTAATTTGCTGCCCGGGCGAATTTGGTTACAAGCTGAGCGACAAATGGGAATCTGCCGGAGCGTGGGGAGCGCTGCGGTATGGAATGAGGCGCGTCGCGCATGAAGTTTGGAATGCGAGTCCGGGGGGGCTTGTTGGTCGCCCTTTTCATGTTCGTCGCGCCGGTGGTTGCTCCGCTGGCGGTTGCGCTTGCCCCCTCGCAAGCGGCGGCTCAGACGGTGAGTTCGATCGAGGTCGTCGGGAACCGCCGCGTCGAGGTCGAGACCATCCGCTCCTATTTCAAGCCAGGACCCGGCGGGCGCCTGGACAACGCGGCCATCGACGATGGCCTGAAAGCCCTTATCGAAACCGGCTTGTTCCAGGATGTGCAGATCAGCCGTCCGGGCGGCCGAGTCGTCGTCACGGTGATCGAGAATCCGGTCATCAACCGTATCGCCTTCGAGGGTAACAAGAAGCTCAAGGACGAGCAGCTTACCGCAGAAATCCAGTCGAAGGCGCGCGGCACGCTCTCTCGTCCGATGGTGCAATCGGACGCCGAGCGCATCGTGGAGGTCTACCGCCACTCCGGCCGCTATGACGTGACCGTCAATCCCCAGATCATCGAGCGGCCCAACAACCGCGTCGACCTGGTCTTCACGATCGTGGAAGGGCCGAAAACGGGCGTCAGGGTGATTCGGTTCGAGGGTAACAACTTCTATTCGTCCTATCGGCTGAAGGACATCATCAAGACCCACGAATCCAACTGGCTGAGCTTCCTCGGCAACAACGACGTCTACGACCCCGATCGCGTCGAGGCCGACCGCGACCTGCTTCGCCGCTTCTATCTCAAGCACGGCTTTGCCGACGTGCAGGTGGTCGCGGCGCTGACCGAATATGATCCCGACCGCAAGGGTTTCATTGTCACCTTCAAGATCGAAGAGGGCCAGCAATACCGCGTCGGCTCGGTCAACTTCGAATCGAGCATCGCCAATCTCAATGTCAATTCGCTGAGAAGCTTCTCGCAGATCTCGGTCGGACAGCTCTACAACGTCGAGGCGCTCGAGAAATCTGTCGAGGACATGCAGATCGAGGCGTCGCGGCGCGGTTACGCTTTCGCGGTCGTGAAGCCGCGCGGCGACCGCGATTTCGAGCACCATACGGTATCGGTAGTGTTCTCGATCGAGGAGGGGCCGCGCACCTATATCGAGCGCATCAATATTCGCGGCAACACCCGCACCCGCGACTACGTGATTCGCCGCGAGTTCGATGTCGCCGAGGGCGACGCCTACAACCGTGCGCTGGTCGATCGCGCCGAGCGGCGTCTGAAGAACCTCGACTTCTTCAAGACCGTGAAGATCACCACGGAGCCCGGCTCATCGAGCGACCGCGTCATCCTCGACGTCGACGTCGAGGACAAGTCCACCGGTGACTTCTCGGTATCGGGCGGCTATTCGACCACGGACGGTGCGCTCGGCGAAGTCTCGATCTCCGAACGCAACTTCCTTGGCCGCGGCCTCTACGCCAAGGCAGCAGTGCAGTACGGCCAGTTCACGCGCGGTCTCTCGCTGTCCTACGTCGATCCGTACCTTCTGGACTACCGCGTCGCGCTCGGCCTCGATGCCTATTACCGCCAGCAGTTGCCCAACAACTTTATCGCGTATGGCACCAAGACGATCGGCTTCAGCCCGCGACTCGGCTTCCAGCTCCGCGAGGATCTGTCGCTGCAACTGCGCTATTCGATCTACCAGCAGACGATCTCGCTGCCCTTTTTTCTGGACAATTGTAACAACAACCCGGCCAATCCGCTCCTGGCCTTCAACCCGACACCGGCCTTTGCGCTGTTGAATGGATTTGCCCCCGGTAGCACGCAAACCGTGGGTGGGCAGACCGTCACCGACATCGGAGGCCAGGGACTCTGGTGCTTCAACGACGGCGAAGCTTCGCTGCCGGTCCGCAAGGAGCTCGCGGGTGGCGCGGCGCTGACCTCGGCGCTCGGCTACACGCTGAACTATAACACCCTCGACAACAACAAGAACCCGACCGACGGCCTCCTGATCGACTTCCGGCAGGACTTCGCCGGCGTCGGCGGCGACGTCAGCTATCTGAAGACCACGATCGACGGCAAGTATTATACCCCGCTGGTTGGCGACGTCGTCGGCCTGATCCACTTGCAGAGCGGCATGCTGAACAAGATCGGCAACAACGAGCTGCGCATGCTCGACCATTTCCAGATGGGCCCGAACCTCGTCCGCGGCTTTGCGCCGAACGGCATCGGTCCGCGCGACATCAATCCCTACGGCACGCAGGATGCGCTCGGCGGCACCAAGTTCTGGGGTGCCTCGCTCGAATTGCAGATGCCGTTCTGGTTCCTGCCGAAGGAAGTGGGCCTGAAGGGCGCGGTCTATGCCGACGCCGGCGGCCTGTGGGATTACCAGGGTCCGACGACATGGGCAGCGACGGGAGAGCTCACGACCCCCTTCGGGCAGCCGGGCGGTAACTCCAACTGTATCAGGCCGACGACGACAAATCCGCCGTCGCCAGGGACCTGTACCGGTCTGGTCTACGACAGCAGCAATGTCGTTCGAAGTTCGGTCGGTGTCGGCCTGATCTGGGCCTCGCCGTTCGGACCGCTGCGCTTCGACTATGCGGTCCCGCTCACCAAGGGTCGGTTTGACCGCGTGCAGCAGTTCAGGTTTGGCGGCGGTACGACGTTCTAGTGCCCGATTGGTTGAGCCGGCGGCACCCGTTCGCATAACGGCGCCGCCGGTTTTTCACGAAAGATATCAGACATTAACCTAGAGAGCGGCCGCAATTTATCCTATGAGGATGGCGCTTCCTCATCGGTGCGGACATCTGTCCGTGCCCGACACCAGGTCCGGATTGCGACGGGGCGAATGGCGCAGCCGACATTCTTTGCAACACCACCTTCTTCGACGCTGGCCGAGATCGCCGCGCTGACGAAAGCGCAATTGGTCGATCCGGCCAAGGCCGGCCAGATCATCAGGGGACTGGCATCGCTCGACGAAGCCGGCCCGACGCATCTCACCTTTTTCGACAATCTGAAATATGCCGATCAGCTTGCCTCGACCAAGGCGGGCGCTTGCCTCGTCAATGCGCGATTCGAGGCCTCCGTTCCCGCACATGTCGCGGTGCTGCGCGCGGCGCAGCCGTTCCGCGCCTTCGTCGGCCTGGCGCGGCAATGGCACCGTGACGCGCTGCGGCCGACGACCTGGTTCGGCAGCGAGGGAATCGCGCCCTCCGCAATTATCGACCCGACTGCGCGGCTTGAGGACGGCGTGATCGTGGATCCGCTGGCCCTGATCGGCGCCGATGTCGAGATCGGGGCCGGCACGGTGATCGGCGCGGGTGCGGTGATTGGCCCCGGCGTCAAGATCGGCCGGGACTGCAATATCGGGGCTCGCAGCGCGATCCAGTGCGCGCTGATCGGCAACAACGTGCTGATTCATCCCGGGTGCAACATCGGTCAGGACGGCTATGGCTTCATATTCTTCGGCCCCGAGGGGCATGTGAAGGTCCCGCAGACCGGGCGGGTCCTGATCCAGAACGACGTGGAGATCGGGGCCGGGACCTCCATCGATCGGGGCAGCCTGCGCGACACTGTCATCGGCGAGGGTACGAAAATCGACAACCAGGTCCAGATCGGTCACAATGTGACCATCGGCAGGCACTGCCTGCTGGCCGCCCAGATCGGGCTCGCGGGCAGCCTGACCATTGGTGACAATGTAGCTTTGGGAGCGAAGGTCGGTATCAACAACCACCTCACGATCGGCGACGGCGCGCAGGTCACCGCGATGAGCGCGGTCAAGGACGACATTCCGCCGAACGGTCGCTGGGGTGGGCATTTTGCCAAGCCGACCAAGCAATGGTTCAGGGAGATTGTTGCGGTGGAGCGTCTGGTGCGGGATCAATCGGCCGATCCGAAGGGCGAAGGGCAGGAGTGATGGAGGACGCATCGCCAGTCAGGTTTGCGGTCGTAGACATCAACGAGATTCTGAAGACCCTCCCGCACCGTTATCCGATGCTTTTGATCGACAGGGTGATCGACATCCGGGCCGACTACAGCGGTATCGGGATCAAGAACGTCACCTTCAACGAGCCGCCCTTTCTGGGGCATTTCCCCGACCGGCCGATCTACCCGGGCGTCATGATGATCGAGGCGATGGCGCAGACCGCTGGCGTGATCGGCATCAAGTCGGTCGAAGGCACCGAGAAGCCGCGCGCGGTCTATTTCCTCACTATCGACAAGTGCAAGTTCAGAAAGCCGGTGATGCCCGGCGACACCATCGAGTACCACATGCGCTCGCTCGGCCGCCGCAACACGATGTGGTGGTTCCATGGCGATGCCAGGGTCAGGGGCGTCGTCGTCGCACAGGCTGACGTCGGCGCAATGCTGACCGACTGACGAGCTGACATGACCGATATCGATCCGACCGCGCGGGTGATGGACGGCGCCGTGATCGGCGACCGCACGACCATCGGGCCGTATTGCATCGTCGGACCGCATGCGGTCATCGGCGAAAACTGCGCGTTGATGTCGCACGTGCAGGTGATGGGTCACACGTCGATCGGCAATGGTTGCGTGATTTCGCCGTTCGTGGCGCTGGGCGGAGCGCCGCAGGACCTCAGCTATCGCGGCGAGCCGACCCGTCTTGAGATCGGATCCGGCTGCACGCTGCGTGAAGGCGTGACCATGAATACGGGCACGGTGAAGGGCGGAGGGCTCACCAGGGTCGGCGATCGCGGCTTCTTCATGAACAACAGCCATGTCGGCCACGACTGCCTGGTCGGCAATGACGTGATCTTCGCGACCTCGGCGACGCTCGGCGGTCACTGCGAGATCGGCGACTTCGTCTATATCGGTGGGCTATCCGCGGTGCACCAGTTCACCCGGGTCGGGCCGCAGGTGATGATCGGCGGCGTCTGCGGCGTGCGCGGCGACGTGATTCCGTTCGGGCTCGTCAACGGCCAATACGCGGTGCTGGAAGGCCTGAATATCATCGGCATGAAGCGGCGGAAATTCACCAGGCAGCGCCTGGCAACCGTCCGCGCGTTCTACCAGAAACTGTTTCACGGCCCCGGCATCTTCGCCGAGCGACTCGAGAGCGTGCAGCCGATGGCGGGCGAAGATCCCGCCATCTCCGAAATCCTGATCTTCATCAGGAACGGCAAGCATCGGCCGTTATGCCTTCCGGCCGAAAGCGGCAACCGGAATTGATCATGGTGTCGACGGAGCCAGCAATTTCCTCGCCCGTCGGCCTCATCGCTGCCGGCGGCGTCATGCCCTTTGCGGTCGCGGATTCGCTTGCTCGCCGCGGGCTCGCGCCGGTGCTGTTTGCGGTCAGGGGCGCCTGCGACGAAACAGAGGTCGCGCGCTTCCGTCATCACTGGATTTCGGTCGGGCGGCTCGGCCGGGCGACAAAGCTGTTCCACAGCGAAGGCTGCCGCGATCTCCTGTTCATCGGCTCGCTGGTGCGGCCATCGTTGTCCGAGATCCGTCTCGACTGGGGCACGCTGCGGGCGATGGGGCGGATCTGGGCTTCCTTTCGCGGCGGCGACGACCACTTGTTGTCGGGGATCGGGCGTATCCTGGAAGGGCAGGGTTTTCGCATGGTCGGAATCAAGGACGTCGCGCCGGACCTGCTGATGCCGATGGGAGCCCTCACCGTGACCAAACCCGATGCGCGCGCCGACGCCGATATCGCAAAAGGCCGCGACGCGCTGCGCGCACTGAGCCCGTTCGACGTCGGACAGGGAGCCATCGTGATCGACGGCCACGTGGTGGCGGTGGAGGATATTGAGGGCACGGACGGACTGCTGGCGCGCATCGCGAGGCTGCGCGAGCAGGGCCGTATCCGCGCCGGCGTGGGCCGTGGCGTGCTGGTGAAGGCGCCCAAGGCCGGCCAGGATTTGCGCTATGATCTGCCGACTATCGGCCCGCGTACAATCGATGGCGCGGCCAATGCGAATCTTGCCGGCGTCGCCGTCGTTGCCGGCCAGACGATACTGGCCGAGCCGGAGGCCATGATCGCGGCGGCCGACAGGGCCTCCCTGTTCATCACGGGCATCGCCACGTGACGGCCGCGCGCGCAACCGGTCGTATCGGGCGGAGGATCTTTCTCATCGCCACGGAAGAGTCGGGTGACCGGCTCGGCGCTGGCCTGATGAAGGTCGTGCGCCAGCGTCTCGGCGATGCGGTGGATTTCATGGGCGTCGGCGGTCGGGCGATGACGCGGGAGGGCTTGAGCCCGATGTTTGCGATCGAGGAATTGTCGATCATCGGCTTTGCGGCCGTCCTCGCCCAGCTTCCGAAGATCATGCGGTTGATCCGCCAGACCGCCGACGCCGTGATCGCCACCTCGCCCGATATTCTTGTCATCATCGACAGCCCCGATTTCACGCATCGCGTGGCGCGGCGGGTGCGTTCGCGCGATGGCGCGATTCCGATCGTCGACTACGTCTCGCCGACGGTCTGGGCATGGCGGCCGGGCCGGGCTCGTGCGATGCTGCGCTACGTCGACCATGTGCTCGCACTGTTGCCGTTCGAGCCGGACGAATACCGCAAGCTCCACGGCCCGCCCTGCAGCTATGTCGGCCATCCGCTGACGGAGCAACTCACCTCGCTTCGGCCCAATGTCGAGGAGCGGGCGCGGCGCGAGGCGGAGCCCCCGGTGCTGCTGGTGTTGCCGGGAAGCCGGCGCAGCGAGATCAGGCACCATCTTGAGGTGTTCGGCCGGGCGCTCGGACGACTGCAATCCGAAGGCGTGCGCTTCGATCTCGTTCTGCCGACGATGCCGCATCTCGCGGACAGTGTTCGCGAGGGAGTGAGTAACTGGCCGGTCGGGCTGAAGATCGTAGTCGGTGAACAGGAGAAGCGCGCGGCGTTCCGCACGGCGCGTGCTGCGCTCGCCAAGTCCGGCACCGTAACGCTCGAGCTTGCGCTATCCGGCGTGCCCATGGTGACAGCCTATCGCGTTGGCGCAACGGAAGCCTTTATCCTGCGCCGCGCGATCCGGGTGTCCTCGGTGATCCTCGCCAATCTTGTGCTCGGCGGCGAAATCGTTCCCGAATTCCTGCAGGAGAACTGCACGCCGGACAATCTGGCCCGCTCGCTCAAGCCGCTGCTGTCGGATACACCCGAGCGCAACAAGCAGGTCGATGCTTTCGCGACGCTCGATGCGATCATGTCGACCGGCCGCGAGCCGCCCAGCGTCCGTGCTGCCGACATTGTGCTCGCGACGATGCGGAAGGGTAGGCAGGGGAGCTAGCCCAACTTGAGCAGTTGGCGGTCGATTTTTGTGTTTCCACAGGGAGCGGCCTGAGTCGGATCAAGGGTTTAGGCTGGGCGAAGGGCTGATTAGGGTCTGTAGTGCCGACCTTGGGTATTTTCTTTGGCATTGCGTGTGGTTCTGTTGCTGCATGTATCTGCGCCACACGATTCGGAGGAAGGATGGGAAGGTTCACCG
>Ga0134128_10004930_pt1 | contig 16226 bp, 6 predicted proteins | sample KB31754_FD_96462 | JGI IMG/M metagenome (GOLD analysis project Ga0134128, IMG submission 96462) | Terrestrial soil microbial communities with excess Nitrogen fertilizer from Kellogg Biological Station, Michigan, USA - KB3-175-4 | ecosystem: Environmental > Terrestrial > Soil > Unclassified ...
CAGGCGATCGCCTGCCGCACCGGCGACCGGATCAAACAAATGGCCACGCGCGGAGAGCTTTGATTCGCGCCGCGTTGACCGCTTGTCGTGCAAGGTGGAAATCAGCGTAAGACCTCCGGGCGGAAGCAGCCAAGCGACAAATTCGTCCGGAACGAATCTGGACCGCCGCAGGCGGGCCCCGAGCGAATGCGAGGGTGTGAGCATCAGGGACGGTGCGAACAATCCCGCCGTGTTCCGCGAAAGGCGGGATACGCCGCTGCGCGGCTCCTCCCGCCGTACATCGGTGCATTGAGGAAAAAACATGAGCGCAACCAGTGCCAGTAATGCGATCAACGAATCAGGCGCAATGGCGCCGCGCCGCCGCCGCTTCGCCGGCAAAGTGGTCGTGATCACCGGTGCGTCGGCCGGCGTGGGTCGCGCCACCGCGCGCGCGTTCGCGCGGGAAGGCGCGCATGTGGCGCTGATCGCACGCGGCCAATCGGGGCTTGATGCCACCCTGCGCGAACTCGAACTGGGCGGCGGCCGCTCGCTTGCAATCGTTGCCGATGTCGCCGATGCGCAAGCGTTGGAGGACGCCGCCGAACGCGTCGAGCAGGAACTCGGGCCGATCGACATCTGGGTCAACAATGCGATGGTCACGGTGTTCGCGCCGGTGAACCAGATCGGCCCCGACGAATTCAAGCGCGTCACCGAAGTCACGTATCTGGGCGGCGTGTACGGCGCGATGGCCGCGCTGAAACGCATGCGCACGCGCAACCGCGGCACCATCGTGCAGGTCTCATCCGCGCTTGCGTATCGCAGCATTCCGTTGCAGTCGGCCTACTGCGGCGCCAAGCACGCGCTGGCCGGTTTCGTGGATGCGTTGCGCTGCGAGCTGATTCACGAACGCAGCCGCATCCACGTCACCGCGGTGCAGATGCCGGCGCTCAACACGCCGCAGTTTTCCTGGGCGCGCAACAAGCTGCCGCATCGTCCGCAACCGGTGCCGCCGATCTTCCAGCCGGAAGTGGCCGCCGAGGCGATCCTGTATGCGGCAAGCCACAAACGCCGCAACGTGCCGGTCGGCGCACCGACCTGGCTGGCCGAATGGGGCCAGCGTTTCGTTCCCGGATTGCTCGACAAATATCTGGGCCGCACGGCCTGGGGTGGGCAGCAGACGCCGGAACCCGACGACCATCAGCGCGCCGACAACCTGTTTTCGCCGGTGGAGGGCGACCCCGGCGCGCATGGCCGCTTCGACAAACGCGCGCGCGGATTCTCCTGGGCGCTGTGGGTGGAGGAGCATCGCCGTGCGCTGGCGCTTGGCGTGCTCGCGACAAGCGCGCTGGGAACAGGGTTGTGGTTCGGTGCGCGAAAGCGTACACACACACGCTGAGTGCTCACCCGAATGTCGTCATTCTCGCGCAAACGGAATGACCTCGAAGTTTTTGCCCACTTCCCTCTTTCGCGCTTTCGAGGAATCACCATGACCATCGGCAAGAAAATCTGGGCCATCGCGGAAGGCTATATCCCGCCCGCCAGCACGGACGGCGAAGATCGCCGGTTCCTGAGCCACGAGACTGCGTGCATGCTCAACCCGAACGACCGCGAGGCGCACATCCGCATCACGCTGTATTTCTCCAACCGCGATCCGGTCGGCCCCTATACCGTGACGGTGCCGGCGCGACGCACCTACCACATGCGCTTCAACGATCTCACCGACCCGGCGCCGGTGCCGCGCGACACCGACTACTCCAGCGTGTTCGAATCCGACTTGCCGATCGTGGTGCAGCACACCCGGCTGGATTCGCGGAAAACGGCGCTGGCCCTGCTCAGCACCATTGCGTACTCGGATACGCAATAAGCAGGAAGCAGGCGAAGCCCGTCTTCGCGAGACCGGCCTCAACATTCAGGCAACATACCTGCGCGTAACATGGGCCGGATTGCAGCGAGTGAAGGGAAACAATGGCTCGCAGGCCGGGTGCGCTGGCATGGATGGACAAGCTCCGCGGCACGCGCCCGACCCGGCGCGCGGCGGCGGATGGCGGGCGGGGTGCGACACAATTTCCGGGTGTTGGCGCGGTGGTTGACCTGGAAACCTGTGCGCGCGAGCTGGCCCAACGACAGCAAAGTTCTCCGCCGCGGCAATCGCTGCTGGACCTGAAGGGTGTGCTCCTGGAAGACGAGCGCAGGCTGCGCCGCGCCTTTGCCACCACGCGTCTGGCGGTCACCGAGCAACGCCGCATCGAACCTGCCGCGGAATGGCTGCTCGACAATTTCTATCTGGTGCGCACGCAATTGCGCGAACTGGCGGCGAATCTGCCAATGCGCGAATTGCGCAAATTGCCGCGTGTCCTGGACGAAGGCACCAGCGTACCGCGCATGCTTGCCATCGCACGCGCATGCGTGGCGCACCTGGACGGCCGCATCGAACCCGAACAGGCGCGCCGCTTTCTCGCGGCCTTCCAGGAACAGACCACGCTGCGGATGGCCGAACTGTGGGCCTGGCCGAATCTGCTGAGAATGGCGCTGATCGAGCGCATCGCCGACGGCGCGCGCACGATCGCGCGGCGGCTGGAGGAATATGCGCGCGCCGAATACTGGGCGACTTACCTGATCGAAATGGCCGGCAAGGATGCGCCCGGCATGCTGATGTACGTGGCCGACATGGCGCGACTGGTGCCCGCGGTGACACCGGCGTGGACGGCGGAGTTTTATCGCCTGCTGGAAGGCAAGCACCCTTCGCTGGCGCTGGCGCTTACCTGGGCCGAGCAGCAGTTGCACCAGCGCGGCGTCAGCGTCGCCGACGTGATCGACGAGGAGAGCCGCGCGCAGGCCGCCGATCAGGTTTCCATCGCCAACTGCATCAACAGTCTCCGATTGGTCGCGCGGCACAACTGGTCGGATGTGATCGAGGCGGTGAGCGCGGTGGATCGCATCCTCACCGGCGATCCCACGCAAACTTACGCGCGCATGGATTTCACCACCCGCGGCATGTATCGCCGCGCGGTGGAATTGCTGGCGCGGCGCGGCCACCTGCGCGAAAGCGAGGTCGCGCAACGTGCAGTGGATCTCGCTCGCGAAGCGCACAACCCGGCCGGCGACCCGCGCGTGCAGCATGTGGGTTATTACCTGATCGGGCGTGGGCGCGCGGCCTTCGAAAAGCGCTTGAACGCCACGCCGCCTCCGGAAGCGCGCGTGGTCACCGTCCTGCGCCGGTGGCCGGCGGCATTTTTCTTCGGCGCGCTGGCGCTGTCGACCGCGGCGATCACCTTCGGCATCGCACACAACACCTTGCATGGCTTGCCGCTGCCGCTGGATCTGACTCTGCTGGTGGCGCTGTTCGTCGCGGCCAGTCATCCGGCCGTGGCGTTGGTCAACTGGGCGGTAAGCATGCTGGTACCGCCGGATCTGCTGCCTCGCTTGTCTTTCAGCGGAGGCATCCCGGATGACTGCCGCACGCTCATCGTGGTGCCGTGGCTGCTGGGCAGCGAGGGAAGCCTGGCCGAACAACTCGAATCGCTGGAAATCCGGTATCTCGGCAATCGCGATCCCAACCTGCATTTCGCGCTGCTCACCGATTTTCCCGACGCGCCGCAGCGCGAGATGCCGCAGGACGCCGCGCTGCTGGCCGCCGCGATCGCAGGCGTGGAGCGCTTGAACGAAAAGTATCCGCTGCACGGCAGCACGCGATTCCATCTGTTCCATCGCCCGCGCGAGTGGAATGCGCGCGAACGCGCCTGGATGGGTTTCGAGCGCAAGCGCGGCAAGCTCGGCGAATTGAATCGCGTGCTGCGCGGCGCGGATCCGGATCGCTTCAGCACGATCGTCGGCGATCTCGAAGCATTGCAGGGCGCGCGTTACGTGATCACGCTGGACGCCGACACCATGCTGCCGCCGCAGGCGGCGCGACGGTTGATCGAAACCATGGCGCACCCGCTGAACCGGCCATGGTTCAGCAAAGGCTCGCGGCGCGTGATTGCCGGCTACGGCATCCTGCAGCCGCGGGTGTCGGTGAGCAGCACGCCCGGCCGTGCCAGCCGCTTCTCGCGATTGTTCGCCGACGATACCGGCCTGGACCCCTACACGCGCGCGATTTCGGACGTGTACCAGGATCTGTTCGGCGAGGCCTCGTTCGTCGGCAAGGGCATTTACGACATCGACGCGTTCTCGCGATCGGTCGGCACGCGCTTCCCGAATGACCTGATCCTCTCGCACGACCTGCTGGAAGGCTCCTACGCGCGCACCGGCCTGGTCAGCGATGTCGAACTGATCGAGCATCAACCCAACCGCTACAGCGTGGAAGCGCGCCGCCGGCACCGCTGGACCCGCGGCGACTGGCAGATCGTGCAGTGGCTGCTGCCGATCGTGCCGGGCCCGCGCCGGCGCGGCCTGCGCAACATGCTTAAAGGCCATCACCGCTGGAAGATTCTGGACAATCTGCGCCGCGGTCTGGTGCCGATCGCGATGCTGGTGCTGTTGCTGCGCGGCTGGACGCTGGCGCCGCAGCCGGTGTACTGGACGGCGGTGGTGATCGCGTTTCTGCTGGGGCCGCCGCTGTTCATCGCGCTCGCGCAGATGACGCGCAATCTCGTGCACCGCGCACATCCGCACCACTGGCGCGCCGGTCTGCGCGGCGCCTACGAGCAACTGCTGCGCATCGGCTTCGCGATCGCGGTGATTCCGTTCGAGGCGTTCCTCAATTTCGACGCGATCCTGCGCAGCGCCGGGCGACTGCTGTTCACGCGCAGGCGGCTGCTGGAATGGACCACCATGGAAAGCGCCACGCACGTGGACGCCTCCGGTTTGCTGGAATTCGCGCGCTTGATGTGGGTGGCGCCGGCATGCGCGGCGGTCAGTACGCTGGTGTTGTGGGCACACGCGCCGGATGCGCTGGTCTCCGCCGCGCCGCTGCTGATCCTGTGGTTTTTCGCGCCGGCAATCGCGGCCGCTTTGAGTCACGTACCGCAGACGCGCGGACACGCGCTGGACGCGCATGAGCTGCGTTTCCTGGGTGGCGTGGCGCGCCGCACGTGGCACTGGTTCGAGGTCTTCGTCAACGCCGAGGAGCATTGGCTGCCGCCGGACAATTATCAGGAATATCCGATCGCCCAGATCGCGCACCGCACCTCGCCAACCAATATCGGGATGGCCCTGCTCGCCAACCTGAGCGCGCATGATTTCGGTTATCTCGGCGCGGGCGAATTGCTGGCGCGCACGCGCGCGACGCTGGCGACGCTTGAGCAACTGCCGCGTCATCGCGGACACTTCTACAACTGGTACGACACGCGATCGCTGGCGGTGCTGCCGCCGCATTACGTCTCCACCGTCGACAGCGGCAACCTGATGGGCTGCCTGGCGGTACTGGCGAATGCGCTGGAACATTTGGAAGAGCAACCGCTGATCCCGCGCGCGCTGGCGCAGGGCCTGGGCGACGCCGCGCAGGTGGTCGCCGATTACGTGCGCGCCGGAGTGATCGGCGAACCGAACGCGATGCTGGCGCTGACCGCCACGCTGGCGGCGCTGGACACGCTGATCGAGCATGCGCGCGACAACAGCGATGGGCTGCCGGTGCTGCACGGCCTGCTGGCGCGCATCGATCTGGAGGCAGCCAAGCTGGAACAGGTCGCCGCGCCGCTGACGCAACTGGAAGAATTGCGGGAATGGATCGCCACGCTGCGCGCGCAGTGCGCACGGGTGGTGGCGGAGCTGGATGATCTGGCGCCGTGGCTGGCGCTCGGGGATTCCGGCAGCGACGACGAGCGCGTCCGCACGCTGCTGCGCGAGCTGGAGGGCAATCCCTCGCAACGTCGTGCGCTGGCGATCGCCGGCGAAGTGATGGCGCGATTGCGGGCGGCCGACAACGACTACGCGCGCGACAAATCCTGCGTGGATTTGTGCATCGCGCTGGAGGAAATGCGCTCGACCCTGCATGCGCGACACGCGCATGGTTGCGAACTGGCCGCGCGCTGCCGCGCGCTCGCGGAAATGGATCTCACGTTCTTGTGGGATCCGGCGCTGCAGCAATTCGCGATCGGCTACGACGCCGAACACGACCGACGCGACGCCGGCCGCTACGACCTGCTGGCCTCGGAGGCGCGGCTGGCAAGTTACATCGCGATCGCGCAGAACCAGGTGCCGCCCTCGCACTGGTTCGCGCTCGGGCGTCTGCTCACGCTTGCAGACCGGCGTCCCGCGCTGGTGTCGTGGAGCGGCTCGATGTTCGAGTACCTGATGCCGCAATTGCTGATGCCGGGCTTTACGGACAGCTTGCTGGATGCAAGCTGCCGTGCCGCAGTTGCCGCGCAGATCGGCTACGGCGTGCGTCAGGAAGCACCATGGGGCATTTCCGAATCGGCCTACAACGCCACCGACGCCCAGCTCAATTATCAATATCGCGCGTTTGGCGTGCCTGGGCTTGGCTTGAAGCAGGGTTTGAGCGATGACCTGGTGATCGCGCCTTACGCCAGCGTGATGGCGGTGATGCTGGAACCCGAAGCCGCAGTGCGTAACCTGCTCGCCTTGCAGGCGCTGGGCGCGTTGACCCGCTACGGCTTTTACGAAGCGCTGGATTACACCGAAGGCCGCGTCGCGCCGGAGCAATCGTTCGCGATGGTGCGCTCGTTCATGGTGCATCACCACGGCATGAGTTTTCTCGCGTTGTCTTCGTTCCTGCACGACGCACCGATGCAGAAGCGCTTCATGCGCGAACCCATGTTTCGCGCCTATGAGTTGTTGTTGCGCGAGAAAATCCCGGCCGTGACGCCGGTGCGCACCGGCGCGCTGGAAGGCGAGCCCGTGCAATCGGCGCGAGCCAGTGCGCGCCCGGTGGCGGCTGCATTTACCCACATGGACACCGCGATTCCACGCGTGCACCTGCTGTCGAACGGCCGCTACCATGTGCTGTTGACCCAGACCGGCGCGGGCTACAGCGCCTGGCGCGATGTCCTTCTGACCCGCTGGTCGGGTGATGCCACCTGCGATGCCGACGGCCAGTTTTGCTATCTGCGCGATGTCGAATCCGGCAGAGTCTGGTCCAGCACCTATCAGCCCTGCGCAAGCGAAGGGGTCGAATTCTCTGCCACGTTCTCGCAGGCGCGCGCGGAGTTCCGGCGCGTGGATCACGGCATCGAATGCGAGACGCGGGTTGCGGTGTCGGCCGAGGACGACGTGGAACTGCGCCGCGTGCGCCTGACCAACCGCTCGTCCAAGCCGCGCACGCTGGACATCACCAGCTACGGCGAGCTTGCGCTCAACACGCGCGACGCCGATGCCGCGCACCCGGCTTTCAGCAAACTGTTTGTGCAGACCGAACTCGCGCCGGAGCTGGACGCGCTGCTGGCGTCACGGCGCCCACGCGGCAACGACGAACAGCACCCGTGGCTGCTGCACCAGATGAACGTGCGCGGCGCAAGCCTCGGCGTGACCGGATTCGAAACCGATCGCGCACGTTTTCTCGGTCGCCTGCGCCAGGCTTCGCATCCGCTCGCGCTGCAATCCGACGAGCCGCTCGGCAACAGCGCCGGCGCGGTGCTGGACCCATGCCTGGGCATCCGCCGGCGCGTGCAGATCGCGCCCGGGCGCAGCATCAGCGTGGATCTGGTCACCGGCGTGGCCGCAACGCGCGAGGCGGCGCTGATGCTGGCCACCAAATATCGCGAGCGGCACCTGCACGAGCGCGTGTTCGAACTGGCCTGGACCCACGAACAAGTGGTGATGCAGCAATTGAACGTCAGCGCGCGCGATGCGCAGTTGTACGAACGCATCGCCGCGCGCCTGCTGTATGCGGCGGATGCGCCACGCGCGGGCGCGCCGATCGGGTTGCCCAGCCAGTCGGCGCTGTGGAAACACGGCATTTCCGGCGACCTGCCGATCGTGCTGGTGCGGATCGCCAACGCATCGCAGCTGGACCTGGTGCGGCAGTTGATCAAGGCCCACGGCTGGTGGCAGTCGCGCGGCCTGCACGCCGATCTCCTGATCTGGAACGAGGAGTTGTCCGGTTATCGGCAGGAATTGCAGGATCACATTCTCTATCTGATCGCCTCCAGCAGCGAAGCGCGCAACGGCGATGGCTCCGGCCGCATGGTCGCCTGGCGGATCGAGCACCTTTCCGCGGAAGACCGCGCGCTGATGCTGGCGGTGGCGCGCTGCGTGTACAGCGGCAACGAGGGAAGGTTGCGCGATCAGGTCGCGCGCGCGGCCTCCGAAACCGAGAGCGTCCGACCGCCGTTGTTGCCGCCGCGCAAGCCGCATGTCGGCACCACCGTACTGCAGCCGCCCGATGAGCTGCATGGCTTCAACGGCCTGGGCGGCCATTCCGCCGACGGTCGCGAGTACCTGATCTGGCTGCCGGCGGACACTGCGACGCCCGCACCGTGGTGCAACGTGCTGGCGAACGAATGCTTCGGCAGCGTGGTCAGTGAATCCGGCGGCGCCTACAGTTTTGCCGGCAATGCGCACGAATTCCGGCTGACGCCCTGGCGCAACGATCCGCTGAGCGATGCCTCCGGCGAGGCGATCTGGTTGCGCGATGAGGAAACCGGCGAGTTCTGGTCGCCGACGCCCGCACCGACGTGCAGCGGCGATCCATATTTGATCGCGCACGGCTTCGGCTACACGCGTTATCAACATGCGCACTCGGATATCACGAGCGAACTGAACGTGTTCGTCGCGTGCGAGGCACCGGTGAAACTCAGCCTGCTGAAATTGCGCAACGCCGGCAGCCGCGCGCGGCGCATTTCCATCACCGGCTACGTTGAATGGGTGCTGGGCGAGCAGCGCGCCCACAGTGCGCCGCAGGTGCACACGCGCGTGGATCCGCTTTCGGGTGCGCTGCTGGCGAGCAATTTCTACAACGACGTATTCGCGCATCGCATCGCCTTCCACGCCTTGTGCACGCAACCTTTGCAGCGCAGCGGCGATCGACGCGCCTTCATCGGGCGCAACCGCGGCTTGTCCGCGCCGCTTGGCATGCTGGCGCAGCAACTGGAAGGTGGCCTCGGCGCGGGGCTGGACCCGTGTTCGGCGCAACGCGCGAGTTTTGAATTGCAGCCGGATGAGGAACTTGAAATCCTGTTCGCGCTGGGTGCGGGCAACGAGCTGGAGGAGGTGCGCGCGATCCTGCGCGAGCTCGGAAACGCGCGTGCCGCGCGCGCGGAACTGCAACGCGTACGCGATCAGTGGCGCCAGCAGCTCGACCAGCTGATCGTGCGAACGCCCGACCCGCACACCGACCTGCTCGCCAACGGCTGGCTGCTGTATCAGGTGCTGGCCGCGCGCATGCTGGCGCGCAGCGGCTATTACCAATCGGGCGGCGCGTGGGGTTTCCGCGATCAGCTGCAGGACGCCATGGCGTTGTTGCACACGCGTCCGGACCTTGCCCGGGCGCAACTGCTGCGTTGCGCAGGACGCCAGTTCCCCGAAGGCGATGTACAGCACTGGTGGCATCCGCCCTCGGGACGCGGCGTGCGCACCCGCATCAGCGACGACTATCTGTGGCTGCCGTGGACGGCCGCGCAATACATCGAAACCACCGCCGACACCCAGGTGCTGGACGAATCGATGCCATTCATCGAAGGTCGGCCATTGGCCGAAGACGAGGAGTCCTGTTACGACGTGGCGCAGATGTCGCCGGAATCGGCCAGCCTCTACGACCATTGCGCGCGCGCGCTCAACCACGGCTTGCGCTTCGGCGCGCACGGCCTGCCGCTAATCGGCAGCGGCGACTGGAACGACGGCATGAACCGCATCGGCCAGCACGGTCGCGGCGAGAGCGTATGGCTGGCGTTCTTCCTCTATGACGTGCTGATGCGCTTCAGCACGCTGGCGCTGGCGCGCGACGATGCGGTAAATGCGAACGCCTGGCGCGAAGCGGCACAGGGGCTGCAGCGCGCGATCGAACAGCACGGCTGGGATGGCGCGTGGTATCGGCGCGCCTATTTCGACGACGGCACCCCGCTCGGTTCCGTTTCCAACGACGAGTGCCGGGTGGATTCGCTGCCGCAAAGCTGGGCGGTGCTGTCGAATGCCGCGGAGCCCGCGCGTGCGGCGCTCGCGCTGGACGCGGCGTGCGCCAAGCTGGTCCGCGAGGAGCTCGGTCTCGTGCAGTTGTTCGATCCGCCGTTCGATCGATCGCCACTCGATCCGGGTTACATCAAGGGCTACGTGCCTGGCGTGCGCGAGAACGGCGGCCAGTACACGCATGGCGCGGTGTGGCTGGCGATGGCGCTTGCCAGGCAGGGCCGCGTCAAGGACGCATGGCGGATCGCGCGCCTGCTCAACCCGCTGAACCATGCCGGCACGCCCGAGCAGGTCGCCCGCTATCAAGTGGAACCCTACGTGCTTGCCGCGGACGTCTATATGGCCAAAGGCCATGCCGGGCGCGGCGGCTGGACCTGGTACACCGGTTCGGCCGGATGGATGTATCGGCTGCTGATTGAATCCCTGTTGGGCGTGCAGCGGCGCGGGGCGCATTTGCACTTTGCGCCGTGCGTGCCGGACGACTGGCAGAACTGGGAACTGGATTACCGCTACGGCAAAGCACACTATCGCATGATGTTCGAGCGCGTCGCCGCCGGCAGCATGGTTGCGCAGGTGCTATGTGACGGCACGCCGCGAGCGGACGGGATCGTTGCGTTGCGCGATGATGGACGCGAGCACCTGATCGAGGTGCGGGTCGGCCGCGTTGCCGAAATGGAGTCAGATTCACTTTCGCCACGGCGAAGCGATTCCTATGCAAACATCAAAGCCGAAAACGAACCTGACCGCTTTTGAACCATGAACAGCCGCGAGAACGAGCAAGATTCCGTAGAGACGGCGCGCACCGGCCCCGGCGCGGTGGTGAGCGAGCAGCAAGCGGCGTTGCGCGGCGTGCACAGCGAAGCCGCGGCAGCCCAGGCGCCCTCGCGCGCGTCGGGCAAGCATCACATTCACCGCGACAGCGACAGCGATGAGGCGGTGCTGGATGACCTGCAGAAGAAGGCGTTCCATTTTTTCGAGGTGCATGTCGATCACGAGACCGGTCTAGTGCTGGATTCCACCCAGCCCGACGCGCCGTGCAGCATCGCCGCGGTCGGCTTTGCGTTGTCGTGTTATCCCGTCGCGGTGGAACGCGGCTGGATGTCGCGCGAGTTGGCGCTGTCGCATGCGCTGATGGCGGCGCGCTTCTTCGATAATGCCGACCAGAGCGGCGCGCCCGATGGCGTGGGCTACAAGGGTTTCTTCTATCACTTCCTGCATGCCGACACCGGCAGGCGCGCCTGGCAAAGCGAACTGTCCACCATCGACACCGCGTTGCTGCTGGCCGGCCTGCTGATCGCCGCGTACTATTTTTCCGACGGCACTGCGGGCGAACGCGAACTGCGTCACCGGGTCGATTCGATCTATGCGCGCGTGGATTGGCGCTGGGCACAGAACGGCGAAGCCTCGATCACGATGGGCTGGAACCCGGAATCGGGTTTTCTGCCGTGGCGATGGCTCGGCTACAACGAAGCCCTGTTGCTGTACGTGCTGGCGCTGGCCGCGCCGAGCCACAGCGTGCAGCGCGACGCTTATGACGCATGGACATCCACGTATGAGTGGCGGCGCGTGTACGGCCACGACGTCTTGTACGGTGGGCCGCTTTTCATCCATCAGTTCTCGCACATCTGGCTGGATCTGCGCGGTATCCGCGATGGCTTCATGCGCCGCAAGGGCACCGATTATTTCGAGAACAGCCGCGTGTCCACGCGCATCCAGCGCGAATATGCCGCGCGCAATCCGCACAAGTTTCCCGGTTACGAAAAAAATTGCTGGGGCTTTTCCGCCAGCGACGGGCCGGGCGACGGCAGTACGATCACAGTGACCGATACCGACGGCAAACAACGCACGCGCACGTTCTACGGCTATCTCGCGCGCGGCGCGCCGTTCGGTCCGGATGACGGCACGATATCGCCTTGGGCGGCGATCGCATCGCTGCCATTCGCGCCGTACAACGTGCTGCAAGCGGTACGTCACCTGGAAGACATGATCGGCCACAGCCCGAAAGGCTTCGGCTTCCACGCTTCCTTCAATTTTTCCTATCCCGATGGCGCCGAGCACGGCGGCTGGGTGTCGCCCTGGCACTACGCGCTGAACCAGGGGCCGATCGTGCTGATGATCGAGAACCACCGCTCCGGGCTGATCTGGAAATTGATGCGCGAATGCGGGCCGATCCGCGCCGGGCTGGAGCGTGCGGGCTTTGAGGGAGGATGGTTGGACAACAAATTGTAGGGAGCGAGCGTGCCCGCTATCGCTAGCCGATTGATTTACCTCGCACAAGGAGCCCCACCATGTCCATACGGACGGACCGATTCCTCAAGGACCAGAACGCGCTGGTCACCGGCGCCAACTCCGGCATCGGCGAAGCCATGGCGCGCGAACTCGCCGCGCGCGGCGCCAACGTAGTGATCAATTACGTCGTGCAGCCGGAAGTCGCGCAGCGGATTGCCGACGAGATCAATGCCGCAGGTGCTGGCAGGGCGATCGCGATCCAGGCCGACGTCAGCAAGGAGGACGACGTGCGCGGCATGTTCACCGACGCGATCAGGCAGTTCGGGACGCTCGACATCGTGTGCAGCAACGCCGGCATACAGAAGGATTCCGCATTCGTGGACATGACCCTTGCGGAATGGGACAAAGTGATCGGCGTCAATCTCACCGGCGCGTTCCTGTGTGCGCGCGCAGCTGCGCGCGAATTCACCCGCCGCGGCATGCGCTCCGTCTCGTGCGCGCTCGGCAAGATCATCTTCACCAGTTCGGTGCATCAGGTGATCCCGTGGGCCGGGCACGCCAACTACGCCAGCACCAAGGGCGGCATCATGCTGCTGATGAAATCCATCGCGCAGGAACTGGCGCCGCAAAAAATCCGCGTCAACGCGATCGCGCCCGGCGCGATCAAGACGCCCATCAACCATGACGCCTGGGCCACGCCCGATGCGGAAAGCCGGTTGCTGAAGCTGATCCCCTGCGGACGGGTGGGCGTGCCCGAAGACATCGCCAAGGCCGCCGCCTGGCTGGCCTCCGACGACTCCGACTACCTCTACGGCACCACGATTTTCGTGGACGGCGGGATGACGCTGTATCCGGGGTTTGCGACCGGCGGGTGAGAATATGCGCTTGCGAGTTGCCTTGAATGGCAACTCGGGCATGCCCGGACGCACGAGGCAGGGATGCCAAGGGCCGGGGTTGCTTGGCGAGCGCTGGATGCGGAGCCTGGCAACAGCGTCTGCATGCGCCTGGAATTGCGGCGAAGTCGCGCTGCAACAAGACTCCATGCGACAATCCGCATCACGCGCTCGTAGCTCAGCTGGTGGTTCAGCGAGCGCTTGCGCGATGCGTCGGATCGCATCGCCGCGCGAGCAGAACCGGGGAGGCATGGACGCCGACCGGATCAGCTCACCAGGGAAGGTTCATGCGATCATCTCCCAACGCGCTCGTAGCTCAGCTGGATAGAGTACTGCCCTCCGAAGGCAGTGGTCGGAGGTTCGAATCCTCTCGAGCGCGCCAATCTTCCTGGAACAAATCTGTTTCTGTGATACGACTTTTATGGCTGTGTCCGGAAGACCAGTAAGGGCGTCTGACAACCGCGCTCTTTGAAGCAACAGCGCGACATCTCGTGCTGCCCCTTCGACCCAGCACTGCCGCCGCGGTCAGTGCCGGTGGACTCGCCCTCCGCTGGCGGCCGCAGGTTCGCTGCGGGCCCCTCTCTACGGGTTGCCAGCACGCGGCTTTCGGAACGGCTGTCCGCGGCATCGTTCGGCGACGCGATCGTCGACGCACACACTCGCGCCGTCGCTCGGCTAAATTGCGCCAATCTCCTGCGCAAGAACGAGCAATGATCGACCTCAGAAGCGATACCGTCACCCGTCCGACCCCCGCCATGCGCAACGCCATGGCTGCCGCCGAAGTGGGCGATGATGTCTATGGCGAAGACCCGACCGTCAACGCGCTCGAAACGCTCGCCGCGGAAATGCTCGGCACGGAAGCGGCGGTGTTCGTCTGCAGCGGCACCCAGAGCAACCTCATCGCCCTGCTTAGCCACTGCCAGCGCGGTGACGAATACATCGTCGGCCAGCAGGCGCACACATACAAATACGAAGGCGGCGGCGCGGCGGTGCTGGGCGGCATCCAGCCGCAACCGCTGGAGTTCTGCGCGGATGGCACGCTGGATCTTGAGCGGGTCGCTGCCGCGATCAAACCGGACGACAACCACTTCGCGCGCACCCGGCTGCTCTGCCTGGAGAACACGATGGGCGGCAAGGTATTGCCGCTGGATTATCTGCAACGCGCGCGTGAGTTCGTCGACGCGCGCAAGCTGGGCCTGCACCTGGATGGCGCACGCGCATTCAACGCCGCCGTGAAACTCGGCGTGCCGATCAACACGATCAGCCGCCACTTCGACACGGTGTCGCTATGCTTGTCGAAAGGCTTGGGCTCGCCGGTGGGTTCCGTGCTGTGCGGCAAGCGTGATCTCATCACGCACGCGCGGCGCTGGCGCAAGGTGGTCGGGGGCGGCATGCGCCAGGCCGGCATCCTCGCTGCAGCGGGCATCATCGCGCTGAAACAGCACGTGGATCGGCTGGCGGAAGATCACGCGAATGCGCTGCGGCTTGCGGAAGGTTTGGCCGCGATTCCCGCGCTGGGCGTGGACCCGGCATCCGTGCAGACCAACATGGTGTTCTGCAGCGTCGCGGACGGTGACATGCGTCCCTTGCAGGCGCATCTGAGAGCGAATGGAATCCTGATCGGCAGCGGAAACCCGCTGCGCCTCGTCACGCACCTGGACGTTTCCGCGGACGACGTGGACAAGGTCGTTGCCGCGTTCGGCGGCTATTTCGCGAACCGGGGGGAATCGGCGCTGACAGAGGAAAATGGCGCATGAGAACGACCTTCACCTGCAATCTCGATGGCTCCGGAAGCGCACTCGCTCACGTATGGAGTCACACCATCGGAAGTGGCCGCGCGCTGCTGGCGCTGCGCGCCGACTGGCAGGCCCAGATGCGCAAGACCCATGCCGAACTCGGTGTGCGCTATGTGCGTTTCCATGGGCTGCTGAACGATGAAATGTCCACATACATCATCGAAATGGACAAGGACGTGTACTCGTTCTTCAACGCCGACCAGATCTTCGATTTCCTGGTCTCGATCGGCATGAAGCCGTTCGTGGAATTCTCCTTCATGCCCACGGCCTTGCAGTCGGGCGGCGATACCGTGTTCTTCTACCGGGCCAACGTCACCCCACCGCGCGATTACGCCAAGTGGGCGGACCTGATCAAGCGGCTGGTTTCACATTGGGTTGATCGCTACGGACTCGCCGAGGTGCGCTCGTGGTATTTCGAGGTTTGGAACGAGCCCAACCTCGACGCCTTCTGGAAAGGGCGACGGGCCGATTATTTCAAGCTCTATCAATACACGGCCGCTGCGATCAAGGCAGTGGACGCGGATATCCGCGTCGGCGGCCCGGCGACCGCCGATGACGAATGGGTCCCCGATTTCCTGGAGTTCTGCGAGAAGAACAAGTTGCCGGTCGATTTCGTTTCGGCCCATCACTACCCGACCGACGCGCTCGGCAAACCGGGCGACGACACCGAAGCCCAACTTTCCGATGCACCGCGCGACGTACTGATCCAGCGGGTCGGCAAGATGCGCCAAGCGGTCGGAGACCGCAAGCTCTGCTACACCGAGTGGAACTCATCGTCCAATCCCTTTTTCGCCTTCCACGATGAACCATACGCCGCGGCGTTCCTGTTCAAGAACATGCTTGGCGTCGCCGACTTCGTGCACTGTTACAGCTGGTGGACGTTCTCCGACCTCTTCGAGGAGAACTATTTCTCCTCGCTCCCGTTCCACGGCAGCTTCGGCCTGCAAACCATCCATGGGATCGCCAAGCCCAGCTACCGCGCGATGCAGTTGCTCCACGATCTTGGCGACGAACGCCTGCCGGTGACAGGCTCGCACCCGACCGTCGATGCCTGGGCCGTACGTCGCGACGACACGCACGTGGACCTGCTGCTGACCAACCACGCGTTTCCGCACCACGACATTGCGACCGAGGCCGTGACCTGGCACGTGCAAAGTTCGCGCAAAGCGGCCTCGGCCAGCGCGCGGCGGGTGGACGATGCCCATTGCAACAGCCGTCAGGCGTGGGTGGACATGGGCTCGCCCGACTACCTAGACGCCGCGCAAGTCGCCACGTTGCACAGCGCATCGCTCCTGCAATCCGAAGCGAC
>Ga0134128_10004933_pt1 | contig 16219 bp, 14 predicted proteins | sample KB31754_FD_96462 | JGI IMG/M metagenome (GOLD analysis project Ga0134128, IMG submission 96462) | Terrestrial soil microbial communities with excess Nitrogen fertilizer from Kellogg Biological Station, Michigan, USA - KB3-175-4 | ecosystem: Environmental > Terrestrial > Soil > Unclassified ...
GCGCGTGCCGGCGCTAAGGTGAATCCCCGATGCCCAGCACAGATGATCTGGTGTGAAGGTCAGTTGCTCCGATGTGTGCGCGGTAGGCAACGCCTTTGCATTTGGTGTCGGCGTGCAGGCGACGCCTGCCGCATCTTCCAGGTAAAACGCAACGTGACTCACGATTGCCGCGCATGCAGCGACTGTAAAAATTGCAAAAAAGGCCGGTGCCAGTTTGTACCGCAAGAACCGGTGGGCGGCGCGATACCAATTGGCCGTGCGCAGGGAACGCACAAAACGATCGATCACATTCATCGCTGAACTTCGCGGCGGGTCCACGTTGCGCCAGGCGGCAAGCATCCGATCCTCAATCAATGTGTGCAGCCGGCTGCCCCACAGCGTGAGAAGCAGGACGGCGCCGATTGAAATCAGAAGCGTCTTAGGATTGGTTGCATATGAATCGAGCCACCAAGTACTGACGAAACTTGGCAAGAACGTGCCAACGATACGCACCGCTTCCGAGACAAACCGAAACGAGGTCGTGTATTCCTCCGGCATGTAAGTTCGATAGATCAACGGAAAAACCACGAGGTGGAGCGAGGCAATGACGGTCAAAAAGTAAACAATACGCCGCCACCATACGAGATCCCAGGCGAGCTTTTGACGCATGTATCGTTCCTTCGCGTCCTGCTCAGTCTCGAATCCCGCAGCCACTTGCGTCAAAGTGGTTCCGTCCTTCGCTATCACGGCGTAAGTCTGCGGGAGGCCGATTGGCGCGTAAGCTGTGGCGTTGGGGCCCATGCGCACGAACACGCTCTGATGGACGAGAGGTCGATCAATTTTGACGCCATTCTGCGGATCATCACACAGTGCCTCGACATCACGCGGCCCGTAACGGTAGTAGCTCGCAGCGCCGCTGCGCGAATCATAGAGGCGCCCGTCTTTGTCGCGCGCCGACGCAGTCACCAGCAGCGCGTCCGGCTGCTGCGGCGAAACTATGAATCGCAAACCACGCCGCTCTGCTTCCTTCATGATCCAGTACAGTGGAATTTCTGCCAACGCATCATCAGGGTAGCAGCCGCCCACATTGGCGTGCACCCCGGCAAACCAGACCTGCTGGATCTTGCCGGCTGGAACGTTGCTTTCATCCCACAATATGGGATGAAAAGTCGTGCGCTCGTCGTCCACCGAAAGCGCATGGCAGGCGCTGTCAACTATGGGCGAGAGCTTTCGGTCTGGCAGTTCGAGAGGCCAGATGTATTGATGGATACCCGTGGTCCATTCGTCGACGGGCAAGCCATACGCGGCGACTGTGTCCCACAGTCCGACAAATCGGATCGAGGCGACTTTGATGTTCGAACTTTTATTGTAACGTTCGCGGCCTAGCAGGATATTTACTATGACAACGCATAGGTCACGTATGGGACGAAGGATTGTGCCAATGCCGCGACCAAAGCGATCGCGCCTGTATTGGCGATATGCGGCGATGGCTTTGGCACCCAGATCGTCTTCGCTGGTGTAAGGAATCAGCCCTTGGTGTGTTACCAATCCAATGAGCACACGAATGGTGTATGCGCCGCGACTAAACCCGAATGCAAAAATCGCTGAATCTGTCTGGTAGTTGCGGCAGAGAAATTTATAGAGTTGCAAAACGTTGCGCTTGAGACCCCAACCGAACGCTCCACCCAGAATAGCAAGCGGCTTGAATGACGATGTCCCTACCCCATCATCGTAGCAGGCAACCTGATCCACGCCGGTAAGGTCGATTGACTTAAATGTGCGCCAAACGTTGGTATGCCAGACGCTCGAGGCGGCGTTGCCAGTGCCATCCGACAGGAGGACGATGTTCAAAGCCATTGTCCAAGCCCCACAGCGCGAAGCCCACGGAGTATCCGCGCTCTTGTTGTTCTTAAAACACGTGCCAAGCCTTCAGTCTTCAAAAAGGATCGTATTGCTGGCGACGACGTACGGTAGGCGGCCCTACGAAATCTGGATCACCACACCGGAACGACATGTGACGGAGTTCACATGCAGTCCTAAATTTTGATGATGTTGGATCCCGTTCCACATTTGACTGACGCTTTGGATCATTAGCGGGTATTTCGCGCTGCGGGAGCGATATCCGCTTTACCTCCCCAAAAGCGGACATGCTGCACATGGCTCGCACCCTCGCCCACTCAATTGGCTGCATTACTGGGGCCCAAAGTTCCGACTGGCTTATAGTCCTTTGGCGGCGTCGTTTTGACGCTATGGGGCCAAGGTCCAACTATCGGTTGTGCGTACAATTTCTAGTGTGCTGGGGTACCGTGTGGTCCAATGTCACGGGGGTGACGCATGGCCGACGCTGGCAGTTCAGCTGTTGATCGACCAAGGCGCAGCGCGACTGCTAGCGCTGTAAATATCTCGATGCCTCCCAAAACGTTCGTCGATGATCGAACTTTGAAGCCGGCACTTTCTGCGCTTCAACGTGGCCCCATCCACTTCCGCCGCAACAACGTCATCGCCTGTGAGGGCGACGCCGCCGACTATATCTTTATGGTGGTGAGCGGGGTCGTGCGCAGTTGCAAGACTTTCCGGAATGGCACCCGTAACGTCGTCGCCTTTTATCTGCCCGGCGATCTGTTTGGGTGGGATGATCAAAAAAGTACGCTCTCGGCCGAAGCAGCCACCGACGCAATGGTTTTATTTATCAAGCGTAGCGGTTTGTTGTCGTTGGCGGCCCGTGAGAGCCGGGTTTCAAGTTTTCTGCTTGCCATAACAACGCGCGAACTTCGACGCGCGCAGGAACATGGACTGCTCATGAGCAGGAGCGCCAAATGCCGTTTGGCCGCTTTCCTGACTGACCTGTCAAACAGAGTGGGGAAAACAGGATCAATCAACCTTCCGATGTCGCATCAGGACATTGCCGATCATCTCGGGCTGACGATTGAGACCCTCAGCCGGAATATTACCGAACTGGAACGATCAGGAGTGGTTGTGCGAGTATCGCCTCGAAATCTGATTGTACGAAACGACCACTCGCTTGCACGATTGGTGAATTGAAAAACCCGAGCCAAGTATGGGGCTCCCCTCAAGTTGGCCCTTCAATTGCGCCTAACGGGCCCACGTGGAGACTCATATGAACAAAACTGCTGCATCAATGCTCCCCGCGGTGAAGGCCAAACTTCTCGAAGGGAAAAAGGGTCTCATCGTCGGTATTGCCAACGACAAGTCAATTGCGTGGGGTTGCGCGAAGGCTTTCCGGGCCTTCGGCGCCGAGGTGGCCGTAACCTATCTCAACGAGAAAGCCAAAAAGTTCGTCGAGCCCCTCGCCCGTGTGCTCGAAGCGCCAATCTTTATGCCGCTTGACGTGAGCGTGGCCGGCGAGATGGAGGCCGTCTTTGAACAGATTACCAAAGAGTGGGGCAAGCTGGATTATCTGGTTCACTCCATCGCTTTTTCGCCGAAGGAGGCGTTGCAGGGACGCGTGGTCGACGTATCGCGTGAAGGCTTTGCGACGACCATGGACGTGTCCTGCTGGACTTTCATTCGAATGGCGCATTTGGCCGAACCACTCATGCGCAAGGGCGGCACTTTGTTCACGATGTCGTACTACGGCAGTCAGATGGTGGTTAAGAACTACAATATTATGGGCGTTGCCAAAGCAGCTCTCGAATGCACGGTGCGATATCTTGCAGCAGAGCTCGGGCCAAAGGGAATTCGCGTACATGCGATCTCGCCGGGCCCGCTAGCGACCAGAGCTGCCTCCGGCATCCCGGAATTTGACGCCTTGCTCGACAAGGCGAAGGCACAGGCGCCGGCCCGCAGCCTCGTCAGTATCGATGACGTGGGAGTGGCTACCGCTTTCCTGGCGCATGACGCGGCGCGGCTCATCACCGGCGAAACGCTTTACATCGACGGCGGCTACCACATCATGGACTAGAGGTCGACAGTGGCGGGCAACGCCACGGACATCTCCGCATGGACCGCAAGAGACAAGAGAAGGAGCCCACCAATGGCACCAGTGCAAATCAATACTCCATCATTGGAGCTGAATATGACGCCGTTCGGCCCATTCGCACCGGCTATGGAATACGCCATCGACGCCTTCCAGCGCAGCGTCCTGTTCTGGGATGTCATGCGTCAGCGCGGAAACCAGTATCGCGAACACATGGCGGAAACGGTGCCGCATGTTCTCGACTATAAAGCCGAACTTGTCATTGACGGACGCACCCTGGAACGCCCGGTCAACTACGCACTTGTGCGCATCGTCCCGCCCGCCGGGGTCGAAATCAATCCCAAGCTGCGACCATTCATTGTCGTGGATCCACGTGCCGGGCACGGGCCCGGAATTGGCGGCTTCAAATCGGACAGCGAAATCGGCGTGGCATTCAAGGCCGGCCATCCATGTTATTTCGTAGGCTTCTTGCCGGATCCGGTTCCAGGACAGACGATTGCCGACATCGCCCGTGCTGAAGCGATCTTCATCGAAAAGGTCGCGGCTGAGTATCCTCAGGCGAACGGCAAGCCTTGCGTCATCGGAAATTGCCAGGCGGGGTGGGCAATCATGATGGTAGCTGCCCTTCGCCCGGAACTGTTTGGACCGATCATTGTCGCCGGATCGCCGCTCTCCTACTGGGCCGGCGTGCGCGGGAAGAATCCCATGCGTTATTCAGGCGGGTTGCTGGGGGGCAGCTGGCTGACCGCCTTGGCGAGCGACCTCGGCCACGGCAAATTTGATGGCGCCTGGCTGGTGCAGAACTTCGCGAACCAGAATCCGGCCAATACGCTATGGACCAAGCAGTACAATCTTTATTCGAAAATCGATACAGAGGCCCCCCGCTATTTGGGATTTGAGAAATGGTGGGGCGGCCACGTCAATTTAAACGCAGAAGAAATTCAGTTCATCGTTGATGAGTTGTTTATCGGCAACAATCTGGCGGCCGGTGGCATCAAGACATCGGATGGAGCAGTCATCGACCTTCGTAACATCCGTTCTCCAATCGTCGTGTTCTGCTCGAAAGGCGACAATGTCACGCCGCCGCAACAAGCGCTCGGATGGATTCTCGATCTCTACGACAGCATTGATGACATTCGCGCGAATGGACAAACAATCGTCTACACGATCCATGAAACGGTTGGCCATCTTGGCATCTTCGTTTCAGGCGGCGTTGCCAAAAAGGAACACGGAGAGTTCTCGAGCAACATCGACTTGATCGATACTCTTCCGCCCGGGCTATATGAAGCGATCTTCGAGGACAAGACCGCGGACACTGCCAACCCGGACCTGGCACTGGGAAACTGGGTGATGCGGTGCGAGGCAAGGACGCTGGAGGACATCCGCGCGCTGGGCGGCAATGACATTGCGGACGAGCGCCGCTTCGCGACAGCCGCGCGCGTCTCTGAAATAAACCTGGCGCTTTATCGGACTTTTGCGGAGCCGATGGTGCGGGCATTTGTCAGCACTCCGATCGCAGACTGGCTACATCAGATGCATCCACTGCGCCTGCAATACGAAATGTTCTCCGATCAGAATCCCGCAATGGCCCCGATTGCGACGCTCGCAGAGCAAATCCGCAAGGACCGAAAGCCGGTTTCCTCCAATAATCCGTTCGTAGCTATGCAGGAACAGTTTTCCAACCAGATCGTTTCCGCGTTCGACTCATGGCGCGATACAAGCGAAAAGTTGACCGAACGGACGTTCCTCGCGGTGTACGGTTCACCGGTACTCCAGGCCGCAGTCGGCATCGACCCTTCCGAAACGCAGCGCCTGCGAAAAGCGCCAAAAAATCCGTTGCATGGCGAGCTGCTGCAGAAGCGAATTGAAGAGCTTAAATCCCGTATTCCGGTCGGTGGGCCCCGGGCGGCCGTCATTCGTGCGCTCATTTATGCGGGCATGAACCGCGCCGCCATCGACGAGCGCGGTTTTGAGATGGCCCGTCGCATTCGCGAGACGCACAGCGATATGTCCATCGCAGATTTCAAAGCCCTGGTGCGCGAGCAGTTCAACATCCTGCTGATTGATCAGGAAGCGGCCCTCGCGGCAATTCCGTCGATGCTCCCGCCCGACGCCCAAACCCGCGAAAAGGCGTATGGGATGATCAACCAGCTCATGAACGCGCGTGGCGAACCAACTGCCGAGGACAAGAAACGAATGAGCGAAATTGCGCGGCTGTTTGGCCTTGGCAGCAGCCCCCCAAGCCTTCGCGAGGTCGGAAAGAAACCGCAGGCAAAAGCATCCTGATACGATCCGGGTTACGGGATTAAGCTCATGAACCGGAATCGCCATCGAGTATGCCTGCTTCCGGCGGCCTTGCTTCTGCTATTGGTCGATCCGGAATTTGCTGCCGCCCATCCGTCGTGCCCTGATCCTGCCGTACCGATTGCTTCGCTCCTCATGCCGCCCCCAAAACATGACAGCGCGCAAACCAGGGCCGAGTTGCAAGAGCTTCTGCGACTACAGGAATCACGTACTTCGCAACAGATCGAGCACGTCAAAGGAGATGATCATAGAACGGTTGAGCGATTCCTGGGCGGGATGAATATCAAGGTGGGACAGTTGTCGGACTCTGCAATTCATTTCTTTGACTGCATTGGGGCCGCGGTGGAAAAAGCCGTGCGGGACGCCAAGACAACATTTATCAGAACGCGACCTTACCGGTTGCACGAGAGCAAATTGCGCACCCTAAAAAAACTGAGCGACCGCGATTCAACGTCCTATCCCTCCGGTCACGCGACTTATGGCGCAGTTGTTGGAGTGGTCCTCGTTGAAATGCTTCCCGAAAAAAAGGAGGAAATATACAAGCGTATTCAAGATTACGGCTACAGCCGCCTGGTTTCAGGCGCGCATTTTCGCAGCGACGTTTACGCGGGAAATATCGCAGGCGCGGCGATTGCCGCCTCTCTCCTGAGCAAAGACTCATTTCGGGATGAATTCAGACAAGTGAAGGCTGAGCTGCGCAAAGCCATCGGCTTGACGCCTTAGCGGCCGCGGAACCTGCCATGGCGGTCTCCACGACAGCAAAAGAAAAATCAACGGCCTATTGGTGGTTTCCGCCGGCCCGTTGGCTGGGTGAATATCAGGCCGCGTGGCTATCCAGCGATCTCATCGCCGGGATGACGCTGGCTGCCTACGCAATCCCCGTTTCGCTCGCCTATGCCGGACTTGCAGGCTTGCCGCCACAAGTTGGTGTGTACGGATATCTGCTGGGCGGACTAGGCTACGCCCTGCTTGGGTCTTCGCGTCAGCTCGCTGTCGGCCCCACTTCGGCAATTTCGCTCATGATCGCCGGGACGGTGGGAGCAATGGCAGGAGGCGACGCGCAACGTTACGCAGAGATCGCCAGTCTCGCCGCTTTCACAGTGGCAGGGCTTTGCCTGCTCGCCTGGCTTTTTCGACTGAGCGTGCTCGTCAAGCTGATCAGCGACAGCATTCTTGTAGGCTTCAAGGCTGGCGCGGGATTGACTATCGCTATGACTCAGTTGCCAAGCCTGTTCGGCGTGCCGGGCGGCGGTCACAACTTCTTTGAGCGTGCAATATTGTTTATCGGGCAGATTGGGCAGACGAACCTTATTGTCCTCACAGTGGGTCTCGCTGCAGTCGCGCTCATTGTGTTCGGTGAACGCCTGTTGCCCGGCAGACCGGTCGCCCTCGGCGTTGTCACGCTGGCGATTGCGGTTGCAACTTTGTTTGGTCTTCCCGCACTTGGGGTGCCGATAACAGGAGAAATTCCGGCGGGGTTGCCCAGTTTGTCGGGGCCGGCACTCAGGCTGCGCGACGTAGAGGGAATAATTCCGCTGGCCGCCGGGTGTCTCCTGCTTGCCTACATCGAAGGTGTGTCCGCCGCCCGCACCTTCGCCGCCAAACACGGGTATGTTCTCGACCCGCGGCAAGAACTGCTCGGCATCGGTGCGGCAAATCTGGCGGCCGCGGTGGGACATGGCTATCCGGTCGCCGGCGGGCTGTCGCAATCGGCGGTGAATGAGAAGGCCGGCGCGCGCACGCCGCTGGCGCTTGTTTTTGCCTCAATTGCGCTTGCGCTGTGTCTGCTCTTCCTGACAGGACTCCTTGAGAATCTTCCGAAAGCGGTGCTGGCCGCCGTCGTTCTGACCGCAGTCTATGGTTTACTCGATTTCCCGACATTGCTCCGCATGTGGCGGGTTAGCCGCCTCGATTTCTACGCAGCCGCGGTCGCACTTATAGCGGTGCTGCTACTTGGAATACTTCACGGCATCCTGCTCGCTGCGTTCGCCTCAATATGTTTGCTGTTGACGCGCGCGGCACAGCCCCACGTGGCATTTCTCGGCCGTGTTCCAGGGACCACAAGTTATTCGGACATGGACCGGCATCCCGACAACGAACCGCTGCCTGGCGTGATTGCCTTCCGACCTGAAGCTTCGCTGCTTTACGTCAATGCCGATGCGGTTTTGGAATCAGTTCAGGAACGGCTGCAGCATTCGACCGACATTCATCTGGTCGTTTGCGACCTTTCGGCATCGCCCAGTATCGACCTCGCGGGCTCTCGCATGCTTCACCGTCTGCATGACGAACTCCTGACTCGCGGTGTAACCATGCGCGTCATCGGAGCCCATGGGCGTGTACGCGACCTCCTGCGGGCTGATAATGTTGCGGAAAAGGTCGGGGGGCTCGACAGGGCCATGTCAATGCATGGACTTCTGGCTGACAGAAGCGCGACGACAATCTGACGGGAGGCTGGCGGCCTTGACAGCGCCTTGAACCGGATTGACCGACCGGAGCTTTTCGGCGCGATCACGTTCAGAGGGACCGTTACAACGTGCGGCCCCTTGTGATCGAGGACGTGCTAAGGTGGCGGTTGCACCCTGTGCAGTCTAGGAAGAACATCGATGCTTGAATGGATTGTCGAACGCATCATGGCGTTGGTAAATTTTGTGCCGGCGGTATTTGTGGATGACGAGCACCACTTTGTCCTGATGAGGACGATGTTTGCCCTGCTGCTGGTGGTACTGGTCGTCTACATCCTTGCGATGTGGCCTTTCGGTACCATGATTGCGCGCATCAGGAGCAAACTGCGCAAGCAGTCGGACCGCTGAGCCAGCTGCCCGTGCCCAAGGGTGCTGGGGTATGTAGCGAATGACTACTTGCCACCCCAAGCCAAAGAGATGCCAATGTCGCCCGGCCTTCCATCGGGCCAGTCGACGATCTGGAATTTAATGCGGTACCCCTTTGGCTGCAGATACTGCTTCCAGAACTGAAAAAGCTCCTTGGGCAATCCGGTCAGCGTCTCGTCCCAGCCCGCCTCCTGCTGGTTGATGGCGCGGCCGTGATCCGTGAAAAGCGCGTTTGGAAAGCGACCGACCTCGACCTCGGTCTGACCGTTATTGACCGCTCTGTTGATGATCGCGGCGGCGCGCTTCATGCGCTCCTCATCGGATACGCCGGACGACCCTTTCAGCCTGTCAAGCAAGGCCTTTTTCTCGGCGTCGATTGCAGCCTGCTTGCTAATGTATTCGGAGGCCTTTGCCGCCTCGGCTTCAGCCATTCTTTTGTTGCAGTCTAGTGCGGACGGCAGGAGGTCATCGGTTTTCACATTCATGGCTCGTACTCCAGAGAAGTCCGGTTTGTTCTAGAAAATCGTGCCTTGGGAGGTTTTGACCTAAGTCAAGGAGAGTCAAGGATTGATAGGTCTCAATAGCAGGTCGTATTCAGGCAAGGACGAGTTTGATGGCCAAACGAAAAGACAAACATTCCAAGAACGGGGGTGACAGCCCCGAACGCATGAAGCGCAAGGATTATGAGGAGAAGCTGCACAAACTACATATCAAATTAAGCCAGTTGCAGGAATGGGTTAAGCAAAAGGGTTTGCGGGTCATTATTGCGTTCGAGGGACGCGACGCCGCAGGCAAAGGCGGCACCATTCGCGCGATCACCGAACGGGTCAGCCCGCGGGTCTTCCGGGTCGTCGCTCTTCCTGCGCCATCCGAGCGGCAAAAGACGCAACTTTTCATGCAGCGCTATATTGAACAGTTTCCGGCGGCCGGAGAAATCGTCATCTTCGATCGGAGCTGGTACAACCGCGCCGGCGTCGAACATGTCATGGGGTTTGTCAGCGAAGAGGGGTATCGGCGCTTCCTGAAGCTGGCGCCGCGAGTCGAAAAATATATTGTCGACGCCGGGATCATTCTCATCAAGTTCTGGCTGGAAGTCGGCAAGGAAGAGCAGGAACGCCGTTTCCTCGCCCGCATCAACGATCCGATGCGACAGTGGAAATTGAGTCCCATGGATACCGAGTCGTTCAAGCACTGGTACGCCTATTCAAAGGCGCGCGATATGATGCTCGACACGACCGACAGCAACGAGGCGCCATGGTACGTAATCCGCTCTGACGATAAGCGGCGCGCACGGCTGAATTGCATCGAGCATATCCTGGAGACAATTCCTCACAAGAAGGTCCGCGGCGAAAAGGTGAAATTGCCGAAGCGAATTGAAAAAAATCGTTATGATGACAAACGTACAATGAAAGGCCGCCGTTATGTGCGCGAGGTGTACTGACGAACAGATGCATTGCGGCCGGTGAACACCATGACAGCGCTCGGCGGGTAAAGGGGGCCTCGCGTTACCGGACCCGCGCGGGCCCCAATCTTGACCGATTGGTCTTGGCGTTCAGATTTAGATCTTATATCCGTATTTTTTCATGCAACCGGCGCCGCGTGTGTAGCGCTCGTTTGATTGGCCGGTTGTACCTGAAATCTTGTCTTTATCCATCTGATCTTTGCAGATCTTCCAGGCCTGATCATATGAGACCTTTTTATGTTTCGCCGATACACTGTCGGCGACACCGAACGCCACGACGAATGCGGCGGCCACAAGCGCAGTAAGAACCTTGTATCGGAACATAGTCGTTCTCTCCTTTTGGCTCTCTCCCTCGCTGATCCTGATTCAGTACGACGGCGCTGCATTGACGTAGGTCAAAAGGCGCGACTGAAATGCCGTGCTAGAAATCACCGTGATCGGGCCCGGTTCGGCCGAGGGGTGAGTTGCAGGCATGCCTGAAGCGGCCAGGTATTCGGCGACGGAACGGCTGCGCGACGGGCGCACGGTTGAAATCCGCGCCCAAAGACCGACCGACCAGGCTGAGTTGCTAGCGGCCGTTGCGCGTAGTAGCGACCAGTCCAGGTACCGCCGTTTCTTCGGCGCGAAACGCGACTTCTCGGACAAGGAGGTCGCGTTCTTTCTCAACATCGACTTCATCAACCATGTCGCACTGGTCGCTGTGGCCAAGGAAAAGGACCGGGCTGCGATCGTTGCCGGCGCGCGCTACATCGTCGAGCGGCCGGGGACGGCCGAGGTCGCTTTCGCTGTGATCGATGAATACCAGGGGCAAGGCCTCGGGTCCGCGCTGCTGCGCCGCCTTACGGCCCTTGCCCGCGATGCCGGGGTCAAGGAATTTACCGCCGCGGTTCTGCCGGATAACGCCTCGATGCTGAAAGTATTTGAGAAAAGCGGGTTGCAACCCCGTTTGAAGCGCGCCCCCGGCGAGGTGCACGTCACGCTTCAACTGAGTTGAGCCAAATAGATTGCGAGCAATGTGATGGAAGAAGACACATTGGTCCGGTCCAGACTAAAGACGCCGCGTGCCGCGGCAATCGCGGGCATTGTATTTTCTGTGCTGTTTATTGCGGCGTTTTCACTCTTGCGAATCTACGTGCCCAGCGATCCTGCCGAATCCGGAGAATGGCTCAAAACCAGTTCCGGCTTTGTTGCTTTTGCGCTCAACCTCCTCCCCTTCGCTGGAATTGCGTTCCTTTGGTTTGTCGGTGCGCTGCGCGATCGTCTTGGCCAGCTCGAGGATCGCTTTTTTGCCACTGTATTTCTCGGTAGCAGCCTGCTGTTTCTGGCCATGCTCTTTGTTCTGGCGGCAATCGTAGGCGCCATGATCCTCACGTTCACAACCCAGTCCAGAGATCTGATGGACTCCGTCTCGTTCCACTTCGCTCGCACATTGGTCTACACGATCGTGAACATTTACATGATCAAGATGGCGGCCGTTTTCATGATCTCCACGTCGACTGTGGTCATCCACACGAATATCGCGCCCCGCTGGGTTGCCTTCCTTGGATTTGCGATCGCGCTGCTCTTGTTGTTTGGCAGTTCGTATTTTTCCTGGATTTTTGCCGCTTTCCCGCTTTGGGTCTTCTTGATCAGTGTCTGCCTGCTGATTGACGAGCTTTATCGGGGGTCTCGAAAGGCTGCAGCGAATCTCTGACTCTTTTAGTGTACTCTCTCCGCCCCTGAAGCTCCGCCCAAGCCCTGCGCATCGCCGAGGCGTGCAAGTGCGCGATCTTCCGGATTCACGTATTGCCTTTCAATTTCACGGTCGAGCAGCTCAAGTTCGCGGAGCAAAATAGCGTGACGATGCTTTGGCAAAGTCTGAATCAGATTTTCGATCATCGCCCGCAACCGCCGTGCAACCTGTATATTCTGGCCGCCACACTGGCGGATCTCGGTGAATGCGAGATGCACAAAATCTTCCCAATTCGGTGTCCGGAAGATCACGCGCAGTCGTCCTGATTTATCCAGTATTTCGTCAGTACGCAGGTTTTGGTTGCCGGCCTTGCGAAGCAGCCGGTGCAACTGGTCGATTGCGATCACAGCAGTGGTCGGATCGTTGATCGCCGGAGAAAGCGCCTTGAGCGCAATGTCGATGATGATTCGATATGCAAACGTAGGATCCTGCTCCATCGTCCGCTCGGGCCCAAAGGCGACTGCCGACCGCAAGAGCTCATCGTCAAGAGAGGTCGCACCGCCATAGAGTTTGAAGAGCGGCTCGTCGGTTGCAATAAAGTCACCAACTTGCGGCACACACTCGATAACGCCGTTTGATTTTTCGGCCTCGGCGATCAGCTCGTCGAGATTCGCCGCGAGAACTATTTCCGAACGCCCTTGGTGCTGAATCACGCGCCCCGGCTCGCCATGCTCGTGGCGCTGTGTTGCCGATCGACTGGGCCCCAAGGTCGGTTCGGGGTAGACAGATTCGATGACCGCAAGGCCCGCTTGTCCTACACGGGACATGATACTGATCGGACGCAGCAGTCTCGCCGCATAGTCAATCAGAAATAAAAATGCGGCAAAGCACGCTATGCCCAGACAGGCAGCGACGAATGCAACAAGCTGAAACACGGTCTCGTGCATCCTGTTCATCGCGCTGATCGCGAACAGCAGCGTGAAAATGAAGAGGCCCGTCGTATATCTGACGACGTTGTTGCGCACCAAAATGGTGGCGATGATGCGTGGCGTCATTTGTCCGCTGGCGACCTGAAGGGCGACGAGCAGAGAGCCAAACGTGAAAACCACGAAGCTGAGCGTCGCCGTAACGATTGCATTGAGCATCGACTGTGCGCCGGAAACGCTGAGATCCAGAAACGTCCAGCCAAACCAGCTGTCGAGCCGATGCAGGATACGTGTCGCAGCAAGCTCAAGCGGGATTGCAATTAGCGGGACGATCCAAAGCGAGGATTTGAGATAATCCCTGACGTAATAAAATTGCTTCCAATGCATGCTAGCCCGCTGCAACCTATCGCGAATTCGGCCGGGCTTATTCGGCGGCCCTTTCGTGCTGAGGTCCGCGCTGGTGCCCAATCAGCTTCAGCGTGTGGCGCGCGATCATCAGTTCTTCGTTGGTTGGAATGACGTAAACGGCAATGCGGCTGTCCTTGCGTGAAATGACTGTCGCCCCTGCCGCATTGGCGTTGGTATCGAGTGAGACACCAAGCCAGGCGAGCCGCTCCGCGATGCGAGAACGCATGGTCGGCGAGTTTTCGCCGATGCCGGCAGTGAAAACGAAGGCATCAAGCCCGCCGAGCGCGGCGGCCAACATCCCGGCAAGGAGGCCGGACCGATAGACGAAATATTCGAGCGCAAATGCCGCCTTGGGATCGGCACTCTTTTCGAGTTCGCGGACGTCGTTGCTCACCCCGGAAAGCCCCTTCAGGCCGGAGTCACGATAGAAGAGATCCTGCACGGCAGCCGGAGTCATGCCTTTTTCCGCAATGAGATAGAGCACGACGCCGGGATCGAGCTGGCCCGGCCGCGTTCCCATCGGGAGCCCGTCAAGGGCAGTGAATCCCATGGTGCTCTCGACGCTGCGGCCATCGGCCATGGCGCACATCGAGGCACCGCTGCCAAGGTGCGCAACAATCACGCGGCCTTTTGCGATCCCTGGCGCGACGTCGCGCAAGCGCTGGGCAACGTATTCGTAGGAAAGGCCGTGAAAGCCGTAACGTCGCACGCCTTCCTCGTAGAGATGTTGCGGGATGGCATAGTGATCTGCCAGGGCGCTATGGCTGCGATGAAACGCCGTATCGAAGCAGGCAATCTGCGGCAGCTCGGGTCGGCGTGCGAGAAGCGTGCGGATCGGCGCGAGATTGTTGGGCTGATGCAGGGGCGCGAGTGAAACGTAACGTTCAAGTCGCGCAACAACATCGGAAGTCAGGCGCACGGGGCTGCTATACTCGGGACCTCCGTGAACGACGCGATGGCCGACGGCAACAAGGTTGACCTTCTGGGTGCTGCGCAGCCAATCGCCCGTTTCCTGCGTTGCGGCTGGAAGATCCGGCACTTTGTCGGGAGGGTAGTTCTGGTCGATCAGCGTCGCCTTGTCGGCGCCCGTCGCCCGCAGCCGCGGCCGCGTACCGATGCCGTCCATCTGACCTTTGACCAGGCAGTCGAGATCGCCGCCGGGCCCGGCCGCAAAAACCTGAAACTTGAGGCTCGATGAGCCGGCATTGACGACGAGGATCGCGTCCATGGCCATTACACGGCAGCGACAGCCGCCTTCTGGCGGCGCGCGTTGGCATAAAGCACAGCGGCCGCGCACGACGCCATACGGCTGCGCACGGAGTCCGCTCGCGACGTCAAAATGATGGGGACGCGAGCGCCGAGAACGAGTCCCGCAGCATCCGCCTTTGCGAGGAAAGTGAGGTTCTTGGCCAGCATATTGCCGGCCTCGAGATCGGGAACGACCAGGATCTGAGCCCGGCCTGCGACGGGAGATTTGATGCCCTTGATTTTCGCGGCCTCAGGATCAATGGCATTGTCGAAGGCCAGCGGACCATCAAGGACACCGCCCGTGATCTGCCCGCGGTCCGCCATCTTGCACAAGGCCGCCGCCTCAATGGTCGATGGGATTTTCGTCGTAACGGTCTCGACGGCGGAGAGGATGGCCACACGCGGGGTTCCAAGGCCGACCTGCGTGAAAAGATCGATCGCGTTCTGGACGATATCGCGCTTGACATCGAGGTCGGGGAAAATATTGATCGCGGCGTCAGTGATGAACAGCGTCTCCGCATAGGTCGGCACATCCATAACGAAGACATGGCTGATGCGCCGATCGGTGCGCAGTCCGGTGCTCGAGGACGTCACCGCCCGCATCAGCTCGTCGGTATGCAGGCTTCCCTTCATCAGGAGCTCGCCCTGGCCGGCTTTGATGAGCTCGACGGCCTTGGCAGCCGCCGCATCGCTGTGCGGAACATCGACAATCTTGTGCTTGCCGATATCGATACCACGCTCGCGCGCCACTGCCGTGATCTTTGCGGCCGGCCCAACCAGGACCGGCTCGATGATGCCGAGTTCCGCTGCCTCGATCGCCCCGCGTAACGAGGACTCGTCGCACGGGTGCACGACCATCGTGACCGGAGGATGTGCCTCTCTCGCCCGGCTGATCAGACGGTCATATTTCGAGCCGGGAGCAGGTGCGCCTGGGCTGAGTGGGACGATCGTGTCGATTCCACCGGTGTGTTCACGCATGTCATCTCCCGGAATCTTCTTTGTGGTCAGTGTCATGGTCGTGCCACCAACCGGACCTGCCCCTCGCCTATTCCATTAAAGATACCTCGATGGCCGACGCTTTGACCTAAATCAATGGGTGGGTCGTTTTAGCGAGCGTCACCGTGCCCGATAAACCGCACGACCCGCGACGGAACGGGCACAAGTAGCGGCGGCGCACGCGTCTGGTTGACTTAAATCAATGAGGACAGGTGCTCCACTCCTAATATCGCATCGGCGGACTGCGCGCCGAAAACACGCAAACCAGAATTATCGACGACCGGAGAGACGCCATGAAAGGAAGTGCAGCTCTAAAGAAGGAAGCCAAGGACGAGAGTTGCTGGCGTGGCTTTCGGCGCGGTGATTGGTGCACTTCCATCGACGTGCGCGATTTTATTGTTCGGAACGTCACCCCTTACGCAGGCGATGAGAAGTTTCTCGCCGGACCGTCAAAGCGCA
>Ga0134128_10004936_pt1 | contig 16216 bp, 13 predicted proteins | sample KB31754_FD_96462 | JGI IMG/M metagenome (GOLD analysis project Ga0134128, IMG submission 96462) | Terrestrial soil microbial communities with excess Nitrogen fertilizer from Kellogg Biological Station, Michigan, USA - KB3-175-4 | ecosystem: Environmental > Terrestrial > Soil > Unclassified ...
GCGCGCGGTTCTCGGGATCGCGGCGGAACGCCGCGTCGATCCGATGCCGGCTTCGCCAGAGCGCGCGAAGCGTTCGCGCCGTCATGCCCTTGAGTTCCGGATGCCGCTCCAGCATCAGAAAGGCGTCGAGCATCGCCGACGGCCGTTCGTCGAAGAGCGCCTCGTCGTTGTGGTCGAGCAATTGGTCGACACACGACCATGTCGTGTCGATCTCCACCGGCGCCGTGGCCGCCGGGTAGAGCCGCGCATGGAGATTCTGCAACAGCAGCGTGTTGACCTGGCGCACGAGCTTCGTCGCGCGGTAGTAGCGCTGCATCAACTGCTCGCTCGCGCGCTTCGCGCGGGTGTCCGCGAAACCCAGCTCGACGGCCAGCGCCGACTGCAGGTCGAACACGAGGCGATCCTCGCGGCGAGCCGCAAGGTAATGGAGCCGGATCCGCAGATCGGCGATCGTTCGTTCCCACCGCGCAACCGCACGCGCCTCGGCCGTCGTCATCAGCCCGTTTCGTGCGAGCTCACGCCACGAGCGGCCGAGGTTCGACGCGCGCGCGATCCAGATCACCGTCTGCAGGTCGCGAAGTCCCCCGGGACTCTCCTTGACGTTCGGCTCCAGGTTGTACGCCGCGTCGTGGTACTTGAGATGCCGTTGCTGCTGCTCCAGCGCCTTCGCGTCGTAGAACGTGCGCGCGTCGAGCGTCGCCGCGAACATCGTCGCGAACGCGCGCTGCAGCGCGCGCGAGCCGGCAAGATGACGGTGCTCGAGGAGGCTCGTCGCAATCGTCGCATCCGCGCGCATTTCCTCCGCGCATTCGTCGACCGTACGCACCGCGTGCGCGAGCTCGACGCCCGCGTCCCACAGCGACGTCAGAAGGCGCTCGATCGCTAGTGCGCAAACGTCGTCGGCGTTCTCGCGCAGCAGGATCAGCAGGTCGACGTCGGAGTGCGGGAAGAGCTGGCCGCGTCCGTAGCCGCCGACCGCGACGAGCGCCGCCGATGCCGGCAGACGCGCGTGCGTCCATGCATCGATGACGACGCTGTCGGTGAGCCGCGCAAGCCCGCGCAGCAGACGCGTCGGATCCGGGCGCGCGATGAAGGCGTTGCGCAGGGCAGCGCGGTCTTCCGCGAGGGTGCGCCGCCAGCGCGCGACGCGCTCGCCGGCTGCGGTCGCGAGCGTGGCGTGTGACTCGATCGTGACGCTCGCCATCCCGCCTGCTCGATTCGTTATTGCGGCGGCGGTGGCGGCGTTCCCACCGATTGCGTCAGGATCTCGAAGCCGTCCTGCGTGACGAGCACCGTGTGCTCCCACTGCGCCGACAGCGAATGATCGGCGGTGACGATCGTCCAGCCGTCGGCGAGACCGCGGATGCCGGGGCGCCCCGCATTGATCATCGGCTCGACCGTGAAGATCATCCCCGGCTGCAATTTGAGGCCGGTGTCGGGCCGGCCGTAATGGAGCACCTGCGGGTCTTCGTGAAAGCGGCTGCCGATCCCGTGACCACAGAATTCGCGCACGACCGAAAAGCCGTGGCCTTCGGCGAACTTCTGGATCGCGAAGCCGATGTCGCCGAGGTGCGCGCCGCCGCGCACGACGCGAATGCCGCGCCACATCGCCTCGTACGTGATCTCGACCAGGCGCCGCGCCTGGATCGACGGCTTGCCGATGAAGAACATGCGGCTCGTGTCGCCGTGATAGCCGTCCTTGATCACCGTCACGTCGATGTTCAGGATGTCGCCGTCCTTCAACTTCTTCTCGCCGGGAATGCCGTGGCAGACGACGTGGTTCACCGACGTGCAAAGCGATGCCGGATAGGGCGTATGCCCCGGGGGGGCATAGTTCAGCGTGGCCGGAACCGTCTGCTGGACGTTGACCATGTAGTCGTGCGCGGCGCGATCGATGTCCTTCGTCGTCACGCCGGCCATGACCATCGGCGTCAGGTGATCGAGCAACTCGGACGCAAGGCGGCCCGCGACGCGCATGCCCGCGATATCGGCTTCGGTCTTGAGGTGGACCGACATGTCAGCCCGTTATGAAAGAAGAGCGATCGTTCATCTACGCCCGCAAGAGTTCGTTGATGCTGGTTTTCGCGCGCGTCTTCGCGTCGACCTTCTTGACGATGACCGCGCAATACAACGCATGGCTGCCGTCGGCGGAGGGCAGGCTGCCCGCGACGACGACCGATCCCGCGGGCACGCGCCCATAGCTGACGCTGCCGCTCGCGCGGTCGAAGATCTTCGTGCTTTGCCCGATGAACACGCCCATGCCCAGTACCGAGTTCTCCTCGACGATCACGCCTTCGACGACTTCCGAGCGCGCGCCGATGAAGCAGTTGTCCTCGATGATGGTGGGGTTGGCCTGCAAAGGTTCAAGGACGCCGCCGATGCCGACGCCGCCCGACAGGTGGACGTTGCGGCCGATTTGCGCGCACGAGCCGACGGTCGCCCATGTGTCGACCATCGCACCCTCGTCGACGTACGCGCCGATGTTCACGTACGACGGCATCAGCACGACGTTGCGGGCGATGAAGGCGCCGCGGCGCGCGACCGCCGGCGGCACGACGCGGATGCCCGCGCCGGCGAACGCCGCCGCGTCATAGGCCGCGAACTTCGTCGGGACCTTGTCGTAGAAGCGAAACGGCGCCTGCGGCCCGGCGAGGCCGATCGGGGCGTTCTCGGCGAGGCGGAACGACAGAAGCACCGCCTTCTTGATCCACTGGTGCGTCAGCCACGCGCCGTCGACCTTCTCGGCGACGCGAACCTCGCCGCGATCGAGCGCATCGAGCACGCGCGCGACGGCGTCGCGGACACCCGCGGGAGCGCCGGCAGGGGAAAGCTCCGCGCGCGCATCCCACGCCGCATCGATCGTTGATTGCAGGGAATCCATGCGAACGCCCAAAAGGGCGAAATTTTACACGCCGATCGCCGCCTTGATCCGCTCGTGCGTGAGCGGCAGGTCGCGCACGCGGACGCCGGTTGCATGCGCGATCGCGTTCGCAATGGCCGCTGCGGTCGGGCCTTGCGCGGCCTCGCCGGTCCCGAGGAACGGCTCGCCCGGGCGATCGATCACCTCGACGTCGATCCGATCGGGAATGTCAGCGAAGCGCGCGATCGGATAGCGACTCCAGTCGACGCTCGTGATCCGCGTCGAATCGAACGTCACCGCCTCGAACAGCGTCCAGCTCGTCGACTGCACGATGCCGCCTTCGATCTGGTTCCTGAGGCCGTCCGGATTGACCGCCTGTCCGCTGTCGACGGCCGCCGCGGCCCGCACCACGCGCGCGCGTCCGGTCTCGTGCTCGACCGCGACCTCGACCGCGACGGCGCAATATGCGGCGAGGTTCTTGTAGCGCGCAAACCCGAAGCCGCGTCCGTGTCCGCGCGGCGCCGTGAAGCCTTCCCAGCCGAAGCGCGTCGCGGCCGACGAAACGACGTCCCGAGCGCGCCGGTCGGTCAGATGCCGCAGGCGAAACGCGACCGGATCGGCGCCGCCGGCAGCCCGCGCGAGTTCGTCGACGAAGCTTTCGATCGCGAACACGTTGACGTACGCGCCGAGCGAGCGGAGTGCCGAGACGCGGATCGGCATGTCGGGGATGAAGTGATGGACCGCGCGGAGCGTCGGCACCGCGTAGATCGGAATCGAGTTGCGGTCGCCGCCGCCTTCGGGCATCGGAATGGGCTTTGGCGTCGGCTGCGAAAACGGTGTCGCGAGGTACCACGCGGGCATCAGGTTCCCGGCGCCGCCGGGGCGCGTGCTGTGCGAGTTGCTCCAGCCTTCGCCGCTCCAGGCAACGATGTTGCCCTTGGCGTCGATGCCGCCCGTGTGCTTCGCGATCATCGCCGGCCCATACGGCTCGCACGTATGCTCCTGCTCGCGCATCCATTGCACGCGTATCGGGTGGCCGGGCACCGCGCGCGCGAGCAGCGCCGCGTGTGCGGCGGCGTCATCGGCGGCGTTGTGGCCATAGCATCCGGAGCCTTCCGCGTGAATGCAGCGCACGCGCTCGGGCGGCATCCGCAGCATCTCGGCGATCGACGCGCGCAGCGGATAGACGCCCTGGCTGTGCGTCCACACGGTCAGCGCGCCGTTGTCGAAAAGGCCGACGGCGCACGACGGCCCGATCGAACCATGCATCTGGTAGGCGCGCGTGTAGGTCGCCTCGAGCGTGCGGGCAGCGGGAGCGGCATCCGCTTGCCGATCGGCATTGACGATCTCCTGCGACGGCAATGCGCGCAGCGTCGCGAACAGATCGCCGCTCGGCAGCGGTGTACCGCCTTCCCAGCGCGCACTCGTTGCGAGCGCGCGCATGGCACGGATCGCCTCGAACTCCCGGCGCGCAACGACACCGAGCACGCTGCCGTCACGAAAGACGTTGACCACACCGGGCATCTTCGACACAGACGCAACATCGGCCTCCACGAGGCGCGCGCGATAGCGCGGCGGGCACACGACGCGCGCATGCAACATGCCGGGCAACCGAAGATCCTGCACGTACGCGAGGCCGCCCGTGAGCTTCGCCGGGATGTCGACGCGCGGCAGCGACTTGCCGACGATTGCATACGTCGACGGATCCTTGAGCTTCGATACCGGTTTCGCGCGCACTTCGGCATAGCCCTGCGCCACGAGCTCGCCGAAGGCGACGCGGATGCCGCCGTCGCCAACGACCTGGCCGTCCTGCGCTTGCAGGCGATCCGCCGGAACGTCGAGCTTCGCCGCCGCACGCTCGATCAGAAGCTCGCGGACCTGTGCCGCCGCGTTGCGGATCGCGGTTCCGCTGTCCTTCATCGAGTTGCTGCCCGCCGTGTAACCCTCGTTCGGCGTGCGCCCCGTATCGGCGGTGACGAGCGCCATCGCGGCGGGCGCCACGCCCAGCTCTTCGGCTGCGAGCGCGATCAGCGCGGTCTTCACGCCTTGTCCGAGCTCCGCCTTGCCGGTGAACACCGTGATGCTGCCGTCGCTCGCCACGCGGATCCACGCATCGAGGAGCGGCGCCTTCCCGAGGCTTCCCGGCAGCTTGGACGCGGCGCCGCCTTCCTGCGCGGCGACGGCCAACGGCGCGAGCGAGAACGTGACGACGAGCGCCCCGGTGTGCGCGAGAAAGGCGCGTCGTGCCGTATCCGCCGGTGTTGTCATGTGGCGTGCGAACCGGACGGTTTCGACGTGCGTGGCGCTTGCCGCGCGACGCGGCGAATCGCACGCAGGATCCGCATGTGCGTTCCGCAGCGGCAGAGGTTCGGCGCCATGTGCGCGCGAATCTCGGCCTCGGCAGGCGATGGATTCTCATCGAGCAGCGCCTGCGCACGCATGATCATCCCCGCGATGCAATAGCCGCACTGCGCCGCCTGCTCGTCCTCGAAGGCGCGCTGCAGCGGCGACGGCTGCTCGATCGTGCCGAGCGCTTCGACGGTGCGAATCGTTCGCCCGGCGAGCACCGAAATCGGCATCACGCACGAGAAGACGGCCTTGTCGTCGACGATCACCGTGCACGCGCCGCATTGGCCGAGTCCGCAACCGAACTTCGCGCCGTTCAGCGCGAGATGATCGCGCAGCACATAGAGCAGCGGCGTATCGCCGTCGGCGTCGATCGCGTGCTTGCGGCCGTTGATGTCGAGCTCGATCACTTCGCCTCGTCCTGTTCGATCTCGCGCAGCGTCGCCGAGACGTCGGTCCAGCGCGCGCGATCGCTGAAGCGGGCTCGCATGTATTCGACGACGGCGACGATCTGCGCGTGCGTCAATGCGTTTGCGAACCCGGGCATGATCGCGCCGGTGTCGCCGGGTTCGGGATGCAAGCCGTCGACGACGATGCGCAGCGCATCGCGCGGCGTCGACGCGTTGACGGTGGTCGCGAGCGCAAGCGGCACCGGCTTCGGATCGGGCGGGCCGGCGCCTTCGAAATGGCAGGTGGCGCACGCCCCGGCAAAGATGATCTCGCCTGCATCCTCGCTATACGCCGCGCCGCCGCCTGCCTCGGTTGCACGGTCGGGAGCGTGACGTCCGATCGCGTCGAACTCGCGCTTCGCCGCCGCGGTGGCGACTGCGTCGGCAGGCGCGCTCGGCGCTCGCTGCGGCTCGCTTGTCAGGTAGGCGACGATCGCACGCACGTCGGCCTCCGGTACCGTCTCGAGTCCGTCGACGACAGGCGCCATCGGGCCCGCCGCGAGGCCGTGATCGGCGTCGAAGCCGTTGCGCAGGTAGCGATACAGCGCATCGGCGGTCCATGGAAGCGGCGCCGGCGATGCGGCGAGAAGCCCCGGTGCATCCCAGCCTTCGGCGTCGCCGCCGGCGAAGCGCGCGCGCTTCTTCTCGGCGCCGGCAAGGTTGCGCGGCGTGTGGCATGCGCCGCAATGCGCGAGTCCCTCGACGAGGTACGCGCCGCGATTCCATTCCGCGCTTTGGTTCGCGTCCGGCGTGAAGCGGCGATCGTCGAGGTAGAGCCAGTTCCACACGGCAAGCAGGGGCCGGATATTCGCCGGAAACGCCAGTCGATTGCGCGGCGTGCGCGCGTTGACCGCTTCGCGCGTCATGACGAACGCGTAGAGCGCGTCGATATCGTCGTCGCTGACGCGGGTGAAATGGTCGTACGGAAAGGCGGGGTAGAGGTGCCGCCCGTTACGATCGATTCCTTCGTGCAGCGCGCGGCGGAACTCGTCGCGCGTGTAGCGGCCGATGCCCGTCTCGGCATCGGGCGTGATGTTCGTCGAATAGATCGTGCCGAATGGCGACGGCAGCGCGCGTCCGCCGGAGAACGCCCGGCCTCCCTCCTCGGTGTGACAGGCGCGACAGTCGCCGATCGCCGACAACTGCGCGCCCTTTGCGATCTGCGCCGCGTCGAAAGTCTCGCGCGCCGGCGCGCTCTGCGCAGGCGTCGCCGGCGCCTGCGCGCAACCCACCACCGCACTCGCGAACAGACCGAGCATCGACAGGCCGTGCACCCTGCGGCGGGCAGTCATCGCGATAAGACACGCGGCGCCGCCGCGATGTTCACCGCGGCGCAAGGCGACGCTACATCGTCTTGAAGCGATGTGCAAACGTCCGCGACACGGTGAGCCGTTCAGGGCGCGACTTGAGCGTGATCACCGGCTGGTCGCGAAAATCGCGCTCGACGCGCGCGATCGCATTCAGGTTGACGATCGTCGCGCGATGGATCTGCCAGAACGCTTCCTGGTCGAGCTCGTCGTAGAGGTCCTTGATCGGCTTGCGGATCAGCGCTTCGGCGTCGCGCGTGACGACTTTCGTGTACTTGTCCTCGGCGCGGAAATACACGACGTCGGTCACGGCGATCATCTGCATCACGTTGCCGAGCGACGCACGAATCCACTTGAGCGGTGCCGCGCCCGATGGCTCGCGCTCGGCGAGGCGGCGCAGCAATGCCGCGAGGTCGAGCGGCGGCAACGCGAGGCGCGCTTTCACGCGCGCGACGACTTTGGCAATCCGCTCCGCGGTAACCGGCTTCAGCACGTAGTCGACCGCACCCTCGTCGAACGCGGCGATCGCGTACTCGTCGTACGCGGTGACGAACACGACGTGACAACGGCCGGACAGCGCCTGCGCGACTTCGAGGCCCGATTTGCGCGGCATGCGGATGTCGAGGAAGACGATTTCGGGTGCGCGCTCGTGTATCAGCGCAAGCGCCTGCTCGCCGTTCTCGGCTTCGATGATTTCGCCGAGCTCCGGCCACGCTTCGATGAGCCGCGCCTTGAGCTGTGCGCGGAGCAACGCTTCGTCTTCGGCGATCAGCGCGCGCGCCATTTCCGTCCTTTCGCCACGTGCTTATGCCCCTCACCCGCCTCGCATGCGCTCGGCTCCCGCTGCCCGCCCTGCGGGGAGACGGTAGCGTGAGGGGCGCCGCTCATGCGCTTCTGTCTGCGAGCGCCGGCTCGTACGGCAGCGACAGCGTCGCGCGCATCCCGCGTGGCGTCGAGGGCTCCAGGCTGAAGCGGCCGCGCGCGCCGTAGAGGGCCGCCAGCCGGTCGCGGACGTTGGAGAGCCCCACGCCCTGACCGCTCTTCGCGCTCGGCGCCGGGCCGCACCCGGTGTCCGCTACGGTAACGATCACCGAATCGTCGCGCCGCGATGCGGCAAGCGTCACCGATCCCCCGTCGGCCGATGGCTCGATCCCGTGCTTGATGGCGTTCTCCACCAGCGAAATGATCATGTTCGGCGGAAACGGATGATCGCGCAGTTCGTCGGGCAGGTCGATTGTGAAGGAGAGCCGTGGCCCGAGTCGCATCGCGAGGATGTTGAGGTAGGCGGCCGCGAGCGACATCTCGCGCGCGAGCGTCGACGAGCGCGCACGCAGCTGCGGCAGCGCTGCGCGCAAATAGTCGATCAGGTGGCCGAGCATTCGGCTCGCTTCCACCGGATCGGTCTCGATCAGGTACTGGACCGACGCGAGCGTGTTGAACAGGAAATGCGGCTCGACCTGCGCCTGCATCAGCTTGAGCTCGGCCTCGATCGCCTGCTTCGACAGCAGGTGCCGCTCGGCTTCGGCCTTGTGCAGCGCCGCCGCGGCGCGCGCCTCGCGCCGCTTCACGTAGAACAGCAGGCTGATCGCAAGACCGATCAGGAACGCGGCGACGACGTTGAACACGAACGACATGGGCTCCGTTCGCATGTGCGCGATCGAGTAGCCCTTGACGACGATCACCAGTGCGAGGCCGACCAGCGAGCCGACGAACGTCGCGGTCCCGAGACGCCGCAGCGGCCGGTCGTGATCCCACGGCGCGGCGACGTTCACGCAGTAGGCGATGGCAAGGCCCGTGAGCTGCGACGTGACGAACGGTTGCCAGAACGGCCGCACGTCGCGCTCGCCACTCCAGAGCAGCAGGGCGACGCCGGTGTTGATTGCGACGATCAGCAGCAGCGTCATCCAGTTGAAGCGGAAACCCGCGCGCAGCGACGCGAGGACGGGGAGGGAAGCCGCTTCCATGCCCGGCATTCTAGAGAGGCGCAGGGCCCGCCTGCGCGGTCGCGACGGAACGCGGCAGGGCGGCGACGAAGCGCCGGTGCGGGCGACGGGACGAAGCGGTCAGGCCCGCCGTGCCGCGCAGGCGACGATCCGCTCGACCGCCTCGGCACACTGCGCGAAATCGGCGACGAGCGCGATCCGAATGCGTCCGGCGCCGGGATTCACGCCATCCGCCTCGCGCGCGAGCAGGCTGCCCGGCAGCACGGCGACGTTCTCCTCCTCGAGCAGGCGCCGTGCGAACGCAAGATCGTCGCCCGGCGTTTGCGCCCACAGGTAGAACGCCGCCTCGGGCCGCGCGCACGGGAGCGCCTGCGCAAGTCGCGGCACGAGCGCGTCGAACTTCGCCGCGTACTCGACGCGATTGCGCACGACGTGCGCCTCGTCGTGCCAGGCCGCGATGCTCGCTTCCGCAACCGCAGCGGACATCGCGGAGCCGTGATAGGTCCGATAGGTCAGGAACGCCTTGATCAGCGCGCGATCGCCGGCGACGTAACCGGAGCGAAGTCCCGGCGCGTTCGAGCGCTTGGAGAGACTGCCGAACACGACGAGGCGCGGGAATCCGTCGCGGCCTTCCGCTTGTGCGGCGGCCAGGGCGCCGAGCGGCGGCTGCTCCTCGTCGAAGTAGATCTCCGAATAGCACTCGTCGGACGCGATCACGAAGCCGTAGCGATCGGAAAGCGCAAAAAGCTCGCGCCATTCGTGCTGCGGCATCACACGACCGGTCGGATTGTCCGGCGAGCAGACGTACACGAGTTGCGTGCGCGCCCAGACGTCACCGGAAACGCGCTCGAAGCGATGCGCGAAGCCGGCGCGCGGATCGGCATTCACCGAGTGGATCTGCGCACCGGCGAGAAGCGCTGCGCCTTCGTAGATCTGATAGAACGGATTAGGCACGACGACCGTGGCGCCGACGCGGCTGCCGTCGATTACCGTTTGCCCGAATGCGAAGAGCGCCTCGCGACTGCCGAGCACCGGCAGCACCTGGGTCGTCGCATCGAGATCGCGCAGCGCATGCCGGCGGCAAAGCCATTGCGCGATCGCCTCGCGCAGTGCCGGTGCACCCATCGTCGTGGGATAATTCGAAAGGCCGGTGCGCGCCGCGCGGCCGAGCGCTTCGATGATGAACGGCGGCGTCGGATGCTTCGGCTCACCGATCGACAGATTGATCGCGCGCCTGGCCGGATTCGGCGGGACGTCGGCCATCAGCGTGCGAAGCCGTTCGAACGGATACGGCTGCAATCGGTGCAGCAGGGGATTCATGCAGGACGACGTCTTGGGCGAAAGCGAGCGCGATTATAGCGGCCGCGTATCGCGTCGCGATCGGCGATGAGGGTTCTCGCGCCGCTTGCGACGTTCGTTGCCGGTTGCGCGCTGGCGCTCGTCGTCGCGTTCTGGGGCTGGCGCATTTTCGGCCCGGCACCGGTGCACATCGCCACTCGGCCGCCGCGCGATCCGGTCGCGACAATCCTGGCCGCCGATCTCTTCGGTGGCGCCGCGCCGGCAGCGCAACCGGAAGCCGCGCAGGCGACGCTCCCTGGCGATGCGCGGTTGCTCGGCGTCATCGCGACATCATCGCAACAAGGGTATGCGCTCTTTCGCCTGCCGAGCGGTGCGAAGCTCGTCGCGCAGGGACAGGAGATCGTGTCCGGCGTCACGCTTACGGCGATCGAACCGTTCTCGGTGACGATTCGCGAAGGCGGCCGCGAGCGCCGCTTCGCGCTGCACGATGACAGGTCGTCGCCGACCGCGGGCCCGAACCGGTCGCCAGCCGTCCAGACGTCGTCGACATCGCGCACGTCGGCGTCGCGCACGGCGACGTGCGCGCCCCCGGCGGGATTCCACGGCAACGTCGTGCGCGTCAACGCCGAATTGCTCGGGAGTCTGTCGGGCGATGCGGGACCGTGGCGGACGCTGCTCGGATCGGCAGGCGATTCGCTCGTCGTGCGCGAGGACGGTGGCTTTGCCGCGATGCTCGGACTTCGTGCCGGCGATCGAATTCTGCAGGCCAACGGCATCGCGCTGCGCGTGCCCGACGACGTCGCGGCGGCGGTCGTGCGTCCGCTCGTCGCGAACCAGGGTGTGCGCATCGTCGGCTCGCGCGCCGGCACCCGGCAGGAGTTGTGGCTCGCGAACATCGCCTGCGCGGGATGACAATGTCCTGACGCAACCGTGAAGCGACGGGCGGTAGTGACGCTCTTCGGGATTTCCGTCTATTCTCGGCGCCCCGATCGGGGGCAAGGGGAGACGGCATGGACGACAAGAGCGACAGCGACGGCCAGCTCATGGCGCCGGGTCGTCGCGATTTTCTCGCGACCGCTGCAGCGACGCTCGGCGCACTCGGATTACCGGCGGTAACGACGGGCGCTTCCGCCGCTGCTCCGATCGGCAGAGGCAAGGGGCAGCGGCCGAACTTCCTGTTCCTCATGTGCGACGAAATGCGCTATCCGCCGGTTTACGAATCGGCCGACCTGCAGGCATTTCGCGCGACGTACCTCAAGACGCAGAACGCGCTTCGCGCCAACGGCGTCTCGTTCAACCGCCATTACGCGGCGTCGACCGCGTGCGTCCCGGGCCGCGCGTCGCTCTATACCGGCCACTATCCGTCGCTGCATGGCGTGACGCAGACCACCGGCGCGGCGAAGGAATCGTTCGATCCGGACGTGTTCTGGCTCGATCCAAACGGCGTACCGACGATCGGGGATTACTTCCGCGCCGCGGGCTACTCGACGTTCTGGAAAGGCAAGTGGCACGCGTCGGATGCCGACATGCTGATTCCGGGCACGCACTCGCAACTCGTGAGTTACGACGAGACGACCGGCGAGCGCGATCTCTCGCGTGAAGCGCTCTACCTGGCCTCGCAACGCCTCGATCGCTACGGCTTCTCCGACTGGATCGGTCCCGAACCGCACGGTAAGTCGCCGTTCAATACCGGCTCGTCGTCGAAGACCGGTCCCGGGCGGGATGCCGCATTCTCGGCGCACGCGCAGGAGCTGATTTCGGCGCTCGACCACGACAACAGCACCAAGCCGTGGTTCGCGATGGTGTCGTTCGTCAATCCGCACGACATCACGCTCTATGGCCTCTGGACGCGCCTGCTCGCCGCGAACCCCAATACGACGCCGGCGTTCTCGTTCGACATCGAGTCCGTCGTGCCGACGAACCTGTTCACGCCGCAGGCGCAGCTTTCCGAGCAGGAGCTCCTGATCACGAAGCCGAGCTGCCAGGCGAGTTATCGCGACAGCTACCGCAAGTGGATCCAGCCGGTCCTCGACATCAAGACGTACCAGCGCTTCTACTACCAGCTGCACAAGAACGTCGACGAGCAGATGTACGGCGTCTACCAGGCGCTGATGAACTCGCGCTTCCGCGACAACACGATCGTCATCTTCACGTCGGATCATGGCGATCTGCTGAATGCGCACGGCGGCATGCATCAGAAGTGGTATCAGGCGTACGACGAGGCGATCCGCGTGCCTTTCATCGTCTCGAACCCGACGTTGTTCCCGCAACCTCGTTCGATCGACGCGCTCACGAACCATGTCGACGTGCTGCCGACGTTGCTCGGTCTCGCCGGCGCCAACGCCACCGCACTGCGTGCTGTGGTCGGCGTCGATCACAGCGACGCGCTTCCGCTCGTGGGTCGCGACCTTTCCGCCGTGCTCACCGGAGCGTCTCCGCAGACGACGCTCACCGATCCGGTCTACTTCATGACCGACGACGACCCGAGCCGCGGCCTGGACCAGGACAACTGGACCGGCATTGCCTATGACTCGGTCGTCCAACCGAGCCACATCGAGACGGTCGTCGCGACGCTGAACGGCGAGGTATGGAAGTATTCGCGCTACTTCGACAACCCGCAGTTCTGGTCGACGCCCAACGATCCGAACGATTCGACGGCCGATCCGCAAGCGGAGGATGTGGTCGTCATACCGACGGTGCCGTTGCCGCCACGCGACCAGCCGGGAGACAGCCAGGTGCTCTACACGCGAAGCGTGAAGCAGGCACCGCTGCCCGACGAGTTCGAGATGTACAACGTCACGGCCGACCCGATGGAACTCGTGAATCTCGCCGGCCAACAGCAGTTCGCGACGCAGCAGCAGGCGCTCGCGCAGCTGCTCGCGCAACAGCATGCGCAAAAGCGTCTTCATCCGGTGAGCGGCAGCGTTCCGGGGCAGCCTGCCTGACGGCTTCTACGAATGAAACGCCGGCGTTTGCGGGAAGCCGCCGAAGAACCCGCAAGCGGCCGCTACCGTGAACGCCGGGCAGGGAGCCAGTCGAGCAACGCGAGCGGCCTCGCGATCCAGCCGGTTGCCGGCCAGTCGTCGGCGCAACCCTGCTCGCCGAGGTAGCCGTATTCGGCGACGATCGTCGCCATGCCGGCCGCGTTGCCGGCGGTGACGTCGCGCAGGTCGTCGCCGACGTAGACGCAGGCTTCCGGTGCGACCCGCAACAGCGCCGCAGCATGCAGCAGCGGCGCCGGATGCGGCTTCGGATGCGCGGTCGTGTCGCCGGAGACGACCGCGGCTGTGCGCGAATCGAGGCCCAGCGCAGCGACGACGCGCTGCGTGAATCGCGTCGCCTTGTTCGTCACGATGCCGAACGCGAGCGCGCGCTCGTCGAGCGCATCGAGCAATTCGGCGACGCCGTCGAAGAGCCGCGTCGTGCGGTCGAGCCCGGCCGCGTAATACGCGAGGAACGTGTCGCGCAGCGACGGGTAATCGGCGTCTTCGGGCTTGACGCCCATGCCGGCGCCGAGCAGGCCGCGGGCGCCCGCCGAGGCATGCGGCCGCACCGATTCGACGCTGACCGGTTCGAGTCCGCGCTCGGCGCGCAGCCGATTCACGGCTGCCGCGAGGTCGCCTGCGGAATCGGCGAGCGTGCCGTCGAGGTCGAACAGGACGGCCGAGACGGGCAACGGGCGCGCGCGCGGACGCGCGGGCGCGTCAGGCGGCATTGCGATCCATGCGCGTGAAGGCCGCGAGGTAGTTGACCGACGTATCGTCGGTGAGCCGATACGTTCGCGTGAGCGGGTTGTAGGTCATCCCGGTCATTGCGATCAATCGCAACTGTGCGCGGCGCGCGAAGCCCGCGAGCTCGGACGGACGAAGGAAGCGCGCCCAGTCGTGCGTTCCGCGCGGCAGCAGCTTCAACACGTACTCGGCGCCGAGGATCGCCTGCACATACGACTTCGGATTGCGATTGATCGTCGAGAAGACGACGGTGCCTCCCGGCCGTGCCAACGCGCTGCACGCCGCGACCGTGGATGGGGGCTCGGGGACGTGCTCGAGCAATTCGAGGCAGGTGACGACGTCGAATGCGCCGGGCATCTCGAGCGCGAGCGTTTCCGCGGCGACGAGCCGATAGTCGACGTTCGTGCCCGATTCGTACTGATGCAACCGTGCGACCCCGATGCCTTTCTCGGACAGGTCGATGCCGGTGACCTCTGCGCCGAGGGTTGCGAGCGCCTCGGCGAAAATGCCGCCGCCACAACCGACGTCGACGACCCGCCTGCCGCGCAAGCCGCCCGCGATGCGCTCGACCCAGCCCACGCGCAGCGGATTGATGTCGTGCAGCGGCTTGAACTCGCTCTGGGGATCCCACCAGCGATGCGCAAGCGCGGAGAATTTGGCGAGCTCGGCGGGGTCGGCGTTAGCGGTTCCGATGCTGCGGTCGGTGCTGGTGTGCATTGTCACGTCCATGCAAGTCGCGCCTGCCACATCCGCGCCCGGCTGACGAGGGCTTGCGTGTCGATGCGCGTCAGCCGTCGGTCGTCGAGCACGCGCTCGCCGGCCACCCATACGTCGGTCACGTGCTCGCGCCCGGCCGCATTGACGAGTTGCGAGACGGGATCGTACAACGGCAACGTCTCGACGTCCGACAGGCGTACGGCCGTGAGATCGGCCTCCTTGCCCGGCACGAGCGAGCCGATCTGCGCGTCGAGACCCAATGCGACGGCGCCGTTGAGCGTCGCCATGCGCAAGGCGGTTGCGGCCGGCAGTGCGGCCGCATCGCCGCTGGTGACCTTCGCCAGCAGATTCGCGAGGCGCATTTCGTCGAGCATGTCGAGGCGATTGTTCGAGGCGGCGCCATCGGTTCCGAGGGCGACGTTGATGCCGCGCGCCAGCAGCGTGGCCACCGGCGCCGCGCCGCTCGCGAGCTTCATGTTCGACCCGGCGCAATGGATCACGTGGCAGCCTTGCGTGGCGAGCAAATCGATGTCGCGCGCGTCGAGATGCACCGCGTGAATCGCGACGAACGACGGGCCCGTCGCGCCGAGCCGATCGAGGCGTGCAAGCGGCGTCTCGTGCAGGCTCGCGCGGGCTTCCTCGACTTCGCGCGCAGTCTCGGCGACGTGCGTCTGGATGATGAGGTCGAGCTGGCGCGCATAGACGACGACCGAACGCCAGGTTTCGTCGCTGACCGTATACGGCGCGTGCGGCGCAAGCGAGAACGCGAGCCGCGGCACGTCCTTGTACGCATCGCGCGCGGCGAGCCCGCGTTGCAGATACGCGTCGGCATCGGCCGCATAGGGCGTCGGGAAATCGAGAATTGGCATGCCGATCATCGCGCGCATGCCGGCTTGCTCGTACGCCTGCGCCGCGGCGTCCGGATGGAAATACATGTCGTTGCAGCAGGTGATGCCGGCGCGCAACATTTCCGCCGCGGCGAGCAGCGTGCCGTCGTGGACGAAGTCCGCGGCGACGAAGCGCACCTCGCGCGGCCAGATGTGCGTCTCGAGCCACGCCTTGAGCGGGACGTCGTCGGCGACACCGCGCAGCAGCGTCATCGCCGAATGCGTATGCGCGTTGACGAGTCCGGGCATCAGCGCATGCTCGGGCAGCGCGATATGCTCGCGCGGCGCATACAGGCGATCCGCTTCCGCGGCCGGCACGAGCGCGACGATGCGGCCGGCGTCGACGACGAGCGAATGATCGGTCAGCGTGCCCGCGGGCTCGACCGGAATGACGAAGCGCGCATCGATGCGCAAATCGACGGCGAGCAGTGCGGTCGATGCCATGGATCGAGTGTAGCAAGGCGCGGCATGCATCGCGACGCACGCGGTGCGTGCACAAACGAAAAGCCCCGCCAACTGCGCGGGGCCTTTCGCGGAAGCGACGCGAATCAGCGCATGACGCCTTCGCCCTTCACTTCGATCTCGACGCGGCGGTTCGGCGCAAGACACGCGATCAGCGCCTTCAACGCCTTCTGATTGCAGACCACGCCCGGGACCGGCTGCGTCTTGCCCATGCC
>Ga0134128_10004937_pt1 | contig 16216 bp, 15 predicted proteins | sample KB31754_FD_96462 | JGI IMG/M metagenome (GOLD analysis project Ga0134128, IMG submission 96462) | Terrestrial soil microbial communities with excess Nitrogen fertilizer from Kellogg Biological Station, Michigan, USA - KB3-175-4 | ecosystem: Environmental > Terrestrial > Soil > Unclassified ...
CGAACAGCATGATCTTGGGGCGCATCGCCAGCGCCCGGGCGATGCCGACGCGCTGCTGCTGGCCGCCGGACAACTGGTGCGGAAACTTCTGTGCGTGGTCGGAAAGGCCGACGAGTTGCAGCAGCTCTTCGGCGCGCAGCCGCGCGTCCTGCTTTGACATGCCGAGGACGGCGACCGGCGCCTCGGTAATGTTCCGCAGCACCGTCATGTGCGGGAAGAGATTGAAGCTCTGGAACACCATGCCAAGCTTCCGCCGCATCTTCTTGAGGTGGGCTTCCCCGGCCGGCACGAGATCGCCGCCTTTGCGCTCGTGCGAGAGCGGCTCGCCGTCGACGTCGATGACCCCGTCGTTGATCCGCTCCAGCGTCATCAGGATACGCAGCACCGTCGATTTACCCGAACCGGATGGGCCGATGATGGTGACCTTCTCGCCGGGCTGCACGGTGAAATCGAGCTTATCGAGCACCATGATGGGGCCATAGCGCTTGACGACCTGGTCGAAACGAATAATGGGCTCGGTCATTTGAGGGGCAGCCCTGTTTTGGGGAGATTGACGTCGACGAGGCGAACGATCCCCGACGCCACCAGCGTCAGGATCAAATAGAGGCCGCCAACCATCGACAGCGGCACGAGATAATCGAAAGTCTGGTCGCCGATGATGCGGGCGACGTTGAGCATTTCGAGCACGGTGACGACGCCGAGCACCGGTACGTCCTTCATGATCGAAACCAGATAGTTGCCGAGCGCCGGCACGACCCTGGGCACCGCCTGGGGCAGGACGATGTGGGTGAAGGTGCGGGGCGCGGACAGGTCGAGGGCCCTGGCCGCCTCGTGCTGGCCGCGCGACACGGCCTCTATGCCGGCGCGATAAACCTCAGCCATATAGGCGCTGTACTGGACGCCGAGCGCCAGCGCGCCGGTCGCGAACGCCGGCAGGATGACGCCGTAGTCGGCAAGCACGTAGTAAAGGAAAAAGAGCTGCACCAGGAGTGGCGTATCGCGGCAGAACTCGGCGACGGCGATGGCCGGATAAGACACGAGCTTCGAGCGGGCGCCCTTCAGCACCGCGAAGACCAGACCAAGGATCAGCGCAACGAAGAAGCCCGCGAGCGAGGCCTCGATGGTGACCACCATGCCCTGCAGCAGGATGGGCAGGATGGAGAGTGCGAAGGCCCATTCGCCGTGCGAAGTATCCCAGGCGATACCGAACAGCATCGCTCAAACCCTCGCGTCGCGCCAGCGGCTGACGGATTTCTCCAGCACCCGCATCAGGCCGGTCAGTACCAGCGCCATGCCGAAATACATGAACAGGATCATCGTATAAACGGTGGTCGAGTCCTGCGTGTAGTTGCGGATCTGCTCCGCCCGGAAGGTCAGGTCACCGAGGCTGATCAGCGAGGCCAGGGCGGTGTCCTTGAGGTTCTGCACCGCAAGGTTGCCGAATGACGGCATCATCTCGGGAATTGCCTGCGGGAGCATGATGCGCCACAGTGCCTGCCGGGGCGTGAAATTGAGAGCGCGCGCCGCCTCGTGCTGCGCCGGGCGCACCGCCTGCACGGCGCCGCGCACCACTTCGGCACCGTACGCGCCGATATTGAGGCCGAGCGCCAGCACCCCGGCGATCACCGGCGGCAGCCGTAGGTCGATGCCGATGGCGTCGCCGGCGAGCGGCAGCGCGAAATACAGCCAGAACAATTGCACGAGCAGCGAAGTGCCGCGGAAAATCTCGATGTAGAGGATCGAGAGGCCCTTCAGCAGCCAATTGTGCGAGAGCTTGCCGAGGCCGAAAGTGAAGGAACAGAGGGCACCCAGAATGGTCGAATAGATCGTCAACTGGATGGTGACCCAGGCTCCCTCGGAGAGCGGCTTGACGTAATCGATCCAACTCATCGGTGAAGCACTCCTGTTTCACCCGGTGAAAGTTTGTACCGCTCTTTGCCGGCGCGCAACCTCTGTTGCCTGTACCGGTGGCCAGATCTCCCCCGATCTGGCGAAGTGGTCCGGACCATGGTTATTGGCCCGGACCACCTCATGGCCTATTTTCCGGCGCAGAGTTCCGCCGTTGTCTTGGCGGTCGAGCCGGCGATGTCTTCCGGCGAGAAGCCGTAGCTGCTCAGGATCTGCTTCCACGTGTCGGTCTTCTTGAACGCTACCAGCGCGGTGTTGAAGGCATCGCGCAGATCCTTGGAATTGTTGTTGAAGTTGAAGGCGCCCCAACTACGGGCCGGCTTGCCATCGATGATCGGATCGGTGAAGCCGCCGGCGAGGGCGACCTTGTCGTCCTTGGCGGCAAGACCGCCGGCCGTGAGGCTGGTTGCGGCATACGCATCGGCGCGTCCGGTCGCGACGGTCGAGATGGCGTCGGCGTTGGCCGCGAGCGTGACGATATTGGCTTCCGGCACGCCGAGCTTTTGCATCATCTCGAGCTGGTCAGCGCCGGCCATTACCGCGACCTTGAGCCCCGGCTTGGTGAAGTCGGAGTAGGTATGGAGGTCCTTGGGATCGCCCTTGGCGACCAGCAGGCCCTCGCCGTAGGACGTGTCCGGCTCGGTGTAGATCACCTTTTTGCAGCGGTCGGGGTTGATCGCCATTTCGGAGGCGGTCATGTCGAAGCGGTTCGCCTGCAGCCCGGGAATAAGCGAGCTGAAATTGGTCACCACCCATTGGATATTCTCGGCGGGAATGCCGAGCGTCTTGAGCACGGCGGTCGCAACCTCCGGGCCGGCGCCCTTGGCATCGCCGTTCGGATCGACATAGCCATAGGGAATTTCGTTGGCGACGGCGATCCGGATATAGCCGCGGCTCTTCACGTCCTTGAGCGTGGTGGCGCTCACCGCAGTGGAGACCAGCGCGGCGGCGGCGAGGCCGAGGAGAACCCCGCCCAAGACGCGGGTTATGCCGGAGGCGGCTTTACGTGGTGAGATTGGGTTAGCGTTGCTCATATTCGATCCCTCCCAGGATGTCTTTTGCCGATGTTGCAGGATGCTGGCGTGAGCCAGGAAATGGGGAAACATTGGTCGGGCGATAGCTCGTCGCCCACAGACTGAAGCGCACGTTTTGGTTCAAATCCTCGCGCTAAATTCCAACCTCTGTAGCGTCGCGGACGGCATCGTAAGTGTCGAGGGACGATATCTCTTTTTGTAGTTCGAGTTGCAGCAGGATCGGCTACGCCTCTATGTCAGATTGGATGGATCGACTATGCGAGCCATGGGCATATTGAGGAGAAATCAATCATCGGCGCAGCGGATCGGCGGGGTGACAAAATGCGCTTCGGCAAATCGCCGTCCGGTCAGGACGGCGCGTGACGGTCGTCTTCACGCAAATTCTTGAAGCTCGCAGACGTATCGGCGGGCAAATCCTGCATACGCCGATGCGGCGCGCGGGTGGGCTCGGCGCCCGTCTTGGCGTGCCGGTATGGCTCAAATGCGAGCACCAGCAACGCACCGGCAGCTTCAAGCTGCGCGGCGCGACCAACGCATTGCTGTCGCTGAACCGGGCGCAGCGCGACGCCGGCGTGGTCGCGGCATCCACCGGCAATCATGGCCGGGCGCTGGCATATGCGGCGCAGCAGACGGGCGTGCATGCCGTCATCTGCATGTCGGCGCTGGTGCCCCGGAACAAGGTCGCAGCAGTCGAGGCGCTCGGCGCCGAGGTCCGTATCGTGGGCGTGAGCCAGGACGATGCCCAGGCCGAAGTCGACCGCCTCGTGCGCAGGCTCGGCATGACCACGGTGCCCCCCTTTGACGGGCCGGAGGTCATCGCCGGGCAAGGAACCCTCGGGCTCGAAATGCTGGAGGACATGCCCGATCTCGCCGGTATCATTGTGCCGCTGTCGGGAGGCGGCCTGATCGCCGGCGTCGCCCTGGCGGCAAAAACGCTCAACCCCTCGATCCGCATCATCGGCGTGACCATGGAGCGCGGCGCCGCCATGCAGGCGAGCCTCGCCGCCGGCCGGCCGTGCGAGGTGGCCGAACTGCCGACGCTGGCGGACTCGCTCGGCGGCGGCATCGGCCTTGGCAACCGGTACACCTTTCACATGGTGCGAGACCTCGTCGACGACGTGGTGCTGGTTAGCGAGGCAGAAATCGCGGACGGCATCAGGACGGCCTATTTCGAAGAGGGGGAAGTCATCGAAGGGGCGGCGGCGGTGGGCATCGCGGCACTCGATAGTGGTAAAGTGAGGCCTCGCGAGCCAGTGGCGGTCGTGTTGTCCGGCAAGAACATCGACATGGCCCTGCACGCCCGGATCATCGCCGGCCAGACGCCGGAACCGGGAGGTCCCGGTGGCTGAAATCACCATCCTCACCGAAGCGGATTTGCGCCGGCTTGTGCCCCTCGACGCCGAGGCCGTCGCCTGCGTCGAGGCGGCGTTCCACGCCCTCGCAACCAAGCCGGTGGTCATGCCGCCGATCCTGCGCCTGGATATCGCGGAGGCCAACGGCGAGGTGGATGTCAAGACCGCCTACGTCCCCGGCCTCGACGGCTTCGCCGTCAAGATTTCCCCGGGCTTTTTCGACAATCCGAAGCTGGGCCTGCCGTCCGTCAATGGCCTGATGATGCTGCTGAGCGCCACGACCGGCCTGTTGCAGGCCGCGCTCTTCGATAACGGCTACCTCACCGATATGCGGACGGCAGCCGCTGGGGCGGTGGCCGCGAAATATCTGGCAAAGCCGGATGCGCGAACCGCCGCCATCCTCGGCGCGGGCGTTCAGGCGCGGCTCCAGCTCAAGGCGCTGATGCTGGTGCGGCCGCTCAGATCGGCACGCCTTTGGGCGCGCGATGGCGGCAAGGCCGAAGCCGCGGCCGCCGCCCTCACTCGCGAACTGGGCTTGCCGGTCGTTGCCGCGCAGGACGCGCATACCGCCGTTTCCGGCGCCGATATTATTGTTTCGACGACGCCCGCCGTGAAACCGATTCTCCTCGCCGGCTGGCTCGAACCTGGCCAGCATGTAACCGCCATGGGATCGGATGCCGGCCACAAGAACGAGATCGATCCAGCCGTCTTCGCCCGGCTTGATCGTTACGTGCCCGACCGCCTCGCCCAGACCCGCTTGCTCGGCGAATTGCATCATGCCGTCGCCGCCGGCGTCGTCGCCGCCGATGCCGGCTTCGCGGAGCTTGGCGCGGTCGTGGCGGGTCTCGCGCCGGGCCGCGCCGGCGACCGCCAGATCACCATGGCCGATCTCACCGGCACGGGCGTGCAGGACACGGCCATAGCAACCCTGGCCTGGCAGCGCGCCGCCGCTGCCGGCGCCGGCCAGAAATTCACCACTTGATACCCGGAGAACTCGATGTCGGAAACCGCACCTGCCTTCAGCAAGGCTGAATACGCCGCCCGGCTCGCCAAGACGCGCGCCGCCATGGACAAGGCCGGGATCGAGGTCCTGATCGCCGCCGATCCGTCCAATATGGGCTGGTTGACGGGTTATGACGGCTGGTCATTCTATGTGCACCAGGCGGTGATCGTCGTGCCCGAGGGCGAGCCGCTGTGGTTCGGCCGGCCAATCGACAAGGCGGGCGTTCGCCTCACCACCTATCTCCACGCGGACTCGACGTTTTCCTACCCCGACAATTACGTGCAGAACCCCACCGTCCACCCCTACCAGGTGCTGGCGGGCATCCTGCGCGACAAGGGCTTCGGCGCGGCGCGCATCGGCGTCGAAATGGACAACTACTATTTCTCGGCCAAGTGCCTCGAGACCCTGCGGGAAGAACTCCCCAGCGCGCGCATCAGCGATGCCACCGCGCTGGTCAACTGGCAGCGCGCGGTGAAATCGCCGGCGGAACTCGGCTATATGCGCAAAGCCGCCCGCATTGTCGAGGCGATGCATGGGCGCATTCGTGAAGTCGCCGAGGTCGGCATTCGCAAATGCGATCTCGTGGCGGAAATCTATGGGGCCGGCTTGCGCGGCGTCGACGATTTTGGCGGCGACTACGCGGCGATCGTGCCGATGACCCCCTCGGGCAAGGATGCCTCGGCGGCTCACCTGACTTGGGACGACCGGCCGATGCGCCCCGGCGAGGCCACTTATTTCGAGGTCGCCGGCTGCTATCGCCGCTATCACGCGCCGTTGTCGCGCACCCTCTATCTCGGCACCCCGCCCACCTCGATCCTCAAGGCGCAGGACGCCGTATTCGAGGGCCTCGAAGCGGGCCTCAATGCGGCGAAGCCGGGCAACACCTGCGGGCAGGTCGCCGATGCGTTCTTTTCGGTGCTGCGCAAGCACGGCATCGAAAAGGACAACCGCACCGGCTATGCGGTGGGGATTTCCTATCCGCCCGACTGGGGCGAGCGTACCATGAGCCTCAGATCGGGCGACAAATCGGTGCTGGCCGAGAACATGACGTTCCATTTCATGCCCGCCATCTGGACCGACGACTGGGGGTTCGAGACCTCCGAGACCATTCGAATCCGTGACAGCGGCGCCGCCGAATGCCTCGCCGACGTGTCGCGCGAACTGTTCGTCAAACCCTGACCCAGAGGCATCCCGCGTGGCCCACGAACTGCGTGACGAGACCGTTTCAATCCTGGCCGATCTCGTCGCTTTCCCAACGGTTTCGGCCGACAGTAATCTTGAGCTGATCGCCTATCTCAATCAAAAGCTCGATCAGCTCGGGGCGCGCACCCGGCTCACGCTCGATCCGGGGGGCACCAAGGCCAATCTCTTCGCCACGCTGGGTCCGCCCGAAGTGGATGGCGGGGTTGTGCTCTCGGGCCACACCGATGTCGTGCCGGTCGAAGGGCAGAACTGGCAGAGCGATCCCTTCGCCGTCCGCGAACAGGACGGCAGAATCTATGGTCGTGGCACTTGCGACATGAAGGGATTTATTGCCTGTGCGATGGCGTTCGCCCCCCGCTTTGCCGAGGCCGAACTGGCTCGCCCGCTGCACTTTGCCTTCACCTATGACGAAGAGGTGGGGTGTCTCGGCGCGCAGGTGATGCTCGACGAACTCGTGGCGTCGGGCCGCAAGCCTGGCATTGCGATCATCGGCGAGCCGACAAGCATGCGGCTGATTGAGGGCCACAAGGGCTGCTGCGAATATACCACGACCTTCACCGGCCTTGAGGGCCATGCCTCGCAGCCCGACCTCGGCGTCAATGCGATCGAATATGCGGTGCGCTACGCTGCGCGGCTGCGGGAGATCGGCGAAAGCCTGAAGGGCCGCGCGCCCAAGGGCTCGCGCTTCGATCCGCCATGGTCGACCATTCAGGCCGGACGCATCATCGGCGGCGCGGCGCGAAACATCATCGCCCGCCACTGCGCCCTCGAATGGGAACTTCGGCCGGTCAACGCGCTCGATTTCGCCTTCGCCAAATCGAATATCGAAGACTACGTCGCGTCCGAACTTCTGCCGAGGATGAAACAGGTTTCGCCGGAGGCCGACATCGTCACCGAAATCATCGGCGAAGTTGTCGGGCTTGAACCAACGAGCCAGTCCGAGGCAGAGGCGCTGATCCGGGCCCTCACCGGCGACCGCGAGCCGGCCCTCTGCGTCTCCTTCGGCACCGAAGCCGGCCTATTCCAGCAGCAGGGCATCTCCACCGCCATATGTGGCCCCGGCTCGATTCAGCAGGCGCACAAGCCGAACGAATATGTCGCCCTCGATCAGCTCGACGAATGCCTCGAAATGATCGGCGGACTCCTGCCTCGGCTAACTTAGAGCTGGCAAGCGGATGCAAGGCTACGTTGAAACCCACCATTATGAGATTTCCGTCGCGGCGGAAAATTGACATAAGCTGCATTTGTAACGGCGCGAGCCTCTGACAAAGGACGTTGTAAATGACCGGCTTCAACAAGGGCCCGATTCTTGTGACTGGCGCCAGCGGCGGCATAGGCGGGGCCACTGTACGGCAGTTGCGCGCTGCCGGCGCCGAGGTCATCGCCAGCGGCCGTGACACAGAAAAGCTTGCGCAGCTCGCCGCAGAGACCGGGTGCAGGACGCTGCCCTTCGACCTGACCTCCGAAGAGAGCGTCCGCGAGGCTCTCCTTGGGCTCGATCTTTGGGGCGTCGTCAATTGCGGCGGCTTTGGCGGCGAGATTGCGACGCCGATGGACAGCGACATCGCCGTCTTCGACAAGGTTATCTCCATCAATGCCAGGGGCGCCCTGCTGGTAACGAAGTACGCGTCGCAGTCGATGATCCGGCTGCAAAAAGGCGGCGCCATCGTCAACGTTTCGAGCCAGGCTTCGCTGGTCGCCCTGCGAGGGCATATCTCCTATGGCTCGTCGAAGGCTGCCCTCGACAACATAACGCGGGTATCGGCGCTCGAACTGGGCAAGTATGGAATCCGCGTGAACAGCGTAAACCCCACAGTTGTGATGACCGAGATGTCGGCCTTCTATTGGGGCCGTCCGGATATCGCGGAGCCTTTTCTGTCGCAGATGCCACTCGGCCGTTGGGCCACGGAAGACGAGATTGCCGCGCCCATTGTTTTCCTGCTCAGCGATGGCGCTTCAATGATCACCGGGGTGTCGCTGCCCATCGACGGCGGCTTCACCGCCTGCTGATCGCCCGGCTGCGCGCAGAGCGATGCCGTGATTGTTCTTGTGGGCCGAAGATAAACGCCTCGTGCGACCGGCTGAGCGCCGTAAAACTTACGGCTGCATCCGGATGCAGATTTTCTTGCATCCGGATGCAGCGTCTCTTATGGTTGATCGGATCAAGGCAATCATTCCGGACTATTGATGAATAGTGGGTCGTCTCAAGCCGAAACGGTGAACGAAAAATCGGGCAATCCTTATGATCGCCTCAAGGCATTGGGATTGACCTTGCCAACGTCCCCAGCACCGATAGCAAATTTCCGCCCAGCGATGCGCGAAGGACAGATGATCTTCCTGTCCGGCCAGGGACCGACCGACCAAAATGGCGGGTTCCACATCGGCAAGGTTGGCGACGGCGTGTCAACCGAAGAGGCCTATTGGCACGCTCGCCTCACGGGCCTGAACCTTATTGCCGTGATGCATGATGTCCTCGGCGACTTGCGGCTGGTCCGGCGTGTCATCAAGATTTTCGGCATGGTCAACGCAACGCCCGACTTTGCCGAGCATTCAGCGGTCATCGACGGCTGCTCGGACCTGTTCTGCGAAGTGTTCGGCGAAAACGGTCAGCATTCCCGCACCGCCATCGGCGTCAGTTCGCTGCCGCGTCTGATCACCGTTGAGATTGAAGCCATCATCGCCGTGGACTGAAGCGGAGCTGCCAAACGGCCGGCCCGAGCCAGCAAAAGAGCCAATCATGGCATTAGTCGACAAACTGCCGCGCGTAACCCTCGGTCACTTCCCGACGCCGCTCGAGGCGGCGCCGCGTTTGTCGGCTGCGCTTGGCGGCCCCCAAATACTCATTAAGCGGGACGACCTGTCGGGGCTCTCGGTCGGCGGCAGCAAGACGCGGATTTTCGAGTTCGTCCTCGGCGATGCCAAGGCGCAAGGCGCGACGGCCGTGGTCGCGATGGCCGGCGAACAATCCAACAAGCTGCGCGAACTGGCTGCGGGCGCCAACAGGCTGGGGATGAAGCCCATCCTGCTGCTGAACGGCATCAGCGGGCCGCCGCATATGATCGGCAACCGTTTCCTGTTCGAATTGCTGGGCGCCGAAATCCACACGACGGCAATCGCCGACCGGCTCGACCCGGTGATCAAGACGGAGTTGCAGAGGCTTTGCGACGACGCGGCGGCGCGCGGTTACAAACCGTATATGGTCTATCATCCCGAGCGGACCGGCACGATCGGCACGGCGGCTTACGTCTCGGCGGCGGAAGAGCTCATCGGGCAGGCCGGCACGATCGGCCTGAAGCCCGCACATCTTTTCATCGCGACCGGTGCGGCGCCCACAACGGCAGGCCTGGTCCTTGGCCTCCGCGCATCGGGCCAGACGTTTGGCGTCACCGGCGTGTCGGTGGCCTCGGAAGAAGGCGCGACGCGGCGGGATATCACCGCCTACTGCAACAAATGCGCTGACATGCTAGGCCTGCCGCAGCGCATCACCGCTGATGATTTTACGGTCGACGCCAGCCAGGCGCGGGATTTTTCGCTCGCCGCGATGCCGGCTGTCATCGAAGCCATAGAGCTTTTTGCACGGACGGAAGGCGTGCTGCTCGAGCCGAGCTATACGGGCAAGGCCGCCGCCGGCATGATCGCGGCAATCCGCCGAGGCGATTTCAAGCCGTCCGACACCGTCATCTTCGTCCACACGGGCGGCCTGCCGGGCCTCTTCGCCCACAGCGACGAGTTCGGCTACTAGCCGTTTCAGATCGAAGGCGGGCAGATTTTGCGCGCGACATAGCTCATCGCGATGTCAGCATGGCGGTGTGCATCGTGCAGCGAAAATGCGCCGTGCCCCGGTAGCAGCGCATCGAAATCAAGCGCCGCGAGACGGCGGACCGAGTTGCAGATATACGGGACGCTGCAATCGTAGATATCCTGTACGCCAACCTGCCCGCCGTGGAACAGCGCGTCACCGGAAATCAGCGAACGCCGGCCGTCAGCCTCGACCAGATACGACAGGTGATCGTGGCTATGCCCGGGCGTCGCGATGGCGGTTAGGGCGACATCGCCGAACGAAAGGGTCTCGCCGTCGGCCACGATGCGGTCAATGGGACAGGCGCGATAGATGAAATCGGCCGGATAGCCGCCCGCGGCCTTGGCGCCGCTCAGGCTGATCGCATCCTCGTCGCCGGCGGCGACCATTTTCGCCGTTGCCGCTCCAGCGATGACCTCAACCCCGAGCGCCTCGCGCAACGAAGCTGCGCCCGCCGAGTGATCAGCGTGGCCGTGGGTCAGGAACAGCGCCTTGATCCGCCGGCGATCGATGCCTGCCTCGGCAAGGCCGCCGATAACCCCCTCGACGCTCCGCCCTGCCCCCGCATCGAACATCAGCCAGTCATTACCCGCCCGCAGCAGATAGACGTTGCAATCGAGGGCATCGGTAAGATCGAAGCCAAGCTTGCCGCTCATGATGACATGCAGCCCGGCATCGACTCTCATGCAACGCCTGCCGGCAGTTTCACATCGGTGCCGATGTGAAACAGGCAGTCGCCGCGCTTGATCCGCGCCGGCACGCGCTTGCAGAGCACCATGCCACCCAGCGCGAAATTCAGCGTTACCGGATCGAGCCAGGGCATCTCGGGGAAATGCACCCGTGCTGCCGGCTGGCCCTTTTCCACATCGTCGCCGAGCTCGACCAGCGGCTCGAACACGCCGTCATTGTCGGCATAAACGTAATAGTCGGGGCCGCCGAGGTCGAAGATGCGCGTTTTGAAGCCAGCGCCGGGCGCCGGCGTGGCGAAATGACCGAGATGCGTGAGGAGGCCCACAAGACCATCCCTAGCAATGGCGAGGGTCGCCTGGCTCAGCGAGCCCGAACCGCCGAGCTCGGTGCCGAGGAACATCTTCTGCTTCCGCCATGCCGCGCCAAGCAGCGTATTGTTATCGGCATCCGGCTCATTGAGTACGTAGGCCGCGGGAGAACCGAAAGCGCGGATCAGCGCAATCGAGCGTTTCAGCCGATCGGCGTCGGACCAGCGGGGAATCACCGTCGAGGGCACGTAATGCAGCGAGCTGCCACCTGAATGCATATCGCAGGCGGTATCGCAGAGCGGCATCAGCACGTCTTCGACATAGTAGGCGATCTGCTCGGTCGGGGTGCCGGACGGATTGCCCGGAAACGCGCGGTTGAGATTGCCGCCATCGAGCGGCGAGACGCGCCGCCCCGCCACGGCGGCCGGCTGGTTCAGCGTCGGCAGGATGATCAGGCGGCCGGTGAGCTGGTCGGGCTCGAGCGCGCGGGCCAGATCGGCCAGCGTGACCTCGCCCTCATACTCGTCGCCATGATTGCCGGCGGTGAGAAGCGTCGTCGGGCCGGGCTTTCCGGCGATGACGACGATGGGGATCGGCACGAAGCCGTAGGCGGATTCGTGGCTCGAAACGGAAAGGCGGACATAGCCCCGGCGCTTGCCCAAGCCGTCGAAATCAATGTCGGCCGTCAGCCGTGTCTTATTCATGGTCTAGATGTCCCAAATCTCGTTTTCCTGGGCGCTGCGCCAATCGGCGTAGGGTGCAGGATTTGCCCGTTTGCCCAACGCCTCGCGCAACGCACCACCGATACGGTCGGCCACAATTTTCGCCTCATCCGCATTGAGATTGCACGGATCGAGTTCGAAGAAGCCGTGCTCCAGTTCTTCGCTGCGTACGACAACCGACGGGTCGCCCGCAGCGAGGGTGGTCGTCACGGCCCAAGCGGTGGTGAAGGCCTTCCGGGGATCGATATCGATCCGGACCCGATCGACGGGATTGCCCGTCGGGTCGGCGACGATGCTGAACGTCACGCCGGGATGATCGCCAAGCGTCGCCATCCACAGATCGAGCAATTGGCGTTCGCCGGCCCGGGTCGCGGCGTGGTCGGCCTTGGCCCAGTTTTCGAGCGCGACGATAGCGCCGGCAATGCCTTCCTTGCCGACCTTGAAACCCCGGCCGATGCCGAGGTTTTGGAGATACGCCGCGCGTACCAGATCGCGCTTGCCGGCAACGATACCGGCAGTCGGGGCCCGCAAGAACTTGTGCGCGGAGTAGAGTGCAAGGTCCGCACCCTCGGCGATGAATTTCCTGAGGTCGTATTCGGCGGCCGCATCGACAATCACCGGTACGCCCTTCGCGTGAGCGATCTCGGCAAAGCGCGACAGCGGGATCATGCCATAGCGCGCGGCGTGATGAGAGACGACATAGAGCGCGGCGGCGGTCCCGTCGCCGAAGGCAGCTTCGAGTTCGTACTCGGTCGACGCGGTGGCCTGGCCCACGGGGACAATTGTCGCGCCGGCGAGGCGGATCGCCTGATCGATCGGCGCGCCGTAGTTGACCAGATGGCCCTGCAGCACGACGACCTCGCTTTTGAGGCCGTTCGCATCGGGCAGGCGCGCAATCGCCGCACGATCGATCCCGGTCATGGCGGCGGCAATGGAGAGCGTGACCGCGCCGCTGGTCGATGCAGTCACGAACCCCGCCTCGGCGCCACATGCCTTGGCGATGACCTTGCTGGCCGCGCGCTGCAGCGCACCGATCTCGACAAATCTGGGGAGAATGTCGGCCACGACATCGATCACTTCGGGCAGCGCGCTCGACGCGCCGATGACCGTCATCGTCCCGGCGACGTTGATCACCGGCCTCAGCTTCAGCCGCTGCAAAATGTCTTGGGAAGGCACATCTTTCTCCACGAACGAGCCCGGTCGCGGAGCTATCGAACAATAAATTGCATCCGGATGCAATCCGCTACCGTACGCCGGAAGAGCAATGTTCGGATAAGTGACAAATCGGGTGGAAATGCCTCGCGCGAGGGCTATGGCTCCGCCAGCCGACCTGCTGTAATGGTCCACTGCATCGGGATGCAGCCGTGGGAAGCCGGGCAACGCAATGGACGACGATTCAGGCGAGGCAACGCTGGAGGTGCGGCGCGCGCCGATTACCGGCCGCGAGCTGGCCAAGGCGCTCGGCATCTCGCAGTCGACGATTTCGCGTGCCTTCAGCGAGGGGGCGACGATCTCGCCGAAGATGCGGGCAAAGGTACTCGATGCGGCAAAAAATCTTGGCTACCAGCCCAACGTCATCGCCCGGTCGCTGACGACGCGGCGCAGCGGCATCGTCGGCATCGTCACCGCCAACATGACCAACCCGTTTTATATGTCGATCCTGCAGCCGCTGGCGCGGCGCCTGCAACAGCTCGGCCTTCAGACCCTGCTGACCAGCGTCCCTTCAGGCCAGCAGATCGACTCGCAGCTACAGTTGCTGCTCCAGTACAACGTCGATGCGATCGTTATCATGACCGGCACGGTTTCGCCGGAAATGGCGCGCCGCTGGACGGATGCCGGCCGCACGGCACTGCTCTTCAGCTACACCATTCCCGAACTCGATCTCGCCAGCGTCTCCTGCGACAACGAGGCGGGCGGCCGGGCGGTCGCGCAGCTTCTGGTGCAGCAGGGACATAAGCGCCCGGCCTTCGTCGGCCGGCAGCCCAATTCCGCGACAACGCTGGCCCGTGGACGGGGATTCGAAGCCGGACTCGCCGAACTCGGTGTGCCGCTGTTCGGCCGGATCGACGATGGCGACTATAGCTACGAAGGAGGCTATGCGGCGGCGCTCGAACTTGGCCGGACGCGGCCCGATGCCATCTTCTTTGCGCACGACATCATGGCGCTGGGCGGCATGGATGCCCTGCGCTTCGGGCTCGGGCTCAAAATTCCGCAGGATATTTCCGTCGTCGGCTTCGACAACATTCCGCAAGGGGCCTGGCCGACCTATCAACTCACCACCTTTGCCCAGCCGGTCGAGTTGATGATCGAGGCAGCGGTACGCCAGTTGACGCGTCGCAGCGATGACAAAGGCGAACCCCTCGAATCGTCGCTGCTGCCGGGTACGCTGGTGCAACGCGGTTCCGTACAGGCGCGCGGCCGCTAGCGCGTTTCTGATCGCGCATCTAGCTTTCAGCCCTCGGCGTGCCAATACGCGCCAATTGCCCGCCATCGACGAGGAGCGTTGTCCCGGTCACCATTCTGGACGTGGGCTCGGCGAGAAATACCGCCGCGTTAGCGACATCGGCGGGCTTGGCCGTCGTACCCACTGGAATCTCTTGCGCCAAGAATTCGGCGACGGCCGACCGTTGGAACAACGCCTTGTTGCGCGGCACTTCCGTCGGCCCGGGAGCGAGCATATTGGCCCGGATGCCGTATCTGGCGAGATCGACCGCCATGGCTTTGGTGAGCAAGGCGACCCCACCCTTCGAGGCGACGTAAGGCAGGGCGTCGGGCTCGGCATTGATCGAATTGATCGAGCCGATCGTGATAATGCTGCCGCCCTGCGCCCGCGCGATCATCGCCCGCGCCGCCGCCCGGCAGGCGAAGAACGTGCCACTTAGATTGATGCCGAGATAGCTCTGCCATTCGTCATCGGTCACGTCGGGGAAGGCGGCGCGGCCGCCGGTGCGGGCCGCCGACGTGACGACGATGTCGACCTTGCCAGCGAGTCGCCCAAGCGCCTCGGCCATGGCGCGCTCGACGTCCGCTGCATCCGATACATCGCAGCGGAGCAATTGCGGCTCCTCGCCACCAGCCGGGACGGCGATGTCGAGGCCAATGACCTTGGCGCCCTCCACGCGAAACCGTTCGGCGATCGCGGCGCCGATACCGCCGGTCGCGCCTGTGACGATGGCGCCAAGGCCGGCCAACCGCTCCGAACTCATCTCAGTTCACCCTGCTCCGGCCCGGCGTTACGACCGATGCGCCGCTCTCCCGATCGAAGACATAGAGCATTTGCGGATCGATGCGAACGCTGACCATATCGCCCGCCTTGGCAGCCTCGATCGGCGACGATTGTGCGATGAGCCGCCCGGCGGGCGACGAAAGATGCACAATGGTCAGCGCCCCCAGATGCTCGATCAGGTCGACGCGCATCTTGACCGGCCCGTCAGGCGCGAGGGCCAAGTCTTCGGCCCGGAACCCGATGTCATAACGTATTCCCGAAGCGAGGCCCTGGCGGACGCTTTCAGGCAAGGCGAGCGAGGCGCCCAGGGTCTGCAAATTGCCTGCGTCATCAAGCATCCCCTCGATCACCGACATTGGCGGACTGCCGACGAAGGTCGCGACAAACCGGTTGGCCGGGTTGCGATAAATATCGAGCGGGGTCGCGAACTGCTGCAGCACGCCCGAACGGAACACCGCGATGCGATCGCTCATCGTCATCGCTTCGGCCTGATCGTGGGTCACATAGATCGCGGTGGTATCGAGGTCGGCAAAAAGCCGCTTCAGTTCGACGCGCGTCTGCACGCGAAGCACCGCATCGAGATTGCTGAGCGGTTCATCGAGCAGGAAGACGTGGGGATCGCGCACAAAGGCGCGGCCGAGGGCGACGCGCTGGCGCTGGCCACCCGACAGTTGGCGCGGATAGCGGCCGAGCACTTCCCTGAGTTCGAGTTTTTCCGCCGCATTGGCGACGCGCTTGTCGATCTCGGCGCGATCCATGTTCCGGACTTTCAGCGCGAAAGCGATGTTGTCGGCGACCGTCAGGTGCGGATAAAGCGCGTACCCCTGGAACACCATAGCGAGATTGCGCAGTCGCGGTGGGACCCTGGTGAGGTCGCGGCCCTCCATCAGGATTTCGCCTGAGGTCGGCGTTTCGAGTCCGGCGATCATGTTGAGCGTCGTCGTCTTGCCGCAACCCGACGGCCCGAGGAA
>Ga0134128_10004940_pt1 | contig 16212 bp, 31 predicted proteins | sample KB31754_FD_96462 | JGI IMG/M metagenome (GOLD analysis project Ga0134128, IMG submission 96462) | Terrestrial soil microbial communities with excess Nitrogen fertilizer from Kellogg Biological Station, Michigan, USA - KB3-175-4 | ecosystem: Environmental > Terrestrial > Soil > Unclassified ...
CCGTCGGGCACCTGCTGATCATCGTCGTGATGGTGATGCTGATTTTCGGCAACAATCCCGTGGGCCTGCGGCTCGGCGCACGCGGACGCCCGCTCGCGACGGGAGCGGCGCACACTGCGGCGTTCGCCGCGGCGCTGGCATTCTTCATCGGCATCTATTACGGCGGCTACTACCTGAGCTACGGCACGGCACTCGCGCACAGCGCAGGCGCCGCCGCGCAAACGGCATCGATCAGGTAAGCGCCGTCCCGCAGTTCCAGCAGAGGTCGAAGCTGCCTGGCGACGACTCGCCGCAGGCGCGGCACCAGCGCGGCGTCGTCTGCCTCGCGTCGCGCTCCATCTCCTGCAACAGCGCACGTGCCCGCGACGCGTCGGCGTCGTCGGCGATCCACACCTGAGGCTGCGCGACGTCCGGAGGAATGTCGCCGACGATGCTCGACATGTGCTCGTTGAACACGTGCGCGCGGATGCCCGCCTGGTTGAGGCGATCGGCAACGAGATAGGCGTCGAAGCGCTGCCGTGCGACGTAGACGCGGATCATCGTGCCGCTCCGGCAGACTCGCGGCCGCAAAGGCCCGGTACGCGCCCGGCACAGCGCGTGACGCCGGCGCGCATCGTGGCGAGCCGGATGCGACGCGGCAACAGGTCGATTTCGGGTGGCATCGGGCAACGGACGCGATCTGCGTCAGTAGTGCCCGCCGTTCTTCTGCCAGCGCCACGCGTCGGCGCAGATGGCTTCGAGGTCCCGTGTCGCGCTCCAGCCGAGCACCGACGCGGCGCGGGAAGTCTCGGCGCGACTCGTCGCGACGTCGCCGCGGCGCACCGGTCCGACCGCGCGAGCGATCGGCCGTCCGCAGGCTCGCTCAAAGGCGGCAATGACCTGCAGCACCGAGCTCGGCACGCCGGAGCCGAGGTTGAACGTCGCGACGCCGGTATGGGTGGCGAGATGCTTCAGCGCGCGATGGAATCCATCGGCGACGTCGGCGACGTGGACGTAGTCGCGCTGCGCGGTTCCGTCCGGTGTGTCCCAGTCGTCGCCGCAGATCGCGAGCTCGGACGATTCGCCGGCCGCCACGCGGGCAAGGCGCGTGACGAGGTGCGACGCGCCACCGCGAGGCGCTTCGCCCATCATCCCGGACGGATGCGCACCTGCCGAATTGAAACCGCGCAGGATGGCGATCCGCCAGTTCGCATTGGCAGCGGCAAGGTCACGCAGGAACACCTCGACGGCGAGGCGCGTGCGTCCGTGCACGCTGCGCGGCATCGTCGGCGCATCCTCGGCGACGCCCGACTCGTCGCCGTACACGCTCGCCGACGACGAGAATACGAGCGTCGCAACGCCGGCCTCGCCCATCACCTCGACCAGTGACAGCGTGCCGCCGACATTGACGTCGTAGTAGGCAAGCGGCCGCGCCTCCGACTCGGACACGCTCTTCAGCCCGGCGCAATGGACGACGGCAGCGATCGGATAGTCGTGGAATGCGGCACGCAACGCCGCCGTGTCGCGGATGTCGCTGCGTACGAACGGCACCGGCGTGCCGGCGACCGCTTCGAGGCGCGAGCGGATCGCCGGGGTGCTGTTGGCGAAATTGTCGAGCACGACCGGCTTGTAGCCGTTCCGCGCCAATTCGACGACGACGTGCGAGCCGACGAAGCCGGCCCCGCCGGTGACCAGTACCCGCTCGGACATGGAGCCGGATGCTACACGCATCCCGCTCCGTGTGTCAGCCGGACTGCGCGGCCTCCCCGGCAGTCGGCTGCGGCCGGTCGATCAGCTCGACCAGCGCCATCGGTGCGGTGTCGCCCGGTCGGAAGCCGAACTTCAGAATGCGCAGGTAACCTCCCGGACGCGCCTTGTAGCGCGGGCCGAGGTCGTCGAAGAGCTTGGTCACCACGCTGCGGTCGCGCAGCCTGGCGAAGGCAAGCCTGCGATTGGCGAGCGTCGGCGTCTTGCCCAGCGTGATCAGCGGCTCGGCGACGCGGCGAAGCTCCTTGGCCTTGGGCAGCGTCGTGCGGATCGCTTCGTGGGTGAGCAGCGAATTGGTCATGTTGCGCAGCATCGCGAGGCGATGTGCGCTGGTGCGATTCAGCTTGCGTAGTCCGTGTCGGTGCCGCATGACCCTTGTCCTTTGTGATGGCGCGGATGACGCCCGCAGCGGGCTACGGGCGATCGAGGCCGGCCGGCGGCCAGTTCTCGAGCTTCATGCCGAGCGAGAGACCGCGCGAGGCGAGGACCTCCTTGATCTCGTTCAGCGATTTGCGCCCGAGGTTCGGCGTCTTCAATAGCTCGGTCTCGGTGCGCTGAATGAGGTCGCCGATGTAATAGATGTTCTCGGCCTTCAGGCAGTTCGCCGAGCGCACGGTGAGCTCGAGGTCGTCGACCGGACGCAGCAGCACCGGGTCGACCTGCGGCGATGCGCGCTCCGACGCAGGCTGGTCGGTACCCTCGAGGTCGGCGAACACGGACAGCTGGTCGACGAGCACACCGGCTGCATAGCGGACCGCCTGCTCGGGCTCGACGACGCCGTTCGTCTCGATGTCGAGGACCAGCTTGTCGAGGTCGGTGCGCTGTTCGACGCGCGCCGATTCGACCGCGTAGCTCACCCGCCGCACCGGCGAAAACGACGCGTCGAGGAGGATGCTGCCGATGGTCCGGCCGCCTTCCGGCTTCACGCGTGCAGTCGCCGGCTGATAGCCGCGGCCCTTTTCGACCTTGATCTCCATCTCGATCTTGCCACCGGCAGTGAGATGCGCGATGACGTGCTCGGGATTGATGATCTCGACGTCGTGGTTGGGCTCGATGTCGGCCGCCGTCACCGCGCCTTCGCCGCTCTTCGCGAGCTTCAGCAAGACGTGGTCGCGGTTGTGCAGCTTCAGCACGACGCCCTTCAGGTTGAGGAGCACGTCGACGACGTCCTCCTGCACACCGTCGAGCGCCGAATACTCGTGCAGCACGCCGGTGATCCTGACCTCGGTCGGCGCGTAGCCGGGCATCGACGACAGCAGCACCCGTCGCAGCGCGTTGCCGAGCGTGTGCCCATACCCGCGCTCGAACGGCTCCATTACGACCTTGGCGTGGAACGGCGACATGCTCTGCACGTCGATGATGCGCGGCTTCAAGAGGACATTGCTCTGCATGCGGAACCCTTATGGCGAATCCTGAAAGAAACCGGAAAGATCATTCGGGCGCGCACTGCTGCGAGCGCGCCCGCTCGTCACTTCGAATAGAGCTCGACGACCAGGCTTTCGTTGATGTCCTGTCCGAACTCGGCGCGATCGGGCGCACCCTTGAACGTCCCCGTCATCTTCTTCGGGTCCACCGAGACCCAGGACGGGAAGCCGACCTTCTCGGCAAGCTGCAGCGCGTCCTGGATGCGGAGCTGCCCTCTCGCCCTGTCGGTGGCCGCGACGACGTCGCCGGCGCGCAGCAGCGCCGACGGCACGTTGAGGACCTTGCCGTTCACCATGATCGCCCGGTGCGACACGAGCTGGCGCGCCTCGGCGCGCGTCGACCCCAGTCCCATCCGGTAGACAACGTTGTCGAGCCGCGACTCGAGAATCTGCAGCAGGTTGGTGCCGGTCGAGCTCTTGCCCTTGGTCGCCTCGGCGAAATAGCGCCGGAACTGGCGCTCGAGCACGCCGTAGATGCGCCGCAGCTTCTGCTTCTCGCGCAACTGGTGGCCGTAATCCGATGTGCGCGAGCCGGACTTCACGCCGTGCTGGCCGGGGCGCGCGTCGAGCTTGCACTTCGAGTCGAGCGATCGGCGCGCGCTCTTCAGGAAGAGGTCGGTCCCCTCCCGGCGCGCGAGCTTGCAACTGGGTCCTGTGTATCGAGCCATCTTGTATCGGTATCCGGTGTCGGTTAGATCCTGCGTCGCTTCGGCGGACGGCAACCGTTGTGCGGGACCGGGGTCACATCCGAGATGCTGCCGATCTTGAGCCCGAGCGCGTTCAGCGCCCGCACCGCGGATTCGCGGCCGGGTCCGGGGCCCTTGATCCGCACTTCGAGGTTCTTGACGCCGCATTCCTGCGCAGCGCGCCCGGCCGACTCGGCAGCCATCTGCGCGGCGAAGGGGGTCGACTTGCGTGAGCCCTTGAAGCCGGCGCCGCCCGAGGTCGCCCACGACAGCGTGTTGCCCTGGCGATCGGTGATCGTGATGATCGTGTTGTTGAAGGACGCGTGGATGTGCGCGATGCCCTCCGCGACGCTCTTGCGGACCTTCTTGCGCGTGCGTGCCGCTGCGGCCTTCTGCGACGGTTGCTGTGCCATTCGTGTTCCTGTCCCTTAGGTCTTCGAGAGCGACGGCCGGTTGAGCGCGACCTGCTTGCCCTTCTTCGGGCCCTTGCGCGTGCGGGCATTGGTGCGCGTACGCTGTCCGCGCACCGGGAGGCCCTTGCGATGGCGCACGCCGCGATAGCAGCCGAGATCCATCAGGCGCTTGATGCTCATCATGACCTCGCGCCGCAGATCGCCCTCGACGGTGAACTTCACGATGTGCTCGCGCAGCCGGTCGATCTGCGTGTCGGTGAGGTCCTTGATCTTGGCGCTGCCGGGAACGCCGGCGGCGGCGCAGATCGCCTTCGCGCGCGGACGGCCGATGCCGTAGATCGCGGTCAGCGCGATCTCCGCGTGCTGGTGGTTCGGAATGTTTACGCCTGCAATGCGAGCCATGGTCAACCCTGCCGTTGCTTGTGCCGCGGATCGGTGCAGATCACCCGCACGACGCGGTTGCGGCGGATGATCTTGCAGTTGCGGCAGATCTTCTTCACGGATGCCAGAACTTTCATCGTTTGTGCTCCTCGACCCTCGCCTACTTCGCCCTGAACGTGATCCGTGCCCGCGAGAGGTCGTAGGGCGTGAGCTCGACGGTGACCTTGTCGCCCGGGAGGATCTTGATGTAGTGCATGCGCATCTTTCCCGAGATGTGCGCGAGGACCACGTGGCCGTTCTCGAGCTTCACGCGGAAGGTCGCATTGGGCAGCATCTCGGCGACCTCGCCCTGCATCGCAATCGTCTCTTCCTTCGCCATCAGCGCGTTGGCACCCCGCCCTTGAAATTGGCCTTTCGCAGCAGGCTCTCGTACTGCTGCGACATCATGTACGCCTGCACCTGGGTCATGAAGTCCATCGTCACGACGACAATGATCAGCAGCGACGTCCCGCCGAAGTAGAACGGCACGTTCTTCCACGCGATCAGGAAGTTCGGGACGAAGCACACGACGACGAGGTAGAGCGACCCGATAAGCGTGAGCCGCAACGTGATCTTCTCCAGGTACTTCGCCGTCTGCTCTCCCGGGCGGTAGCCGGGAATGAAGGCTCCGCTCTTCTTCAGGTTGTCGGCAGTCTCCTTCGGGTTGTACTGCAGCGCCGTGTAGAAGAAGCAGAAGAAGATGATCGCCGCCGCGTAGAGGATCTCGTGGATCGGCTGCCCGGGGGCGAGCTTGTCGGCGATGTCGCGCAGCCAGTACCAGTTCTCGCCGGTGCCCGCCCACTGCACGATGGTCGCCGGGAACAGGATGATCGACGACGCGAAGATCGGCGGGATCACCCCCGACATGTTGATCTTGAGCGGCAGGTGCGAGCTCTGTCCCTGGTAGACCTTGTTGCCAACCTGACGCTTCGCGTAGTTGACGAGGATCTTGCGCAGCGCACGCTCCATGAACACGACGAACGCGGTCACCACGACGACGAGCGCCGCGATGCCGATGATCAGCAGCCACGAATAGGCTCCGGTGCGCCCCTGTTCGAGCGTCTGTCCGATCGCGCGCGGCAGACCGGCAGCGATCCCGGCGAAGATGATGAGCGAGATGCCGTTGCCGAGGCCGCGTTCGGTAATCTGCTCGCCGAGCCACATCAGGAACATCGTTCCGGTGACCAGCGTGATCGCCGACACCAGCAGGAACGACGTGCCCGGATTGACCACGAGGTTCGGCTGCGACTCGAGCGCCCGCGAGATCGCGATCGCCTGGAAGAACGACAGGAACACGGTCGAGTAGCGCGTGTACTGGGTGATCTTGCGCTGCCCCGACTGGCCTTCCTTCTTCAGCGCCTCGAGCGACGGCACCATCGTCGTCAGGAGCTGCATGATGATCGAAGCCGAGATGTACGGCATGATGCCGAGCGCGAAGATCGAGAAGCGCGACAGCGCGCCACCCGAGAACACGTTGAGGAGCCCGAGCAGCCCGCCCTGCTGGCCGCGGAACAGTTCGTCGAGCGCCTGCGCGTTGATTCCCGGTACCGGGATGTGCGTGCCGATCCGGTAGACGACCATCGCGCCCAGCAGGAACCACAGCCGGCGCTTCAGGTCGCCGTACTTGGTTCCGCGCTTCAGGGCCGGGTTGGTCGGATTCGCCACGTGTCGTTGTGCCGCTCGTGTGTGCGCGTCAGCCGAGGCTGCCGCCGGCCGCTTCGATCGCCGCCTTGGCGCCGGCCGTCGCCGCGATGCCGGTGAGCTTCACCGCCTTCGCGAGCTTGCCGGTGCGGATCACCTTGGCGGCCTTCGCCGACTCGGGAACCACTCCGGCTGCCTTCAGTGCAATGAGATCGATGTCGGTGATCGGCAGCCTGTCGAGGTCCGACAGACGCACCTCGGCGGTGTCATTGCGCGAGCGCGACACGAAGCCGCGCTTCGGCAGCCGACGCTGCAGCGGCATCTGTCCGCCTTCGAAGCCGACCTTGTGGAAGCCGCCCGAGCGCGCCTTCTGGCCCTTGTGGCCGCGGCCCGCGGTCTTGCCGAGCCCCGAGCCGATTCCGCGGCCGACGCGGCGCCGTGACGTGTTGCTCCCCGCCGCCGGCTTGATCGTGTTGAGTCGCATCGCTCGCTCCGCCTCGCTTAACCGTCCGCCACCTTGACGAGGTAGCTCACCTTGTCGACCATGCCGCGGATCGCAGGGGTATCGGCGAGTTCCACCGTCTGGCTGATCCGCTTCAATCCGAGTCCGCGCACCGTCTGCCGGTGGTCGGCGCGGCACGAGTTGGTGCCCTTGACGAGCGTGACCCTGAGCTTCCCGTTCGCCGCAGCCATCACGCCTCCAGGATCTCTTCGACCGTCTTGCCGCGCTTGGCGGCAATGTCGGCCGGCGCGTGAATGGCCTCGAGACCATTCAGCGTCGCCCGCACGACGTTGTACGGATTCGTCGGGCCGTGGCACTTGGCGAGGATGTTGGTGACGCCAACGACGTCGAACACCGCGCGCATTGCACCGCCGGCGATGACTCCGGTACCGTCGGAAGCCGGCTGCATGTGCACGCGCGTCGAGCCGTGCCGGCCTTCGACGGCGTGGTGCAGCGTTCCCTTCTTCAGGCGCACCTTGATCATGTTGCGGCGCGCCTGCTCCATCGCCTTTTGCACGGCGACGGGCACTTCCTTCGCCTTGCCCTTGCCCATGCCGACGCGACCGTCGCCGTCGCCGACCACGGTCAGTGCGGCGAAGCCCAGGATGCGCCCGCCCTTCACCACCTTGGTGACGCGGTTGATCGAGATCATCTTCTCGCGCAGGCCGTCGCCGCGGTCGTCCTGCTGCTGCGGCTGGCGCGGGTTGGATCGTTGCTGTGCCATCGTGAGCCTTCGGGAATCCTTCGTCAGAACTTGAGTCCGCCCTCGCGGGCCGCATCGGCCAGCGCCTTGACGCGGCCGTGAAAGCGGAAGCCTGCGCGGTCGAACGCCACCGTTTCGATGCCCAGCGAGCGCGCCCGTTCGGCGATGCGCGCGCCGACGACTGCCGCGGCTGCCTTGTTGCCGCCGTTCTTCACGTCCTGGCGCACCGCGGCCTCGAGCGTCGACGCGCTCGCCAGCACGCGGTCGCCGGCGGGATCGATGATCTGCGCGTAGATATGGCAGTTCGACCGCCCAACGACGAGGCGGGTTGCGCGCTGCAGGGCGATGCGCACCCGGGTCCGTCGGGCTCGGCGCGATCGCGCTTCCTTCTTGTTCATCGTCACTCGCTCCGGCTACTTCTTCTTGGTTTCCTTGATCACCACGCGCTCATCGGCGTAGCGCACGCCCTTGCCCTTGTAGGGCTCGGGCGGCCGCCACGCGCGGATCTCCGCCGCCGCCTGTCCGACCTGCTGCTTGTCGACACCCTTCACGACGATCTCGGTCTGCTGCGGCGTCTCGACCTTGACGCCTTTCGGCATCACCTGCACGACCGGGTGCGAGAAGCCGAGCGAAAGGTTCACCCGGTCGCCCGAGGCCTGCGCACGGTAGCCGACGCCGACCAGCGTGAGCTTCTTCTCGAAGCCCCGCGTGACGCCGGTGACCATGTTCGCGACCAGCGCGCGCACCGTGCCGTGCATTGCGCCGGCGTCCTCGCCTGCGGCCTTGAAGATCAGCGTGTCGCCTTCCCGCTCGATCGTGACCTCGGGCCCGAAGGTCCGCGACACGGTGCCGAGCGGTCCCTTGACCGAGATGTCCCCGCCGGCGAGCGTGACCTCGACCTTGGGCGGAAGCTTGACCGGGTTGTTGCCGATGCGCGACATCCGCTCCTCCCGCTCAGGCGACGATGCAGAGCACTTCGCCGCCGACACCGCTGGCGCGTGCCTTGCGATCGGTCATCACGCCCTGCGACGTCGATACGATGGCGATGCCGAGCCCGTTCATCACCCGCGGGATGTCGTCCTTGCCCCGGTAGATGCGTAGCCCCGGCTTCGACACCCGCTCGATCTTTTCGATCACCGGACGTCCCGCGTAGTAGCGCAGCGCGATCTCGAGCTGCGGCCGCGGCGTATCGTCGCCCGACGTCTTGAAGCCATCGATGTACCCCTCATCCTTCAGTACGCGGGCGATCGCGATCTTCACCTTCGACGACGGCATCGTCACCGTGGCGTGCTCGATCATCTGCGCGTTGCGAATGCGCGTCAGCATGTCGGCGATGGGATCAGTCATGCTCATCGTGTCACCTCGCCTCTACCAGCTTGCCTTCACGATGCCGGGAATCTCGCCGCGCATCGCGTACTCGCGCAGCTTGTTGCGCCCGAGACCGAACTTGCTGAATACGCCGCGCGGCCGGCCGGTAATGGCACAGCGGTTGCGCAGGCGCGTCGGATTGGCGTTGCGCGGCAGCGTCTGCAGCTTGAGCCGCGCGGCATAGCGGTCCTCGTCGGAGGCGCGCGAGTCATCCATGATCGCCACCAGCGCGGCACGCCTCTTCGCGTACTTCGCGACGAGCTTCTCGCGCTTGTATTGGCGGTTGATCAGTGCCAGTTTCGACATGCGGTAATCCTTCAGTTCCGGAATGGAAACCTGAACGCGGCGAGCAGCGCCCTGGCCTCCGCGTCGGTCTTCGCGGTTGTCGCGATCGTGATGTTCATGCCCCGCGTCGCGTCGATCTTGTCGTACTCGATCTCGGGAAAGATGCTCTGCTCCGTGACACCCATGTTGTAGTTGCCGCGGCCGTCGAAGCCGCGTCCCGACACGCCGCGGAAGTCGCGCACCCGCGGCAGCGCCACGGTGACGAGGCGGTCGAGAAATTCGTACATGCGCTCGTGGCGCAGCGTCACCATGCAGCCGATCGGGTAGCCCTCGCGGATCTTGAAGCCGGCGATCGCCTTGCGCGCCTTCGTGACCACCGGCTTCTGGCCGGCAATGCGCGTCATGTCGGCGACGGCGTTGTCGAGGATTTTCCGATCCGCGGTGGCCTCGCCGACACCCATGTTGAGCACGATCTTGGTGATCTGCGGCACCTGCATCGCCGACGCGTAGCCGAACTCGCGCGTCAGCGCCGGAACGACCTCGCTGCGGTAGAACTCGCGCAGCCGCGCCGGGGCGTGCGGCTGCTCGGCGTCGTGCGCGATCTCGGCCGCCGGGGTGCCCTTGCTGTCGCCCTTGCCGGCCTTCTTCTCCACCTTCGCCGCCTTCGCGACGGGCTTGGCGCCTTTCGCCTCGCCCTTCGGTGCCTTGGTCTCGGCGCGTTTGTCGTCAGCCATTGATCTGCTCGCCGTTGGACTTGTAGAAGCGGACCTTGCGACCGTCGTCGAGAATGCGAAAACCGATGCGGTCCGCCTTGCGGGTGACCGGGTTCCAGATCGCGATGTTGGACACCGCGATCGGCGCCTCGACGGTGACGATGCCGCCCGGCTGGTTCTTCATCGGATTGGGCTTCGTGTGACGGCGCACCTGATTGACGCCGTTGACGACGAGGTGCGTCGCGTCGACGACCTTCGACACGTCGCCGCGCTTGCCCTTGTCGCGCCCGGCGATGACCACCACCTGGTCGCCTGTCCTGATCTTGCGCATGGCTCTCTCTCGCAAACCTCGCTCGCCGGGGCCTAGAGCACTTCCGGCGCCAGCGACACGATCTTCATGAACCGCTCGTTGCGCAGTTCGCGCGTGACCGGTCCGAAGATCCGCGTGCCGATCGGCTCGAGCTTGTTGTTGAGCAGCACCGCAGCGTTGCTGTCGAAGCGGACGCGCGCACCGTCATCGCGCCGCACACCCTGCCGCGTGCGCACGACCACCGCGTTGTAGATCTCGCCCTTCTTGACCCGGCCGCGCGGCGCGGCATCCTTCACCGAAACCTTGATCACGTCGCCGATATGCGCATAGCGGCGCTTGCTGCCGCCGAGCACCTTGATGCACATGACCGCGCGCGCGCCCGTGTTGTCGGCGACGTCGAGCACCGTCTGCATTTGAATCATGACGACTTCTCCAACTTGATCCGCCCACGGACCCCGTGGCCGGTACGGCCCGGGACCGGCCAACCACGGCCGACGGCCAGTTTTGGACCCCGTCGCGGGTGCGCATCCGCCGCGCATCCGGCTGGGAACGCTGCACCCGCCCCATCGGCGGGCGGAACAGCGGGAAAACCGAAATTATGACAGCTTCGCCCTTCTCCTGCAAGCCAGCGGGCGGGACCGCCCGCGGCTCCCGTTTCAGACCTCGCGCGCCTTCTCGACGACGCGGACGAGTTTCCACGCCTTCAGCTTCGAAAGCTTGCGCGTCGCCTCGATCTCGACGAGATCGCCGGCCTTGCAGGCATTCGCCTCGTCGTGCGCGTGGTAGCGGTTCGAGCGCGTGACCACCTTGCCGTACAGCGCATGCTTGACGCGCCGCTCGACCAGCACGGTGATCGTCTTGTCCATGCGGTCGCTCACTACGCGGCCGGTCACCGTGTGCGCCCTTGCCGCGGGCGCGGTCGCGCCGCCAGCGGTCCCGTTCTGTTCTGCGCTCATGCGCGGGCTCCTCGTTCGGCCGCCGCCGGCTTCGCCGCCGCGGCCCTCTGCTGCGCCAGCAGCGTGCGTACGCGGGCGATGCCACGGCGCACGTCCTTCAGCTTGGCGGTGTTGGTGATCTGCTGCGTCGCCACCTGCATGCGCAGGCCGAACTGCTCCTTCAAGAGCGCCTCGAGCTCGGTCTGCAGCTCGGTGGCCGACTTCCCGGCAAGCGCCTTCCTGGCTTCGGTGCGTTTCATCGCGTTCTCCGTCAGCCGCCCACCAGACGGTGGACGAACGTCGTGGCGAGCGGCAGCTTGGCGGCGGCGAGCGCGAACGCCTCGCGCGCAAGCGCCTCCTCGACGCCGTCCATCTCGTAGAGCACCTTGCCCGGCGTGATCTCGGCGACCCAGTACTCGGGATTTCCCTTGCCGTTGCCCATGCGGACCTCGGCCGGCTTCTTCGACACCGGCTTGTCGGGGAAGATGCGGATCCAGATTCGCCCGCCGCGCTTGATGTGACGCGTCATCGCGCGACGCGCAGCCTCGATCTGCCGTGCGGTGAGGCGGCCGCGGGCGGTCGCCTTGAGCCCGTATTCGCCGAAGCTCACCTTGTTGCCGACGGTCGCAACGCCCTTGTTGCGACCCTTCTGCTCCTTGCGGTATTTACGCCTGGCTGGCTGCAGCATTCTTCGCTCCTGGTCCTGCCGCCGCTCCCGCACCTGCCGGCGCCTGGCGCCGCGGACGCGCGGGCGCGGGAACGGGCGCCGGCGCCTGTGCCGGCTCGGCGTTGTGCGCCATGATCTCGCCCTTGAACACCCACACCTTGACGCCGATGACGCCGTAGGTCGTGTGCGCCTCGGCGAATCCGTATTCGATGTCCGCGCGCAGTGTGTGCAGCGGAACCCGTCCCTCGCGGTACCACTCGCGGCGCGCGATCTCGACGCCGTTCAGCCGCCCCGAGCTCATCACTTTTATACCCTGCGCGCCGAGGCGCATCGCGTTCTGCATCGCACGCTTCATCGCGCGCCGGAACATGATCCGCTTCTCGAGCTGTTGCGCGATCGAGTCGGCGACGAGCTGGGCGTCGATCTCGGGCTTCCTGATCTCCTCGATCGACAGGCCGACGTCGGTTCCCATCATCCGGCGCAGGTCGGCGCGCAAAGTCTCGATGTCCTCGCCCTTCTTGCCGATCACCACGCCGGGGCGCGCGCTGTGCACGGTGATCCGCGCGTTCTTCGCCGGGCGTTCGATCGTCACCTTGGCGACCGACGCGTGCGCGAGCTTCTTCTTCAGGTATTCGCGGACCTTGAGGTCCTCGGCGAGCGTCGGCGCGAAGTGCTTGGTGTTGGCAAACCAGCGCGACGTCCAGTTCCGGTTGACCGCGAGGCGGAACCCGATCGGATGAATCTTCTGTCCCATGGCTATTCCCGTTTCCCGTCGCCGACGGCGATGCGGATGTGGCAGGTCTGCTTGCCGATCGTGTTGCCGCGCCCCTTGGCTCGCGCGGTGAAGCGGCGCAGCGTATCGGCCTTGTCGACGTAAATCGTCGTGACCCTGAGCTCGTCGACGTCGGCCCCCTCGTTGTGCTCGGCGTTGGCGATCGCCGACTCGAGCACCTTCTTCAGAATGCGCGCGCCCTTCTTCGGGCTGAACGCGAGCAGGTCGAGCGCCCTGTCCACGGGCAAGCCGCGGATCTGGTCGGCGACGAGCCGGCCCTTCTGGGCCGACAGGCGGACGCCGCGCAACGTAGCAGTGGTTTCCATCAGATCCTCACTTGCGCCGCGGGGGCGCTGCCGGCGCCGCGACCTTCCTGTCCGAAGAATGGCCCTTGAAGGTGCGCGTCAGCGCGAATTCGCCGAGCTTGTGCCCGACCATGTTCTCCGACACGTAGACCGGAATGTGCTGCTTGCCGTTGTGCACGGCGATGGTGAGGCCGACGAACTCCGGCGTGATCGTCGAACGGCGCGACCAGGTCCTGATCGGCTTCTTGTCGTTGACCGCGCGCGCCACATCGACCTTCTTCAGCAGATGGTCGTCGACGAACGGGCCCTTCCTGATTGAACGTGCCATGTCCGGTTATCCCTTGGTCGCGTGACGGCGGCGCACGATCATCACGTCGGTCCGCTTGTTGCGACGCGTCTTGTATCCCTTCGCCGGCGTGCCCCACGGCGACATCGGGTGATGGCGGCCGCCGCCGCCGTTGGTGCGCCCGCCCATCGGGTGGTCGACCGGGTTCATCGCGATGCCGCGCACCGTCGGGCGCTTGCCGCGCCAGCGGTTGGCACCCGCCTTGCCGATCGAGCGCAGGCTGTGCTCCTCGTTGCCGACCTCGCCGATCGTCGCGCGGCAATCGACGTGCACCTTGCGAATCTCGCCCGAGCGCAGGCGGACCTGCGCGTAGGCGCCTTCGCGCGCGAGCAACTGCACACCGGCGCCCGCCGACCGCGCGAGCTGCGCACCCTTGCCGGGCTGCATTTCGATGCAGTGGATCGTCGTGCCGACCGGGATGTTGCGCAGCGGCAGCGTGTTGCCGGGCCGGATCGCCGCGTCGCTGCCCGACATCAGCTGCACGCCCGCAGCGACGCCGCGGGGGGCGATGATGTAGCGCCGCTCGCCGTCCGCATAGAGCAGCAGCGCGAGGTTCGCGCTGCGATTGGGATCGTATTCGAGCCGCTCGACCTTCGCCGCGATGCCGTCCTTGTTGCGCCTGAAATCGACCACCCGGTAGTGGCGCTTGTGCCCGCCGCCCTTGTGCCGCGTCGTGATGTGGCCGTGGTTGTTGCGCCCGGAGCCGCGCGTCGTGCTCTCGGTGAGCGACGCGACCGGTGGTCCCTTGTGCAGGGTGTGGTTGACGACCTTGACGAGCGACCTGCGGCCGTTCGACGTGGGCTTGACCTTGACGAGCGCCATCTCAGGCCTCCGCCGCGAAGTTGATCTGCTGGCCCGGCTTCAGGCACACGTACGCCTTCTTCCAGTTCCGACGCCGTCCCATGAAACGCCCGAAGCGCTTCTCCTTGCCACCTACGTTGGCGATCTGCACGGACTCGACCTCGACCTTGAACATCAGCTCGACCGCGGCCTTCACCTCGGGCTTGGTCGCATCCTGCAGCACGCGGAAGATCACCTGCTCGTGCTTATCGGCGATGAACGTTGCCTTCTCGGACACCACCGGCGCCAGCAGCACGGTCATCAGCCGTTCGGAGTTGTACTTCACCGCGGCGTTCATCCCAGCATCTCCTCGAATTGCGCCACCGCGCCGCGTGTCAGCAGCACGTGGTTGAAGCGGACGAGGCTCACCGGATCGACCTCGCGCGCCTCCAGCACCAGCACGTCGGGGAGGTTGCGCGACGACAGGAACAGGTTCTCGTCGAGCTTCTCGGTCACGACCAGCACGGTGCCCGCGAGGCCGTAGCCACGGATCTTGTGCGCGAACGTCTTCGTCTTCGGGCCGTCGAGCGCAAACGACTCGATCACTGCGAGGCGTTCCTCGCGGACGAGTTGCGACAGAATCGACGCGATCCCGGCGCGATACATCTTGCGGTTGACCTTCTGCGAGAAGTTCTCGTCGGGCGAGCTCGGGAAGATCTTGCCGCCGCCGCGCCACAGCGGGCTGTTCGCCTGTCCCGCGCGCGCACGGCCGGTGCCCTTCTGGTTCCACGGCTTGCGGTGCGACTTGTTGATGTCGCTGCGGCCCTTCTGCGCGCGCGTGCCCGAGCGTGCGTTCGCCTGGTACGCCGTCACCACCTGGTGAATCAGCGGCTCGTTGTAGGCGTGCGCGAACAGGGTGTCGGACGCCGCGCAAGTCGCGGACGGCTTGCCCTGGTCGTCGATCAGTCGGAGATCCATCGTCACGCCCCCTTCGTCGCCGGCGTCTTCGCCGACGGCCGCACGACGATGTGTCCGCCGTCAGCGCCGGGCACCGCACCGCGCACGAGCAGGAGGCCGCGCTCGGCGTCGACCCGCACGATCTTCAGTGTCTGCACGGTGCGGGTCACGTTGCCGTACTGCCCCGCCATCCGCTTGCCCGGGAACACGCGGCCGGGATCCTGGGCCATCGAGATCGAGCCCGGCGTGTTGTGCGAGCGCGAGTTGCCGTGCGACGCGCGGTTCGAGCTGAAATTGTGGCGCACGATCGTGCCGGTGAAGCCGCGGCCCTTGGTGGTGCCGGTGACGTCGACGAGCTGCCCGACGGCAAACGTGTCGACGCCGAGTACGTCGCCCGCCTTGAACCCCGCGAGCGCGTCGGCGGCAACGCGGAACTCCCGCAGCACCTGCCCGCCCTCGACGCCGGCCTTCGCGAGATGACCCGCCTGCGGCTTCGAGACGCGCGAGGCGCGCCGTTTTCCCCAGGTGACCTGAACCGCGGCGTAGCCGTCGGACTCGGGGGTCTTCACCTGCGTGACGCGGTTGTTCGCGACGTCGAGCACCGTCACCGGAACGCTGCTTCCATCGTCGGCGAAGACCCGCGTCATGCCGATCTTGCGGCCTACCAGTCCCAAACTCATGTCGTTCTCTCTCTTCGTGTTGACCGCATCGCTGCGGTGCCGGCTTCAATTGGCCGGCTGCGGAATCGATCCGCTATCGCCGCTCCCGCCTCATTGCAGCTTGATTTCGACGTCGACCCCGGCGGGGAGGTCGAGCTTCATCAGCTGATCGACCGTCTTGTCGGTCGGATCGATGATGTCCATCAGGCGCAGGTGCGTGCGGATCTCGAACTGGTCGCGCGACGTCTTGTTGACGTGGGGCGAGCGCAGCACGTCGTATCGCTCGATCCGCGTCGGCAGCGGCACCGGGCCCCTGACGACCGCACCCGAGCGCTTCGCCGTGTCGACGATTTCCTGCGCCGACTGATCGATCAGCTTGTAATCGAACGCCTTCAGGCGAATGCGGATTCTCTGGTTTTGCATGGTCTACTCGATCACCTTGGCGACGACGCCGGCGCCGACCGTGCGTCCGCCCTCGCGGATCGCAAAGCGCAGCCCCTCCTCCATCGCAATCGGCGCAATCAGCGTCACCGTCATCCCGATGTTGTCCCCCGGCATCACCATCTCCGCCCCCGCCGGC
>Ga0134128_10004941_pt1 | contig 16211 bp, 18 predicted proteins | sample KB31754_FD_96462 | JGI IMG/M metagenome (GOLD analysis project Ga0134128, IMG submission 96462) | Terrestrial soil microbial communities with excess Nitrogen fertilizer from Kellogg Biological Station, Michigan, USA - KB3-175-4 | ecosystem: Environmental > Terrestrial > Soil > Unclassified ...
CGATCACGCCGAGCACGGCGGGCGGGGCGCCCATCGCATGGATGCCGCGCTCGATCGAGGGCGCGAGCTCCTCGGCGCCGAGCACCACGACGCCGAGCGAGGGCAGCAGCAGAAGGACGGCTAGGCTCGTCGCGAGATTGCCGGGCTTGGCGCTATGCGCCTCGTCCGCACCCTCATCGGCCGCGAACATGAAATGGTCGGGGTGGCGCACCGTCTGCACGAAGGCGAAGACGAGGTAGAGCACGAGCGAGACAACACCGACAAAAGCGAGATGGCTCGACGAATAGTAAGGCCCGGGGGCGCTGATCGTCGCATTGGGCAGGACCAGAACGAGGACCGATAAAGTGGCCAGCGTCGCGAGCGCGGCGCTGACGCCATGCAGAACGAAAGCTTGCTCGCGATGACGCGAGCCGCCGAGAATCAAGCACAGCCCGACCATGCCGTTCACGGCGATCATCACCACCGCAAACACCGCATCGCGCGGCAGCGCCGAAGTTTCTTGCGGATTGGCCAGCATCAGCTCCGTGATGAGCGACACCTCGATCACGGTCACCGCGAGCGCCAGCAGGAGCGAGCCCAGCGGCTGTCCAACGCGATGGGCGATGATTTCGGCATGATGCACCGCCGAGAGCACGCAGGCGATGACGGCAAGCCCGAGCGCGGCAAGGAGCGCCGGATGATGCAGCCCCGCCAGCACCGCTGCGAGCAGGGCCGCGCCAAGCAGCGGCGCAAGCCAAGTCCAGAGCGGCAGCCAACGGCGAATCATGCGCGTCCTTTTATAGATAGAGTGAGTGCGTTATCCCCCCACCCCGACCCTCCCCCTCAAGGGGGAGAAGATTTTTCATTGTCGCAAGACCCCCTCCCCCTTGAGGGGGAGGGAGGGAGGGGTGGGGGCGCTCTATCAACCTCAATGCTTGTGCGCCGCCTCGACGTCGGCGAGCAGCTTTTTGTATTGCGCGACGATAGCGGCGCCGTTGGGCGTCTCCTTCGTCCAGGCTTCGGTCGCCGGCTCGAGCTTCTTCAGCCATTCTTGACGCTGCTCGGGCGAGAGAGAGATCACGGTCTGCTTCGGCGAGGCTTTGACCTCGGCAAGCGCGGTATCGTTCTGGTGATCCCAATAACCGCCGAAGAGTCGGCTCTGCTCCTCGCCGGAATTGTCGAGCAGCACCTTCTTCACCGGCTCCGGCAGGGCATTGAACTTGGCGCGCGACATAAAGACCATGCCGGCCGAGGTGCCGAGCGGCTCATCGACATGCCAGAAGAGGACCTCGGCGAGCTTGAAAGTCGGAAAGCCCGTCCAGCCGAGGATTGTGCCCTGCGCCGTGCCGCGCTGCACTGCCTCGTAGATCTGCGGCGAGCCGAGCGACAGCGGCGAGCCGTTAAAGAGCTGCGCCGCATCGACCATGATCTTCGTGGGCGTGACGATCTTGGTGCCGCCCCAATCGAAGATGTCCTTCAAGGGCTTCACGGTGTGGAGCTGCGACTGCGAGACCGCGTGCAGCACCAGCGGAATGGCCTGATCGAAATCCGCATCGAGCATGCCGGTCTTGTAGAGGCGCCACAGCGCCGCCGAGCCGTCGGTCGCGTTATCGACGAACGGCAGGGCCGCAACCGGGGCGCGCTTGATCTTGCCGTTGACGTAGTTGAAGAGCGTCCAGGAGATCTGCACCACATCCGCCTGGACGCGGTCATAGGCGTTGAAGATGTTGACGACGCTCACCCCCTCGCGGACGTCGAGATGGAGGATGCCCTTGCCGGCTTCGTTGACGCGCGCCGCCCAAGGCAGGAGGAAACCGTTATCGACCGAATTGTTGTTCTGATTGCCGGTGGCGAAGATGAGAGTCGTCTCTTCGGCTTGCGCCGATGCGGCTGCGATCAGCGCCAAGCCGAGCAAACCCACCGTCAGGCGCTTCACTCTCTTCATCCCGCCTCCCCCACCTTCGCCCTAAACCGTCTCGGTGCTGATCTGCTCGCGCGTCGCGTTGAATTTGAGCCCGGGCCAATCCTTCGTCATGCGGTCGAGATCCCAGGCGTTGCGCGCCATGAAGACTCTGACGCCGTCGTGATCCTCGGCCATCAGCGAGCGATGCGAATCCTCGAAGCGCTTTATTTCGTCCGCCGGCCCGCTTAACCAGCGGGCCGTCTCAAAAGCGCCCTGCTCGAACCGCACGCCGAGTTCGTATTCGGTCTTGATGCGCGCGGCGAGCACGTCGAGCTGCAGCGCGCCGACAACGCCGACGATCCAATCGCCGCCGGTCAGCGGCTTGAAGACGCGCGTCACGCCTTCCTCGGCGAGCTGCTCCAACGCGCGCTTTAGATGCTTCGATTTCATCGGATCATCGAGCCGCACGCGCCGGAGGATCTCGGGCGCGAAGCTCGGGATGCCGGTGATCGTCAGCTCCTCGCCCTCGGTCAGGGTGTCGCCGATCCGCAACGTGCCGTGATTGGGGATGCCGAGGATATCGCCGGGCCAGGCTTCTTCGGCGAGGTTGCGCTCGCGGGCGAGAAAGAGCACCGGGTTCTGCACGCTCATCATCTTGCCCGAACGCGTGTGCTTCAATTTCATGCCGCGCGAGAATTTGCCCGAGCAGAGCCGCAGGAAGGCGACCCGGTCGCGATGCTGCGGATCGATATTCGCCTGCACCTTGAAAACGAAGCCGCTGACTTTCGTGCCCGCCGGATCGATCGCATGCGGCAGCGCCGGCTGCGGCCGCGGGCTCGGCGCAAGATCGCCGATGCCGCCCAAGAGCTCGCGCACACCGAAATTGTTGAGCGCGGAGCCGAAGAAGACCGGCGTCATGTGGCCTTGGGCATAGGCCTCGCGATCGAAGCTCTTGGTCAGGCCGCGCACCATCTCGATTTCTTCGCGCAGCCGCTTCAGCGCGGCTGCGGGCAGAACTTGCTCCAGTTTCGGATCATCGAGCCCGGCGCAGCGCAGCGGCTCGGTCACACGCTCGTGCTCGCCGCGATCGAACAGCAGCAGCGCGTCGTGGAAGAGGTCGTAGGTGCCGAGGAAATCGCGGCCCATGCCGATCGGCCAGCTCGCCGGCACGACATCCAGGGCGAGCTTGCGCTCGACCTCGTCGAGCAAATCGAAAGGATCGCGCGCTTCGCGATCCATCTTGTTGACGAAAGTGATGATCGGTACGTCGCGTAGCCGACACACCTCGAAGAGCTTCAGGGTCTGCGCCTCGATGCCGCGCGCTGCGTCCAAGACCATCACGGCGCTGTCGACGGCGGTCAGAGTGCGATAGGTGTCCTCGCTGAAATCCTGGTGGCCCGGCGTGTCGAGCAGGTTGAAGGCGAAGCCGTCATGCTCGAAGCTCATCACGGCCGAGCTCACCGAGATGCCGCGCTCCTTCTCGATCTCCATCCAGTCGGAGCGCGCCCGGCGGCGGTCGCCGCGCGCCTTGACCTCGCCGGCCAGCTGGATCGCACCGCCGAAGAGCAGGAGCTTCTCGGTGAGCGTGGTCTTGCCGGCGTCGGGGTGAGAAATGATCGCAAAAGTGCGCCGTCTAGCGATTTCGGCGGCGAGCTGGGTCATGCCGTGGTAATTAGGGGTGGGAAGCCTCAAAAGCAACGCGCGCGATAACAGAAACGTGAGCAGGACGGATGGAGGCTTCTGCTAAGAATCCGGCGGAATTCCGCCGCCGACGCCGGGCTTCCGGCGACAACCAAACGGGAGGTGCTTATGCGAATGAAATCATTCCTCGTGGCTCTGACAATGGCCGCTTGCGTCATGCCGGCTTTCGCGCAGGGCCCGGGCGGCGGCGCGCCGCAGGGCACGCCGACGAATATCCGCGGCAAGGTCGTAAAGCTCGACGGGAAAAACCTCGCGGTGAAGACGCGCGAAGGCCAGACCGTCAACATTGCGCTCGCCGCAGATGCCGGCGTGCAGTCGATGAAGAAAACAAAGCTTAGCGACATCAAACAGGGCGACTATCTCTCCATCCTCTCGATGCCGGGCAAGGATGGCAAGCAGCACGCGCTGGAAATTCACGGTCTTCCGCCGCGCGTCCCCGAGCTGCAGGGACCCTTTGACTATGCACCCAACAGCATGATGACCAACGCGCACTTGCAAGGAGTGGCCAAAGCGAAGAACGGGAATGTACTGACCGTCACCCAAAAGGGTCAGACGAGTGAAGTCGTGGTCGACAGCAAGACGTTGATCGACACGGGTGTTCCCGGCACCACGGCCGACCTGAAGCCCGGCAAGGCGGTGTTCTTGCGCGCGGTCAAGGCGCCAGACGGCAGCCTCACCGCCAACAACGTCACGGTCGAGAAGAACGGTCTGAAACCCGTAATGTGATCGCCTCGCCATGCGAGACTAGGACAGGATTACCGCGAGGCGCCGGAGGGTGTCTCGCGGTTTTTGTTTACCGCAAAGTGGAGGTCAAAGGATGCGCTCGAAGCTCTTCATCGCAGCCGCGATCTTTGCGGCTCTGACGACATTGGCACTCGGGCCCATCGCTGTTGGCCAGCCTATGCAAGGCGGCGCTCCACAAGGCGCCCCCGCGAACGTGCGCGGCACAATCGAGAGGCTCGGCAGCCGAGCGATCACGGTGGAGGCCCGCGACGGCTCGATGAACATCGTGACTCTGGCGCCGAATTACCGCATCAGTGCGCTGGTTCGCAAGAAGCTGAGCGACATCCATGCGGGCGATTTCGTCGGCGCAACTTCGGTGCCAGGCAAGGACGGCAAGCTCCATGCGACCGAGATCCATATCTTCCCGCCCGCCCTGCGCGGCGTCGGCGAAGGCCAGCTGCCCTGGGATACGCAACCGAACGCGATCATGACCAATGCGACGGTCACGGGCGTGGCGAAGGCGATGCAAGGACAAGTGCTGTCGGTCAATTACAAGGGCAGCACTGCGCAGATTATCGTCGATCCCAATACCATCGTCGTCGGGCCATCGCCCAAAGGGGCCAGCATCAGGGACCTCAAGCCCGGCCAGACGGTCTATATTTTCGCTCGCCGGAATCCGGACGGATCGCTGACGACCAACAACATCACGGTCGAGAAGAACGGCGTCAAACCGCCGATGTGACCGTCAGCCTCGCGCTCAGCCGGCGGAGTCCTCGTCTCTTCCGAGCGCCGCCTCGATGCGGCGATCGGGGATCAGCCACAGGATCGCGATGGCGAGATAGATCGCGATCGCGATCCACGGGCCGACGAAAGCCAGCGGCATCGCCGCCGCATAGCCGGCGAGCGAGAGCCAGCCCTTCCAGTCCGCGCCGATCGCGCGCGCCAGCACGCGGTTGCGCGGATTGGCCGCGATGATCGCAAGCTCGAGCCAGCGATAACCGGCGCCGCTGAGCGTCAGGACGAAGCCGTAGGCGGCGATCGGCAAGGGCGATATCCCGGCCTCGCCGATCCAGCGGATCACGAAGGGGACGAGCGAGAGCCAGAACAAGAGGAAGAGGTTGGCCCAGAGGACGGTGCCGTTGACCTGGCGCGCCGCATGCAGCATGTGGTGATGGTTGTTCCAGAACAGGCCGACATTGACGAAGCTGAGCGCGTAGATGAGGAAGCTGGGCGCGGCCGCGAGCAGGCCGGGCACATCGTGACCCTCGGGCAGCTTCAGCTCCAGCACCATGATGGTGATGATGATGGCGATGACGCCGTCGGTGAAGGCTTCGAGCCGACCCGTGCCCATGTCGCGTACTCCCCACCCCCAGTGGAACCATGCCGCTCGCGCCCGACTATCTTCTCGGGCCAGCGAGGAGGCAAGCGTGGGCGGCGACAAGGACGAGCGCAGCGACAAGGATTTCTACAAGATGCCGGGCGGCGGCCTCCGCGATCCGCAAGGCGAGCCGAAGCACGAGGACGACGAGACCACCGAGCCGACGGAAGAGTTGCCGCCGGAAGGCTTGGGCAAGAAAAGCCCCGACCAGGATTTGGACAAGAAACCGCGCCAGCGCCGCGATTGACACCCGCTGCCTCCTCGGCCGCAGCTCGATATCGGGCGGAGCCTGCGGCAGTCGATGAGCCGGGCCAAAGCCTGTCATATTTTTTAGCCGCGCCGCGGATGCCGAAGCCGCGGCGGCCGTTATAATGCAGGGCGATCGGAGAAAGCCGCGCCTTGCCCGCCATGTCGAAGCTCTCGTCTTATCTGTTTTTGCTGGTCATCGCCTGGATGGCGGTGATGACGTGGCGCATCTATCCGCAATTCAAGGACGCGGTGCGGGTCGATGGCCGGCTGACCACCGTCGCGGACTATATCGACGACACCTGCGGCGAGCGCGTCGGCCCGGCCGCCGAAACCTGCCTCGCCGAAGCGCATGAAACGGCGCAGCGGCTGCTGCGCCGCGAGCAAGGCAAATCGGTGTTGCTGATCGAAGCGCCGCTTTTCGCCTATCTCATCGCCTATGTGCCGATCATGTTCCGGCGCCATCGGCGGCAACAAGACCCGGCGCTGGAGTCGAACGCATGAAGCGGCCGGCGAAACCCTGGTGCACCGCGATCGCCCCGGCCGGTTTATGGGCCGCCGCGGTGCTGCTGGCGGCGGCGCCGCATCTCGCCCGCGCGCAGTCGGCGCAGCAGCAGAGCTTCCGGGCCTGGGATCAGATGACCGCTTGCGCGCAGCTGGCGGCGCAGAAATATCCCGACCACACGCCCGAGGCCAATGCCCAGCGCGAGGCCTATCGGCAGAATTGCTTGCGCCAACGCCATTTGCCCGTAACGGGCGCACCACCGCCGCCGGCGAATAACGCCCGCTAAAACCTGGCTCGGCTTTCCTACGCGATTAGTCTTTTTCGCTTCGTGCGGCGCCGGTGCTACGCGACCCGGCGCAGCGCCGCGTCGATCTGGGCGATCTGCGCCTTGAGATCGATCGCCAGCACCGAGGTGACTTCGAGCCGCTGATCCTCGAGGACATGCACCTTGGCGCGGCGGCGGCGGCGCCAATCCATCACCGCGGCATCGCGCTGGGCGAGGAGATCGGCCAGCTGCGGCTTGTAGAGCCCGATCAGCGCCGCGATCCAGCGATTGAGCAGCGGCGACGGGCCGCTCCCGCCGAGGGTGAAACAGTCGAGCATCCGCGCGACATCGGCGGCGGGATACCAGGTTTCGCCGGTCACCCAGCGATTGGTGGTGAAAAGGCGCAGCGGCGCGCCGGTCGCATCGATGGCGATGGCGACAAGATGGCTCCAGGGATCGGCTTCCTCGCCCGCCGCCGGCGCGGGCGCCGAGGGAACGAGCGGCGCTTTCGGCGCGGCCGGGTTGTTGGCGACCGCGAATTCCGGCATGACCAGCGGACGCACACCCGCCGGCATGCCGCGCGCGCGCAGGAAGGCGTGGAAATGGCCATGCTCGTCGCCGCCCGCGCGCCGCTCGCCCGGCGGATGCGCATGATAGAAATACTGCGCGTGGCTGGCAGGATCGTAGATGTCGCCGCTGGGATAATGCTGCCATTCGAAAATCGGCGCGGCGCCTTGCAGCGCCTCGGCCAGCGGCGAGGTGCCCGCCGCCGCCATCGCGCGCTGGCATTCGCTCAGCACCTGGCCGGCGCCCGCCATGGTTTGCAGCGCGGCGCGGCTCAAACGCGCGAAATCGGTGATGGGCGAAAGCGAATCGATGGCGGAACCCCCGCGACGTTTATGTCCCGCCGCGATTCCGCCGGTCAAGCGCCGTGTGCGCTCGAGCACGATCGTTTCGAAAAGAAGCGATCCCGCTTCTTTTCCGCAACGTGAATCGTGCTCTTCATTCAAAAGTTTAGGCCATAATTCACGCATGAGACGGAATCGACACTCGATTCCGTCTCATGCGATCATGGCCTAGCGTGGCCGACGTGCCAGATTATCAGCCGCCCAATTAACGATTTGCGTCGCGACCTCGCGCCAGGCCTGATCGGCGCTGTCGACGATCGCAGCCATGTTGTTCTGTGCCGCGATGGCGCTCCCGGTGAAGAGGCGCGTCGCAATCACCTTGCGATCGGCCGTGGAAATGAGATCGGCATTCAGCTCGATCCGCCATTGCGGCGCGCCCGCGCCGCCATATTGCGCCTCGAAATGCCTGAGCGCGATCGCCAAGATCGCGTCGCTCCGCGCGGAGCTGGCGGCCCCCGCGATCGCGACCAGGCGATGTGCGTTCTGGAAACTCGCCAGCAGCTGCGCCTGCAGCACCAGCGGTAGCCGGTCCGTCCACGCGGCATCGGCAAAATAATCGAGCGTCGTGGAGCTGCGGCTCAGCGCGATGCGCGTCGTGTCGATCGCCGCCTCCGCGTTCGGAGCCTCGATCTGGAGTTGAATCGATGCCGGCGCTGCGCCGCGCGGGAAATCGCTCGCGGCGGCCAGGCGGTAGAGCGCCGGCGGCGGCGCCGGTTTCGGCAGGATGTCGCTGCAGCCGGCGAGCGCGACCGCGGCGAGCAGTGCAAGCGGAAAGATCCTCATGGCAGCAGAAATCTCATGGCGGCCGAAGCTCATTGTGGACGGTATCCTTCACGGCGGTCGCCGTAGATGAGGCGCGACGGGTCGCGGTCGAGCGCGTTGACGGTGCGCGACAATTCCGCCACCAGGGAACGCATGTCGACCGCCAGTTCCTGGAATTGCTGCAGCCCGTTCTGCGTGAATTCCTTGAGGGGTGCCCGATTCTCCTGCACCGCGGCGTTCAGGTTGCGCAAGCTTCCGTTGGCCTGGTCGGCGATCTGGTTGAGCTTCTTCGTCATGTCGTTGAGATTGACGATCACCTGGTGGAGGTCGCGCGCATCGGTGGCGCTGTCGGCGAGCAGCCGCGCCAGATCCTCGCGATGTGCCGAGGCCACCGCCGTCAGCTGCGAGAGATTGTCGAGCGTGTCGGCGAAGGCCTGGCGGTTCTTGTCGTTCACCAGGTCCTGCAGACGATCGAGCAGCTCGGTCATCTTAAAGACGAGATTGGGCACGGCGTCGACGATCTGGCCGAGATTCGATTCGCGCGACCAGATCACGGGATAGCTTTGGTCGGGCTGGATTTCGATCGGCGGCGCGTTCTTCGTGCCGGCGCTGATCTCGATCGCTACCGTGCCGGCGAGACTCTGGATCTCGAGCGTCGCGACCGAGTCCGAGCGGATGGGCGCGTTGCTCGAGATATCCATCCTGACGCGGACCCGCGTCGGGTTGTCGGGATCGAGCGCCACCTCGGCGACGCGGCCGAGCTGGACGCCATTGACGCGCACCGGCGAGCCGGCGCTGAGGCCCGAGCCGACGCTGGCAAAGTAGGTCTCGTAGCGCGTGGCGCTCTCGGCGAGCTGGCGCCCGGTGAACCAGAGCACGGCGGCGACGAGGCCGGCAAGCAGTGCCACCACGAACAAGCCAACGGCGATATAGCTGGCGCGTGTTTCCATCTTTTAGTCCCTGGTCGGGGCCTCCGGCTGGTTGCGGGCTTCGGCCGCGCGGCCACGAGGTCCGCCGAAGTAGCGCGTGATCCATGGATTCGGGTCGCGGCGCATCTCGTCGATCGTGCCGATCCTCAGCCCTTGATCGACCAGCACGGCGACGCGATCGGCTATCGTGTAGATGCTGTCGAGATCATGCGTCACCATCAGCACGGTAAGGCCGAGGCTGTTCCTGAGATCGACGAGCAGCCGGTCGAAATCCGCCCCGGCGATCGGATCGAGACCCGAGGTCGGTTCATCGAGGAAGAGCAGTTCCGGATCGAGCGCCAGAGCGCGCGCGAGGCCGGCGCGCTTGCGCATGCCGCCCGAAAGTTCGGCGGGGAACTTGCTGCCGGCATCAGGCGGCAATCCGACCAGCGCGATCTTCAGGGCGGCGATCGTGTCGCGCAGCGGCGAGTCGAGGTGGAGCACCTCCCTGAGCGGCACTTCGATATTCTCGGCGACGGTCAGCGAGCTGAAAAGCGCGCCGTCCTGGAACAGGACGCCCCAGCGGCGATCGAGCCGATGCTTCTTTTCGGGGCTGAGGCGCGTGATGTCGTGGCCGAAGGCGACGATCGCACCCGAAGCGGGCCGCCGCAGCCCCAAGAGCGTGCGCAGCAGGACCGATTTACCCGAGCCCGACGCGCCGACCAGCGCCAATACCTCGCCGCGATAGAGGTCGAGCGCGAGGTCGCGATGCAGTACCTGGCCGCCGATGCGCGTCGTCAGGCCGCGCACCCGCAGCACCGGGGCGTCAGAGGTTGAACTTGGCAAAGACGATGGAGAAGATGGCATCGAGGACGATCACCAAAAAAATGGATTCGACGACAGACAAAGTGGTTTGTCGGCCGACGCTTTCGGCGCTGCGCGAAACGCGCAGCCCTTCGCGACAGCCGACGAGGGCGATCACCAGCGCAAAGAACGGCGCCTTAATGAGGCCGAGCCAGAAGGTCCAGCCTGTGATGGCCGAATTCAACTGCGAAAGAAAGAGCGGCAGCGGAATGTGGAGCTGCAAGTCGCAGAGCGCGGCGCCGCCGAGCAGGCCCATGACATTGGCGAAGAAGGTCATGAGCGGCAGCGTCACCATCAGCGCGCCGACGCGCGGCAGCACCAGCACCTCGACCGGGTCGAGGCCGATCGTGACCATCGCGTCGATCTCTTCATTAACCTGCATCGTGCCGATCTCGGCGGTGAAGGCGCTCCCCGAGCGGCCGGCAATGATGATCGCCGAGAGCAGCACGCCGAGCTCGCGCACGAAGGCGATGCCGAGCAGGTTGACGGTGAAGATCTCGGCGCCGAACTGCTGCAACTGCACGGCGCCCTGATAGGCGAAGACGATGCCGATGAGAAAAGAAAGCAGCCCGACGATCGGCAGCGCCGCCGGACCCGTATGCTGCATCTGGCTGATGAACGCGATCGGCCGCAAGCGGCGCGGACGCGTGATCACGCGCGTGGCGGCAAGCGTTACCTCGCCAAGGAAGCCGAAGCCTTCGCCGACATCGCGGACATGGCTGATCGCCCAAGCGCCGAGCGCGGCGAGGAGATCGACAAGGCCGGGCAAGCGCCGGCGCTGTTTGGCCGGGTCGGGGTGATATTTCTCGACTTGCTCGAGCAGCGGCGCGAAACGCGTCGCGAGATTGTCGAGCGAGACTTCGGCGCCGCGCCGCGCCAGCACGGCTTTGAGGCGCAAGATCAGCCAGGCCCCGACCGTGTCGAGCGCCTCGAGCGGAGCGCAATCGATGCGCACCCGCTGACGGCCGCCGCCGGGCCGTGCCGGCCCGCGCTCGAGCGCGTGCAGCTGCCGGTCGAGCTCGGGCGCGGCGGAGATGAGCCACTGCCCGCCGGCGACATAGGCCAACTCGCCGCCGCCGGGCTTTGCCTCGATCCAGCCTTCCTCGGCCATTGCTCAGCTACTCCAGAGTAATAACGGCGATATTGTGACTTTCGATGCTTCCGCGGCTGCCGCGCCCGGCGGCGTCCGCTACATTAGGTCAGGTGTCGGGGGAACTCAGCGAGAGACTTTCAATGGATTTGAAGCAGCATATCCGCGGCATCCCGGATTTCCCGAAGCCGGGAATCCTATTCTACGACATCTCGACCCTGCTGAAACATCCCGGCGCCTGGAAAGAAACTGTCGCCCAGATGACCGAGGCATTACGGCCGCTGAAGCCCGATTTACTGGCCGGCATCGAATCCCGCGGCTTCCTGATAGCGGCGCCGGTTGCCGTGCTGTTGGGCTGCGGCTTCGTCATGATCCGCAAGAAAGGCAAGCTGCCGGGCCACACCATCCCCCATACCTACGACCTCGAATATGGCAGCGACACCGTCGAGATCCAGTCGGATGCGATCGAGGCCGGGCAACGCGTCGTTATCGTCGACGATCTGCTCGCCACCGGCGGCACCGCCGCCGCCGCGGTGCGGCTCTGCCGCATGGTCGGCGCCAATGTCGTCGGCAGCGCCTTCATCATCGAGCTGACGGGCTTGAACGGCCGCAAGCGGTTCGACGTGCCGGTCACGTCGCTGCTGAATTACGAGTTCTAGAAACCAGCCGTCCAGCGATGACGACGGCGAAGGCGACCACCACGAGCAGGATCGTGGCGAGCGCATTGATCTGCGGGCTGACGCCCAAACGCACGCTCGAGAAGATCACCATCGGCAGGGTCGTCGCCGCCGGACCGGTGGTGAAGCTCGCGATCACCAGATCGTCGAGCGAGAGGGTGAAAGCCAATAGCCAGCCAGCGATCAGTGCCGGCGCGATCAGCGGCAGGGTGATGACGAAGAACACTTTGCCCGGCCGCGCCCCGAGATCGAGCGCTGCCTCTTCGAGCGAGCGGTCGAAGGAGGCGAGCCGCGCCTCGACCACGACCGAGACATAGGCCATGCCGAGCGTGATATGCGCGATGACGATGGTCGGCACGCCGCGGCCGCGCGGCCAGCCGATCGCCTGCTCCAGGGCGACGAACAGCAGCAGCAGCGAGAGGCCGGTGATGACTTCGGGCATCACCAGCGGACCGGTGACCAGCGCGCCGAAGAGCGTGCGGCCGATGAAGCGGCGATAGCGCGCGAGGACGAAGCCGGCGAGCGTGCCGAGAATCAGCGCCCCGGTCGCGGCGAGGATCGCGATCTCGAAGCTGATGAGCGCCGCATGTTTGATCTGGTCGTTGCGCAGCAGCTCGCCGTACCACTGCGTCGAGAAGCCGGCCCAGACGGTGACGAGACGCGAGGCGTTGAAGGAATAAACGATCACCGAGGCGATCGGCCCGTAGAGAAAGAGGAAGCCGATCACCATCATGACCGCGAGGAAGGGCGAGAGACGCCGGCTCATGCGCGCTCGCCCGTCAGATAGCGGCGCAGCAGCCCCATCGGCAGCACCAGCAGCACCAGCATTGCGACGGCGACCGCCGAAGCGAGCGGCCAGTCGCGATTGGTGAAGAACTCGTCCCAGAGCACATGGCCGATCATCAGCGTGTCGGGTCCGCCCAAGAGATCGGGGATGATGAACTCGCCGCACATCGGGATGAAGACGAGCAGCGCGCCCGCGATGATGCCCGGAAGCGACAGCGGCAAGGTCACGCGGCAAAACGCCTGGCGCGGACGGCAGCCGAGATCGGCGGCGGCTTCGAGCAGGCTCGGATCGAGCTTTTCGAGCGCCGCATAAAGCGGCAGCACCATGTAAGGCAGGTAGGAATAGATGAGGCCGACAAAGACCGAGAAGGAATTATTGATCAGCGGCAGCGGCGCGTGGATAAGGCCGATCTGCAGCAGCAGATCGTTGATGAGGCCATTGCCCTTGAGCAATCCGATCCAGGCATAGACGCGGATCAGGAAGCTCGTCCAGAACGGCAGGATGACGAGCAGCAGCAGCGCATTGCGCCAGCGCAGCGGCGCGCGCACGATCGCATAGGCGAGCGGATAGCCGATCAGCAGGCAGCCCAAGGTCGACCACCCCGCGAACCAGATCGCGTTGAGATAGGCGCGCGCATAAAGACTGTCGCTGAAGAGGAATTGGTAATTCGCGCCGCTTGCCTGGAGCTGGCCGTTGGCGACGAGCGGCGTGTAAGGCGGGATACCTAACGCCTGATCCGCGAGGCTTATCTTCAACACGATGAGGAAAGGCACCAGGAAGAACAGCGCCAGCCAGGCGTAAGGCGGCAGCACGGCGGCAAAGCGCCTCATCGCTCGAGTACCACGCCGGCGTCGCGCCGCCAGCCGAGAAAGATCTTCTGCCCGAGCGCGAGGCTGCTGCGCGCCTGGCGATCGGCATTGGCGATGGTCGCGCGCATCACCTTGCCGCTGGCCAGCGCGATCTCGACATCCGAGGCCTCGCCGCGATAGGCGACGCCCTGCACCGTGCCAGCCACCGCGTTGGCCCAGGAGGGATTGGCGGTGCTGCCGAGGAGCATCTTCTCGGGCCGCAGAGCGACCGTGACCAGGGCACCCCGCACCAACGGCCGCTCATGCGCGAGCGTCAGCGGCACGCCGGCTTCGGCGGATTCGAGCGTCGCGGTGCCGCTCTCGAAACCGGTGACGCGCGCTTCGAGCAGATTGACCGCGCCGAGGAAGCCGGCGACGAAGCGGTTGTCGGGATGCTCGTAGACCTCGGCGGGCGGGCCAAGCTGCACGATGCGGCCGCGATCCATGACGGCGATGCGGCGCGCCATGCTCATCGCCTCTTCCTGGTCATGCGTCACGAGCAAGAAGGTGATGCCGACGCGTTGCTGGATGCGCACCAGCTCGAAGCGTGTTTCCTCGCGCAGCTTGCGGTCGAGCGCGGTGAGCGGCTCGTCGAGCAGCAAGAGCTTGGGCTCTTTGATGAGGGCGCGCGCCAGGGCGACGCGCTGCTTTTCGCCGCCCGAAAGCTGGCCGGGCCTGCGCCGCGCCAAGGGCCCGAGCTTCACCAGATCGAGCATCGCCGCGACGCGCTCATCGATTTCGGCGCGCGGCCGCTTGTCCTGCTTCAAGCCGAAGCCGACATTCTCCGCGACGCTCATATGCGGAAAGAGCGCATAGGATTGGAACATCATGTTGGTCGGCCGCGCATAAGGCGGGACCGATGCCATATCCTGGCCCTCGATCAGGACGCGGCCTTTATCGGGTGTCTCGAAACCCGCGAGCAGCCGCAGCAGCGTGGTCTTGCCGCAGCCCGAAGGACCCAGGAGCGCGAAGAACTCGCCGGTGTCGATCTCCAGCGAGACGCCATCCACCGCCGCTGCCGTGGCGCCGGGATACCGTTTGACGACTTGTTCGATAACGAGATGCGCCGCCACGCCTATTGGCCCGTCTTGATGCGCGTCCAGGCGCGGGTGCGCAGCCGCTCATATTGCGGCGTCACCGGCTTGTCGAAGAAGAGCCGCGCGCGCACTTCTTGCGGCGGATAGATATTGGGATCGCCGCTGATCTTCGGATCGACCAGCTTCGTCGCCGCGGCATTGGGACTGGCGTAAGCAACCGTGTCGCTGATCTTCGCCCCGACCTCGGGACGGAGGATGTAGTCGATGAATTTCAGCGCGTTCCCGGGATGCGGCGCGTCGGCGGGGATCGCCATCATGTCGATCCAGATCATCGCGCCTTCTTTCGGGATCGTGTAGGCGATATCGACACCGTTCTTCGCATCTTGCGCGCGGTTCCTGGCCTGAACGATATCGCCCGAATAGCCCCAGGCGACGCAGATATCGCCGTTGGCGAGATCGTTGATGTATTCCGACGAATGGAATTTGCGGATCGACGGCCGGATCGACAGGATCACGCCGGCGGCACGCTGAAGATCGGAATCCGTGCGGCTCAAGGGATCGCCGTGCAGATAGGCGAGCGCAGCGGGAAACAATTCCTGCGCGCTGTCGAGCAATTCGATGCCGCAGGAGCCGAGCTTCTTTGCATTCGCCGGATCGAAGACCAGCGCCGATGAGTCGGTCGGCGCGTGGTCGCCCAAAGCTTTCTTCACTTGCGCGCGGTTATAGCCGAAGCCGGTCGTGCCCCACATATAGGGCACGCCGAACTGATTGCCGGGATCGGCATTCGCCGCCGCGGCGAGGATCTGCGGATCGAGATTGCTGTAATTCTTCAGCGCGGCCTTGTCGATCTTGCGATAGACACCCGATGCCGCCTGGCGCGCGAGATAAGGCGCGGCCGATGGCACGACAACGTCATAGCCTGAATGGCCGGCGAGCAGCTTGGCTTCGAGCACCTCGTTGCTGTCATAGACATCGTAATGGACTTTGATACCGGTCTCTTTCTCGAAATTTGCGACCGTGTCCGCGGCGATATAGTCGGACCAGTTATAGACGTTGAGGACCTTTTCCTCTTGCGCTCCCGCGGCGCCGGCAACGATCACGCCGACGGCCGCGAGGATGACAGAGAAGATGCGTGCGATCATGCTTTCACCTTGCGCCATGGCGCTTCGCTGCGCGCGGATTGCTCCGCCTCGACCGTGTCGTGGAAGCGTCGGTAATCAATCTGGCGATGGCCGTCCTCGGCGCGTGTCAAGATATCGGCGAAACGCTCGTTCCAGCGAATCTCCGCGCCGTTGTAGGTATGACGCGCGCGAATGGTTTGCGAGAAGGTCGCATCGAGGCCGCTGATACTGACGATGATCATCGCATGCGCGCGCAGCATACTCTCTTGGCTCTCGCCATAGAGCGGGCTCGATTGATCGATCGGATGGATCACGGTCCAGCTCAGCGCGAACATCGGCGTGCGCGGACGCGCCACCGCCAGGTCGTGAAAGCGGCGCATCTCGACGCCTTTGGAATTGATCTCGTCACGGAGCAGCATCACCGTCACCTCGGCTTCGAGGATCTGGTTGCGCCGGCGATTGGCGGCGCGGAACATCAGGCTGGGCAAGCCGTCATGGTCTGTCACCAC
>Ga0134128_10004943_pt1 | contig 16210 bp, 14 predicted proteins | sample KB31754_FD_96462 | JGI IMG/M metagenome (GOLD analysis project Ga0134128, IMG submission 96462) | Terrestrial soil microbial communities with excess Nitrogen fertilizer from Kellogg Biological Station, Michigan, USA - KB3-175-4 | ecosystem: Environmental > Terrestrial > Soil > Unclassified ...
ACCGGGAGGTTCTCAAAGCGGTATCCGCCCGTGCCGCTGGTTATTGTGGTAACGGTCGCTCCCGTACCGACGTTGAGGGCTTCCACACTCGCGTTAGTTACAACCGCCGAGGAAGAGTCAACGACTGTGCCTACGATGCTGCCGCTGATGGCTTGGCCGAACGCTAATCCGGAACCCAACGCCATCAAACTGAGCAGGGCCAGCCCAAATGCAAAAACCTTTAACTTGGAGACAACAGATTGCATACGATTTCTCCTCAAAACTTGAAGTTCCTGGGTATCGACACGAACGAAAATTCAAAGTAACAAAACATTATGACAAGATGAATGCGCACTGCTGCTGTAGACAGTAAAAGCAACTGCCATTCCAAAACAGCTCGACATAACAGACAGTGTTTTCAGATATATACAACTTTGATTCCCGCCTTGATATTGAAAAGCGGATAGGCTTGACGGCTGAGGCTATGAAATTCAGTATTTGTTGAGGGTGGCGCCGGGCCGGGTTGTGACACAATGTTGCGTGGATTTCGAACAATGCCGGGAGGGGATCGAGCTGTTCAACCAGGCCGCCTTTTTCGACGCGCATGAAGCGCTCGAAGACGTCTGGCGCGCCGCCCCCCAATCAGAGAAGAAGTTTTTGCAGGGATTGATCCAAGTGGCAGTGGCGCTGCACCATCATGGCAACGGGAACCTGGCTGGAGCGAGATCCGTGCTGCGACGTGCGTTTCGAAATATTTCTCTCTATCCGAAAGACTTTGGAGGCATCCAGTCGGCAGGCTTGTTGCACTCCATTGCAGAGTGGCAGCGCGCTTTAGATGAAGGACTGGCTGTGCCTGCGTTCCCCAGGATCGTTGCTATCGAATAGTTGTCAGTTCGCAGTTCTCGGATCTCAGTCCAACGCTTCTTCTTTTTGGCTTTGTCGGATGAGCGATGACTGGCGACCGATGACTCTTTCTGTTCTCCCGGCGCCAGTACCCGACGCACAATCGGGGTGTTCAGCTTGTACTTGCGTTCGGTCGCATTTCCCGCGTCATCCTTCACTCGCACCACGAAAACCGGCAGATCGCCTTCTTTTTCGAAAGTCTCGTGCGAGACCGTCACCGGCAGTACGCCATTGAGACCGTGCTCGCGGTAGGCGGTTTCGTAACGATGGCGTTTGACGTTCCAGGTGAAGACACGGATCTGGTTGTAGTCGAACGGCATGCCATCTTTGTTCTCGCTGAACAGCACCAAGTATTGCGGCACCTTCTTATCGCCGTCCGTAACCTGGTCGAGAACAAACGCGGCCACGGTGCGTTGGCCTTCGGAGTACTGCGCAATCTCGATCGGGATGTCGACATCCACCATGCGGGCCAGCACCCAGCCCACGTGTCCGGGTTCGTCGCGGACGAGCCACCAGTCTTCCATCGGGGGCCCCGCGGGCGTGGCGTCCGCTGGCTTTCCTTTTTTCCCCGCGCTTGATTTTGCGGCGCCCGACGCCTGGGTCTGTCCTGCGGGAACGGGTTTCTCGCTGCTGGCACGTTTGAGCACCGATAGCTTCGCGCCCTGGTCTATCTGGTAGAGGTGGTCGGCATCGCGCTGCGGCTCAAGGTGGATATTGGTCTGATTGTGGGCGATTCCGGTCGCCTGGACCGGCGAATTGCGCTCCTGTTCCGCCAACTTTTGAAACGCGTCATAGGTCTCCTTGCTCACCAGATAACGCTGTTCCAGCCAACCTTCGGCTCCGGTAGATGTACGCACCCGGGCGAAGCGGCGGTCGCGCGCGAGTATCTGTACCGCCTCCCCATTCTTCACGCTTCCCGCCTTGTTGTAGACCGCCGCCACCTGATCGCGCAGAAATGCCTGCGGAGCCGATACGTAGGCAATCTCTTTGGGGCCGCCCTTGCCGCGTCCGCAGCCCAGGAGAAGAGCCACGCCCGCCGGAAGCAGCAGCACAAAGCAGAGTGCGAAAAGTGAGCGGCGATATTTCACTGAATAAATTTTCCGGTGACTTAGATTTCTTCGCGAGCAGTCTGCTCCAGACTACGCCCCGGGGACCAAGTCTCCGAAGGAAATCCCGATGGCCTTGGCCATTTGCACAAACTGACCGTTGGGATCAACTGTCTTCAGCTTTCCGATGGCCTGGGCGATGTCCACGGCTTCGATGCGCTCGCCGCGCAAGCACACCATCTTGCCGAATCCGCCATCGGCGAGCAGGTCCACCGCCGCCACGCCGAAGCGGGTGGCCAGGATGCGGTCAAAAGGCGTGGGCGAACCGCCGCGCTGGATGTGCCCCAGCACGCTCACCCGCACCTCCTTGTTGGCGGCAGTGGCGATGGCATTGCCAATCAGATTTCCCACCGAACCGCCGCGCCGCTTCTCTTTGAAGGCCAGCGGAAGTGTTACCCCTTCCGCCACCACCATGATGGTGAAGCGCTTGCCGTAGCTCTCGCGTTCCTTGACGAAGGCGCACACTCCTTCGATGGTGAAGGGAATTTCGGGGATCAGGATGACGTGCGCCCCGCCTGCAATGCCGGCCTCCAGAGCGATCCAGCCCGCGTCGCGTCCCATGACTTCGACGACCATGATGCGGTGGTGCGATTCGGCGGTGGTGTGGATCTTGTCTACGGCGTCGGTCGCGGTAGCCAGCGCAGTATCGAAGCCGAATGTGAGATCGGTGGCGGAAAGGTCGTTGTCAATTGTCTTGGGCACGCCCACGATCTTCATGCCGTTTTGGAAGAGTTCAAGGGCGATGGTTTGCGAGCCCTCGCCTCCGATGCTGATGACCGCGTCCATCCCCAACTTGCGGGAGTTGCCAATGACTTCGCCGGAGATATCGCGAATGACTTCCTGGCCGTTTTCGATGGTGCAATATTTGAAAGGATTGCCCCGATTGGTTGTTCCCAGAATGGTCCCGCCGCGCGGCAGAATCCCGCTCACGTCTTTCAGCGTGAGTTCATAGGATTTCTCTGGCCAGATCAGGCCGTCGAAGCCATCCGGGATACCGATGACTTTCCACTTGTATTTCAGGATGGCGCACTTGACTGCAGCACGAATCACCGCGTTCAGCCCGGGCGCATCACCGCCTCCGGTGCAGATCCCAATGCAGCGGATATCGTTCATTGCACGGTGATAGTCAAAACATTGCTATTGATGCCGTTGAGACTGGCGGTGACGTCCGTAGTGGCGCCGGAGGTGGCGGTGGATTGCACGGCGCCGCTGCCGCTCGAGATGGTGGCGATAACCGCCGTGTTGCTGCTGCTCCAAGTCACCAGGTTGGTGATGTCCTGCTGCTGCGCGCTCCCGCTGAAGGTTCCCATCGCGGTGAAGACAACGGTCTGGCCCGCGGCCGGGTTGGGAGTGGTGGTGCTGATGGCAATGGCAGTCAACGGTCCGGTGTTTACTGTAATCGTGGAGCTGGCGGTAATCGTGCCCGAAGTCGCCGTAATGATGGCCGTCCCGGGAGGGCTGGATATGGTCGAAGCGGCTGTGACCAGACCGCCTTTGCTGACGGTCGCTATGTCCGTGGCGGAACTTGTCCAGCTAGCGCTTCCGGTCAAATCCTTGGTGCTGCCGTCGTTGAAGTTGCCCGTGGCATTGATCTGTTGCGTACCCCCCTCGATGATCGAGGCTGAGGTAGGCGCGACGGTGATCGAAGTCAGCGTGGGATTAACAAAGAATCCGCGACAGCCGGCCGCCAGAGCCAACACGAATAGAGCCGCCAAGGTAGCCAAAATGCGGAGATTCCGCTCGAGAGAAGACATGGCAAAAAATGTTCCGGCAGACGTACTCTTCATGAACTTTCCGCTTGAAGTGGCTACAAAGAATTGTAGCAGAGAAGGTTTTAGCCCGAGCGAACGAGTGTACTTCCGTGTGCACTAAGGTCTGTGGCTCGTGTTTGTTACCGAGGCCATTCTACCGGGCTCCAAGGCACGTCAACCGGCTGACGTTTGGTCTGCTAACCTGCTATCAGATTGCTCTGCACTTCCGAAGGCAAAATCGAAAGTAGCGATGAAATATATTTCTCTCATTGGCGCCGTATTTCTCTCGATATGTCTTTCTGGCGGAGTTTTCGGGCAGACCGGCGGTGCGCCGACGCCAGCGACCTCACCGCCGGGTTTCGCACGCGCCGCTACTCCGGCTCCGAGTGTCTGCGCCGCCTGCATCCGGGCCCACATGGAATTTCTGGGTTCTGACGCGCTGCGAGGGCGGGGTAGCGGCACGGCCGACGAACTGGTTGCCGCGACCTATGTGGCTTCGCAACTGAGAGCATACGGCATCGCCCCTGCCGGCGATAAAGGTGGGTATCTGCAGCGGGCCACGCTGCAGCAACCGAAATTCACCGGCCCGCCTCAACTGACATTTACCCAACCTGGCACCGGCGGAGAAAAATCTTCCTGGACCTGCGGCAAGGAATTCGCGGTCCTTTATCTCGCGCAAACTCATTTCTCAGGCAAACTGCACGTGATCAACGCCGACGAAGACGACCCCCAGGCGGCGGGGGCCGTCGTTCTGATTTTGGGGAACGACCGCAAGCGGCAGCGGGCCAAAGCCTCGTCGCTGGGCGACAAGGGAGCAGTGGCGGCGATCATCGCAACCAGCGCGGAACGCGCCGCCCAATTCCGGCAGCGCGCGAAAGAACTGCCCACGCTGCCAGTGCGCATCGAAGGCGAAGACGCCTCCGGACTGGGCAGCGATTTCAACCTGCTGGAGGCCAGTCCTGAGGCTGCGACGATCCTCAAAGGACTCCCCGAGAATACGACTCTGACTTTCGATGGCCCCTCCGCCAGCGAAAAGAAATACACATGGAATGCGCTCGGCATCCTGCGCGGCAGCGATCCGGTCTTGCAACAAACCGCGGTGTTGCTCTCGGCCCATCTGGACCATCTGGGAATAGGCCAGCCCGTGAACGGAGATGACATTTACAACGGCGCCGATGACGACGCTTCAGGCACGACCGCGGTGCTGGAACTCGCGCGCGCCCTGGGAAGTGGGCCGAAACCCAGACGTACGGTAATCTTCGCCCTGTTCGGCAGCGAGGAAACGGGCGGGCAGGGATCAACATATTTTCTGCAGCATCCACCTGTGCCACTGAAACAGATGGCGGTAAACCTCGAGTTCGAGATGCTGGGACGCGCCGATCCCGCAGTAAGCGCGGACACAGTGTGGCTGACCGGATGGGAGCGCTCGAATCTGGGACCGATGCTGGCAGCCCGCGGGGCCAAACTGATCGGTGACCCTCATCCCGCGCAGAATTTTTTCGCGCGCTCTGATAACTTCGTCCTGGCGAAAAAAGGTGTGGTGGCGCAGACCGTTTCGAGCTACGGAATGCACAGTGACTACCACCAACCCAGCGATGACGTCGCCCACATCAATTTCCAGCACATGGACGCCGCCATCGGATCGCTGCTCGGTCCGGTCAGATGGCTGGTGAATTCTTCGTTTACGCCGCGGTGGAATGAGGGGGGGGAAACCTTGAAGCGGCATCGGACGTCAGACCTCGGCCCTCAGCTAGGAACAACGAACAGACGAGCGATTGAAGGTTTGCTGCAGTCTTAGGGCTGAGGTCCGACGTCCGCCTTATCAGTTCGTTCTCTTCGCCTTCGCGATCTTCTCGTCAATAGGTTTGCGGCCGGCGAAGCCCTCGCTGGTATCGTGCCAGTGCGTAATTCCCTTCTCCCCCAGTTTCCAGCAGAGCAGTAGGGTGCGGCCTTCTACATGACAAGGGAAGTCGAGGAGTCCGCTATCGAGGTCTTTCACCTGGACGCCGGTGGCGTCGATCTCGGCGAGCGTATCTTTTACGCGCTGGATGGTTTTTTCGCGCTCCGCCTTGCGCCGCGCGACTTGAATGATGTTCACCAGCAATCCGCCGCTGAGGAAGACGCGGTGAGCTAAGTCCTGGAGTTCGGCATCGACGGTTTCAATCAGTTTCCTCCCGTCAATGGCAGTGTGCAGGAGCGACTCTAGGACAGGTAAAAGGCTTTGGGCTTCTTCGAGAGTGAAACTGCGGTCGGCCATAGTGGTATATGGGTATTCTAATTCATTCAAGGGGAAGGTGTTCGCGGAAGATGACGCCTTTGCGGATCTTTGGTTGGGCGCGTTCCCTGCCGGCCGAGCCTCTCCAGGGACCGGGCCGCATCCCGCTGGGGCAAACCGCCGCGCGGGCCCGGAAGGGCATCAACGGGTTCTGCCCTGCGACGGATCGGCACTCGCCGCCGTATTTAAGTCCACGTGCAAGTGGCGGGCAGGATCGAGCCCGGGCGGATAGCAGCTTCCGTCGCGATTATAGTTGGCGGGACACCCGGCGGCCACGTCCCGCCGCTTCGGAGATTGGGCAAACTGCCATCCGTCGGCGAAGGCGATGCCGCTCTCGGCGGGGCTGGGCGGGCGACCGGGGAAGGTGCATCCTGGCGACGGCGGGCAGCCATCGTTGGCGATCCAATACGCGATCTTCCTACCAGCTGCGTTCTGACGGATATCTTCAGCGGTAACAATGGGCACGCCGCCACCTTCTTTTGCCGCGATGCCGGAACAATAAATGCCGGCGCGGAAACCGGCCGCGGCGACCTCATCCACCCAGGCGTAGATATAAGTCTTCTGCTCGGGCAGCATGCGGCCACCTTCTTCCTGGTCGAGGAAGATGATTGCTCCTGCGGGAAATCCTTCGCGGCGCGCGGAAGCAATGGCTAACACGGCATCGGACTTGCCCAGCCTGGCGGCATTCGAAACCGTCTTCAACTCGGCATAGAGTCTGCCGTTGAAGAGTATGAGAAATCCGAAACCGGCTGATTGCAGGGCCGGCCGCTTGCCTGTCCAGGTGTTGTGTTTTTCGCCGGGAGGATGGTTGAGCCAGAAGCCGGCGTAGGAGAACGTCTGGCGCAGCGGTTGCAGGTTTTCGTCACCGGGATAGTCGTTGCGGTCAAAGCCCAGGTAAGCGATGGCCCGGGTGGACTGCTGTGCCATGCTCGCGCCCAGCCAAAGAACCATGCTCACGGTGGCCAGGGTCACCGGAATCGCGAATCGCCTCATGCTCACGATGGTATCGGGTTCGGTGTCGAGAATCGACCCGAGGTGTTCCGGGGCGGGACTGAGGAGCGCAGAAAAACGGAGGACGGGCGTCATCGCCAGTCGAGCCCAGCCATTGCACGACGGCGAGAAGCAGGTCCTCCACCAAAGCGTCTAGCCGCCGATGTGGACCATGGTTCGGGATGCGGGCACGAAATCCGGCTCGCCGATATGGTGGCGTGCCTCTTTTTTCTGAATCACACCGCGGATGAATTCCGCCAGTTCCTCGTCCGATGCGCCGCGTAGCATCTGGCTGTGCAGATCGTGGTCCCAGGCGGAGAACAGGCAGGTACGAATCTTGCCGTCGGACGTGATGCGAATTCGGCTGCAGTGTCCGCAGAAAGGATGCGACACCGGCGCGATGATTCCGATTTCTCCAATGCCGTCGTCAAAGCGATAGCGGCGGGCGGTCTCGCTCTTCGCGTGCGGAATTTCGACCAGCGGGCGGTATTCTCCCATGCGGCGCACGATTTCTTCGAGCGGGACCACCGTGTTCGGCGACCATACGCGCTCTTCTTCCAAAGGCATGAATTCAATGAAGCGGACGACCACGCCTTCTTCGCGCGCGAACCTGCCGAACGGAACGATTTGGTCTTCGTTGAAGCCGCGCATCAGCACACAGTTTACTTTCACCGGCCACAAACCGGCGCGGCGCGAAGCCCGAATGCCGGCGAGGACATTGTCGTATCCGTCGGGCACGCGTGTAATGCGGGCGAAGCGATCGGGATCAACGGCATCCATGCTTACGGTAGCGCGGCGAAGGCCGGCACCCTGGAGCGGCTTGGCCAGCTCAGCGAGGAGATGGCCATTGGTGGTTATTGCGATGTCGAGGTCCTCTCCATCCGTGGTCCGAAGCTTGGCCAGCTCGCGGACAAAATCCACCACGCCCCGGCGCAGAAGCGGCTCGCCGCCGGTGATTCGGACTTTTTGGATCCCGAGCCCGACTAGCACGCGTGCCATACGGAGATAGTCTGCGAATGGCAGATCGCCATAGAGCGCGCCTTCGTTCCCGGTGCGGCAATACACACACTTGTAGTTGCAGCGATCGGTGACCGAGATTCGCAGATCGGTGATGGCGCGGCCGAATTTGTCGGTGAGAGGCACGGCTTTTAGCAACTAGCAGTTGGCACTTAGCCCTTTGACGCGAAGACAACCGGCAATATCTGTTGGCTAATGTCCAGACGCCAATGGCCAATTGCTTCGCTCTTAAAATTACTGCTTCGGATTCAATCCACGAGAAAGGGACAGACAGGCGGGAAAATCCCGGCAGCTGTTTCCTTTCCAATGGCTTCTCGCGAAGCCGGGAGGCGCTGGTGTTTCCACCCGCACCCTGGGGGCGGGTCTCTTGGCGAACGTTGCAAAGAAAACCGTCCCTCGCCGCCACAACCAGGGTATGCCCAAAGGTTGGGGCGGTCGGAAACTCAACTCACATTATAGATGCCTCAGGCGAACGATAAGTCGAATTTAAGGCTTGCCTGCCAGAGCCTTGCCAATTGCCGTGTCCGCCAGCGGGGCCATGATCTTGTAGCCGGTGGGGTTGGGATGCAGACCGTCTTCCGCCAGTTCGCGTTTGAGCAGGCCTTTGTCATCGACCATCGGTGAAAAATAGTCGAGATAGACCAGGCCGTTGGCGGCGCAGTAGTCCTGCAGCCAGTGGTTCAGGGCCACAATTTTCTCCGGAGTGCGTTGCGCGAAGAAATCCTGCGACTTCGGGGTGTAGTTATGCACGGGCAGGATGGAGGAAAAGACAACCGCAATATGATTGGCCCGCGCCAGTTCCGCGATCGAGACATAGTCGGCCTCGATGTCTTCAAGGCGCATGGGCCCGGTGTTTCCGGCAATGTCGTTGGTGCCGGCCAGAATCACAACCACCCTGGGATGCAGATCAATTACATCCTGGCGGAAACGGACCAGCATCTGCGGCGTAGTCTGTCCCCCGATGCCGCGATTGAGGTAAGGCTTGCCGGGGAAATATTCCTCAAGCTTCCATATGTCGGTAATGGAATCGCCAAAGAAGACGACGCGGTTCTCGTCGGGCGCGGGTGGCTTCAGGGCAGCATTGGCGGCCCGGTAGCGGGCGAGTTGTCCGAAGTCGTCCGTATAGACGGCGATGCGCGCGGCCCGGTACTGGTCGAGGCCGGCAAAGCCGGTGGTGGGAATGGCGGGCTGCTGCTGGGCCGCCGAGGTGGCGGCAACCAGCAGCGTGGATACAAGCGCGCTCAGGCGACGACGGAGTCTACACGACATGTTGTTCCTCGCAGCACAGAATACTAAAGGCGGATCACCGTCGAGCTGCGCTCGACCTGGACGGGTCGAAGACCCGTCCCCACACGGGTACTACCGCTTACATGCCGTCATAGTTCGGGCCGCCGCCGCCCTCGGGCGGCACCCAGGTGATGATCTGGTACGGATCAGCAATGTCGCAGGTCTTGCAGTGGACGCAATTCGACGGGTTCAGGCTGATGCGCTTGCCGTTGGGCTGAGTGGGGTCGTCCACCATTTCGTAAACATTCGCCGGGCAGAAATTCTGGCACGGGTTGCCGAATTCCTTCACGCAGCGAGTATTGCAGACATCGGTCTCGTGAATGACCAGGTGCGCTGGTTGGTCCTCTTCGTGCTTGGTGCCGGAGTGATAAAGGTCGGTGAGCTTGTCGAAAGTCAGCTTGCCGTCGCCTTTCGTGGGGCCGAGGAGATGGGCGTCGTCGCCGCCATCGGCCGGCAGTTCGGCGAGTTTCTTGAGGTGCTGATATCCCGCGGTCGAGTGATAGCGGTCGTGCAGACCGCGGCCACCGCTGAACTGCTGCAGGCCAGCGTTGATCATGCCGCGCCAGAATCCGTGCTCGAAGCCCTGATGAAAGTTGCGGACCTTCCAGAGTTCGCCCTTGATCCAGCTTGCTTCCACTCGCCGCTGAAAATCGCTTAAGGCGGCGGAGGAGAAATCGCCTTTTTTCAGCGCTTCAAATGCAGTCTCGGCGGCGAGCATGCCGCTCTTGATGGCGAGATGAATCCCTTTAAGGCGCTGCGAATTCAGGAAGCCGGCGGAGTCGCCTAGGATCATCCAGCCGTTCCCGGCAACCGGCGGAATCGACCACCAGCCGCCGTACGGCAGACTCTTGGCGCCATAGCGGATCATCTTGCCGCCTTCAAGAAGCCGGGTGACCAGCGGATGCTTTTTGAATTCCTGCAACACGCGCTGCGGATCAAGGCGCGGGTCGGGATAGTCGAGCCCCACGACAAAGCCAAGCGAGACTACATTGTTTTTGCCGCCATAGATCCAGGCGCCGCCGTATTCCTTCGTGGTCAGCGGCCAGCCCATGGTGTAAATCACTTCGCCGGGAGCGATGCGGCCCGACGGAACTTCCCAGAGTTCCTTGATGCCCTGTCCGTAAGTTTGCGGGTTGCGGTCGCGATCGAGAGCAAAGCGGGCGATGAGCTGCTTGGTCATCGAGCCCCGAGTGCCCTCGGCCAGAATTACCACCTTGGCTTGCAGGTCATAACCCGGTTCGAAGTTTGACTTCGGCTGATTCTGTTTGTCCACGCCTTTGTCGTCGGTGCGGACGCCAGTCACGCGGTCGCCATCGAGCAGCAACTCCGATCCGGCGAACCCGGTGAAAATCGTGATGCCGGCCTCTTCCACCTTGCCGCCCAGCCACTTCACAAAACGGTTCAGCGAGATGACGTAGTTGCCATGATCACGCAGTGGAGGCGGCGTAATGGGAAACTTGAATTTGCCCTTCCGGGTGAGAAAGTAAACCGCTTCTTTGGTGACTTCGGAATCGAGCGGAGCTTCTTTTTCAAAGCCAGGAAGCAGTTCGCGCATGGAGCGAGGATCGAGCAGGGCGCCGGACAGGCAGTGCTGCCCAATCTCGCGGGCCTTCTCGAGCACGTAAATATTTTCTTTACTGAGCTGTGAGTCGGGATTTTTCGCGTTGTGCTGATCGATGAGCTGCGATAGACGAAGAGCACAGGCCATGCCGGCCGGACCGCCACCGACGATGACGACGTCGGCAGGCATCTGGGGACGTTCGATGTTAGGGAGCGGCTTGCGGAAAACTAACATAAGAAAAACTAGGCCACGGAATCACACAGATTTCCACGGAGAGACAGCTCGAGGATTGACCCGTGACAGTCCGGGTCGATCCGCCGCTGATTTTACGCTCCGGCTTTGGCTTTTTTCACTTCTTCAATCAGCGGCGGGACGATATCGAACAGATTTCCCACCACGGCGTAGTCCGCGATCTCGAAAATCGGCGCCTCTGAATCTTTGTTGATGGCGATGATGGTCCGCGCTCCCTTCATGCCGACGATGTGCTGTATGGCACCGCTGATACCCAGCGCCAGATAGAGCTTGGGGGCAACCGTTTGTCCGGACGATCCGATCTGGCGGTCCATGGGCAGCCATCCCGAGTCGCAGATGGGCCGGGACGCGGCGAGTTCCCCACCGAGTGCCTCGGCCAGTTGCTTGGCCAGTTCGATGTTTTTCTGTTCTTTGATCCCGCGACCGACCGACACGATGATTTCAGCTTGCGTCAGATCCACCGCCTGCTTGGCTTCCTTGAAGACTTCCTGCGGTTTGTTGCGGATGATGCCGTCCGCGATTTCTAGTTTGACGGTTTCGACGGGCGCGACGGCGGCGCCGGCCTCAACCTTGTCGGCACGAAACGCTCCGTTCTGGAAAGTCACAAACCATGGGGCAGCGCAGGTGAAGCTGACGTCGGCGGCCAGTTTGCCCTGGAACATCTGCCGAGTGAAGAGCAGTTTGTCGCCATCTTTTTTGTATCCAATGCAGTCGCTTATCGCGGTGCGCTCCATTGAGGTCGCGAGCTTAGGCACAAAATCGCGCACCTGGTAGGTGTGCGGCATCAGCACCAGTTTGGGTTGTCTGGTGGCGAGGAATTGCCTGAGCGCGGCCGCGAAAGCGTCGGGCGTGTAGGGTTCGAGTTTCGAAGACTCGATCGCGTAGACCTTCGCGACCTTCTTGCCCGCGACTTCGCTGGCTAGGCTTGTGACTCCGCTTCCGGCAACGGCGGCCTCGAGGATCCACCCGGTTTCGGCCGCCAGAGCCTGGCCGGCGGTGAGAGTCTCCCAGGAGACGCGGTTTAGCTTTCCTTCACGTTGTTCGACGATGACTAGGATGGAATCGGCCATGATTGTAGGTCTCGGTCTTCGGGCCTGTTCTTTGAAACCCAGTTTCTGGATGTCGGTACTCGGGTCTCAGTGAGTCATAGGACGCGTACTTCATTGCGCAATTTTTCCACCAGCTTCTTCGCCACTTCGGCTGGAGGACCTTCCAGAAATTCTGTGTTTTTGGTTTTCTGGGGAATGTAGAGGCGTTCGATCTCTTGCATATTGTTGCCGATTGCCGGCTGCACTTCGGCCCATGTCACTTTGCGCAACGGCTTGTTTTTCGCCTGCTTGATGCCGATCAGCGTGGCGTAGCGCAGCTTGTTGATGCCGGACTGGATGGTGAGCACCGCGGGCAGAGGCATATCCACGAACTGAAAGTAACCGGCTTCGAGCTCGCGTTTGACGCGGATGCCGGCATCCGTTTTCTCGATCTGCATAATGATGGTGGCGTGCGGCCAGCCCAACAGTTCGGCCAGCACCACGCCGGTTTGGGCGTAGCCATAATCGTCGGACTGCAGCCCGGTGAAGATGAGGTCAAACTTTTCATCTTTGATGGCTGCGGCGAAAGCGCGGGCGGTGTTCGATGCGTCCAAACCGACGAAGGCGTTGTCTTCAAGATGGATGGCGCGGTCCGCTCCCTTGGCCAGGGCTTCGCGCAACACCTGCTGGGCACGCGCGGGGCCGGCTGTGATGACCACGACCTCTCCGCTGTGTTTTTCCTTTTGACGTAACGCCTCTTCGAGGGCGAAGGCGTCGGGTTCGTTGACCTCGTACGACACATCTTCGCGGATCCAAGTGCCGGACTCGTTCAGCTTGAGTGGCGCATCCTTCTGCGGCACCTGCTTCATGCAGACCAGAATTTTCACGCGGAACTCCCGTCTCTTGCCGAGACGTTGCAGGCAACGTCTCTTTTCGCCAAGCAAACTGGTCAGTATAAATGAGCGGCGGGAGAGAGGAAACGTGGACTATTCGGTGAAGACCACGGACTGCACGCCGGAGATTTCAAAGCGTTTGCGGCAGCGCATGTTCTTGCAGCCCATAAGATCGTCCTTACGCAGCATGTAGGAGCGGGCTTTGGCGAAGCGGGCACGATCACGTTCGTCGCCGCGTCCCGGCAACTGCCGCTTTTTGGTGCGGACAATCCAGGTGACTTCGTATTCCGCAGGCTGATGACAGTGGGGGCAGTTCAGCGTTGCCGTCTTCTTTTCCATACGCTCGTCGAAGAAATCTCGCTCTTCCATGGTCTGGCCAGTCTCCGGCGATGGTTTACGCTTCGCCTTCCGACATCAATTATTGCAGCTTTGCCCCGTACAAGCTATGGCAAGATGTTTTCGATGGCGAACAAGAAGCGCAAGCCGAAGAAGTTCAGCAAGAAGTTCAGCGCGGTCGATCAGGTGAAGGCCATGGCCAGAGCCCAGATCGGCGCGCCTCCCGCCGGACGTGTGGTGCCGGACCGCAGGGAAAAGAAAATTGACAAGCACAAGCCGACGCTGGGGAAGATGCTGGAATCGGAATGAAAGCTACGGCGGCGGCAATGGAGTCTTAGCGACAATCCCCTGGCCTTCAACAATCGTATAAATAACATCTGCCGGTACGTCGCGCAGCACTTCCACTTTGCCGCTTGGCCACCTGATCTCCACTTCGGTCATTCTGGTTTCGGTCCCCAGACCGAAGTGCAAGCGCGGATCGTTTTGTGAAATGTAGCTGCCGCCGGCGCGGACTTCGCTGAACTGCACCAGTTTCCCTGCCTTCACAGTCACCCGCGCTCCGATCGCTGCCCGGTTACTCTTGGTCCCGGCCAGCTTGAACAGTACCCGATGATTGTGATTCCCGCCCTGGTTCAGCAGCAGTGTGGGTGGCGCTCCCACATTCACCAGCACGACGTCGACATTCCCGTCATTGTTGATGTCCCCGAAAGCTGCTCCCCGCCGGCTTTCCGGCGGAATGTCGGCAAGCGAGCTGGAGACATCCTGGAAGGTGCCGTCGCGATGATTCCGGAAAAGCTGGATGGGTTCGCGGTAAGCCAAGCCGCCCGGAATCGAATCCACTTGCGGATACACGTGGCCGTTGGCAATAAAAATATCCAGCCAGCCGTCGTTGTCCATATCGAAGAAAGCGGTGCCCCATCCCACTTTCAGGAACGTGGGTTGCGCAATTTTCGCCGGCCAGCTTACGTCAGAAAATCCATCTTTCCCCTGGTTGCGGTACAAGGTGTCGGGCTGCTCGTGGAAGTTGGTGACGAACATGGACAGCCGGCCTTGGTGCAGATAGTCGCCCCAGTCCACGCCCATCGAGCCCCGGGCCTGGCCATCGCCGCCGAGCGCGACGCCTGACAGCATGCCGACTTCTTCAAAGGTTCCGTCGTGTTTGTTGTGGTACAGATAGTTTGGGCCGGCGTCGTTGGCGACGTATAAGTCGGGCCACCCGTCGTCGTCATAGTCGCCCCAGATCACTCCCAGTCCGTAGTAGCGGTTCACATCGTCCATTCCGGCCCTTTTTGAAACTTCCTCGAAGGTACCGTCGCCGCGATTATGGAAAAGCAAGTCCGATTCGCCGATCATGCCCCAGGGCCCGCACTGGACCAGGATTCCCTTAAAGCGGCAATTCTTCTCATCGCTGCCGAATGTCGGCAAATGGTCCATGTCGAAGTGGACATACCGCGAAACGTAGAGGTCCACGAAGCCGTCGCGATCGTAGTCGGCCCAGGCGGCTCCGGTGCTGAAGCCGCCCGCAGCCACACCGGCTTTCTCGGTGACGTCTTCAAACTTGCAATTACCCAGATTGCGGTAAAGCGCGTTCCCGCCGAAGCCGGTGATGTAGATGTCGGGCCGGCCATCGTTATCGAAGTCGGCGACGGCGACGCCCATGCCCCAGCCTTTACGTGTCAGACCTGCGCTGCTGGTGATGTCGGTAAATTTGAAGTTCGCGTCCTGGTGGTAGAGCGTGATCATGGGATCGCCGCCCTGGCGAAAACGATCAATCGTGGATCCGTTCACCGTGATGATATCCAGCTTGCCATCGTTATCGCAGTCGATAAGACCGGCGCCGCCGCTCATGGACTCGACGATGTATTTCTTTTCGGAAGTGGAAATGTGAGAGACGGTCAGGCCCGCGTCTTTGGTCACATCTTTGAATTGAGGAACAGGGCTCGCGGGCCATGGAGCCTTCGAGACTACCGTCTGGGCCGATGCGGAGAACGGAAGCAACAGGCACAGAAAGAGGATTGCACGCATGATGAGGAGAATGTGGAGATTATAGACGACAAGCTGTGAAGGCAGAGACCACTGGGGACAGCCGCTCTCGGCGGTCCGGCGAAGCCGAGTTCCGCAATGTTCTAACCCCGAAGGTCGCAAAGACTTGGCCTGCCGCTGAATTTCAGTCCCCCTTCCTCCTTTGCTGCTTTCTCTGCTAGATTTGGCACCTTGCCTGGCAAGCGGGGGGACCATGCGCATCGACCTGTTCCGGATGGAACGAACGCAGTGCCTGTATGAGAACGAAGTCGAATTCAATCTGTCAGAGAGTGGCGTGCTTCCCCTGCGGGTCGAAGAGGTTTTGCAGGGCGCAAAGGACCCAGCCGAATTTCTCTCTATCGGCCTGAAGTATCCCGAGTCGGACGGGTCGGAGGAGCTTCGCGCTCACATCGCAGCCTGGTACGGTACGACCAGCGACCATGTGCTGGTCACCAACGGCGGCTCCGAGGCCAACTTCACTGCGCTCTGGGGACTGCTGGAAAAGGGCGATCACGCTGCCGTGATGTTGCCCAACTATCTGCAGACTTGGGGACTCTCCCGCGCTTACGCCGCCAAGACGCACGGCTTCTATCTGGTCGAGAGCAGCGAGAACGGCAAGGCACGGTGGGCGCTCGACATCGGCGGCCTTCACCGGGCGGTGAGCAAGAAGACGCGCCTGATCGTGGTGACAAACCCCAACAATCCCACCGGTGCGGTCCTGAACCAGCAGGAGATGGAGGAAATTGTACGGGTCGCGCGTAAGGCCCGCGCCTGGCTGCTGGTGGATGAAATTTATCGCGGCGCGGAAGT
>Ga0134128_10004945_pt1 | contig 16208 bp, 16 predicted proteins | sample KB31754_FD_96462 | JGI IMG/M metagenome (GOLD analysis project Ga0134128, IMG submission 96462) | Terrestrial soil microbial communities with excess Nitrogen fertilizer from Kellogg Biological Station, Michigan, USA - KB3-175-4 | ecosystem: Environmental > Terrestrial > Soil > Unclassified ...
ACGAAGAAACCTGACGAAACAGATCGTCCTTTGAGCTCAAACGCGAAGGCCGGTTCTACAAATACATGAACCCAGCAAATCAGAACAATCCGCAAACAGATATCGAATTGAGAATTCGTACGATGCGGACGCTCTGGTTTGGTCTTCTTGGGACCATCGGCATTTACTATGGGTTTACGCTTGTTGCGGGACGAAGGGAAGGCCTCGAACCGAATCCTTCCCTTTCGATTTCATTGATGTGCGTGGCAATGCTGATGGTACTGGTTGCCTTCGTGATCAAAAGCAAACTGTTAAGCAAGGCCCTTGAACAACAGAGCACAGGAATGGTTCAGCAGGCATATGTCGTGACGTGGGCGATTACCGAAGTCGCAGCGCTACTCGGCCTGATGGATTTTTTCCTCACGAATGATCGGTACTATTTCGTCCTCCTCATCATCGCCGCGCTCGGGGTGCTGCTTCACTTCCCGCGCCGCGAACATGTCGTAAACGCGGCGTTCAAGACCTCAGTCATGTAGCCACAAAAAGGCACAAAAAGCACAGAAACATGAAGAATACTCTGTGTCTTTTGTGGCTAAATACTCCCAGTAATACTCGGGGGTGGGTTTTATGTACATCGCCAGAAAAGCCGCAATAGGGTCGCTTCTCCTCATCCTGCTTGCGTCAACCAACGGATTCGCAAACACAAAGACCAAGAAACGTGACGGAGGTCCGCTCAAACGTGCGGAACTGAAGGAAGCAGAAAGTCGCTTGTCCGAAATGGGCTACCGGACCGGACGAGTCAATACGCAACAAGCCCTGGTTATATTTCAGAAATGGGAAGGCCGGAAGATTACTGGTCGCCTCAATCGCTCCGAGTTGGAAGCGATCCGCAACGCGACTGCGCCACGCCCGAAAGACGCCGGCTACAAGCACGTCGAAGTCGATCTCGATCGACAAGTGCTCTTGTTGACTGATGACGATGGTCAAGTGACTACAATCCTTCCGGTATCAACAGGCAGCGGCCGGCATTACAAAGAGAAACGCATGAGTGGCCTGGCTTACACACCGAGAGGCCGGTTCAAGATCTACAACAAGCTGGAAGGCTGGAGAAAGTCACCACTCGGATTGCTTTACTATCCCAATTACTTCAGCGATGGTCTGGCAATTCACGGCAACCCTGAAGTTCCTCACTCGCCGCAGAGTCATGGTTGCGTTCGGATTCCGATGTGGGCGGCAAAGCAGATCAGCCAACAACTATCCATCGGCACGATCGTGCTGATCTACGACGAGCAGTCATTCGTTTCCGCAAAGGACTGGGTTCAATGATCTGTCTAGACTAAACTCGGATTTTAGTTTAGAGAACAAGCATGGTTCCCATCTCGATTCTCGATCTCGTCCCGGTGATTCTTGGTGAAACACCGCGCGAGGCGCTGCGGAAGAGTCTTGATCTTGCACAACACGCTGAGACGTTTGGTTACAAGCGCTACTGGGTCGCCGAGCATCACAACATGACCGGCATTGGAAGCGCCGCAACCTCAGTGGTGATTGGTTATCTCGCTTGCGGCACAAAGACGATACGTGTGGGTTCTGGTGGCATCATGTTGCCCAATCATCCGCCGCTGGTGATTGCTGAACAGTTTGGCACGCTCGAATCACTTTACCCGGGCCGGATTGATTTGGGCCTTGGTCGCGCTCCCGGAACAGACTCACGAACGTTGCGAGCACTGCGCCGTGATCCTGCGCGTGAGGCTACTTTTCCGCAGGAGGTTTTGGAGTTGCAGCAATTCCTCGGGCCGGCGAAATCCGGACAAGCGGTGCGTGCAGTTCCTGGTGCCGGCACAGAAGTTCCGATTTGGATCCTTGGCTCGAGCACCTTTGGCGCGGAACTGGCTGCTGAGTTTGGGCTGCCTTACGCTTTCGCGTCACACTTCGCGCCAGATGCCCTGTTAGTTGCGCTCGATATCTATCGCGAACGCTTCAAACCGTCGAAGCAGTTAGACCGTCCGTATGCGATGGTTGGCGTCAACGTCGTTGCTGCTGATACTGATGAAGAGGCTCGACGCCTATTCACAACTGTCCAACAATCCTTCACCAACCTGGTCCGCGGCGCTGGTGGTAAACTACAACCACCAATCGACAACATCGACGATTACTGGAATTCCGCCGAAGAGCATCATGCTTCACACATGCTGAAGTATTCGATCGTCGGTTCTGCAGAGACAGTGCGCAGAGCACTGGAAGCCTTTGTTGAATTAACGAAAGCAGATGAGCTAATGATCGTTACCAGTATCTACAATCACGCGGCGCGCATCCGCTCATACGAGATAGTCGCTTCATAACGATGTCATCCATCGAAGCAGATTTCGATCGGCTGGCCCTGCTCGACGACGAAGGCTGGACGGCGAATAATCATTATCACGATTTGCTGCTGAAGCATGTCCCCGCGAAATGTGAGAATGCGCTTGAGATTGGGTGTGGGACTGGGACGTTCGCGAGACAGTTGGCCGCGCGTTGCCGGCACGTGATCGGGATCGATTTGTCTGCGGAGATGATTCGTGTGGCGCGGTCGCGGTCGAGCCGGTTTGAGAATTTGGAATTCGAGCTGGCGGATGCGATGAGCTGGAAATTTCCTCAATCACATTTCGATTTCATCTGCTCTATCGCTACGCTTCATCACCTCGAGCAACGTGAGTTGTTACCGAAGATTAAAGACGCGCTAAAGTCGGGCGGTGTTTTTGTGTTACTCGATCTGGTTGCTTCGAGCGGGTTCAGGGAACGGATGCTGGATGTTATCGGGCTGGGAGTGAGTAGCGGACTTCGGCTGATTCATAATGGTCGATTGCAACCACCGCCCGAAGTCCGCAAGGCGTGGGAGCAACACGGCAAACACGATCATTACTCAACCATCAATCAGATGCGGGCGCTGGCGGATGAGATCTTGCCCGGCGCGAGTGTGAAGCGACACCTGTTGTGGCGCTACACACTCGTATACCGGAAACCAAGTTAAGATCCGCCGAATATATTTCCAACCTTATTGATTTTCCAGACACTATTACACTGGCTATTGTCGAAGTAATGACTCCAGCTCTTTCGTCGCTTGTTCAATCGCGCGCTTCGCGACTTCAACCGTCTTGGTCGCCTCATTAACTTCTGAGGCGACGCTCCTGGCGCGACGAGCTGCATCGATCGAAGCCGCAGTCGCCTTCTCCAGGATCTTCTCTGCTTCCTGCACCTCCGCGTTCGCCTTTTTCTGCGCCGACTCCAGACTCTGCACCCGCGCACGCGCTTCATTCAACGACTTCTTCGCGTCCTGCAAGGTAACTTTCGCGTCGGCTATCTTCGCCCGGCGAGCTTCTTCCAGCCGGCGCACGTTTGCGCCCGTCTTCCGCGCCGGGGCGATCGGTTCATCAATTTCTTCTGTTGCCGCAGCACCTGACATCAACGACGCGAGTGAATCAAAACTCGGCGGATCCAAATCCTGCGTGAGCCGCCCCGGTGTTGGTCCATCAGAATGCAGCGCCTGGGCCGACATCGCTTCGAGCGTAGTGGTTACACGACGCAGCGTATCAAGCGACGGATTACTACCAGCATCGCGCAACAATTCCGCCGCGAGATCTGATAAGTGGACCAGCGCTTCGCGTCGTGCGTCGAGCGAATCGCGCACGCTCGCAACCTTGCCGGCGAGTCGCAGTTTCTGAGCCGGTCGCAAGCGTTTACCGCTCGCCATCAAGTCGTTGAATGCTTCGCGATGGTCCCAGTAAAGCTGGTTCACTGCCCACGCGGAGACGGAAGGCTTGGCAAGTAGCTTTACACGCTCCGCATCATCGCGACGGCCTTCCTTTTTCAGCCGCGCAGCCAGCGTGTTGCGCTCCCCTGTAAACTCCGCCAGTGGCAGTCTGAACAAGGCGTCGATATCATCTTCAAGCTTGGACTTCATTATTGGTTGGTGGCAGATTATCGCAGATCAATCGTCGAATGGAACTACCTCATCTGTAGCGGAGTCTAAAAGCTCATGAGTCCATCTGTCTTTAAATTTTATCTCGCTGCAATCTTGTTGCTCAGCTTTACTTCATCTCATGCTCAAACGCTTTCAACTTGCGAGCCGTCGCCGCCGCTGCCGGCAAATCCGAAACCCGGCGTGAATAGTGTCTTTTTCAGTAAAGATGGCAAGACTCTCCTTGTTGGCGGCACGGATGGAAAGATCAGGTTACTCGACGCTGCGACTGGAACTGTACAACGAACCTTCTCGGGACACACGAACGCAATTTACATCGCTGTCTTTAGTCCTGATGAAAAACTGCTGGCGTCCTCGAGCCGAGACCTTACCGCGAGAGTTTGGGACGTGGCTTCCGGGCGCGAGCTTCGTAAATTTACAGGCTTCCGATGCGCGGTGAAGTCAGTCGCTTTCAGTCCTGACGGCCGGACAGTCGCCGCTACCGGCAACGACGGTATGATAAAACTGTGGGACCTGAAGACCGGAAACGAGCTGCATTCGTTCGTACACATCAACTCGGCAGACATCGACATGTCTGTCTATTCGATCGCGTTCGATCGCACGGGAAAGAAGATCTATGGAGCGAACGGCGATGGGACCATCAGCGAGTGGGACATCGCTAAACAAAAAGAGACACGCGTCTGGAAGGCGCACACCGGCTGGGCTTACATGGTAAAGTTCAATCGCGATTACTCGCTGCTTGCGTCGTCTGGCCAGGACGCCACAGTGAAGCTGTGGGACACTACTGACTGGCACGAAGTCAGAAGCTTGTCGATGGTCCGCGAGTCAGCGGCTTTCAACATACCGAGCACTGGCCTGACTTTTAGTAGTGATGGAAAACTGATCGCGGCGAGTGATATCGGCCTCGATCAAAAGAGAGCCAACTACGTGTACGTGCAAGCCATAGTGTGGAGACTCGACAACGGCGAGAAGCTTTGGTCGGTCGAAGGGCACAAGTTCGACATCAATGGTCTCGTATTCACAAACGACAATAATTTCTTGTTAACTGGCGGTGTCGACAGGACGATCAAGTTTTGGGACATGAAGACCGGACTTGAAACGCGCGCGATCTCGTTTCCTGTAAACTGAGTAAATGAAGAGCTATCGTAAAGAATTATGGTTCAACGTGCCGGGCCGGCGCGCATTTATCAACATCACGCCGCAGGTTGAGGAGTGTTTGCGAGACAGCGGCGTTGAAGAGGGTTTGGTGTTGGTGAACGCGATGCACATAACGGCGTCTGTTTTTATCAACGACGACGAGCCCGGGCTTCATCACGATTATGAAAAGTGGCTCGAACAACTCGCCCCACACGAACCCATCAGCCAGTATCACCACAATAAGACCGGCGAAGATAACGCTGACGCACACATCAAGCGACAGGTGATGGGCCGCGAAGTTGTCGTCGCGATCACGCGCGGTCAGTTGGACTTCGGGCCCTGGGAACAGATCTTTTATGGTGAGTTTGACGGCGGGCGTCGAAAGCGCGTGCTGGTGAAGATCATAGGTGCGTAGTAAGAAATGTGAGCCGCGGATGAACGCTGATAAGAAAATAAATCCGCGTTAATCTGCGAAAATCCGCGGCCTAATTACCATGAAGACGCATAACCTGGTTCCAATGGTGTCGGTTGTGGACGTTGAGCGTTCGATTGCGTTTTACAACCATCTCGGTTTTGAGGTCGGTAACACGTTCGCGGCTGAGGGCGAGACGAAGCCGTCGTGGGCGTGGCTCCAGTCGGGCAACGCGCAGTTGATGCTTTCTGCAACAAACGAGCCGATCGCCGATAAACCCACAGTTCTCTTCTACGTCTACACGGAAGACGTTAAAGCGGCGCGGATGTCGTTAATTGAAGCGGGTCTCAGCCCCGGCGAGATCACGACACCATTCTACGCGCCACGCGGTGAGTTCGAGTTCATCGACCCCGACGGCTACATCATCATGGTCACGCACACCTGACTTTCTCGCTTGCAAGTTCAATCGTTGACATTGCGCCGCAACCCGAATAATCTCCCCTTCCGTCGAAGGCTACCTTGAACCTCTGTCTACGCAAATGCCTTTGACGTTCTGCACTTACTGAAGTTCTCAAAACCTCTAATCCTTAGCAAAGGAGCCCCCCATGAGGATTAAACAACGTATTCTGAGATTGGTTGTCATTGTTAGAGAAGTAAGCCGATGGTCCTTTAGACGACTGCCTTTGGGTTTTACCGTTCCGCTAACGATAATTACGCTGCTCTACTTCGTTGTCCTTTATCCGGTGCTGGTCTACAACGTCCCAAAGATTCTGGCTATACCGGCAAACTGGGCGCACGACGTATTTGAGTTCCGATCTTTATCGGAGATGGGACCAGTGGGATCGTGGGCGGCCCCGATCTACGACCACCTTCTGCATATAGCAGCGGCGCTCCTGACTTTGGCTGTTGCCGTAGCTGGAGTTGTGATCGGTCATGCCCTTGCCTCTGTATGCTATCACCGTTGGCGAAGATTCGTGCATTGGTGGAATCGCCCCGTCGTTCCCCCCACGATCGCACCGCGGAATGTAACTTCATCCAGCAACGGCTCTCGGGCAGTAAAAGCGCCCAATCCAAATCCACTCGATCGCTTCCAACGCATCGGCATCATTCTCGCGGGCGGCGGTGCAAAGGGTGCGTATCAGGCGGGCGCGATGAAAGCCATTTATGAGTTCATCGAAGACTGTGGGGCACGCGACAAGGTGAAAATGATTGCCGGTACTTCCATCGGGTCGTGGAACGCGCTCTTTTGGCTTGCCGATATGGTCAAGGACGACGTTGACTTGCTGGGGCATCGCGTACCCGGCGCACTCGAAAAGTGGTGGCGAGGGGTGCGCATCTCAGAACTCATCAAGCCCGTCACATATCTTCCAACACGTCAAAACTTCCTGCTCTCAAACGAGCCGTGGCAGGAGAACTTCGATCGGCTTTTCGGCATTGATACGGAGGGCGGACAGCGTATTCTCGAACATATCAACCACCCCGACAAAGATTGGACCATCAATTTCTACTTCACCTGCACCAACATCGCACAAGCACGACTCGAAGTGACGACCAATGGCAACATTCGCGTCCAGCACCCAAACCCATTTCTCGGCGGAACGAATAAGCTCCAAAACTTAAACGCAACGATCGCAAGAAACTCTGACGATCTCCGCTTTGGTGTGTTCTCTTCGATGGACCTGCCGCCGCTCTTCCCATACGCGACGGCGCCCAACGGTACCGGCGCCCACTTCTACGAGGACGGAGGGGTGATCGATAACCTGCCGATCTACTTTGGCACAGAAGTCGAGGAATGCGATCTACTCTTCGTCCTCCCCTTGAACGCAAGCTTTGAGGAGGAGGTAAACCACCGGTCGCTCATCAAGAGGCTCGCACGCGTGACCAGCATCAGGCAGGGCGTCCTGGAGCGCAAAGCGTTCAAGGATGTCTACCTATTTAACGAGATGGCGAATCTGCGCGAGTTGGCGCACGATCAGGCGGCCATGCTGAAGAAGGTACTCGCATATTTCCAAAACAACAGAGCTGTAAATCCGGATGTCGAGGAGATTTTGGCCCAGATAGAGAAGGTGCTCGTACCCCCGGCAGCAGACGATTTAAGCGCCGAAGACCTTACGCCCTTACAGCGCGCATTGCGACGCAAGCACAAACCAGTAGAGATCTTTTCCGTCTGTCCAGCGCCGAAGTTGAAGATCAACACCGCGCAGTTCTGGAAGGCAGAGGAGGCCGGTGTCGCGTTCGATCTTATGTACAAAGCAACTAAGCTTGGGCTTGAGCATGAATTCCAATCGACGATCGAGCGCAACTTCATCACCATGTGGACGATCCCTCATCATGGCGCCCCGCAACCTTTCACCGACTTCTAACTCGTGGCGCAGATGATAAACAGCCGGTTTCCTATCAGCAAACAATTGAAAACTAGCGCCCGGACTATCGTACGCCATCGAACCGATCAGTCGGTCATTCACTGGTACGCTAACAATCCCCTGAAAAACTGTGATTCTCCCGCGCATTTACGGAACGTCATGAGGCGTTCTGTTCAAATTCTGTCTATTTCGAGGGAACGGTATGAAAACAAGAACGCTCGTGATGCTGGTTGTAATGCTGCTGCTTTTGGGAACCGCAGTTGTTGATCCGAGGACAAAGACACGTGCGCAGGGAGAGGGTTTGATCGGTCGCACAATTACGGGAACGGTTTATTTCATCTCCGGCCGAAGACCCGGCCTGTCGCTGCCATTCACACTGATCATCAATCGAATCACAACGGCCGATGAGGTTAGTCAGTTCAACGCGGCGTTGCAGGCCGGTAAGCAGGATGAGCTCTTACGAACACTTTCGAAAACAGAAGCCGGACGGATTCAGATCGGATCGAATGTGGGCCTGCCAGCCAACGCAATATTGGTCAACGATCAGGGAAATGGCAGAACGAAGATCACCGTTATTTATCAACGAGATTTGCGGTTCGGCGAGCTGCGTCGTGGAGCGCGCTCAGTGGACTACCCATTCGGCTACGCGGAGATGTACGTCGGTCGCGGAGATAACGAAGGCATGTTGATACCCGCAGCGCGCATTCGTTTGCGCGACGGTAACACGTGGGAAGTTGAAGACTTCGGAACGTTCCCCGCGAGGTTGATGGGCCTGCGGGTCCGTGGTCGTAGCTCTGTGGGGTAGAAGTTTGAAATTCAAGCGGCGGAGGGGTTCCGCCAATAACAAGGAGGGTAAGATGAGTAACCAGCAGTTAATCAAATCTGCACACGTTTGGGCCCTGGCCGTCATTCTCGCTGGCGGGTGCTGGGCCATCACCGGGAAGGCCGGAATCGGAGGCCAGGAACAGAATTCCAACCAGAACAGCAACAGCAATGCGAACCGATCCGCCAATCGCAACATGCGCGGAAACAGTAACGCGAGCGGCGAAAAGGCCGGCATGGCAAACATGTCCGCACAGGACCACAATTTCATCATGGACGCGGCGATGGGTGGAATGATGGAGGTCGAGCTCGGACGCGTCGCAGCGGAAAAAGGCATGAGTGATGCCGTGAAACAATTTGGTCAGCGCATGGTCGACGATCATTCGAAAGCGAACTCAGAACTAATGTCGCTGGCATCGAGCAAAGGGATCACGTTACCGACCGAGCTCGACGCAAAGCATCGCGAGCAAGTGACGAAGTTCTCGGCTATGTCAGGAGCGGAACTTGATCGTGAGTACACGAAGATGATGGTCAGCGATCATCGCAAGGATGTTTCCGAGTTTGAGAAGCAGAGCAGGCGTGGTACTGACCCGGATCTCAAAGCCTTCGCCACTAAAACCTTGCCAACGCTTCAGGAACACTTGCGGATGGCAGAAGCGCTTCCGGGTGCTAAAAGTGGTGGTGGCAACATGAACAAGCCCTAGTTTTCAGCGCGGTGCCCGCAGGGGCAGTTCGAAATAGCCACAAAGAGGCACAAAAGTACAAAAACTTTCCTAAGCTTTTTGTACTTTTGTGCCTCTTTGTGGCTAAAGCTATTTTCCGTTATTCGTGACTCTGCTGTAGGTGGCGTAGATGCGATAGAGGCGCTCCATCGATCCGGGATCGCTGCGTGCGAGAAGCGTTATCAACTCGTCACGCTCTGAGAGTAAAGAGACGAGCTCTTCGCGCTGTGCGGGAGTAAACAGTGATCCGGTGTCGCTATCGATTTGGCGGCGTAAGTTTGTATAGAAATCGCTGGTTAATTGCCGGGCCGGTTCGAACTGTCCGCGTTGGACGTCAATCACGGCAGTGGCGAGTGTGTTTTGGAGCTGGGCCAGACGCACGGCACGCTGAGACGCGTCGCGCTGCTCGATTGCCGCGCTGGTCTTGAACCACATCGGCACGAATCCAAGCAGAAAAAAACCCAAAGCTATCGTCGCGAATAGGGCAACACGCTTCCATGGAATCGCAAGTGCCGAGACTTCCGGACTCAAGACGTTGCTCTTACTGGAGGCATGTTGCCCTACCGCTCCCATTGTTCTTCCTTTCTGTCCAGTCAAAAGAAGAAGTACCACGAATGCCGAAGCTCGCCATCTCCACCTGACGCGCTACGACAACCAGAGCGATCGTAATTGAAGTAAGGCCGTCGTGAATCCGTATAAACACACTCTGCGATTAGGTAAAAACACCTACGAGGTCTGAGTGTTGGTACCGATGTTCCGAAAACTGGATCGACTTAAGATGCAGGTGGAGGGGTGTAAAAGATGGAAAGCAAATTTATTCGTTCAACATTCCTACTCGTTCCTGCCATTCTCATCGTCTGTTCTATCGCGAGCGCACAGACTGCTCAGCAGCAGGAAGTTGCAGTGAATTCCAAAGCAAGCACTGCGGCAGCGTCGAACGTTCCGGTGTATGCCGATTACCGCGGGATCAAGATCGGCATGGTGGCTGACGAGGTGCGGTCGAAAGTCAACGGCATCAAGAAAGGCGACGGCCAGGATTTGCTGACGTTTTCAGAGCATGAGTCAGCGCAGATCTACTACGACGACAAAGGTAAAGTGACGGCGATCTCGATTGATTACTTCGGTGATAAGAATGGCGCACCGGCGCCTGAAGCCGTGCTCGGAGCGGCGATTGAGGCCAAGCCGGACGGATCGATGTATCAACTAAATCGCTATCGCGACGCGGGCTACTGGGTCTCCTACAATCGCACCGCGGGCGACAAACCGATCGTCACGATAACCATGCAGAAGATGTAGCCACAAAAGGCAGAAAAAGTTCTTAGCCACAAAAGGCACAAAAAGCACAAATGTTTTTTCTGAATTTTATGTGCCTTTTGTGCCTTTTTGTGGCTAAATTTCCTCGGAGATCGAATGGGTATTCGAGGTAAATTGTTGCTTCTCGCCGCCGGCATAGCTGTGCCGCTGGTTGTTGTCGGCACGCTCGATCTCAGAAACATGTGGCGCCTGAGTCGCTCTCAATTGAACGACTCCGTTAAGCAGCAAGTCGACCTTGCATCTGTCGCTCTCGAACGCTGGCTTGTCGATCAGAAAAGGGCGCTGGACGCCATTGCCGCGCTCGCTGGCGATCAAGACACGCGCACTCCCACCATTCGTAATTACCTCGCAAACGTTCTTGGTACACGACCGTTCTGGCTCGACCTACGCATCACCAATGCTGCCGGCACAACGCTAATGTCACAGCCAAGTCGCAGAGAGGTCTTGCCTAACGCACTCACAGACTATCTCGTTTCGGAGATGCGTGAGCGAAACTCGTGGGCCGTCGTGACGGATCGCACAATAGATGAAGCGCGCCCGATCGTGATCATCGCGGTCCCGATTGAAAAGGGCGGCGCTGTCATTGCGCGAATCGATGGCGCGGCAATCAATCGCCTGTTTGACGGTATTGAGCTCTCACCACAGGTCGTGATTTCCGTGATCGATGCGGACGGCCGTGTTCTTTATCGACGAATCGGTTCGGGAGCGCCCTGGGAAGCAGATGTAACCTGGGCGCCACTCTCTTCAATACTCCCAAACCAAAGAACTAATGTTGTCGAGCTGACGAGTCCGATCGACGGCGTGAAGCGCGTGTACGGCATCGCGCACGTACGCGAAACCGGACTCGTCGCCTTGATCGGTATTCCGAGCTCGACTCTATACGAGCCCGCACGACGACGATTGATTCGTTACGGCGTAACCGGCCTCATTGCTTTGTTGCTCGCCATCGCCGCTGCGCTCATGATCGAGCGAAGTATTGTGCGGCCCGTCCGTCGCCTTCGTGCGACGTCGCAGCGTCTCGGCAGCGGTGATCTAACGGCCCGAGCGCCTCGACTTGGAGGCGGTGAAATTGGGGACCTTGGAACAGCTTTCAACACAATGGCCAACCAGATCGCCGAGCGTGAAGAACGATTAAAGGAGCTCGATCAACTGAAGTCAGAATTCGTGAGCAATGTTTCTCACGAGCTGAAGACGCCTTTAACGACGATCAAATTACTCGCTCACCTGCTACAACGAACTGATCTCACTGAAGAAGAAAAACTCGATTACGCGAAGACGATCGCGATCGAGTGTGATCGGCAGATCGACTTCGTTGGTAATCTGCTCGATTTGTCACGCATCGAATCCGGAGCTTACAAGCTTCACAAAACGCGCGTCGACGCGCGCGAGTTGATACGTTCCTGCGTTGACGTTGAACGACACCGCGCGGAATCGCTCGGTCTCACGTTAACTACTGATGTCCCTGTGCGCACACCAGCTCTCAGGGGCGACTTCGAAGCACTACGAAGAGTGATTCGCGGGCTTGTCGATAACGCTATCAAGTACACACCGGCAGGCGGGCTTATCACTGTTTCTGCTCAGGAAAACGGTGATCTTCTGGCAATCAGCGTCAGCGACACTGGAAAAGGAATCCCCGACGCCGCTCTGCCGCATGTTTTCGAAAAGTTTTACCGCGCTGAGTCAGAAGCGGACGATGGAATAGCAGCGCCGGGAGTGGGTCTCGGTCTCTATTTGGCGCAACACATTGTCGCGCAACTGGACGGCGAGCTGACGGTCGAGAGCAAACAAGACGGAGGGACAACTTTTACGATGCTCCTGCCGCGATGGATCGACGATAGCGCCAAGAGCGAGGAGGACGCAGATGTCAAAGCGCTTGTTGGTAGTTGACGATGAGCCAAACCTCCTGCGCGCCGTCGCTGCGTGTCTCAAAGCTGAAGACTACGAAGTGAGCACAGCGCGCAGCGGGCACGAAGCGCTGATGCAATTGGCTAATTCAGTACCGGATCTGATTATCAGTGACATCAGAATGCCCGGCATGGACGGTTACAAGCTCGCCAGACAATTACGCGGTTCTCCACGAACAGCGCTCGTGCCGATCGTGTTTCTCACTGCGAAAGACGAGACGGCAGATCGTATCGAAGGCTTTCGGGTCGGCGTTGATGCTTACCTGACAAAGCCTTTCGAGCCTGAGGAATTGATTGCAGTCGTGAACGCGATCCTCCAGCGCGTGGAACGAACCCACTCTCATATCGCGCGGCTGGTTAGCTCCGGAAATACAGAAGACGCTTCCCTGAGTCTCCAGGACGAAACGCTGACTGACGCAGAGAATCGCGTCGCGGTCGCTGTTTCGCGCGGTTTGAGTAACAAGGAAATAGCCGCGGAGCTCGAGATCAGCGTGCGCACGGTCGAGAACCACATCAGTCACATACTCGACAAAAAAGGCTTCAGCAATCGAGTGGAAATCGCGCGTTACGTTTTTGAGCGCCCGCAACGATAGGTGAAAACACTCACGCCGGTAGGTGTTAAGACTGATGCACTCAGATTGCTATCTCAATACCATGAATCAACTTTGATGTGACCGTTGACAACTCTTTTAGAGCTGGGCGAGGTCAACCTTGAAAGTCACATCAGCCCGGAAACAGTTGAGGCGCCACCAGGCGCCTCAACTGTGTTGAGGCTCCTGTGAATGTAATGGCCAAACAACAAATCTCGGAAGGCGTTAAGACCTTCATCAGAGAGCAAATCCAAACCGTTCCTAAATTGGAGGTTCTGCTCTTATTGCATCGCGAGCAATCGCGGCCGTTCACGCTTGCGGAAGTTGCAAACGAGCTTGGCTTCGAAAACGACACGGCTCAGGAACAACTCGCATCACTTGAAGCGATCGGACTCATCGAGACGAACAAAGATAAATCGAAATACCGTTATCACCCCGTCAACCCAACACTCGGATCGATCGTCGACCGTTTGGCAATCGCCTATCCCAAGCAGCGCGTTCCGATCCTGAGTGCGATCCTGGCAGAAGATCCCAACAAAGTCCGCCGCTTCGTCGAGGCGTTCAAATTAACCCGCGGCAACGATTGAGCCACGGATGACACGGATAAAATCCGCGGATTTGATCCGTGTCATCCGTGTTACTTCCCTCACCCGATCCACAGCACGATGATTTGTCGTGCCGTACCATCAGCAGTGGTCCAGTTGATTGTTTGCCCGTCTGAGTCGAAGCTGACGTGATCGGCGGCGGCGTTCACGGTTGGTGAAGCGCTCTCCGTCATCATCTTTATCAACTTCGTAGTATCGATATTTCGCCTCGCAACGGTTGGACTGACGTTGTCCGTCTCTCCAATCCAGAAGCTCGACCGTTCACTTGTCCCGGTGGCCCAACCAAAGCTGGCTCGAGCGTGTGCCTGTGCCGCATCGTTGTTCGCCGAGACATCGTTGGCGGAGATCATGATCGACGCTTTCGGAGTGAAACCAGCGCCGGTGATCGATTGATTTCCGGTGGACGTAGCTTGATTGAATGAGCTCACTTTGAACTGTGGCCCGCGCAGCGCGAGGTAGTAAAAGACGTCTGCACTCCCTCCGGCTGTCGGATAGTTCAACGTGAATCCATCCGAATCGAACGAGACAAAATCAGCTTCCGTGAACGTGGTCGTGGTGCTCAGGATTCGCTGCGTTGATTGCCGGTGTTTAGCGACCTGAGGATTGCTGCCGTTCACGTTGCGCCATGCCACCATCCCGCGCGCGCTGGAACTGGTCGCAAAGCCGAACAGTCCGTTGCCGTTTGTGGATTGATCGAGCGGCGAAGTCGAGAACTTACCGGCCCACACGAGCAGCGCAGTCGGCTGGAAACCTACGCCCGTGTATGCCTGGTTTCCAGTTGAAGTCTTCGCGGCGGCTACGCCGGTCTTGTAGTTCGTGAGTCCAGCTCCACCGAGCGCCAGATATTCCACCAGCATGCTGCCCGATGTCGCCCAGTTGATCGTGAAACCGTCTGAATCCATCGAGACAAAATCAGCCTTCGAGCTGCCACTCGGCGTGTAGATGACATACGTATCCTGGTTCCACGCCGCGTGCGACGAAGTGCTGACGTTGTTGTTCGAATAGTCACCCGACGTCCGTCGATCGCTCGACGAGATCCCGACCCCAAAACCGATGACCGAATCCGCCGCCGAACCCGTTGATGTCGCCATGTTGTAACGGAACAACACGACCTTCGGCTGGAATCCGACACCCGTAATCGACTGGTTTCCAGTGCTGCCGGAACCCTGGAAAGAACCGGCCTTCACCGAAACTGTTGCCGGGGTACCGAGCCAGTTTCCGGTAATGGCATTGATCGTCGCCGTCGCATACGCATTACTGTCGGCGCCGATCTTCGTCGAAAGCGTGTCGATATCTGCGCCGCGATCGGTGCCGTCGGACGCCTGGCGCGTTTGACCGGCGCGATACAAACCGCTCGTCAGTTTGAAGTCGAGATTTGCGACGCTGTTAAAGCCGAAATTCGCGGCGCTCGTTTCGGAAAACGTTCCGGTCGGATAGCCGCTCGTACTCTGGTTCTGAAACGTGTTGTTAACCGCGCTGTAATTTCCGGCGCCGTTACACCACGCATCGAGCGCGGTGGTCCCGGTTGCGCCACCGCTGGCGAAGAAACCACCAAAAGTATTGTCGAGTGCGAAGAGGTTGTTTTCGGCTTTGAAGTTGATCCAATCGCCGCTGGTGTTGCCGTCGAACAACATGATCGTCGCCATGTTCTTGGCTGAGTAGGTCGTGTTGTGTTGCAGCCACAGATCCGTTGCGTGCGTCGTCGACGACACACCATTGAACACTGCCCATCTGATCGTATCTGTTGGACCACCTGACTGAAGTCCGCTTCCCGAGAATTGGTATGCAGGCTCTATGAGGTTGTGCTTGATCACAACGTCGTCCATGGCGACACCACCGCCACCTTCGTCATCAGGAGACAGCAGCCTCAAAAACTGGTTGAAGCGACGGAACCAGTTGTACTGAATAGTCGTGTTCTTGATGGTGGCATTCGTTACCGCTCCCTGTTGGGTGCGGACCGTCAGCACGAGACCGGCGCCATCCTGACCCATGAGCCACGCGCCATCAAAAACATTCCCCTCGATCAGGTTTGTGGTTCCCGCGAGATACTTGATCTCAAAGTTGTTCTTGTAACCGGTCCAGGGCGTGTAGATCGTGGCTGAAACACCGCTCTGGTTCGCGCTGAACGGCGTTTCGATCGTCAGCGTGTTTGCGTCGGGCGCGCCGTAGACCGTACGGACCTCGCCAGACTGTGGCCCCGAGGTCAGCTTTATCACACGGATATCAGTATTCCCCTGCCCGTGACTATTGCAGGTCACTGTCGTGCCACTCGACGACAGTGAGCAACCGAGATTCGTACTCGAATCAACGTCGTTTGTGTCGAAAGCCGAAGGGTTCCAGGGATTGTACTTCTGCGGCGACTCCAGATAATTCCGTGTGAACGTGAGATCTCCGGGAAGAATCCC
>Ga0134128_10004947_pt1 | contig 16207 bp, 9 predicted proteins | sample KB31754_FD_96462 | JGI IMG/M metagenome (GOLD analysis project Ga0134128, IMG submission 96462) | Terrestrial soil microbial communities with excess Nitrogen fertilizer from Kellogg Biological Station, Michigan, USA - KB3-175-4 | ecosystem: Environmental > Terrestrial > Soil > Unclassified ...
CCACCCGGACCTCGAGCTGCTCTCCGTGCCGCAGATAGCGGTGGTAGACCTGATCGCAGTTGGTGGCGACGACCGAGGTATAGCCGGCCGCGTCGAGCGCCTCGACCATCTCGCCGGTGGGATCGGTGCTGGCCCGGGCGGTGGGCGGGGGGTGAAGCGGGCGGGACCCCCCGGATCCCCCCGCGAGGCCCGAGCTGGTGACCGGCTTCTGGCCGTTCATCGTCCAGACCTGGATCATCGCCGGCGGCGCGACCAGCCCGCCGTGCACCGAGGCGGCCGCGAACTCGGGATCGGTGTAAACCGGGTTGTCGTCACCGATCGCCTCGATCCAGTTCTCGATGATCGGCAGGTTCACCGGATCGCGGGCCTGGCGGCGGCCGCTCTCACCAGCAGCGGCTATCCGCTCCCCTGCCTCGCGGATCGCATCAGTCACCCGCAGACCTCCGTCCGGTTCACCGCGGCACCCTGGGCAGGCCCAGGCCGGTCATCGCGATCAGCTCGCGCTGGACTTCGTTGACGCCGCCGCCGAACGTGAGCACCAGGTTGCGCTTGATCTGCACGTCCAGCCAGCGCATCAGCTCGGCGGTCGGCGGATCGGCCGGGTCGCCGTGCCGCCCGACCAGCTCGATCAGCTGCTGGCCGAACTGCTGGATCCGCACCGAGCCGAACACCTTGGTCGCGGACGCATCCGCGACGTGCACCTTCTCCGCCACCGCGACCTGCCAGTTCAGCAGCTCATTGATCCGCAGGCTGGCGCCCACCTCGGCGAGCACCCGCCGCACATCAGGCTGGGCGGCGATCGTCTGGCCGTCCGGCCCGGCCGTCGCCAAAGCCCAGTCGCGGACCCGGTCAGCCAGCGCGCCCAGCCGCCCGGCCGGGCCGAGCATCACCCGCTCGTGGTTGAGCTGGGTCGTGATCAGCCGCCAGCCGCCGTTCTCGTCCCCGACCCGCATGCTGACCGGCACCCGCACGTCGGAGTAGTACGTCGCGTTGGTGTGATGCGCTCTGTCGGCGGTGATGATCGGCGTCCACGAGAACCCCGGATCGGTCGTGTCGACGATGAGGATCGAGATCCCCTTGTGCCTGGGCGCATCGGGATCGGTGCGGCAGGCGAGCCAGATGTAGTCGGCGTCGTGGGCACCGGTCGTGAAGATCTTCTGGCCGTTGACGATGTACTCGTCCCCGTCCCTGACCGCTCGCGTGGTCAGCGAGGCCAGGTCGGTGCCGGCCCCCGGCTCGGTATAGCCGATCGCGAAGTGCACGTCACCGGCCAGGATGCGCGGCAGGAACATTGCCTTCTGTTCGGCCGTGCCGTACTCGAACAGCGTCGGCCCGACCGTCTGCAATGTCACCGACGGCAGGGGCACGTCGGCCCGGACCGCTTCGTTCGCGAAGATCTGCTGCTCCACCTGGCCGAACCCCCGGCCGCCGTATTCGACCGGCCAGCCGACGCCCAGCCAGCCGTCGCGGCCCATCCGGCGGATTACCTCTTTGAAGATGTCGCCATGGCGGTCGGTCAGCATCGCTTCGCGCTCGGCAGGCGGGATCAGGGCGGCGAAGTAAGCCCGCAACTCGTCTCGGAGCTCGACCTGCTCCGGGGTCAGGTCAATGAACATCGCCGCCTCCCGACAGCACTGAAAGGCAGTAGTCCGCGCCGCCGACGAACCTGGTCAAGTCGTTGATCATGGACGAGTAGCGGACCATTGGATACTCCATATCCACCCCGATGCCGCCGTGCAGGTGATGGCAGGTCCGCATCGCGGCCGGGCCCTCCTGGGCTAGCCAGAACGCCGCTAGGTCGACGTCACCGGTCGCGTCGAGACCGGCCGCCAGGCGCCAGTTCGCGGAGAGGGCGGCCAGGTGCAGGGTACGGCCGGCGATGTACACGTCGGCGATCTGCTGGGCGACGGCCTGGAAGGTGGCGAGCGGCTTGCCGAACTGCTGGCGCTGCGCGATGTAGCCAGAGGTCAGGTCGAGGGCTCCGGCCAGGGCACCGTCGGCCTGGGCGGCGGCGCCTGCCGTCGCCAGCAAGTAGAGGTCGTCGACGGCGTCGGTGCGGCCTGGCTCTTGACCGGCCCGCAGGACGCTGGTGATCGGAGCTTCATCGAGCTGGACGGTGGCCTCAGGCGAGTCGCCCGAGGCTGGAGTTGGCGTGATCGCTACTCCCGCCGCCACCGGGTCGACGACGACTACCGTGCGGCCGCCCCCGGCCAGCGCGGCCGGGATCAGCAGCCAGCGGGTTTGCGCCGCGTACGGGACGCCGATCTTTGTGCCGGTCACGACGCCGACGTCTTCGCCGGTCAGCGTCGCGACCGTCGTCGGGACGGCCGGTCTCGGCTCGGATTGTTCCCTGATTCCGGCGGTCAGGATCGTCTCGCCAGTCCCGACTCCAGCCAGCAGGCGTTCTTGCTGGGCCGTGGACCCCCATCTGGCAACTGGCAGCGCCCCGAGCATGATCGTCGCGAGCGCCGGGACCAAGGCCGCCGCCCGTCCGATCTCGGTTAGCAGGACGGCGGCGTCGAGCACACCCAGGTCGTCACCGTCCAGCCAGCCGGGCAGCGTCAGCGCGAGCAGGCCGGCGCCGGCCAGGGCCGGCCACGGCGAATCGCCCGCGCCCTTGAGCACGTCGGCCGCTGAGGCCGCGATGACCCGCTGGGCCTCGCTGAGTTCAAAATCCACGCTAGCGTGCCTCCTCTCGGGGGAGGCCGAGCACGCGTTCGGCCACAAGGTTGAGCAGGATCTGACTGGTGCCGCCGGCGATGCTGAGGCAGCGGGTGAGCAGGAATTCGGCGACCGCGTCGGCCGCGTCGCCGTCGGCGGCGGCGCTCTGCTCGCCGTGCAGGGTGAGCGCCGTCTCGGCGACCGCCTGCCGGTGCGCGACCCCGAGCAGCTTGCGCACGGCCGGCCCGGACCCGGCGGTCGACTCGGCACCGGAACCAGACTCCGATGACCGGGTCGCCGCTTCGGCCAGCCGGTCGTCCATCGCCGACAGCGCGAGACCTTCGGCGACCCGCACACCGACCTGGTCGAGCACCACCGGATCGACCGGCGACTGGGCGGCCCTCGCAGCGCTCGCGGCGGCCAGCATGTCCTCGACGTCCTTGCTCAGGCCAGTGCCGCCGACCATCGCGACTCGTTCGGTCGCCAGCGTCGTCCGCGCGATCTTCCAGCCGTCGCCCGGCTGGCCGACCACGCAGTCGTCGGGCACGAACACGTCGTCGAGGAACACCTCGTTGAACATCTGCCGTCCGGTCATCTCGCGCAGCGGGCGGATGTCGACGCCGCCGGTGCGCATCGGCACCAGGAAGTAGGTGATCCCCTTGTGCTTCGGCGCGGCCGAGTCGGTCCTGGCCAGGCAGATCCCCCAGTCGGCCTGGTGCGCCAGCGAGGTCCAGACCTTTTGCCCGGTCAGCAGCCAACCCTCGTCCGTGCGGACAGCCCGCGTCCTGAGCGACGCCAGGTCAGATCCTGCCTCGGGCTCGCTGAACAGCTGGCACCACGTGATGTCGCCGCGCAGCGTCGGTTCCGCGAACCGGGTCAGCTGCTCAGAGGTCCCGTGCTTGGCGATCGCCGGGATCGCCCAGTTGCCGATCGCGAGTTCAGGCCGGGTCACCCCGACTCGGGCCAGTTCCTCGTCGATCACCATCAGCTCGGCCGGACTGGCAGCGAGTCCGTAAGGCCTGGGCCAGCCCGGGGCCACGTAGCCGGCCTCGGCGAGCGCCTTGCGGCGGCGCTCGGGCGGCACGGCGGACAGGGCAGTCGCGACCAGGCGAGCGGCCTTGCGAACCTCGTCAGCGCCCGAGGTTGCTTTCTCGCTGGAAGATGTTTCGATTTTGATCTTGCCGGTGGCCTGGGGCCGGCGACGCTGGCCATCGATGGCGAGTCCGGCCGCGCGCGCCCGCCAGGGACCGGTGCGGCCGAGCAGCTGCCTGAGCGCCAGGGCCCGGCGCAGGTACAGGTGCGCGTCGTGTTCCCAGGTGAACCCGATGCCACCGAGCACCTGGATGGCGTCCTTCGCGTTGTCGACGGCGGCATCGAGGGCCAGCGCGGCAGCGGCGGCCGCCGCCAGCGAGAACTCAGCGGGCGCATCATCGGCGGCGCGGGCCGCGTCCCACGCGATGGCGGTCGCCTGCTCCGATCGGCACAACATGCCCGCGCACAGGTGCTTGATCGCCTGGAAGGACCCGATCGGGCGGCCGAACTGCTGCCGGGTCTTGGCGTAGTCGGCGGCGGTCTGGCCGCACCAGGCGGCGACCGCGGCGGCCTCGGCGGCGGCCAGCAGCGCGGCCAGATCGCGCACGCGGGCCAACCGGACTGCGGACTGCACCTGGGCCGCAGCGACCGTCAGGTCGGAGAGTGTGATGTCGCCGAGCGCGCGGGAAAAGTCGACCGGGGTGCGCGGCGTGATCGCGACGGACTCGGTACTTACCGCAAACCACCGCTCGTCCTCATCGACCTTTGCGGCCAGCAGCAGGTGCGAGGTGTCCCCAGCGCCGAGCACCGTACCGGTCCAGCCGTTGACCCGCAGCCCGCCGTCCGGCGTCTGCGTCGCGGCCAGGCTGCCGGGATGAAGCGCGACGGCCACGGACGCCTCGCCTGCTCCGATTCGGCTGAGCAGCTCGCCGTCTCCGGGTACCGCGCTGGCCAGCACTAGTTCGGCTAGCAGCGTCGGCATGACGGGCCCGGGGACGATGGCGGCGGCGAGCTGTTCGGCCACCACGGCGACGTCCGCGGCGCAGCCGCCGATCCCGCCGAGCGCGGGCGGCAGCGCGATCGAGAACACGCCGAGCTCGGCCAGCGCGCGCCAGTTGGCCGTGCGCCAGTCCGAGCCGCTGGTCCGTCCGGCCCGGGTCTCCAGATCGCGCACCTCGGCGATCGAGCCCGCGCGCTTGGCCCACAGGCCGACTGACTCGGCAATCGCGAGCTGCTCGGCTGTGATCGCGATGGGCAACTGTGCTCCCTGGCTGGTCGGGACTTAACAAAACTAGAACACGTTATATTTATAACGAATAGCGGGGCTTCGATGCCTACTTGATCAGCGAGATCGGCCGCAGCGCGATGGCGTGCTCCTAGCTGAGCGGGCATCGCGGTGCGATGATTGTTCGCGGCACGGGGAAGGTTCGGCTTCGCCGGCACGACGGAGGGGCTTTATGTCGCCAGCGAAGGCAGTCGCTCAGCCGACCGCGACGAGCGGCCCGGCGGAGTCCGAGCTTGGCTCCGCGGCCCAGCGCGAGCGGCGCAAGCGGATCATCGATGCCACCCTGGCGCTGGCGTCCAAGGGCGGCTACGACGCGGTCCAGATGCGGGCCGTGGCCGAGAAGGCCGACGTGGCGCTCGGCACGCTCTACCGGTACTTCCCTTCCAAGATCCATCTGCTGGTATCTGGCCTGGTCAGGGAGTTCGAGCGGGCCAAGGAGAAACTGGACCGGCGGCCGATTCCCGGAGACACCCGGTACGACCGCATGATCTACGTCCTGAACCTGGTGACCAAGAACATGCAGCGTGAACCGCTGCTCACCGAGGCGATGACCCGCGCGTTCATGTTCGCCGACCCGAGCGCGGCCAGCGAGGTCAACGCCGTCGCGGCCACCATGGAGAAGATCCTGACCGGCGCGATGCACGACGGCGAGCCGACGGCGGACGAGCGGGCGATCGCCCGGGTGATGGGCGACGTGTGGCTGTCCAACCTGGTGGCCTGGGTCACCCGCCGTGCCTCAGCCAATGACGTGGCCAACCAGCTTGAACTGGCCGCGAGGCTGTTGCTGCGCTAGGCCGGCTGTGGCTTCTGCGCTCTGGGGAGGGGGCCGCCGTACCAGGTCTCGATCAGCCAGCGGGAGATCGACGGTGACGGTGGCATGAGCAGCTCGCCAGACTCAATCGCCTCGCGAAGCTCGTCGCGGGAGTACCAGGCCGCCTCGGCGATCTCGTCGGCGTCGACCCTGATCTCGGTCTCCGTCACCTCGGCCCGGTAGCCGAGCATGATGTTGTGCGGCATCGGCCAGGGCTGGCTGCCCGAGTAGCTGAGCCCCGTGATCACGAGCCCGACTTCCTCGTGCACCTCGCGGGCGACGGCCTGCTCGGCGGACTCCCCCGGCTCCACGAAGCCCGCGAGGATGGAGACCCGGTGCGGGGGCCAGGCCGCGTTGCGCGCCAGCAGGCAGCGGTCGTCCGGGTCGGCGACCAGCATGATGACGGCCGGGTCGCAGCGAGGGAAGTGCTCGCTGCCGTCGTTGGTGCACTTGCGGGCGTGGCCGGACGTGATCGGCTCGGTCGGCGATCCGCATCGGGAGCAGAAGTGCGAGACCGCGTGCCAGTTCGCTAGCGCGATCGCATGGGTGAGCAGGCCCGCGTCCCGGTCGGCCATCAGGTGACCGGCCTCGCGGAGGCCGGCTCGCTGGACGCCGGTGTTGTCCTGCGGCTCGGGTGGGGTGCCGATGACGCCGAAGTAGGCGACGTCGTCTGGGTCCAGGCCGAGGAAGAACCTGATGCCGTCGGGCGCCTGTTTCGGCTCGACGAAGATCAGCTCGGCGGCGCCATCGCCGGTGCGCATCAGGGCCTGGCTGTCCTCGACGACGATCACTCGTGTTTTCTGGTCGGCCCAGGCCTTCTCCAGCCAGGCGTCGTCGGTGCGGAGCCGCGCCGTCCGATCGACTCCGGTCTGGGTTAGCGGGATCGGCTTACCAGCGCTGCTGCTCAGACCCGTCACCGCCCTAGAATACGGTCTTTCCTCCCAGACCGGCCGGCCCGCCCGCCTGCGCTCTTTGGCGACGCGCTACAGGGCTGCTAGTTCGTCCCAGAGGTAGGCGGAGGTTTCGGCGCCCTTGAGGAGTAGGGCCATGTCTACGCGCTCGTTGGGGGCGTGGATGCGGTCCTCGTCCAGGCCTACGGCGATGAAGACCAGCGGGGCGTCCAGGATGTCGGCCAGGTCGGCCTCGGGGCCGCTGCCGCCTTCCCTGGTGAACAGGATCTCCTTGCCGAAGGCCCGCTCCATGGCGCGCAGGCCGGCCGCGACCTCCGGGGAGTCGATCGGCGAGAAACACGGCCGGACGCCGCTGCCCTCGCAGGTGACGAAGATGTCGATGCCCTCGGGGGTGTGCTCCGCGACGAACTCGCGCAACTGGTCGGCCACGTCGGCCGGGTCCTGGTGCGCGACCAGGCGGAACGACAGCTTGGCGTGGGCCTCGCGCGGGATGATCGTCTTGCCGCCCGGGCCGGTGTGCCCGCCCCACATGCCGTTGATCTCGGCGGTCGGCCGGGCCCAGATCCGCTCGATCGTGGAGAACCCGGCTTCGCCGGTCGCGGCGCCGCTGTTTCCGGCCGTGGCCAGCCAGCCCTTCTCGTCGAACGGCAGCTTGGCGAACAGTTCGCGTTCGACCGGCGTCAACTCCATGACCTTGTCGTAGAAACCGGGCAGCGCGACCCGGCCTTCGTCGTCGTGCAGGGCCGAGAGCAGGTCGGACAGGACCTTCAGCGGGTTGGGCACGGCGCCGCCGAACGAGCCCGAGTGCAGGTCGCGTTCTGGACCGTGCACGTCGATCTCGGCCGCGAAGACGCCGCGCATGCCGGTGCACATCGACGGAACGTCGGCGGCCCACATCGTGGTGTCCGAGATCACGATGACATCGCAGGCGAGCCGTTCGCGCTCGCGCTGGAGCAGGTCGGCAAAGTGGACCGAGCCTGACTCCTCTTCGCCTTCGACGAGCAGCTTGATCGTGACCGGCGGTGCGGTCGCGCCGTGGACGGCGAGCCAGGCCGACAGGCCGAGCGTGTGGAACAGCACCTGGCCCTTGTCGTCGGAGGCACCGCGGGCGAGCAACTGGCCGTCTTGCTCGGCCGGCTCGAAGGGCGGCGAGTCCCATTCGCTCAGCGGCTCGACCGGCTGGACGTCGTGGTGGCCGTAGATGAGCACGGTGCGGGCGGCCGGATCGGCGGCCCGCCATTCGGCGTAGACGGCCGGCAGGCCCGGCGCGGACGGCGTCCCGGTCTCCCACACCTCGGCGATCGGGAACCGGGCCTGGTGCAGGTGGTCGGCCAGCCAGCGGGCCGACCGACGGACGTCGTCAGCGTGAGCCGGATTGGCTGAGATCGACGCAATGGTGAGCCACTGCTTCAGCGCGGCGAAGAACTCGCCGGAGTGCCCGTCGATGTAGTCGCGGACCTTCGAATCCATTGCTCCTCACCCCGTCAGCCGAAAGATCATCACCCGAGTTTGGATGGCACTCTACGGCAACTGCGAGACTGGGGCGCATGGCCGCTGACTTCGAGAACTTGATCGCGCTCATGCCGTTCGCCGGGCACCTGGGCATCACGCTCGTCGAGGCGAGCAGGGAGCGGGTGGTCGCCGACCTGCCGTGGGCCCCGCAACTGTGCACGTCGGGCGGGGTGATGCACGGCGGCGTGCTGATGTCGCTGGCCGACACCGTGGGCGCGGCCGTCGTCGTGCTCGGGCTAGTGACGGAGAAGCGACGGCAACGATCACGTCGACGACTCAGATGTTCCGCCCGGTCACCGGCGGCGTGGTGCGCGCGGTCGGGCTACCGGTCTACCGGGGCCGGACGACGGCGACGGTCCAGACCAGCCTGTACAACGCCGATGGCAAGCTGGCGAGCCAGACGACCCAGGTCCAGGCGATCAGGCGGGTTTGACGCCGCTCTCGGCCGGGACGGAGTCGATTAGCTCGGCCAGGCCCGCGGTGTCTAGGAGGTCGGCTGGGCGGACTGTGCGGTCCTCGCGCACGTAGTAGAAGGCGGCGCGGACCTGGTCGAGCGGCACGCCGGACAGCGCGGCCCAGGCCAGGCGGTAGGCGGCGAGTTGCACGGCGACCGCGCGTTCGGCCCGGGTGCCGGCGGACGGCGGGACGCCGGTCTTCCAGTCGACGACGTCGATTCCGCCGCCGGGCGCGTCGGTGAAGATCGCGTCGATCCGGCCGCGCACCAGGCGGTCGCTGACCCTGGTCTCGAACGGCACCTCGACGGCGGCCGGCCAGCGCTGGCCCCATTCGCCGGCCTCGAACCGGGCCTTCAGCTCGTCCAGCGCCGCATCCTGCGAACCGGGATCGGCTTCGAGCACGTCGGCCAGTTCGTCGGCGTCGATCAGCCGCATCAGGCCGAACCGCTCTTCGAGCCAGTGGTGGAACTCGATGCCGCGCTGCGCTCGCGGCGACGGCGGCCTCGGCATCGGGCGCCTGATCCGCGCGGCCAGCTCGCTTGGGTCGGCGGCCATCGTGACCAGCGCGGACACCGCGATCCTGGGGGGCAGCTCGACCGGCTGCGGGCCGTCGGGCCGGCGCCGGGCTCGTTCGGCGAGCAGCAGGTCCGCGTCAGCGGCCCAGCCAGCGATCAGTTCGTCGTAGCGACGATCGGGGGCGGTCGGTCCGGGGTCCGGGGTTCGCGGTTGAGGGACCGGCAGCACGGGCGCGGTCTGGTCGGAAAGCGCCGCGAGCACGAAGTCGCCGCCCTCGCGGACCGCCTCGTACCGGCCGCCAGCCGTACCTGGCGGCACCGGCCAGGAGGAGGTCAGGGGCTGGGCGAGCGCCGGGTTCTCGGCATCAGCGGCCGGCGGCTCGGCCCAGGTCGCGACCCGGCCGGCGCCGTCTTCGCACGCCGCCCTGACCTCGTCGAGGAACACCGACGGTCCGAGCGGGCTCTTGCCGACCCCCCACCAGTAACCCGAGCAGCCGAGCCAGTACGCCGCGCGCGTCACCGCGACATAGCAAAGGCGCCGCTCCTCGGCCAGGTTCCGCGCCGCGGCTGCGGCGCCGAACGCCGTCAGCGAGTCGGAATCCAGTCCGGTCAGTTCGGGCAGGTCAGCCGCGTCGCCCCGGAGCCAGAACGGCAGCAGCCGCGGATTGTCCGTCCATCGCGTCGACAGCCGGGCGCGGGCCGGGAAGTTCTGCGAGCGGGACCCGGCGGCCAGGCCGGGGACCACCACGGCCGGCCACTGCAGGCCCTTGGCCGAGTGCACGGTCGCCAGCTTGACGGAGTCGGTGTCGCTGACTTGACCGGCCTCCAGCCCGAACTCCTCGGTCTCGGCCGCGGTCAGGTACGCCAGGAACGCGCTGAGCGTCGGTTCCTGCCCGTCCCCGGCGAACGCGGCGGCCGCGTCGGCGAACGCGTCCAGGTCGGCCCGGGCGGCAGGGAGGTCGACTCCTGGCCGGGCGGCTACCTCCACGTCGAGTCCGAGCGCCCGTTCGACTTCGGTGACCAGCTCCGGCAGTGGTCTGGTGACGTGACGGCGAAGGGCCCGGAGCTCGGTCGCGAGGGCGGTCAGGCGGGCGAAGCCAGGCTCTGAGTAGACGGAGGGATCACCGAGGTCGTCGAGGGCCTCGACGAGGCTGCCGGTTTCGGCGGTGAAGTCGGCGACGGCACGGGTCAGGAAATCTTCGGGATCGCCAGGGTTCCGGCGGGGCTTGGGCTCGTCGTCGGCGGAGCGGGCCAGGGCCCTGGCCCGTTCCCCGAGGGCGACCAGGTCTTGCGGGCCGATCCGCCACCGGGGCGAGGTCAGGGTCCTGGCTAGCGCATCCGATGCCGTCGGGCTGTCGAGCACCCGCAGCGTCGCCACGATGTCGCTGACCTCGGGCACGGTCAGCAGCCCGCCGAGCCCGACGACCTCGACGGGGATTCCCTCGGCTTCGAGGGCTGAGCGCAGGGCGGGGAACTGGGCCCGGCGGCGGCACAGGACCGCGACGTCGGACGGGTGAACCGAGTCGGTGCGGCCGTCCGGCCACGGCTTGCCGTCCGGGGCCAGGCCGGCCGGAAGTTCGAGCAGCTCACGGATCTGAGCCGCGACCCAGTCAGCCTCGGCCGCGGTCGTGTCGAGCAGCGCGCAGACGACCGAGCCGCGTTGCGAGCGATCCGGCGGGGCGATGAGCCGCGGCACGTCCGGGGCCTCGGCGCGCAGGTCGCGCTGGACCTCGGCGGCGACATCGAGCACGCGGCCGGTATTGCGGAAACTGGTCGACAGCTTCCTCACCTCGGCGCGAGGGGCAGGGAGGTCTGACTGGTCACTTGGACCGGAGGGACCCGGCGCCGCCTGGACTGACGACTGAGGAGCGCCAGCGACGAGGGAGGAGGGAAGGCGGTGCCCTGAAGGGTCCCTCCCTTCGGGGGGTTCCGGGGGGTCGTCCCCCCGGGCTAGCACAGCGGGGAAGTTGGCCGCGAAGCGGCGCATGTTGCCGGCGCTGGCGCCGCGCCAGCCGTAGATCGACTGGCAGGGGTCGCCGACGGCAGTGACCGGGTGCCCGCCGCCGAACAGCGCTCGCATCAGCTCAAGCTGCGCGTGGCTGGTGTCCTGGAACTCGTCGAGCAAGACAATCTGGTAGCGGGCACGCTCGATCTGACCGACCTCGGGGTGAGCCATCGCGATCCGGGCGGCGATTCCCATCTGATCGCCGTAGTCGATCACCTCGCGCTCGGCCTTGGCCCAGGTGTAGGCCCGGACCAGCGGCAGAAGCTGGGCTCGGACCCGCTGGGTCCTGAGCACGTTCTCGGTCGCGGCCCTGCGCTTGGCGGCCGGGACGGCGGCGTAACGCTGGTCCAGCCAGTCGCCGGCTTCGAGCACGTCGGAGGGGTCGCGCAGGTGCTCGGCCAGCTCGGCGGCCAGATCGAGCACGGCGGCGGTGACCGTGACCGGCGCCCACTCGACCGCGTCCATCGGGCCGTCGTAGCCGGCGACGACCTTGGCGGCGAGCTGCCAGGCGACGGCGGGCGTGATCAGCCTCAGCGTTGGTTCCAGGGCTTCGCGGAGCGCATGGTCGGTGATCAGCCGTCCCGCGTAGGCGTGGTAGGTCGCGATGACCGGCTCGCCGTCGAGGTCCGGCCCGGCCGCGCGGAGCGCGGCCGGGCCGGAGCCCCCCGCACTGATCAGCCCTACTCGACGGAGTGCGTCCAGCCTGGATCGGACCCTGGTCGCGAGCTCGGCGGCAGCCTTGCGGGTGAACGTGAGGCCGAGCACACGTTCGGGCTGGGCCAGACCGTTAGCGACCAGCCAGACCAGCCGGGCCGCCATCGTCTCGCTCTTGCCAGAGCCGGCTCCAGCGATCACGGCCAGCGGCGCTAGCGGGGCACTGATGACCGCGGCCTGCTCGGGTGTCGGCTCCTGCCCGCCGAGCAACCGGGCCAGCTGAACCGGGCTGAATCTCGGCCGGGGCGCTGGCGGCACCGGCAGCTCGTCCAGCTCCCAGAGGGCGTCCTGAGTCATGGCGGCACCTGCTTGCCGCGCTCGTCGACCGGGCAGCTGCCCGCGACCGGGCATCGACGGCAGCCGTCGTTGGCGGTCGCGCTGTAGTCGGGCCCGGCCATGCCCGCGGCGGCCTCCTTGACCAGCGCGAGCGCCCAGTTTGGATCCGGGTCCTCGCCGAGCGGACGCTGGGTCTGAACGGCGGCGCCCTTCACCCCGGCCGCCTTGCCGACATGTACCAGCGCGGCGCCGCCGGGCTCGGTTACCCCCAGCTCGACGAAGCCTCCGAGCAGCACCGCCAGCTGGTAGACGCCCAGCTGCGGGTTCCGGTCCAGGTCAGCGGCGTTCGGCTTGCTCGACCCGGTCTTCAGGTCGACGACGACACCGGCACCGTCGGCGTCTCGTTCAAGCCGGTCGACCTGACCGGAGATCACGACGTTGTCGACCCTGACCCGGAGCCGCTGCTCGATCGCGAGCAGCTCCCGGGGATTCTGCCGCTGCCAGTCGTTGAACTTGGCGATCATGTTGTCGGCGTGGCCGCGCTGCTTGGCGTTGTACCAGATACTGCCAAAGTCGAGCTGGTGCCAGATCTCATCGATCCGCCCGGCGATGTCGGCCCGGTCGGCTCCCTCGGCGACGAGCGCGGCGGCCGCGTGGATCACCGTGCCGAGATGCCCGGCGACCGACGGCGGGCTGGTCCCGACGGCCGATTCGATCAGCCAGCGCAGCCCGCAGGTGACGAACTTGTCGACCTGGGACGGCGAGACCCGGACTTCGCCCTCGCTGATCGGCCCGACCCCGGACCACGGGGTCAGCGCGTACCAACGGCCAGGATCGGCGCCGGGCACGCCTTCCTTCGCAAGCCGGGCCAACTGGGCGGCGGCGGCCTGACGGACGCGCGCGGGCAGCGACCGGTCGGAGACGGCCCGCCGCAGGTCGGCGGTGAGCGCGGGGAGCGAGAGCCAGCGCTGGCCCGAGCCGACGATCTCCTCGATTTCGATCTCGTCGCCGGCCAGTTCGGCGAGGAACCTGGACGGCCGGTAGTCGGAGTCATCGCCGCCCACGGCGGTGACCACGAGCTGACGCCGGGCCCTGGTCACGGCGACGTAGAAGAGCCGCCGTTCTTCGTCGAGCAGCTTGGAGCTGAGCGCGACGGCAGCCGCATCGCGCGCGGCCGGGCCGGGCGGGGCGGGGCGGCCGGCTCGGCCGGGCCGGCGACCGGCCCACGCACCGACCGCATCGACGAGCTGGTCCATCCCGAGCAGCGAACCCCGCAGCCGCAGGTCAGGCCAGGAACCCTCCTGCACCCCGGCGACCACGACCAGGTCCCACTCCAGGCCCTTCGCCTTGTGCGCCGTGCAGATCACCACGGCATCGCCGGATGAAGAGCGTTCGGCCAGGGTCTCGCCCGCGATTTCCTGGCCAGACAGGCTGTCAAGGAACAGCGGCATCGAGCCGGGCGGCATCCGGGCATCGAATCGAGCCGCCGCGTCAAACAGCGTCATCACGGCATCGAGGTCGGCATCGGCCACCGCCCCGGCGATACCGCCACCCGCGCTGGCGGCCTGCCAGGTCGCCGCGAGGTCGGTCGCGCTCCAGACCGCCCAGAGCACGTCGGCGGCGCTTCCCGTCCCGGCGGTGTTCCTGGCCACGTCGAGCAGCCCGCAGATCCGCCTGGCCGCCGTCAGCGGCTGGCCGGCGACGGCGAGATCATGACCGGGCCGGAAGCCGGCGACGGTGAGCAGCCGCGGATCGAGCAGCGCGGCCGCGAGCGGCGACTCCTCCAGGGTGGGTCTGGGCCCGGGAGCTGGATCCGGCCCTGGCTCACTCTCAGGGCCGGCTCCTGGCTGGGTGATCTCGCCGTCGGGCGAGATCATCCAGGCGCCCGCCTGAGCAGATCTGCCCGATCCGACCCGCCCCTCCGACTCGTCCGACCCCGACCCCGACCCGGGATCCCGCTGCCGCAAGATCCGCCGCAGCCGCCGCAACCCAAGCGCATCGGTCCCGCCCAGCGGACCGGTGAGCAGCTCAGCTGCGGTCTCTTCGGTCAGCGGCACCAGGCAGAGCGCACACCCGATCAGCTGCAGCAAAGGCCGCGTCCCCGGGTCGTCGGCCAGCGGAAGCTCATCGCCCGCCACCGCGACCGGCACCCCGGCTCCGGACAACGCCCGCTGCAACGCCGGCACCTGGCGGACGGCCGAACGCACCAGCACCGCCATCGACGACCACGGCACGTGATCGATCAGGTGAGCCCGCCGGAGCGTGTCGGCGATCGCGGCCGCTTCCTGCCGCTCGCTGGCGGCGATCACGACCCGCACCCCGCCGAGATCGGCCTCGGGAAGCGAGGCCAAAGCCCGGTGCTCCCTTTTCGCCGAAAGGTCCTTAATACCCCTGACCGCGGGCAGCTTGGCTGCGATCCGGCGCGACGCCGCGAGGGGCACGGCGCCGCTGCGGCGGCAGGTGCGGAGCGCGACCACGCGGGCCGGCTGGCCGTCCGCGCCCCGGAAGCGGGTCGGGAAGCGCTCGATGACGTCGGCTTCCGCGCCCCGGAACGCGTAGATCGACTGGTCGGGGTCGCCGACCACGATGAGCTCGCGACCGTCGCCGGCGAGCGCGTGCAGGAGTTCTTCCTGGGCGGGGTCGCTGTCCTGGTACTCATCGACCACCACGACGTCGTAGGCGAGCCGCTCGCGCCGCCTGATCTCGGCCCGGCTGAGCAGCATCCCGGCGAGCCTGATGATCTCCGCGTAGTCGTAGGCGGGCACCGGCGCGAGGTCGAACCGGGCCGCGTACCTGGTCAGGAACCCACCGGCTGCGGTCCAGTCGTCCCGGCCGACCTGCCGTCCGAGGTCGGCCAAGGCCGGTCCGTCCAGCCCGCGCTCGGCGGCCCGCAGCAGGAAGTCGCGCAACTCGCCCGCGAACCCGCGGGTCGCCAGCAGCGGGCGCAGCCGCTCCGGCCAGTGGTTCGCGCCGTCCACGGACTCGCCTCGGAGCATCCGCCGGACCTCGGCTAGCTGTTCGGGACCGGACAGGAGGATGGGTGGTTCGTCCCCCGAGCGGGCAAACTCGCGGCGGACGAGCGCGTACGCATAGCTATGGAAGGTCAGCGCGAGCGGCTCGGTCGTGGTGCGGTCGAGCCGCAGCGTGATCCGTTCCCTGAGCTCGGCGGCGGCCTTGCGGCTAAACGTGAGCACGAGCACCCGGCTCGGGTCCAGGCCGCGTCCGGCGATCCGGTCGACCACGGTCTCGACGATCGCCGTCGTCTTTCCGGTCCCCGGCCCGGCGAGCACGAGCAGCGGGCCACCGGGGTGATCGACGACCTGCTGTTGCGCGGGGTCGAGAACAACCGGATCAATGGTTCTGACCGGCCGCCGAACCAGGCGGTACGCGGGCCTGTCCGTGTCGTTTCGCATAGTCAATTGGCATTCCAACAGAAGACGGCCACGCCGCGTTGGAGACTTGCCCAGGCAACCATGATCGACTCAGCCAAGCCGGTGCCTTCCGGGCGTTATGAGGCGGTCTGCCCGTCTGCGAGCTGCCCCCACGCCCTAGGGGAAACGGCCGCCAGAACGGTCGATCAGAGCTCGCGGCCATCTCCCGCCACCAGACTGGTTGCCGGAGCGACCGCCAGATTGCCCGAGCGACCGCCAGATGGGCTGCCGGGCTGGAGCGACTCCGAAGGCCGGGACTGCTTTCATGATCGCGTTGAGTTTTCGCCTGACGGCGATTGTCGTAAATCGGACATAGAGGCATTCATTTTTGATCACGATGATTTTTCGGCCGTGATCCGGGTAAATCACCGTGATCACTGATCTGGGAGACGGCGGCCGGTCAGGATCGTGGAGAGTTTCCGCCTGGTGGAGCGTTGACCGCGGATTTCCGCGGCTAACTCTCCCCGCAACGACAACTCTCCCCGGTAAACCGGGCATTTCGGGCAGTTTCTTGCTCGTGGCGATTATCGGCAGGCGTGTGCCAGGTCTACGCACCGGCCAAGGAGGCCAGAACATCGCGCGGCGGCCTACCCGGCGGC
>Ga0134128_10004948_pt1 | contig 16206 bp, 15 predicted proteins | sample KB31754_FD_96462 | JGI IMG/M metagenome (GOLD analysis project Ga0134128, IMG submission 96462) | Terrestrial soil microbial communities with excess Nitrogen fertilizer from Kellogg Biological Station, Michigan, USA - KB3-175-4 | ecosystem: Environmental > Terrestrial > Soil > Unclassified ...
GGCAATTCTTTCCGGCGCTCCCTGTGTGGCAATGAGAAAGGCGCGATACTGCTGGTAAGAATCCCTCGCCTCGCGGAATTGCTTGTTCTTGCCGTAATAGCGAGCCATAATCCAGAAAGACTCACCGTGATGCTTTTCGGATGGTTGTCCGCCGGATTGCTTCCACAGGTTGATGGCGCTCGTCGCGTGCGTGAATGCTTTGTTGAGATCGCTATCCGCGAATAGTTGCGCCAAAGCAGTGTGCGCCGCGATCTGCTTGGCGATGTCCTTAGCGGCGGTAGCTGTGGCCAGTTCTTGTTCGAGCCGTTGAATTGCCGCGTCAGTGAGCGCCGGGTTCCAATTGCCTTTGACGTTGGCGAGATCCTTCTCCCATTGTTGTTCAGGCGGTTGCGCGACGCATGGCGTCGCCCCTACACACAATATGAGAACAAACGCCACGGCGATTGAGCGCCGGGCGGAAAGCGGGATTTGCCGGGTGGTTGGGCTTCTTTTCATGTCACGTGACCTGATTAATTCTATGTACCATATCCCTACTCACGAATTCTTCACTTGAGATCGCTAGAATTAACGGCATAATCACAGGGGCATATTGCGGGAAGGCAACGACCCGTGCGGCGGTTTACATGGCACTGTTGATTAAGAGATGCAACCGGGCACTCCGGCTGGCGCAAGCCGGCTTTGTTGTAGCCCTAGCCCTTCTGACGTTTGCTCTGACCGCGCCTTGTGTGTACTGCGAAGACGGTAGCGCGCCAGTTACGCTTTTCGGCGGAGTCAGCCAGATCCAATCTGAATGCGAAGCCGCCGGCGTGACGCTGGCGTCGCCCACTCTGCCGGCGAAGGTGGAAGAGGTGCGTCTCGGTTCACCGGCTTATTATGCTAACCTGGCGAAAAACGACAAAGTACTCTCCGCCGATATACGGGATACTGAGCTTGATCTTTCAATCGAGCGCAACGGCAGTCGGTTTTTGGCACGAATCCCCACACACGCTGAAAGAGCGCAATTGGATCCTTCCGTCGGCGGCGCGCAGTTTTCGCTGCGCATCAAACGTAATACCACACAACTTCTGAGCGACTACGACCTCGAGCTGATTCTGGATCGTTCGATGTCGATGCGCAAGCCGGATTGTCCAGGCGGTCTCAGTCGCTGGGACTGGTGCGCGATGCAAGCCTCGCAAGTTGCCGCCGCACTTGCGCAGTATCCGAATGCTCACCTCACGATTACATCGTTTGCCACTTATTACGACGTGTACGAGCAGTCGAATTCGCAGCGCATTATCGATGTGCTGCAACGAACTCACCTTGAGTTCGGGACACGATTGGCAGAGCCGCTCAGCGATCGCCTCGATGCGTATATGCACGGCGCCCGTCGTAAACCTCTTTTGATTGCGGTGATCACCGACGGCGTGCCCTATCCTCCGGAAGAACGGCAGCTCGTCAAGGATGTGCTGATTCAGGCAACGCGCCAAATGTCCAACCCGCGCCAGGTCACCGTGGTGTTTTTGCAAATAGGCGATGACGACCGCGCGGGAAAACGGTATCTGACTGATTTGCAGTACAATCTCACTTCAGAAGGTGCTCGGTATCCGATTGTTCTCAACAAAACATTCGATGAGGTAAAGGCGGAGGGACTGGGTAATGCGCTGGCGAGCGCCATAAAAAGGTGAGTATGGTTATGCAATTTCGTTGTTCGCACGTGGTGGCATCAGTTGTGATCGCGATTTCGTTGACGGCATGCGGTGCCATCGCGGCTGATCCGAACGGTTCGATGATGAGCTTGCGTTCGGATTTCGGTATTCCGCTGAAGCGCAGTCAAGACATCGACTACGGGATCAATGTGGCAAACGAGCATTACTATTTTTACAAGCCGGCGAATTATACCGGGCGTGAACCGTTTGGTTTGATGGTTTATGTGCCGCCGATCGATGATATGCAGGGATTACCAGGTGGTTGGGATGCGGTCTTGGCTCAGCGCAAATTGCTTTGCCTAATTCCTCAACGAGCCGGCAATGACACCATGCAAAACCGCCGCATGGGATTGGCTATCTTGGGAGCATTGGCTGTCATGCATAGTTACAACGTGAATCCCAGGCGCGTCTATGCAGCCGGATTGTCCGGCGGTGCGAGAACCGCTTGCGATATGGGATTTTACCAATCGGATTTGTTTCGAGGCACCATTCAGGATTGCGGCGCCGATTATTACCGCCCGGTGACGGCCCGATATGCCACCAGTCAGACTGACACCGCCGGGTATCCCTACGGCAAGATTGATGTCGATCCCAACGATGTTGCAGCGGCGAAATCAAAGGTTCGATTTACGTTAATCACCGGCAGTGGTGACTTCCGCCACGGCAATTTATTGGACATCTACAGCGATGGATTCCAGCGGGACGGCTTTCAAGCCAGGTTGTTCGACGTAAATGGAATGGGACATCAGGATTGCAGCCCGCAAACGCTTACGCAGGCGCTGGATTTTATTGAGCGCTAAAGAGGGTCGAGGGTCGCGTCGCCTGCTATGAAAAGTTGCATTAGATGCAAGTTTTCATAGCGCCGCAATAAGCTCCCCTGCCGCGCCCTACTTCGAGCCCCAGTTGTAGGTCTTAACGAACGAAGACGCAGGAAGATTCGGATCGACAGTGGCGTTGGACCCTGGATGTTGGCTGACATCAAGGCCTTGCTGGCTGAGGTTGGTGGTGTCGTCGCCGCCGTAACCGCCTATATGCCGGCCTCGTCCGAGTCTGTGTCTGCCGCCCTTCGGGTGAGGATTGACGGGGTTGCCGTTGACGATCTTTGTTGGTGCCGGCGGTGGGGGCGCTGATTTGAGGCTGGGACTTCCATGTCCTCCGCCGCCGTGGTGTCCGCCGCCGCCTTTCGCCTGGCAGCTAACCTGAGCGATGAGAAATGCCGATAGCAATCCAGCCAAAACCTTCGCAGTGAATGTCATCGTAAGTCCCTCTGTTCTTCATCTACAATGTGCCCTAAAGGCGGCGAAATCAACGTTTTATCCATGCGATACGTAGATCTCACATTGACACTCAACTCTAATGAACACAAACTAGGCCTCATTAGTGGTTGAGGTCTCAATCCATGGCAGGTGCCGACAACGATTTCGGCAAGGATACGCTTATACCGGCGCCCTGGCGCCAGCCGATCGACCCGGCGACGCTAGACTCTCTGCGGCACAATAATCACCCGCGCGAAGCGCAACCCGGCTCCGATGCGCGTGCGGCGGCACCTAACGTGCCGTTGGATCGCAATCGAACGCTTACTCTCACCTACGGCGATCACTTCTTCGATGAGCGGCTGAAGGATGCTAAAGACATTCTCGAGATTAAAAACCTGCCGGCGCGAGTGGGCATCAAGAGTTGGATGGACGACAAAGGGCTATATTTCTGGTTCGAGAACGGTGACGACAACAAGGCGCACCACTACATTCCCGACGGCATGCAGGCGATTACCGTCAATCAGCAGCGCAAGGATGTCGACCAGATGCGGGTGGAAACCTATCTGGCAATGCAGGTTCCGGAGGCGGCCGGATTGAAATTCCCTCCGCTGAATCAAAATACGAGTGCTAAGGCGTACGGCACGGCTATGACGTCTTTGTCCGAGGAGATGATCACCAAAACGGGCACAGCGCTCGCCAAAGGCGCAGCCGACTACCCGGACAATCCCTATTTCAGGCTTAACCTCGCCGAACTGCTGGTTGCGGATGCCGTGAAGCCGGTGCAAGCTCTGGTTGCCAGCGGAAATCACCTGGAGACGATCGATCTCAACAACACGATCAGCCAGGTTCGATTGCAGCAAGCCCAGGAGCAGCTCGCCCTGGCGCATGAGGCGGCTCAGCGATCGGGTAATCCCTTCGCGGTCTACCAGGCTCAGCGAAGCCAAGTGCTGTTGGCGGCGCTGCCCGCCGTTTTGCAAGCGCTGCCGCAGCTGGAATTGCCGCCGGCCGGACCCGTGCGGGTGATGCCCTACCAAGATCAATTCCATCCGCCCCGTCGTTAGCATCAGCTCATGTGCCCGAACGCCGCACCGCAACCTGCTCCAGCAGGCTAAAATCATCTATTGGCGTTCTGGAGACACGAGTTTTTGTGAAACACATAGCGGTCCTCGGCTCGACTGGCTCGATTGGCAGTCAGACTCTCGATATCGCCCGAGCGCATCGGGACGACTTCACGGTAGTGGCTTTGGCTGCCGGTTCCAGCAAGCTACCCGAGTTGGCCAAGCAAGTGCGCGATTTTTCGCCCGAGCTTGTGTGCGTGCCGGATGCAGACTCAGCCATCGCTCTCAAGGAATTGTTGGGCAATGCGGTAAAAACGACCATCGAGCATGGGCAATCCGGATTGCTGGCAGCAGCTACGCATCCGCGGGCGGAAACTATCGTCTCGGGTGTCGTTGGCTCGCTGGGCGTGTTGCCGACGGCTGCGGCTGTGAAAGCCGGCAAAACCGTTGCCCTGGCCAACAAGGAAACTCTGGTGGCGGCCGGGTCGATAATCATGGCTTTGGCGCGAAAACATAACGCGCAAATTGTGCCCGTCGACAGCGAACATTCGGCGATTCATCAGTCGCTGTCGGGCTACGGCTCTGCCGATATCAAACGCATTTTGCTTACCGGTTCGGGCGGGCCGTTTCGCACCTGGAGCAAAGAACAAATTCGCAATGCCACCGTCGATGATGCCTTGAAACATCCTAACTGGTCGATGGGGCCGAAGATTACAATCGACTCGGCGACCCTCATGAATAAAGGGCTGGAGATAATCGAAGCGCGCTGGCTTTTCGATATCGACCCCGATCGCATACAGGTCGTCATTCATCCGCAATCGATTTTGCACTCGGCCGTTGAGTTTGTCGATGGATCGATCGTTGGACAACTGGGTGTCCCGGACATGCACCTGCCTATTCACTATGCTTTGTATTGGCCCCAACGAAAGGCGTCGACGCAGGTTCCGCCGTTGGATCTTGTGAAAGCTTCATCATTGACGTTCGAAGAGCCTGATTATGAGCGTTTTCCATGCCTGGCGCTGGCCAAACGGGCCGCTGCCGAGAGCAACACCATCCCGTCCGTTCTAAATGCCGCCAATGAAGCCGTTGTCGATGCGTTTCTTAAGCGCCGTCTTAAGTTTGTAGAGATTTCTGAACTCATTCAAAGGGTGCTTGAGCTTCACCAACCGGTGAACAAACCGACTCTAGACGATATACTTGAAGCTGATCGTTGGGCACGGCAAGCCGCCAGCGAATTACTCGGAGTACTTGCGAAATGACGACTTCTACGAAATCCAACGTCCAACTTGTTGACCATCCGCTGGCGACGCAGGCTTTGACCCGCCTGCGCGACTTCAATACGCCGCCTCATGAATTCAGAAAGCATGCGCTGTCACTCAGCCGCTTCCTGGTGTACGAGGCGATGCGCGATTTGACGACGCGCGAAGCCGGCGTTGAAACGCCACTGGGAGCCGCCAAGGGCATTGTGCTCAGCGACTACGTGGTGATTGCTCCTATCTTGCGGGCGGGACTGATTATCTCGGAAGCAGCGCAGGAAATCATGCCGGCGACAGCTCGTGTGTATCACGTCGGATTGCGCCGCGACGAGGCGACGCTGCAAGCTATCTCGTATTATGCGAAGCTGCCGGAAAAGCTGCCCGCCGAATGCAAAGTCTACGTGCTCGACCCGATGCTCGCTACCGGCGGATCAGCAGTGGCTGCGATTCAGTTGTTTGCCGATTTGAAAGTGGGCACTATCAATCTAGTGTCCTTCCTGGCTGCGCCTGAAGGCATCAAGCACGTACACGACAAGTTTCCGCGCGTCAAAATTACCGTCGGTGCGATCGACGAATGCCTCAACGAGCACGGCTACATTGTGCCCGGACTCGGCGACGCCGGCGACCGCATTTTCGGAACGTAAGCTCGCACAGGCACCGGCGGGCGGAAGCCCGTTTTGCGGATGCCGGATCAGTGTTTCGAACCCGCCAATTCTTTCGGTTCGCGGCCAGCAGCGCGTGGTGGCACCCGTACGGGAGAAAGACGATCCGGGCTCATCCGCGTGATCAGAACTTTGGCCGCAAATAGCATGGCGGTGGCGGGCGCGATGGCAATGCCGGACAGCACCAGCGGCGATACCATCGCCGACGAGAAATGCAACTCAGCGATGATGGTGCCTATTAAGCCTGCCGCCAGAGTCAGCTGTCCTCTGCGGCCCGCTGGAAAAACGGACACCAAGCCAAGCGCAGCGCACTGGAGATTGCAGAGATTGACAAACCATGTGGCGAGCACTATTAGCGCCAAGGCGACAGAGCCGAGGTCTGCCAGTGGGAAATCTTGCATTCGCCATTGTAGATAGCACATACACGTAATTAGGAAAGGCACCAGCGGCGCTAGACGGCCGCTAGTGCGAACTGCCACCATCGCAATGCTGATCATCCAGAATCCGCCGATCATTACGACCAGCTGTCTGGGCGGATCTATATGAAGCAACCGAGTAAGCAGCTCGATTGCTGCGTTGGCAAACAGTTCGGTTTGAACCGTCCACCAACCGATCATTACCAGCGCGATTACAGTGCCAATCCAACTCGCGCCCGCGCGACCGAACGTGCGGCGCATGATCTCGCCGTCTCGGTACGGACTGTACAATTCTGCAGATCTCGCCTGTGGCATTGCGCACCACCTGGGGTTTCGTCCCCCGCCAACATCATGACGCTAACTCACGATCGCGGTTATGTCACTGTTGGAAGTACGTATGGGGCGGCGCCTTGCTCATGATTGTTTACCTGATGGCGGCGGATGCTTCAGGCATTCGTTGACGGCATTGCTTGAGGGCATTGCGGGCACTGGTGATTGCGGGCATTGCGGGCACTGGTGATTGCGGGCATTCGTTGACAGTATTCCGCGCATTCCTTGAGGGCGCTATGACTTATCACCATTTTTGGTGATCCCGTGCGGCTTGGGAATTTGTCGCTGGTGCCAATATTTCCCATGGAATGAGGATTTCTTGAATCCGCACCGATCGCTTGACGACATCAATTTTGGTGACATCTCATAGCGATGCGCGAGGCGTGGCACGCGCCCGAGAAAAACGGAAACCAAGAAAAGCAGATCTCCGAACTGCGGACGACAGTAGCGCACTACTTGACGCCGGATGGAAAGGACATCAATCAAGTCGGTTTGCAGCCCGATGTGCAGATAGAGAATGGACAAGAGACGCCCGCGCTCCTCTACTTGTGCAGCTCCGCACACCAAGCGGCCCGCAGGTAGCAAAGCGAAAACTTGCATCAGATGCAAGTTTTTATAGTGCGCTGCAGGGGTGCGTCTAACCCCCGGATAAGGGCTTGCGCCGCCGGTTACAAGCGTTTGAGCGCTTCGCGGCAGCTGAGCGGCGATAAGCAATCGCCGTTGGTTCGGACGAAGCGGCGTACGCGGTCCGGCGCGACGTAGCTGTATTCGCGCAGCGCCCAACCGATAGCTTTGCGAATGAAGAATTCCTTTTCATGCGCAAGCATCAGGCAGTGTTTAAAAAGCTGCTCTTCGTCGGTGTTCTTCTTATGATGATTGTGCGCAAGCAATGCCGTGCGCCGAATCCACATGTCTTTGTCTTTGGCGAAGCGCTCGATCACTGGTTTTGTCTTGGAACGCTGTTTCAAGAGAACCTTGCCCACCATATGCTGTGCAATCACATCGACGAAATCCCACCACGCGCCTTCGCGTACAAGCTGCTCATATAAAGGTAGGCAGTCAGCCGTAATGAATTGAGGAAACGACACGGCGTACTCGAGGGCGGCGTACTTCTCTTCACGACGGGGTTGCTTCCACAAGGCAAGTACGTTCGCTTCGTAGCCGGCGACGTCGAGGGCTGCAAACTGCTGCTTCATTGCTTTGTAAATCGGCATGCGCTGGGGCTTTTGGACCCCGTAAAACGGCATCTCCGTCCTCATGTAAGCCGCCATTTCCACGGCTTTGTCCGGGTCGGCTTGGGCGCGCAGGCTGCCTGCCACGAATTTGACAAGGTCGGCGCTCTGCGACTTCTGCCGCGGGTGATATCCAGTCTCGCCGCAGGTTGTGCACTTCTTTTGAACCATGCGGCTTAGATGCCCTTTTGCTGTCGATAACGGGTGGCAGGCTTTTGCGGGATGGTAGACAGCTTGACGAAATTTGCCGCGCCGCGTGCCGCAATGGGCAAACCGCCGGTAATGACGACGTTGTCGCCGCCCGACACGAGCTCGCGTTTGAGCAGCGTTTCTTCAACCATGGCGAGCGTCGATTCGGAATCGCTTACTTCGGTGAGCATTAAGGGCTTGACTCCCCAGATAAGAGCCATCTGCCGGTAGACGTGTATGTGCTGGGTAAGAGCGATGATTGGCGTCGGCGGGCGAAACTGCGAAATCAGTTGCGCGGTCGAGCCGGTCTTGGTGAAGGCGGCTATCGCTTTCGCCTTCATGTCCACCGCCATGTCGCAGGCCGCGTGCGCGATGGCATGGGCTGAGCTTGTGAGGTTGCCTTTGCGTAGAGTCTCGTAATCGATGCTTGCCTCAGCCACGGTGGCGATGCGGTCCATCATTTTCACAGCTTCAATCGGGTATTTGCCGGACGCGCTTTCTCCCGAAAGCATGACGGCATCCGTCCCGTCGAAGATGGCGTTGGCGACGTCCGACGCTTCGGCGCGAGTCGGGCGCGGGTTCATAATCATCGATTCCAGCATCTGGGTAGCAGTAATTACCGGCTTGCCCTTGGCGTTCGCCTTCTTGGTAATCAGCTTTTGCGCCGGCGGTACGCGTTCGGGCGGCAGCTCGACGCCGAGGTCGCCGCGGGCGATCATGACGCCATCGGCGGCCTCCAGAATCTCGTCGAGGTGTTCGAGCGCTTCCGGCTTTTCCAATTTGGCAATCACGGACACGGGCGGCCAATGGTCGCCAATCAATTGTTTGAGGTGAATGACGTCATCGGGATCGCGGACGAAGGATAGGGCGACGTAGTCCACGTCGTGCTGCAGCCCCAAGAATAGATCGGCCTTGTCCTTTTCGGTGAGTGCGGGGATGGAGAGCCGAACTCCGGGCAAGTTGATGCCCTTCTTGTTCTTCAGAAGGCCGCCGTTGACCACTTCGCATACGACGTCCGTCTCGTTGGTGTCCAGAACTTGCAACTCGATTAGCCCGTCGTCGAGCAGAATTGTGTCTTGCGCTTTCACTTCCAGCGACAGACGACCGTAATTGGTACCAACCACGGTGGCGGTGCCTTCGACTTTGCGGCTCGTGAGCACAAACTTCTGCCCGGCAAAGAGCGTTACAGGGACATCGCCGGCAAGCGTGGCGGTGCGAATCTTCGGACCGGACAGGTCGAGCAGGATACCCAGCGGCTTATCGAGGTCCTGACTGATTTGGCGAAGGTCTTCGATTACGCGCGAAACGGTGGCATGATCGGCATGCGAACAGTTGATGCGAGCGACATCCATCCCGGCTTTGACCAGCTTTTCCAGCATCGGGCGTTCGCTGGTTGCAGGTCCAACGGTGGCGACAATTTTAGTTCTACGCATCGCTCTAAAGTACACCAGATGCCGGAATTAGCCAAAGGAACTGGCGGTGTCTTTGAAGAAATATCTACCCCGACGATTGGTGCGAGTTCGCCGAAACCCGCGCCAGCACTGGACATTTGAATGGCTGTCAAGTATATTTAAATTAAGTATACGCGAAGGTTTTTTCGCATGTGGTTGCCTGAAGTCTCTGGCAGGCGGGTGTTTTGCGCACTCGTGTCTGCCCTGCTATTTTCAATACCTGTAAGTGGACAGCCCAACGGTCAACCGGAAGCTGGTTGTGCAGTCGCTGGCCTCGACGCTTCAGCAGATGAGCAACGTCTGGCGGCCGGAGATGTGCTCGTCGATTCCACTGAGATCAACGGCATTCGCTATGTGGTGGCACGGGTTTGGATCGACCAGACCCCGGAAAACACATGGCGAACGCTGGTCAATCCGTACGAGTTCGAAGGACGGATTATGCACCGCATGAAGCGGGTCGAGGTGCTCACCGACGAGCCGACGCAGTCGTTGATGACTTGCACCATAGGCGTTATCTTCCCGATCCCGGACTTCAAGTACACGGTTGAATCGCACTACAAGGCTTGCAGCAAAGTAGAGTTTCACCGCACCGGCGGATCGTTCAAGGATTTCCGCGGCTTCTGGGGGCTGCAGCCGGTTTCCAACGGCGCAAAGACCGAGGTCACCTATTCGATGTACATCGACCCCGGCTTTCCGGTTCCCGATTGGCTAGTGCGGGAGGGGGTACGTATGGAGTTGCCGAACGTGCTTACCGGGCTGCGCGAACAAATCGATCATCTCAAGGTGAAGCCTGAGGACGCCGCGAAGCGGAATCTGGTAGCTGCTACCGCATATGGTGCGCCGCCGATAGCTGCAGTCCCGGCAGTCGCCGCCGTCCCGGCAGTCGCCGCCGCCGCGCTGACGCCTGCGCTGCCTCTGATCCGCAACTAAGGCTGGGATCGCTGGCTTCCAGCCTGCATTTCGACGGCGGCACGGGCAGGCAAGATGCCTGGTTCCCAGTGCTATGCCCTGCTTACGGTACGGGCTGCGGCTCGCGCTCGCCGGCGGTGAACCATGTATGACTTATGTTCGGGAAGCAGTTGTCGATGGCTTCGATTTCGGACAGCTTGCCTTCGTCGACACCACCCGAATCGAGCATGGAAATCAGGGCGCGGAAGCGATCCACGTGCTCGTTGAAGCGGTCCTTGGCATACTGCCAGGCTTGACCAGTAGTGATCAAGAACGGCCAGTCGCTCGACTGCAGCAAGAGCAGCTCGCGCAATGCCTGGTTGAGCGCGCGTTCCGTCAGGGCGCCGCTGCCGCGGTGTTTGTTTTCCGCAGCTTGCATCGCTTGTTCGCATTCGTGAATGATCGGCCACATCCATTCCGTTTGGTTGTTGTACCAAACTTGGAAGTGTCCGCCTGCTCCCCAGGAAGATTCCGGCAGCTCGATCGCTTTCGACGGAGGCACCGTCTCCAGATATTCGCTGGCGGTTTGAATCTGCACAGCCGTATAGGTGCGCAGTTTTCGGATCACTTCCTTGATCCAGGTAATGCCTTCAAACCACCAGTGACCGAACAGTTCGGTGTCGAAGCTGGCGAGAATCAAGCCTGTAGTGTTCGTTGATTTCAAATGGTCGGTGAGCAGCTGTTGCACGAGCCCGACGTAATGATCGGAGTTTTCTTTGATCCGCTCCATCGCCGCTTCGGGGTTATACAGTTGTTTGAAGCCGAGGTCGGTTTCTTTGCTGGTCAGCCGCCAGTAGTGCAGTCCGGACTTGTCGTCTTTCTTGTGAAATTCTCTATAGTTGCCGTCGCCGGGATAACCTTGGTCGGCAGACCACACCTGGTAGCCGGCCTCTTCGTGCCGGCCCATCACGGCCACCGGATACTCTTTCAACCAATACGCTTCGAAGGTATCCAAGCCGGTAGGCTTGCGTGAGGCAGCCGGGATGTATTCAATCGTGCCGTAAGCGCCGAAGACCCGGCGAACTTCCGCCGTCTGTCCGCCTTTGATCACATCCGATTCGGTGAAGAAGTACTTCAGCCCGTTTTTGTACAGCCATTTCTCGATGCCGGCGCGCTCTTTGTTGGACGGACGGTAAGCGCATTCGGGCAGCCAGAAACCTCTAGGCTCGCGTCCGAAGTGCTTCTTGTAGGATTCGACGCCGACTTTGTACTGGCAGTTCAGCGAAGCGTCAGTGGACAGAAGCGGCGAAAAACCATGCGTAGCCGCCGACGTGGTTACTTCGATGGCGCCGAGGTCTTGAAACTTGCGGAAGCCAGCGACGATGTCGCGTCCCCACTTGTTGTTGAAATCGTTGTGAATCTTCTGGAACCAGTGCAAATAGAAGCGGGACAGTTGAAATCTGTCTGCGTCCGGTTGCTCGCCGCGAGGGCCGAAACGCGCTTCATCTAGCTTAGCGGAGTCAATTCGGCTTTCGACGTACTTATTGAAGCCATGCTTCAAATGGTCGTCGGCCATCTGCTCAGCCAAAATCGGTGTGATGCCGATTGTGATCTTCGCGGGAATCCCTTCATCCCAGAGCTCTGAGACCATATTGAGCAAGGGGATGTACGTTTCCATCATGCATTCATAGAAGCTCTCTTCCCCGAAAGGCCACATCCCGGCTTTCCGGTAAAAGGGGAGGTGACTATGAAGCATTAATACAAACGAACCAACGCTCAAAATGAAATTCTCTCCCTGTAAGCCAGGCACTGGCTGGGTTCCTGGCGAATTTGTCATGCTTGACAAATCAGCTATAGTAGATCCAATCGGTCGCTTCACCAGCTCGCTTGCCGGAAAGCCGACATGCCATTCGCCCGGTGGTTTTATATGTTTGACGACCCTGAGGAATATATCAATTAAGCGATGTCATTTCTAGCCGCAAAGGCGAATCCGTAACTATTCTAAAAAGTGCTTGCAGCAAGCACCACAGGCGCATCCACGGCACACAATGAGCACAGAAAATCAAACTGGCAATCTCGAAAATCAACAGCCCGACAGCATGGAAGATGACGCCGAAATCCAGGCGCAGACTCAGGCGCCGGTCAGAAAGCCGGTGAAAGCCCGGGCATCAGCAGCAGCGGCGGATAAGGGCCGGGCGCCCGACAGCAATAAGGTGCTGCGCCTGCTGGAAAAAAATCCGCTTGGTATGACCCTGCCTGAGATGGCCGGCGGGCCGAGACAAGTTAAGAAAATAAAGTTGCTGCGCCCGATGCTGGCAGAAGCCATCCGCAGCGGATTGGTTATGCCGGTGAGCCAGCGTGCCGGCAATACCGTCTATCGACTCGTGAAGTTCTTGGGACCAAGATAGAAGGGCGCAGGCTACTACCTGCGTTTTGACCCGAAGTGCACGCAGGCTAATCGTCTGCGCTCCTCTGTAACTGCTCAGCCTTCCTGATCAGTTCGTCCGTATCGCCCATGATCGTCACAATCTTGTTTCTTCCGGTGGCGCCGTGCACAATCTGCACGGAAGTCTTCGGTACGCCAAAAAACTTGGCGAGATAAGCACAAACTTCTTTGTTTGCTTCGCCGTCGATGGGCCGCGCGGCAATGCGCAGCTTCAATGACGCATCATGAAGACCGGCCCATGCTGATTTTGACGCCCCAGGCTGGACGTACAGGCTGAGCGATATGCCTTCCTTAGTTGGTTTTACTGGCGTTTTCACGAAACAACTGCTGGAATAATTGTATGACCTAGAAGGAGAACCCAGTGAGCGTGCGAGTTGGAAATATCGAAATAGGGCATGGGCAGCCGCTATTCGTCATTGCTGGTCCCTGTGTCATTGAATCCTGGGATGTCATATACGCCACTGCGTGTGAGCTGAAAAAGCTTTCTGAGCAGCTTGGGTTTTCTCTGGTTTTCAAGGCATCTTTCGATAAAGCCAACCGCACATCATACGATTCCTTTCGCGGCCCCGGTTTGGAATTTGGGTTGGAGATGCTCGCTGAAATCAAGCGCAAGCTCGGCGTGCCCGTCCTCAGCGACGTGCACGAAACAGAACAGTGCGCAAAGGCCGGCGATGTCCTCGACATTGTGCAAATTCCGGCCTTCCTCTGCCGGCAAACCGATCTTGTGGTTGCGGCTGCGCGCACGATGAAGGCCGTGAATATCAAGAAGGGACAATTTGTTGCTCCGCTGGACATTCTTCATAGTGTGAAGAAGGTGACCGCCGAAGGCAACACCAATGTCTTCGTCACCGAGCGTGGCACCACATTTGGTTACAACAATCTTGTCGTCGATATGCGCTCGTTCCCGATAATTCAGGACGAAGGCGTCCCGCTCATCTTCGACGCGACGCATTCCGTGCAATTGCCCAGTGCGGCCGGCGGTGTTTCCGGTGGGCAGCGTCAATACATTCCGACTTTGACTCGTGCCGCGATCGCGGCCGGGTGCCAGGGACTGTTTATGGAAGTCCATCCGAATCCCGATGAGGCGAAGAGCGATGCCGCGACGCAAATTCCTCTGGGATTGACTAAGGATTTCTTGGCGCAATGCGTGGCACTATATAATCAGGTGTCTCAATTGAAAGAGATACGAATGCCGGAAAAAGGACATTGCGTAGCCGTCTAACGCGGCAGTTGCTGCCGATATCTATTATTGCTTTGCTGGCATTGAGCAGCATGGTTATTAGTGCGCGTGCCCAAGATTCGGACACGACCGAGTTGGGTGACTTGCTGTCCAAAGTCTATTTGGCGTATGGTGGCAAGGATGCCTTGGCTGCGCTGGATAAAAACTACACATTGGTGGGCGAACGCAAGCCGCGCAACGGCGACGGACCGATCGCTCATCTCAGGCAAGTTAGAAAAGGCGCGTGCTTACGCATCGACGTCGAGTCCGGTGAAAATGCGGCTCCGGTCAGCACCGTATATGATGGCGCCGCCGCGTGGCAATCAGCGGGCGGAGCAGTCGAGGATCTCGCAGGCGGCCGGGCAGAAGCGCTCAGCCTCGATCGCGATCGCGAGCCTGCCGTCCTGGTTCATTACAATGATCCGGGCTATTCCTTCAAACTAAACGGCCGCACGGTGTATCGCGCGACGCCCGTTTTTGCCGTTGAGGTCAAGCATGGTGAAAACGACCCGGTCATTGTTTACATCGGAGAGAAAAACTTTCAAGTGCTCGGCGTCTCTTACGCCGTAAAATCCGACGCCGGTAAGCCGGCCGACACTGTCACCATTGATTTTTCCGAATATCGACCGGCAGCAGGGACAGTGTTTCCTTTCGAACAATTGCAGTTGGTCAACGACAAAGAACTGTCCGAGCTCAGCGTCTCGAGCATAGACACGACGAGCGCAATTGATGATCTGCAATTTCGCCGTCCGGACAAGCCTGAGCAAGTGCGTCTGGCGAAATCATTAACCTTGCCGTTTGCATACTCGCACAAAGAAATTGTCGTCAAAGTGCGGATCAACGACAGCGAGCCTCTGGATTTTCTGTTCGATACCGGCGCCAGCCAGACGGTCATCGATCGAGCTGTCGCTGCCGAGAATTTTCTCGATAAGGGTCCCAACTACACCGTCACCGCAATCGGTGGCAATGTTCCGACTCAGACCACTAAGATAGATAGGCTCTATATCGGTGACGTCGAGCTGGGCAACGTGCACGCGCTCATTCACGATCTGCGACCGACGGCCATGCAAATGGGGCAGCGCATCGGCGGCATCATCGGTAGCGATCTCATCGGGCGATTCGCGGCAACCATCGACTTCGCCAATGAGAAGATCACGCTCAACGATGCCGACACCTTCGCAGTACCGGCGGGCGCAGTTGTGGTGCCTTTTGCGCAGAAGCGCGGACCGCTGGGTGGGCCCCTCGTCCGCGCAATCATCAATGGAAAGGATGTAGCTTGTGTGGTCGACACCGGAGCGGCCTTCAATAACCTTCCGACGAGGGTGGCGCACACCATGCTTGCCGATCAAACTCCGCATTACATGCAGGCGACCGGATTGGACGGGCACCTGGTCAAACTGGCAACTTTGACTGTTCCGACGGTAAAATTGTCGACTCAATCGGTGCACAACATCAATTTTACATACTCCGTTGATCAAGATTTGCGCGTGCCCGCCAAAGCGTCCGGCGGCAACGGCATCGTCGGAGTGCTAGGCAATCCCTTCTGGCAAAACTTTGCTCTTACTCTCGATTATAAGTTTGATCGATTGATATTGGAGCCGAACAAAACTCAGACCTCGAAGCAAGAAGTCGACTCCCTGATCGCGTTGGGAGACAGCAAGCTGATCGTTTACCGTGATTTGCGTCCGGCCGAAGCGGCTTATCAGAAGGCATTGCTGAAAGTTCAACAACTCGGGGATGCCAGAATGCAGGCGCGCATCTGGGGACGTATCGGAAATCTCAGACGGACTCTGGCTAAAGATCTCAACCGCCCCGAGCAAGCCCGCATTGCCTACGAATATTTTTCGAAAGCTCATGAGCAAGCACATCGTTTGCAAGACCGCGAATCCGAAGGTCGAATTCTAGCGGACTGGAGCTTGCTGTATTTGGATAATGGCCAGTTGCAGGCAGCCCGGCAGGCGCTGCAAGGTGCCAGATTGTTGGCACCGGATGACCCGCAAGTGAACGTTGACTTCGCGCAGTATCTATACAAGATGCAGCAATACAGCGATATGCAAACCTGCATCGAGCGCGCGCTTGTGCTCGATCCATCCAACTGGCAGGCTCTCTGGTACAAAC